>OCTW013411090.1_pt1 | contig 45991 bp, 41 predicted proteins | sample 1539671 | NCBI WGS metagenome assembly OCTW01 (sample SAMN02144230, study PRJEB22623) | gut metagenome | biome: sheep rumen | host: Ovis aries | place: New Zealand
ATGGCAGAATATTTACAGCCTGAGAAAAAGCAAGAGATTTTCGCGAAGTACGGAAAGTCCAATAAGGACACCGGCTCCCCTGAGAGTCAGGTTGCTTTATTTTCCTACCGTATCGCTCACCTCACTGAGCATGTGAAGCAGAACAAGAAAGACGTGGTAACGCGCCGCAGCCTGCTCCGCCTGGTCGGTAAGCGTCGTCAGCTGCTGGACTACCTCCAGAGAATCGACATCGAGAGATACAGGGCTATCGTTAAGGAGCTGGGTCTCCGCCGATAAGCACAAGGATAGGAAACAAACGGGGGTACGGATGCAAGGCATCCTGCCCCTTTTTTCGGTAAAAAATCCCCGAAGGTCGGGGAAGACAGATACCCGGACGGTCCGGGAATAGACGTTAGACGTAACAGAAGTAAACAGATGAACATTATCAAAAAGACCATTGAATTACCCGACGGACGGGTAATCGAGATCGAAACCGGCAAGCTGGCCAAACAGGCCGCAGGCTCTGCCGTCGTGAAAATGGGCGGCACCATGCTGCTCGCCACTGTAACCTGCGCCACGGAGGTAAAGGAAGGCACCGACTTCATGCCCCTGACCGTAGATTACCGTGAAAAATATTATGCCGCAGGCCGTTTTCCCGGAGGATTCCTCAAGCGGGAAAGTCGTCCCAGTGACTATGAGGTGCTCGTAGCTCGCCTGGTGGACCGTCCCATCCGTCCCCTCTGGCCGGCCGACTTCCACCTGGAAGTTTTCGTGAACGTGATGCTGATTTCGGCCGAAAAAGACATCCAGCCGGATGCCCTCGCCGGCCTCGCCGCCTCCGCCGCCCTTGCATCCAGCGACCTCCCGTTCGGCGGTCCTGTGAGTGAGGTGCGCGTTTCCCGCATCGACGGCAAATTCGTCATCAACCCCGGTTTCGAGGACAACAAACGGGCCGACCTGGACCTGATGGTCGCCGCCACCGAAGAGAACATCATGATGGTGGAAGGCGAGATGAACGAAGTCTCCGAGCACGACATGCTGGAGGCCATCAAGTTCGCCCACGAAGAAATCAAGAAGCACTGCCGCGTGCAGAAAGAACTCATGCACGAGCTCGGCACCGATGTCAATAAGCGCGATTACCCGCACGACGAGGAGGACGAAGACCTCCGCAAGGCCGTTCACGAAGCCTGCTACAGCAAGTGCTACGAACTGGCAAAGAGCGCCAAACCCAAGCATGAGCGCGAAGACGGTTTCAACGCCATCCGCGACGAGTTCAAGGCCGGCTTCTCCGAGGAAGACCTCGAGGTGAAGGGCGCCATGATCGACCGCTACTACCACGACGTGGAGAAGGAAGCCATGCGCAACCTGGTCCTGGACGAAGGCCGCCGTCTGGACGGCCGTGCCACCAACGAGGTGCGTCCCATCTGGTGCGAAGTGGATTACCTCCCCTGCGCCCACGGCAGCGCCATCTTCACTCGCGGTGAGACCCAGTCCCTCGCGACCGTCACCCTGGGCACCAAGATGGACATGAAAGAAATGGACGAGGTCCTCATCCAGGACGACCAGCAGTTCGTCCTGCACTACAACTTCCCTCCGTTCGCTACCGGTGAGGCCAAGCCTCAGCGCAGCGTGGGCCGTCGTGAAATCGGCCACGGAAATCTGGCCATGCGCGCGCTCAAGCCCGTCATTCCCACCGCTCCTGAATTCCCTTACGCCGTGCGCGTCGTTTCCGATATCCTGGAATCCAACGGTTCCTCTTCCATGGCTTCCGTCTGCGGCGGCTGCCTGGCCCTGATGGATGCCGGCGTCAAGATCAAGAAACCCGTCGCCGGTGTCGCCATGGGCCTGATCACCGACGAGGTGCATCCCAACGACCGTTATGCCATCCTTACCGATATCCTCGGCGACGAAGACCATCTCGGTGACATGGACTTCAAGGTGACCGGTACCAAGGACGGTATCACCGCCACCCAGATGGACATCAAGGTGGACGGCCTCAGCTACGAGGTTCTTGAAAAAGCGCTGGAGCAGGCACGCCAGGGACGTCTCCACATCATGGGCGAAATGCTCAAGACCATTCCCGAGCCGCGTGAGGACTTCAAGCCCTTCGTTCCCCGCATGGTCCAGATCGAAATCCCGGCCGAGTTCATCGGCGCCGTTATCGGCAAGGGCGGAGAGACCATCCAGGGTATGCAGAAGGAATTCGGTACCACCATCACCATCGACGAGGTGGACAACGGCGACGGCACCACCAAGGGTGTCGTGGACATCTTCGGCACCGACAAGGCTGCCATGGATGCTACGCTGGAGCGCATCAAAGGCATTTGCGCCGTTCCCGAGGCCGGCCAGGTATACCACGGCAAAGTGGTGAGCATCCTGGAATTCGGCGCTTTCATCGAAATCCTCCCCGGTAAGGAAGGCCTCCTGCACGTGAGCGAGATTGCCTGGACCAAGACCGACAAGGTGGAAGATGTCCTGAAAGTGGGCGACGAGGTGGATGTGAAACTCCTCGAGATTGACGCCAAGACCGGCAAGATGCGCCTGTCCATGCGTGCCCTCACCGAAAAGCCGGAAGGCTATGTCGAGCCCAAGCGCGCTCCCCGCGGTGACCGCGGACCGCGCCGCGAAGGCGGCGACCGCAAGGGTGGCAACGACCGTGGCGAACGCCGCAACGACCGTCCCCGCCGCGACAATGCCGAGCGTCCCCGCAAGCCCCGCTTCGAAGAAAGCGAGCCCAAGCAGAACGAACCTGACGTGTTCTAAACAATGAAGGGGTGCACCGAAAAGTGCACCCCTTGTTTTTTTAACTGTGAGCCCGTCGGATGGCGGGAATGTTTTCCAGATCGCCGCGCGAATCACCGGGCTCTACGCAGAGCACCGGTTTTTTCTGCGTAACAAAGCTGAAGTGCTTGGCGTTGTCGGAGTTGTTGTAGCCGATCTTGATGGTCTCGGCCCCGGCGGGGATGGAGACTTCGGCGCCGTGGTCGGTGAGATCCCACTGGAAACCTTCGTCAATGATGACAAGGTTCCCCAGGTCCTTGTTCAGGCCCAGTCCGCCCAGGTCCATCTCAAAGCCGGTGACGATGGCCGTAATCCTCACTTTGTCGCCGAACTCAGGGTCATTGTCCCAGATGATGCCTTTCTTGAAGTGGTTTGCGTCGCCGGTGTAGTCGGAAATCATGTCGTCGATCTTTTCCAGATCGCTCATCTTGGCGCCGCGCTCGTTGTTTCCGGTGGTGATGTTGATCAGCACGTTCTTGGCGGTCTTGAGGTCGAAGTCGTTCAGCAGGGGACTCTCGAAAGCTCCTTTCACGGCCATCTCTAGACGGTCGTTCCCTGTGCCTTCGCCACTGCCCATCAGGGCCATTCCGGAACCGCGCATCATCTTGCATACGTCCTGGAAGTCCACGTTGATGTAGCCGGGTTTGGTGATGACCTCGATGATGCCTTTGACGGCCGTGGCCAGTACCTCATCGGCCTTGGGGAAGGCTTCCTGGATGAGGGTGTCGCCGAAAAACTGGTACAGTTTCTCGTTGTTGATGATCAGCAGGCTGTCCACATTCTTTTCCAGCTCGTGGATGCCGTCCACAGCCTTGGACTGGCTCTCGTTGCCTTCGTTCTTGAACGGGATGGTGACTACGGCCACGGTCAGGATGCCGCGGTCCTTGGCCATCTTGGCAATGACGGGAGAGGCACCGGTACCGGTACCGCCGCCCATGCCGGCCGTGATGAAGAGCATCTTGGTGCCGCAGTCCAGCACTTTCCGGGCAATTTCGTCCTGGGATTCCAGGGCGGCGTTGCGGCCGGCGGTAGGATCCGTTCCCGCACCCAGGCCGTTCTGTCCCATCTGGATCTTTACAGGGACTTCGCTGGTCTGCAGGGCCTGAGCATCCGTGTTGCAGACGATGAAGCTGCAACCCTGGATATTCTGGCGGTACATGTAGTTTACGGCATTGCAGCCGCCGCCACCTACACCGATCACTTTGATGATGGCGTTTTCGTCGTTCCAGTCGTTGGGGACGATATTATTGTCGATGTCGTATATCATGGCTCGTTCTATTTATCCGTGTCTTCGTTGGCTTCGTCATAAAACTTGAGGGCGTTTTCCTTCACCGTCTTCCAGGCGATGGAGAAGATGGTGGACTTCTTTTCGCCCTGCGGTTTCGCCACTTTCACCTTCTTCTTTTCCTTCTTCTTCGGCTGCGCTTCACCGAATTCATCGGGGTTCAGCAGATTTCCCGTGGCTCCGGATTCCAGTTCTTCGTCGGAAATCCGGTTCTGGGCCGCGGTCTCGTCGGTCACTTCCACTTCCATCAGGTCTTCTTCGGCCACCTGCGGTTTTTCGGGGAGGGTGACGCAGTCCGGCAGACCGTCATCCTTGGCCGACAGGACCATTCCGATGGCCGATGTGGCCGCCGTGGAGTAAACGCCGCTTCCCACCGACGCGGAGAACATGAAGCGGGGATATCCTTTCCGGACATCGTAACCGGACATCTCCTTGATCAGGGGAATGAAGTTGGTAAGCTCCGCACCGCCGCCGGTGACGACGATACCGCTGCGGAGGGTGTTCTGCAGGCCGCTTTCCTGGATGTAGTAGAGGATCGCTTCCACGATTTCGCGGCTGCGGCTGTCGATGACTTCGGAAATGTAGCGGACAGGAACCTCCTTGTACGGCTCGGTAAGGCGGATCTGGAGGACTTTCTCGCTCAGGGAAGCCAGTTTGCCGGGCATGCAGGCTCCGAAACGCTTCTTGATCTTCTCGGCCAGGTCTTCGGAGATGGAGCATTCCGTGCGGATGTCATTGGTGACCGATTTTCCGCCGAAAGGAATGGATGCGTAGTAGCGCATGATGCCGCCGTGGTAAACGGCCACGGAAGTGACGCCTGCGCCGACGTCCACGAGGGCCACGCCTCCGGCTTTCTCTTCGTCGGTGAGAACGGTATGGGCCACCACTTCCGGGAGGAAGTATTTCTTGGCCACCGCGATATCCAGGCTGTTGAAGATCTTGTCCAGCGCAGTCGTTGCGCGGCGGCTGCCGATGAACACCTTGAAATTGCCTTCCAGGGTGTTCGACAGGGTGCCGACCACCTCGTTCTCCACCAGCTGGATCTCGTCGTCGATGGAGAAGGACTGGGCCACGGCGCCGTACATGATCTGGGTGTCCGGATTGGGCAGGGGATAGGTCTCAAGGGCGATGGACTTGAGGCTGTCCACCTCCTCGGCCGAAATGTATTCGTCCGGATTGGTCCTTTCGATGCGGGCCGATGCCGTCACCTGGGCCACCTCGTTCCGGGGCATCCCGACGACCACCTGGAGGATGTGGATCATCAGCTCCTTTTCGGCCTCCTGGATGGCTTCCTTCAGCTTGGCGGACGCCTTCATGGGATTGGTGATCAGGCTGGCACGGATGCCTTCGGAAGGCGTCTCCTTGTAGTACACGATCTGGATGTCGTCGCCGTTCACGCGGGCCACGCAGAGTCCGAACTTGGAACTGCCCAGATCAATTGAGGCTATGTATTTTTCTTCCATATTGATAAGTTTTTATTTTCTGCAAACCAGCTGGCCGCGGTACCTGAGGTCCACGCTCCTGTAGTACCCCTCCTCCTTGGAGGGAAGCACGCTTTCATAATACGCTTTCATGAGGCGGAATTTCTCCGGGAACCGTACCGGCTCCCCGAAGATGAACTTTTCCTTGCCTTCCCGGGGTGTCAGGACCAGGTTCCCTTTTGCGTCCACGGTAATTCCCGTGACATTCCCTTCCCAGACGGTGCCCTTCATGTAGCTGACAAGGTTCAGCACTTGCTTCAGCCAGGCTTTTTCCGTATCGGAAGCCGGTTCTCCCTTGAAACCTTTGGGAACGGTCAGGGGAATCTTTCCGTCCACGACGGGGACATCGGCCGTTCCGCGGGACTGGAGGGGGAAGATGAAGCCGCTTTGGTCGGCATAATAGCCGTTGGTTCCGCTGTCGAAGCGGACGACGGGCTGGCGCTGGCTCAGTGCCACGTGCAGGATGCCGTCGTCAGTGAGCCAAGCTTCACTCTCCCGGACGGCGCTGTGTCCCTCGATGATGTGTTCGATGCGGTCCAGGTCGACACTGTCCAGCGGCAGGCCGGCGTATGCGCGGTACTCTTTCTCCAGCCAGGACTCGACGTCGGCCTTCGTGACGAACTGCCGCTCCAGGGAGTCGGTTACGGTCACTTCCAGCGTGCCTTTCCCCTGACAGGTACGGCTGCGCCGCATCCGGGCGGACATCCCGGAAGTAAGCAGCCAGACGGCTGTGAGGGAGAGGATCAGAAGGAGGCCGAGCCCCTGTCGGGCGATTCTTTTCATAGGCGGGCGCGCAGCATTTCGGTTATGGGTTCAATAAAGCGGTCGATGTTTCCGGCTCCGAAGGTGACGAGGACGTCCAGCGGTTCGTCTTTGAGGTAATCCATCAGTTCCTCTTTCTTGATGAGAACCTTTTCAGGGGCGGTCACGTCTTTGAAGATCATCTCGGAGGTGACGCCGGGGATGGGCTCTTCACGGGCCGGGTAGATATCCAGGAGGATGAGTTTGTCCACCTTCGACAGCGCAGCGGCGAATTCCGGCGCGAAATCCCGTGTGCGGGTGTACAGGTGCGGCTGGAAAATGGCCGTAAGCCTGCGTCCGGGGAAAATATCGCGTATGGAGGTGATGGCCGATGCCAGTTCCGCCGGATGGTGGGCATAGTCGTCTATATAGCTGAGGGAAGGCGTGTTTACATGTACTTCCAGGCGCCTTTTTACGCCCTCGAATGTGCCGATGGCCGCTTTCACCGCCTCTGGATCCAGCCCGTAGGTAAGGGCGATGGCGGCAGCGGCGATGCTGTTCTCTGCATTGACCCAGCCGGGTGCGCCCACGCGGATCCCTTTGAGGATGCCGCCGGGCCAGCGGAGGTCGTAGTGGAAATAGCCGCATGCGTCAGGCGCAGGGTCGATGGCGTAGAAATCGGCTCCGGGGTCGGTATAATGATAGGTCAGAACGTTCGCTTTTGTGTCTTCAGGGCCGACAGGCGTTCCTTTTTTGGCAATCAGGGTACCGCTTACCTGGCCGGCAAAGGTCTTGAAGGCTTCCACCACATGGGCGTAGTCGCCGTAGATGTCCAGGTGGTCGGGGTCGACGGCGGTGATGACGGCGATTTCCGGGAACAGCTGGAGGAAAGAACGGTCGAATTCGTCGGCCTCTGCGACGACGGTAGGGGTGTGCGACATCAGCAGGTTGGTGCCGTAATTGCGGGAAATGCCGCCCAGGAAGGCCGAGCAGCCCTCGCCCGACTGGGTGAAGATGTGGGCCGTCAGGGTGGAAGTGGTGGTTTTTCCATGTGTGCCGGCAACGGCCAGGCAGCGCTGTCCGCGGGTGATTTCCCCGAGGGTACGGGACCGCTTCAGCACGGCATATCCTTCCTCCGTGACCTTCACCATCTCGCCCAACTCCCGGGGCACGGCGGGCGTGTACACGACCAGGGTGTCCTCCTTGTCGGCGGGAATCAGGTCCGGACGGTCTTCGTAATGCACGGAAATACCCTCCCGCTCCAGCTCACGGGTCAGGTCGGAGGGGGTGCGGTCGTATCCCGCCACATTGAATCCCTTGAATTTGTAGTAGCGGGCCAGGGCGCTCATGCCGATGCCGCCGATGCCTATGAAGTATACGTTTTTCATACCAGTTTATAAACTTCGTCGCAGATGATTTGGGCAGCCTCCCGGAGTGCCATGGATTCGGCGTTTTTCTCCAGGGTTGCAATCCGTTCGGGGCTGTGGAGCAGGCCGATCGCGGTGGGCATCAGTTCGTCCATGGCGTCGGCGTCTTTTACGATGAGCGCGGCGTCGCGGCGCACCAGGGCCATCGCGTTGTGGGTCTGGTGGTCTTCGGCCACATTGGGAGAGGGAACGAAAATGGTGGCTTTCCCCATGGCGCAGAGCTCCGACACGGTGCTGGCACCGCTGCGGGAAATCACGGCGTCGGCCGCTGCATAGGCCAGATCCATCCGGCCAATGAAATCGTACGGCTGAATGCCTTTAACGTCGGGATGGGCGGCCATGAACTCGTCGATGCCCTTCTTGTAGTATTTGCCGCACTGCCAGATAATTTCAATATCCTCCCCGTCAGGGCAGCCGTCCTGGATCCAGTGCTTGACGGCGCGGTTCAATGTCCCGCTGCCCAGGCTTCCGCCCACGATGAACAGGTGTTTCTTTTCCGGAGACAGGCCGTAGAAGCGGATGCCTTCGGCCTTTGACTCGGGCGTCGCAGGCTGGGAGACGGCGGTGCGGATGGGATTTCCGGAAAGGACGATCTTCTCTTTCGGGAAGAATTTCTCCATCCCCTCATAAGCCACGCAGATGGACTGGACGCGCTTGGAGAGGATTTTGTTGGTCATGCCGGCAAAGCCGTTCTGCTCCTGGATGACGGCGGGAATCTTCATGCCCGTGGCGGCCCACAGCAGGGGAGCGCTGGCATAACCGCCCACGCCCACCACGACGTCCGGCTTGAATTCCTTCACGATGGCTTTGGCACGGCGGACGCTGTCCAGTACCCGGAAGGGAACCGTGACATTGTTCATGAGGTTCTTCAGGCTCAGACGGCGCTGCATGCCCACCATGGGAAGGCCTACGATCTGGTAGCCTTCGGCCGGGACTTTTTCCATTTCCATTTTTCCCTCGGCGCCCACAAAGAGGATCTGCGTGTCGGGGTTCAGCTCCTTGAGCTTGTTTGCGATGGACACGGCCGGGAAGATGTGACCTCCCGTGCCGCCTCCGCTGATGATTGCTCTGATGGGTTTGTATTCCATTATGCTGTAGTGTCTTGCGTCCAGTTATGTTCGATGATCGGGGCTGCTTCGGCCTCCCGTCTGGCCATGTTCTCCCGTGCATCCTTGGAGATGGACAGCAGGATGCCGAACACCAGCGAGAACACCAGGAACGAGTTAGTTCCGTGACTCACCAGCGGCAGCGTCTGTCCCGTCTGGGGAACCAGGGGCAGGTGTACGTTCACGGCCATGTGCATGAAGGCTTGCCCCGTGACCAGGATGGTAAGCCCGGTCACGATGATTTTGTCGTAGTAGTTGTTGCATTCCTTGGCCACCATCGTCCCGCGCGTGAGGAGGCTCAGGTATAGGATGATGAGGATGAGGGCTCCCACCAGACCGGTCTCTTCCACAATGAAGCTGAACATGTAGTCGCCGAAGATGACGGGGACCTGGTATTTCTGGGTGCTGTTGCCGATTCCTTTTCCGATCAGTCCGCCTTCCTTGATGGCCAGCAGGGCACCTACGGGCTGGTCCAGCTTGCCGCGGGCCTGCCGCCACTCCAGCGATTCCCGCTTGGAGTTGATGAGTTGCTGCATGGTGACATCGTCGTCCTGCGTAATGCGGCCGATGGCCGTTCCGAACCGGCTGTCTGCGAGCCAACCGGCCTTGTAAGCCCCGAACAGGAGTCCAATGCCCACCAGGCCGATGGCCACCACATAGCCGATGTCTCTGGCGTCAATTCCGCCGACCAGGACCATCAGCACCATGATGGCGCCGATGAACAGGGCGCTGGAGTTGGAACCCATCATGACCATGAGGGTGGTCAGGAGAATGGGAAGGTAGATGTACAGTACTTTCTGCCAGATATCCTGTTCCAGGAAAGCGAGTCTGGGAGAGAGTTTCGCCAGGCGGGGCGCCCACTTGAATCCGTGGTTCTTGAAGGTATCCAGCGCCCAGCCCAGGTACATGATCATCATCAGTTTCACGAACTCGTAGATGTGGATCTGCTTGCCGGCCAGCATCAGGATACGCCTGGCGCCGTTGATTTCTCCGGCCCGGACAAAGCCCAGGTTCAAGTTCATCACCAGGATGACGAGGGGAACGAAACTGAAGATGAATCCCAGCATGGAGGCTCTCCTGTACCATTCCGTGCGGCCCAGATAATAAAGGGAGAAGATCAGGACAAACCCTAAAGCCACCACTTTCAGCTGGTCGACCATGATGGTGACGCGGTCGCTGCCCGTGTCATTCGCCAGACGCGGGGTGGAGCTGAATACCGAGATCACCGAGATGAGCATGAGGAACAGGGCGATCAGGAAGATCACTTTGTCCCCGGTAAAGCGGTCCATGCTGTTGGCAAGGTGTCCCAGGAAGGAGGTCTGTTGTCTGTCTCTGGCCATAGGGGCGGTTTACAGGTTGCGGACGGCAGCTTTGAACTGCTCGCCCCGGTCTTCGTAATTCTTGAACAGGTCGAAGCTGGCGCAGCAGGGGCTCAGGAGCACCACGTCGCCTGCCTCGGCCATCTTGGAGGCTTTCTCGACGGCTTCTTTGGCCGACAGGGCGTCCGTGATATTCTGGACGATGGGCGAGAAAGCTGCATGGATCTTGGCGTTGTCTTTGCCCAGGCAGACGATGCCTTTCACCTTCTGTTTCACCAGCTCGTTCAGGACGCTGTAGTCGTTGCCTTTGTCCGTGCCGCCCACAATCCAGACGACCGGGCGCTTCTGGCATTCCAGGGCATACCAGGCACTGTCTACGTTGGTGGCCTTGGAGTCGTTGATATACAGGACGTCCTTGATGCTCAGGACGGGCTCCAGGCGGTGTTCGATGGGCTGGAAAGAGGACAGGGACTTGCGGATGACCTCGTCTTCGATGCTGGTGACTTTGGCGGCGAGGGCGGCGGCCATGGAGTTGTAGATGTTGTGCTTCCCGCCCAGGGCAAGTTCTTCGAGGAACAGGTCGGTCTCCTTTTTGTCGTAGCGGAGCACCATCTTGTTTTCCCGGATAAAGGCGCCTTCTTTCACTTCTTTCTCCTGGGAAAAAGGCAGCATCTTGCACCGGAGGACAATCTTGGAGAGGTGCCCCACGGTGATCTCGTCGTCAGAGTCGAAGATGAAGCAGTCGTCCTGGGTGAGGTTCCGGGTGATGTTGAACTTGGCGGCCACGTAGTTTTCCATCTTGTGGTCGTAACGGTCCAGGTGGTCCGGGGTGATGTTGGTGATAATGGCGATGTCCGGACGGAAGTCATAGATGTCATCCAGCTGGAAACTGCTGATTTCCAGGACATAATAGTCAAAGTGCTCGGTGGCTACCTGATAGGCGTAGCTCTTGCCGATGTTGCCGCCCAGACCCACGTTGAGACCGGCGTTCTGCAGCAGATAGTAAATCAGGGACGTGGTGGTGGTTTTTCCGTTGGAGCCGGTGATGCAAATCTTCTTCGCACTGTCATACCGGCTGGCGAATTCGATTTCCGAAACCACGCGGATGCCCTTTTCCCGGATTTTCTGCACCATGGGCACCGTGCCGGGAATGCCGGGGCTCTTGACCACCTCGTCGGCATTGAGAATCAGGTCCTCGGTGTGCCGGCCCTCTTCGAAGGGGATGTCCCACTCGCGGAGGGTCTTGGCATACTGCTCCTTGATCTGTCCCTTGTCGGAGAGGAACACATCGAATCCTTTCACTTTCGCCAGAACAGCGGCACCCACACCGCTTTCTGCTCCACCTAATACAACTACTCTTGACATTTTTCTCTATCTGATTTTTAACAGGGCTAACGTACTTACGGCCAGGAGGATCCCCACAATCCAGAAGCGTACGGTAATCTTCGCTTCGTGCTGCGGCGGAACGGGTTTCGGGAAGATCACCGGACCGTCCGGCGCCTTCTTGTCCTGGTAATGGTGATGGAGCGGAGTCATGCTCCAGACCCGGTGGCCCACACCGGTCTTTTTCTTGGTATATTTGAACCAGAAGCGCTGTACGAGGACGGACAGGCTTTCGGCAAAGAATACTCCGCAAAGCAGCGGAATCAGCAGTTCCTTGCGCATCAGGACGGCGCTGACACCGATGATGCCGCCGATGGTGAGCGAGCCGGTGTCACCCATGAATACCTGGGCGGGGAAGGAGTTGTACCACAGGAAGCCGATCAGGGCGCCTACGAAAGCGCTCATGAAGATGGCGATCTCTCCGGACCCGGGTATATACATGATATTGAGGAAGTTGGAGTCGATCAGGTTGCCGCCGAGCCAGGCGATGATTCCCAGCACGACACCCACCACGGCCGACGTGCCTGCCGCCAGGCCGTCCAGGCCGTCGGTCAGGTTGGTACCGTTGGAGCAGGCGGTGATGACAAGGACGATCATCAGCACGTAGATGGCCCATTTGGCATACCAGCCCCAGGCTCCTTTCACCGGAGACAGCCAGCGGTAGTCGAATTCATGGTTCTTCACGAAGGGAATGGTGGTCTTGGTGCTTTTCACTACGTCTTCCTGCACGTATCGGCCCGATGTGACGGTGGTTTCCGTCTCCAGGGTACGCTCGATGCTCTCCTTCACCTCCACTTTTTCCCGCACGACAATGTCCGGGCTCATCCAGACGGTGAGGCCGATCACGAAGCCCAGGGCAATCTGGCCCAGGAGCTTGCCTTTCTCGGACATGCCTTCCTTCCGATGCCGGAACACTTTGATATAGTCGTCCGCAAATCCCAGGGCTCCGCACCAGAGGGTGCTCAGCAGGAGCAGGAGGATATAGATATTGCTAAGGTCGCAGAACAGAAGGACGCCGCTCAGGATGCTCAGGATGATGATGACACCGCCCATGGTCGGGGTGCCTTTCTTCTGGATCTGTCCTTCCAGGCCCAGGTCGCGCACCGTTTCGCCAATCTGCAGGCGCTGGAGGAGGGCAATGATCTTTTTGCCGGCCACCAGGGCAACCAGAATGGCAGTGCCTGCAGTCATCATGGCGCGGAAACTCAGGTAATTCATCAGGCCCATGCCGGGGAAGTCAATCCCGATGGACTCGAGATATTGGAACAGAAGATAGATCATTGCAGCATCAGTTTGAAGGTTTCATTCACGATTTCTTTCTCGTCCAGGTGGTGTTTTTCATGGCCGATAATCTGGTAGTCCTCATGCCCTTTTCCGGCGAGGAGCACCGTGGCGCCCTGCGGCGCGGTGAGGATGGCGGTCCGGATGGCCTCCACCCGGTTGGTGATGACGATGGTTTTGGCCAGGCCCTTGACGCTCAGGCCGGCGCGGATGTCGGCGATGATGGCGTCGGGGTCTTCGGTACGGGGGTTGTCCGAGGTGATGACAATGCGGTCGGCCATTTTTTCGGCGATTCCGGCCATTTCCGGACGCTTGGTCTTGTCCCGGTCGCCGCCGCAGCCGAACAGGCAGATCAGTTCCCGCCCGGGGTCGATGGCGCGGAGGGTTCCCAGTACATTTTCCAAGGCATCGGGCGTATGGGCATAGTCGATGACCACGGTCACTTCACGCGGACCTCTGAGGTTTTCCAGCCGTCCGGGGGCCGATTCCAGGCGGGAAAGGGCCACGAGGGTTTCGGTGGCGTCCGCACCCAGGCATATGGCTGCGGAATAGATGGCGAGGAGATTGTAGGCATTGTGAACGCCGATCAGGCGGACCCAGGTCTGTACGCCGTCCAGCGTAAGGAGCATGCCTTCGAAGCTCTGTTCCAGGATGCGGGCGGTGTGGTCTGCAAGGCCGCGGACGGAGTAGGTGACGACCTGTGCCTTGGTGTTCTGGACCATGACGGCGCCGTTCCGGTCGTCGGTATTGATGAGGGCGATGGCCTGGTCGGACAGATTGTCGAAGAAGAGCTTTTTGCAGCGGAGATACTCGGCGAAAGTCTTGTGGTAGTCCAGGTGGTCGTGCGTCAGGTTGGAGAAAATGCCCAGGCGGAACTGAAGGCCGGTGACGCGGTCCTGCTCCACGCCGATGGAACTCACCTCCATGAAGCAGTATTCGCAGCCTTCGTCCACCATCTGGGCGAGCAGCCGGTTCAGGGTGATGGGGTCGACGGTTGTATTGGCCGTTTCCAGACGGCGCGTCCCTACGTAGTTGGCGATGGTGGAAAGCAGGCCGCAGTGGTAGCCCAACTGCATGAACAGGTGGTATAGCAGCGTCACGGTGGTGGTTTTTCCATTGGTGCCGGTAATGCCTACGAGGGTGAGTTTTCCGGAGGGATGTCCGTAGAACTTGTCGGCAATCAGGGCCAGGTCCCGGCGGGAGGCGTCCACGACGGCGGCGGCCCCTGCGCCGATGGCCTGGGGGATGTAGTCGTGCCCGTCGGTGGTACAGCCTTTCACGGCCAGGAACAGGCTGCCCGGCGTGACGGTCCGGGAATCACTCGTGATGGCGGTGATCTCGCTCTCCGGACTGCCGTTCAGAATGGTGGCTTCTGTACCTTGTATGAGTTCGCTCAGCTTCATTTCTCAGTGGTCTTTTTCATGTCCGGAACGGTGGCGACGGGGTGCAGGACCTCGGCCCAGTCACCGTCCAGGGCGTATATCTTGTCAACAATTTCCCGTACTGCAAGGGCCGGCATGGTGCCGCCGTAGAAACTCTTCCCGGAGAGGTAGGAGTATACAGTGACGAGGATGGTATATTTGGGGTCGTCGGCGGGGAAGAAGCCCACGAACGTACCCTGGTTCTTCTTTCGGCCCATCGTGTCGTGATAGGGATCGGCGCTGCCTTTGCGCTCCTGCGGAGTCAGGACCACCTGTGCCGTTCCGGTCTTTCCGCACACCTGGAGTTTGGCCGACTTCAGGCGCGTCGCCGTACCGGTGTTCACCACGGCTTTGAGCGCCCTGGTGACCGTGTCGGCCGTAGCGGCGGAGCAGATGCTCTCGTTGAGGGCCGACGGGACGAACCGGCGCAGGACCTTTCCGTCTTTCTCGATGCTCTCCACCAGGTAGGGCTTCATCATCCGGCCTTTGTTGGCGATGCCGTTGTAGAAGGTGGCCACATGCAGGGGCGTGACGCTGAGGCCGTATCCATAGGCGGTGGTTCCCAGGGTGGTCTTGGACCAGCCGGGGGTGCCGGGACGGTTCACGACGGGTTTTCCCAGGCCTGTGATGTCAAAGTCGAAGGCTTCTCCCAGCCGGTAGGAATAGATGTGGTCGAACATTTCCTGCGGCTGCTTGCCGTAGTAGTTTTCGGCCAGGTAGGTGAATACGTAGTTGGAGGAAATCTCGAAGCCGTGCATGACGGAGATTTCGCGCCGGCCGGTTTCCCGCTGGTAGTCCAGGATATGGACGTCCTGCCGATAGTTGGGGACGAAGCCGTTGTTGGTGGGGATGGTCTGCTCCAGGGACTGGACATACCCGTCTTCCACCAGGGAGAGAAGGGTGACGGTTTTCATGACGGAGCCCTGTTCTCCCACTTCTCTCAGGACCAGGTTTTCCCGTTCCCAGAGGGTGGTCTGGGGCGTTTCTCCGCGGGAGAGGTTCACCATGGCGCGGATGGCGCCGGTCTTGGCCTCCATGATGATGCAGATGCCGGCGCGGATGTCCTCGTTGGCGTTGATCTGGTTGCGGAGTGCCTTGTCGGCAATGTCCTGGAAGTCTACGTTGAGGGTGGTGCGGATGTCGTTGCCGTTCTGCACTTTCACGGAAGCGGAATCCAGGTCGCGGATCCAGCGTTTGTTGTCGGTGACGCGGCGCCACTCGTAGCCTTCCCGGCCGTGGAGTTCGCTGTCGAAGCTGGATTCCAGGCCGATCCGGTTCTGCTCTTTTACATAGCCGATGACCCGTCGGGCGAGGGAGTCGTACGGATAGATGCGCTCTTCGTGCTCTTCCACGATGATGCCGCCGGTGTAGGGCCCTTCCTTGAACAGCGGGAAGGTCCTTACGCGCTGCAGGGTGCTCAGGTCGATGTTGCGCTGGATGCGGAGGTATCTGGCCCCTTTGTCGCGTCCTTCCAGGATGGCTTTTGCGTAAGCGTCGGCACTCTTGTCGCGGAATTCATTGCTCAGGTAGGTCGCAAGGTCGCGGGCTTTTGCGCGCCAGACCCTTTCCAGGCTGTCTTTCCCGGAATCCCGGTAGTCCTGCTTCCGTACGGTGCAGTCCATGTAAATGTCATACAGGGGGGCCGATATGGCCATCGGCCGTCCGTCCGTCGCCAGGATGCGGCCGCGGACAGGGGTCTCGATGTGCTTCTGCTCGGTGGGCCGGAACAGGCCGATGACCCGGTCGTCCACGGAGTAGGAGACCTGGATCTTGACAATCCAGACCAGGATCATGACGGACAGCGCCATGAAGAAGTAGGACAGGAAGAACATCACCACGTGGATTCTGTCGCGGTTTTCGATGTTGTCCTTTATTTCACTCTGGCGCTTTGTCATTTGCTTTTCACGATGGTTGCGGGTTCGGAGGGCAGGGTGGCTTCGGAACCCAGCTGTTTCAGGCGGATTTCAGCGGCGGATGCACTGTGCAGTTTCACCAGCGCCGCCTCTTTTTCTGCATGGTGGATGCGGAGCCGCTCCAGCGCCACCTTGTTGTCTCCCACGCGGGCGAGGGTCTTGTCTACCTGCAGGCTCAGCAGGATGGTGGCCCACATCAGGAGGAACAGGTACATGATGTGCATGTAGTACTTGTCGACCCGGATGCGGAGGAGGAATTCGCCGCTGATGATGGCCCGGATGATGTTGCGCAGGGACAGGAAGAAACTCTTTACACTCATTCCGCGGTCCTCCTCTGGGCTATCCGGAGCTTCGCGCTGCGGGCGCGGGTGTTCCTCTCGATTTCACTTTCGGCCGGGACGATGGGCTTGCGGTTCACAGCTTCCAGGGGAGCCTGGGTGCGGCCGAAGACATCCTTCACCTCGGTTCCGTCAACATTTCCGGTCTTGATGTAGTTTTTGACCATCCGGTCCTCCAGGCTGTGGTAGGTGATGACGACCAGGCGGCCGCCTTCCCGAAGGCTCCGGGTGGCTCCTTCCAGGAATTTCTCCAGGGAACGCATTTCCTGGTTTACCTCGATGCGGAAGGCCTGGTACACTTTGGCCAGGAGCTTATGCTCCGCTCCGCGGGGAAGCATCCGGGCAATGGCGCGGTCCAGGTCGCCGGTGGTGGCGAGGGACTGGGTCCCTCTGGCCTGCACGATGAGACGGGCCATCTGGCGGGCGCCGTCCACTTCGCCGTAAAGGCGGAGGATCCGCTCCAGGTCTTCTTCCGGGTAGGTGTTCACCACCTGGGCGGCGGTGAGCGCCGCTTCCTGGTTCATCCGCATATCGAGGGGGGCATCTTCGTAACGGAAGCTGAACCCGCGGCCGGCAGTGTCAAACTGGTGGCTGGAGACGCCCAGGTCGGCCAGGATGCCGTCGAACACGGCGTGTCCGATTGTATCCCGGCGCTCCGCCAACCCTTCGGAGGCGGAGTTGGCAAGTTGTGCGGCGTAGTTCTCGATGAAGCGGAAATTGTTGTGGATGAGGGTGAGCCGCGGGTCCTTGGGAGCCCGGGCTATGGCATCGATGTCACGATCGAAGGCGATGACGCGCCCGCCGTCGTGTAAGCGTGAAAGTAGGGAAGCGGTGTGTCCACCGCCTCCGAAAGTGGCATCGGCATATAATCCGTCGGGATTTGTGACAAGGGCGGAAATACTTTCCGCCAGCAGCACAGGGATATGATATTCGGACATGCTCGAGACCCTCCCTTACTTCTTGGAAGATAGTCTCGATGCGGTTTGTTTGAACTTCTCGTCGGAGAGAAGGTCGGCCTCACGGGCTTCGGATGCCCAGATCTGAAGCTTGTAGCCGACACCGCCGAATACTACCTCTTTGGTAATACCTGCACTTTCAAGCAACTCTGACGGGATGTTCAGCCGGCCCAGTTTTCCGTCCGGGACGATGGTGAAGACGCCGTCATTGTACTTGGTCCAAAAGTCAGCGTCTTCTGTATTGAGTTCGGGGTCCAGGCCTTCCAGAACGAGGTCGCTCCGGCGAATCCACTCTTCGTACGCGAAGACATCCAGGCAGCGCTGCTGCACGTTCTTCTTGACGATGAGGGTCATATCCTCGACGCCGCCGCGTACCAGGGCATCACGGAAAATGGCAGGGAGCACGATGCGCCCCTTGTCATCTACCTTGCCTGTGGCTTTGCCGATAAATCTGACCATAACCCTTGTTAACTTTCAACTTTCACGCTTGGTTACAAAGGTACGAAAAGTTTTCCATTTTATTACACTTTCTTCCAAAATTTTCCACAAAGTTTTCAACAGACTGTGTTTCAATAAAAAGAAACCACAAAAAAAGATTCTTCGCGGCGGAAGAATCTTTTGGTCGGAGTATGTGGAAAGGGCGCTCAGAGTTCCCGGCGTAAACGGGCTTTGGGGATATCCAGCTGGGCGCGGTACTTGGCGATGGTGCGGCGGGCCACTTTGTAGCCCTTGGCGGCCAGGCCGTCTACCAGTTCGTCGTCGGTGAGGGGGTTGTGCTTGTCTTCGCCGTCCACCATTTCGCGGAGCGCTTTCTTGATCTCGCGGGTACTGATTTCCTCGCCGTCCGAGTTCTCCAGTCCTTCGGAGAAGAAATACTTCAGGGGGAAGATGCCGAAGTGGGTTTCAATCCACTTGCTGTTCACGACACGGGAAATGGTGGAAATGTCGAAGCCGGTCTTTTCGGCGATGTCCTTGAGAACCATCGGCTTCAGGGAGCTTTCGTCGCCGTCGATGAAGTAGTCCCTCTGGTAGTCGATGATGGCCCGCATGGTGCTTTCGAGGGTGTTCTGACGTTGGCGGAGGGCTTCGATGAACCACTTGGCCGAATCGATCTTCTGCTTGACGAAGGTGGCGGCGTCCTTGTCGGCCCGGGAGTCGGACAGGCGGCCGTTTTCCATGATTTCGGAGTATTTGCGGTTGATGCGGAGTTCCGGAATGCTGAACCGCGGCATGCTGAGGATGAGCTGGCCGTTTTCGTAGTCCAGGCGGAAATCCGGCACCACCTGCTGGGCCTGGTCGTTGTAGGAGTCGTCTATCTGGCCGCCGGGGGAGGGATTCAGCCGGCGGATTTCGTCGAGGACGGCCTTCATCTGGTCTTCGCTCAGGTGGAGGCGCGTCATGATTTTCTGGAAATGGCGGTTCTTGAAGGCGTCGAAGTGGTCCTGCAGCACGCGGATGGCATTCGCTACCGACGGGGTGCGTTTCTTGTCTTCCAACTGGATGAGGAGGCATTCGCGGAGATCCCTGGCACCGACCCCCGAGGGCTCGAATTCCTGGATCACCTTGAGCATGTCCTCCACTTCCTGGGCCGACGATTCCACCCCCGCGCGGAAGGCGAGGTCGTCCACGAGGGATTCGATGTCGCGGCGCAGGTAGCCGTCGTCGTCCAGGGAGCCGATGATGAAACTGGCCACCGTACGCTGGTGTTCCGTCAGGTTCCGGTACCCGAGCTGCTCCTGCAGGCTTTGGGTAAAGCTCTGTTTGACGGAGAAGGTGTTGTACTCCGGCCGTTCGTCCTTGCCCCAGTTGTTTACATGGAGGTTGTAGGAGGGGATGTCGTCGTCCTGTGAACCGTAGTTTTCTTCCAGGGAACCGCCGCTCTGCTCTTTCTCTTCCACTTCGGAGATGGAGACATCGCGGGGCTCGTCTTCTCCTTTCTGGGGGGTGTCGTCAATGACGGGATTGTCGTTGAGGACTTCCCGGACATGCTGTTCCAGGGCCTGCACCGGCATCTCGATCAGCTTGATGGTCTGAATCTGGAGCGGCGAGAGTTTCTGCTGAAGCTTCTGTTCAAGTCCCTGTTTGATGGCGGCCATTATCTGGGATAATTGATGGTTTCCTTGATGATATATGCGGTGGGATATGTGCCTTTGAGGGCGTTGTACACCTTCAGGGCCTCATCTTTGGTCCGGAAATCGCCGATGGTGACTTTGTAGTTGGGGCTTTCGAAAGTGCGGTATACGCCCAGGCCGTAAGTGGCCCGGAGTACTTTCTCGATGCTTTCCGACTTGGCGCGGGCATGCTGACCGTTGTCATAGAATACGCGGATCCGGTAGCCGGTGAGGGGTTTGGACGCATTGTTGCGGATATATCCCGACAGTGCCTGCCGGATGGTGGTGCTCTGGGAAATCTGAGCCCCCGGGCCGATCAGGGACAGAATGTCCCGGCCAAGGAGGGTGGAATCGACCGGAGCGACCGCCGTCGTATCCTGGGCATGCAGGGAGGCGGCTCCCATGAGCAGGGCAATCAGTATGAGAAGGATTCGTTTCATAGGCTATTTGGTAAATTCGGCGATGTCCAGGTCCTTGAACGAATAGGGAGCCCGGAGGATGCCGTTTTTCTTGAGGGCGGCCTGGATGTCCACGTCGGCCTTCAGTCCGGTGAGGGAACGCTGGCTGGCGATGACCAGCACGTCCAGCAGGGATGCTCCGTCCGCAAGGGTGACGGTGCAGGGAAGCTCGTACACCTGGTCCGTTTTGCCCTGGAGCTGAACCGACCCTGTGTTGAAGTGGGCGATGGGTTTTTCCTTATACCGGATGGTCCCGGTGACTTCCTGAACGGTGAAACTGATGGAGGGATTGTTGATCCCCAGCAGCAGTTTGGCGTCCATGGAACGGGTGGATGTAGGGACGATGTAGTCGATGCCGATGGAGGAAAGGGAGATTTCCTTGATTTTGGAAACCCCGCATCCTGCGACCGTGAAGGCCGCAAACAGCGCCAGGCAGATATGCCGAAAAACTTTCATCAAGACAAAGGTAGTGATTTTTTCGGACATTCTGCAGTTTTTGTGCCAGGCCTGTTATTTGCAGATGAGGGTGGCCGACGTGCAGTCTACGACGGTAACGGTGGTGTAAGTGCCGGCCTGACGTCCCTGGGCAGGGAATACGCACATCATGTTGTTGCCGGCACGGCCGCACAACTGGGACGGGTCGCGTTTGGAAGGACCTTCGACCAGTACTTCCAGTTCTTTTCCGATCTGGGCGCGGTACCGCTCCAGGGATTTGCGGTTCTGCAGGGCGATGATTTCGTTGAGGCGGCGGTTTTTCTCCTCGGGGGAGACGTCGTCCGGATACTGGCGGGCAGCCAGGGTGCCGGGGCGCTCCGAGTAGGCGAACATGAATGCCCAGTCAAACCCCACTTCTTCCATCAGGCTCAGGGTTTCCTGATGGTCCTGCTCAGTCTCGGAGCAGAATCCGGCGATGACGTCGGTGGTGAGGCCGCAATCCGGCATCACGCTCCGGATCTTCGCCACACGCTCCAGATACCATTCGCGGTCGTATTTGCGGCGCATTTTCTCAAGCATGCGGGAACTGCCGCTCTGAACGGGCAGATGGATGTGCCTGCAGATATTCGGCCATTCGGCCATGGTCTCGATCACTTCGTCGCTGATGTCCTTCGGGTGGGACGTGGCAAAGCGGACGCGGAGGTCGGGCGCGACAGCGGCGACCAGCCGGAGGAGGGCGGCGAAGTTGACACTTTCCGTCCCGCTCTTCCATAGGTAGCTGTCCACGTTCTGTCCAAGGAGCGTAACCTCCTTATACCCACGCTGATACACGTCGCATGCTTCGCGGACGATGGAGTGCGGGTCGCGGGAACGTTCGGCTCCGCGGGTATAGGGAACAACGCAGTAAGAGCAGACATTGTTGCATCCGCGCATGATGGAAATAAAGGCCGATATGCCGTTGCGGTCCGTCCGGACAGGGGTGATGTCGGCATAAGTCTCGTCCCGGGAGAGGAGGACGTCTATCTGCGGATTGTCGGGCGTGATGGCCTGCAGCAGGCGGGGGAGGGAGCGATAGGCGTCCGGGCCCACGACGAGGTCCACTTTCTTCGTCTCCAGCAGCTGGTCCTTCAGCCGTTCCGCCATGCATCCCACAATGCCGATGAGCATGCCGGGGTGCTTCCGGCGGGCCTGGTTGAACACCTCGATCCGCCCCCAGATGCGCTGCTCCGCATTGTCGCGGACCGAGCAGGTGTTGGCCATGACCAGGTCGGCCTCTTCCATCACTTCCGTGCGTACGTAGCCTTCCTTTGCCAGAATGGCGAAAATCACCTCCGTGTCATTTACATTCATCTGACACCCGTATGTCTCAATATATGCTTTCTTCATAACGCCCGCAAAGGTAAGGATTTTCTACGAAAAAACCCGTACTTTCTCAGTACGGGTTGGAAGAGGGGTGGATGATGGGGCTCGAACCCACGACACTCGGAACCACAATCCGATGCTCTACCAGCTGAACTACATCCACCATGTTTGGGACTGCAAATGTAAGGAAAAATTCCGGCATTCCAAAATTATTTGCGCAGCCGCAAGAAAAAAAGCGTGAACCGGCGGCAGGGTCGGGAATTATTCGTATATTTGTAGATACGACAATTACCAGTGTAAGACCTATGGCTAAACGTGAAATCAAGTTCTCCCTGGTGTACAGGGATATGTGGCAGAGTTCGGGGAAATACGTTCCCCGTGTAGACCAGCTTGTGGAAGTGGCTCCTGCCATCATCGATATGGGCTGTTTCGACCGGGTGGAAACCAATGGCGGTGCCTTTGAACAGGTGAACCTCCTGTTCGGTGAGAACCCCAATAAGGCGGTCCGTGCCTGGACTGCGCCTTTCCACAAGGCCGGTATCCAGACGCACATGCTGGAACGTGGTCTGAACGCCCTCCGGATGAATCCCGTCCCGCTGGATGTCAGGGAACTGATGTTCAAGGTCAAGAAAAAGCAGGGCACCGACATTGCCCGCTCCTTCTGCGGCCTGAACGACCACCGTAACCTGAAAGGCTCCGTCATCGGCGCAAAAAAAGGCGGCATGATTTCGCAGGTAGCCCTTTCCATCACCTATTCCCCCGTCCACACCGTCGCCTATTATATGGACATTGTGGACAAAGTGGTCGAGTATGGGGCCGACGAGATCTGCCTCAAGGACATGGCGGGTATCGGCCGTCCCACCTTCCTCGGAGAACTGGTGGCCGACATCAAGAAAAAGTATCCGCATATCAAAGTGCAGTACCACGGCCATACCGGCCCCGGATTCTCTCCGGCTTCCATGCTGGAAGTGGCCCGCGCCGGCGCCGATTATCTGGACGTTGCCGTAGAACCCCTCTCCTGGGGCAAAGTGCATCCGGATGTGATTACCATCCGTGAAATGCTCCGGGCCGACGGTTTCCTGGTCAAGGACCTGAACATGGATGCGTATATGGAAGTGCGTCGCCTCACGCAGAAGTTCATCGACGACTTCCTGGGCTACTGGATCAATCCTTCCAACGCCAAGATGACCTCGCTGTTGGTGGGCTGCGGCCTTCCCGGCGGCATGATGGGCTCGATGATGGCGGACCTGAAAGGCTTCCAGGGCGCAATCAATGCGGCCCAGCGTGCCCACGGACGTCCCGAAATGAGCCTGGACACCCTCATGGTGAAGCTTTTCGAGGAAGTGGAATACGTATGGCCCCGCCTGGGTTATCCGCCCCTCGTGACGCCGTTCAGCCAGTATGTGAAGAACACGGCCCTGATGAACCTGTTCAACATGCTCAATGACAAACCCCGCTGGACGACCATTGACAAGGATACCTGGGGCATGATCCTGGGACACATGGGCAAGCTGCCCGGAGAACTGGCTCCTGAAATTGTGGCCCTGGCCAAGGAAAAAGGTCTCGAGTTCACAACCTGCAACCCGCAGGACAACTATCCTGACGAACTGCCCAAGTTCCGCGAGATGATGGACCGGGAAGGCTGGGATTACGGCGAGGATGACGAAGAACTCTTCGAACTGGCCATGCACGAGCGCCAGTACCGCGACTATCGCAGCGGCGTTGCAAAAGAGCGTTTCAACGCAGAACTGAAAGACCTTAAGGCAAAGGCTGGAGCCCCGATTGTCGTTGAGCGTCCGGTGGTCCAGATGCCCAAATTCTCCATTGAGGAGTATCTGTCCCGCTATCCCAAGGCCACTCCCGTCCAGTGTCCGGTCAAAGGTCAGCTCCTCTGGGAAGTGGATGTGGACGATGCTTCCGCAGCGCCTGTCGTGGGCCGGAAGGTGAAGGCCGGCGAGGTGGTCGGCCATGTCCAGACTTATTATGGGATTGAGGATGTCGTGAGTGCGGTGGACGGTCTTGTGGTCGCAGTCCTTGGAAAGCAGGGCGATGCGGTTGAAAAAGGCGAGATTGTTGCTTTTGTCCAATAATCGTCCTATCTTTGATCCGGCAGGCCGTGACGGGAGTTCAGTACCACAGCTTTGCCTATGCGGATCAAAGATTTGCACCCGGACGAACGTCCCCGGGAGAAAATGCGCCTGAGAGGTGCCAGAAACCTCTCCAATGCAGAACTGCTGTCCATCCTTCTGGGAAGCGGAACTCAAGGAAAAAGTGTCACGGAAGTGGCTCAGGAACTGATGACATCGGCCGGTGGCCGGCTTGCCGTCCTGGGCATCATGCCCCTTGAGCAGCTGATGTCCTTCAAAGGTGTGGGGGAGGCGCGGGCCATCATCCTCACGGCCGCCCTTGAACTGGGCCGGCGTGCCTTTGCCGAAGCAGCCGTCCTGGATAAGCGCTCCATCACGACGCCGGAAATGGTTTATCAGCTCATGCTGCCCCAGCTGAAGCATCTGGACCATGAAGAATGCTGGGTCCTGTTCCTGAACAGGGCCAATTACCTGCTGTCCAAAGAGATGATTACGTCCGGAAGCATGGAAAGCACTCTGCTGGACACCAGCCGCATCCTGAAAAGGGCTATCGAAAAGCAGAGCGGCCAGATTATCCTGGTCCACAACCATCCCTCCGGCTCCCCCCGTCCGGGACAGGCCGACATCGCCCAGACGGCGCGGCTGAAAAAAGCCCTCGGCATTGTGGAAATCCAACTGCTGGACCATGTGATCATCGCAGAGGACTCCTTTTACTCTTTCTCCGAGCAGCGGGTCGGGAGAATGGTTTAATGCGGTTTTTTTTGCTTTCACCGAAAAGAATCCTAACTTTGTGGATGAGGTAAAAATCCACATCCATGAAAGTTGTCAACATCGGTGAGAACCATTCCGTTCTCAATGCGTACATCCTGGAATTGCGGGACGCCCGCATTCAAAAAGACCGGCTTCGTTTTCGGACCAATCTGGAACGGGCAGGCGCTGTGTTTGCTTACGAGATTTCCAAGACCCTGAAATACAGTGAAAAGGAAGTTACGACGCCGCTGGGTGTCGCCAAGGTATCCACGCCCGACTCACCGCTTGTGATCGCTTCCATTCTCCGGGCCGGCCTTCCGGTCCAGACCGGGATGCTCCGGGTGTTCGACCATGCAGAGACGGCCTTCCTGTCGGCCTACCGCAAATACGGGAAAGGCGGCTACTTTGAAATCCGGGCCGATTACTGCACCGCCCCGTCCATCGAAGGGAAGGTGCTGGTCCTTTGTGACGCGCTGCTGGCAACCGGCGCCTCCGTCGAAATGGGACTTCAGAAACTCATTGACGAGGGTGGGGAGCCCGCCTGCGTCCACATCGTGTGTCCCATTGCCAGCCGCGTTGCCGTCGACAACCTGTCCAAGACCCTGGACAACCGTTATACCCTTTGGGTCGCCGCCATCGACGAAGAACTGACCAGCCAGAGTTTCATTGTCCCTGGCCTGGGCGACGCAGGCGACCTGGCATTCGGAGAAAAACTGTAGGATGAAAAAGGCAGCCGTTCTGTTTCTCGCAATCCTTGCCCTCCTGGCCCTTTCCTGCCGGGAGCATTATCCCTATCCCAAGATCAGCGGCCATCGCGGGGCCAATTTCATCGCTCCGGAAAACACCCTCGCCTCGGCCGATTCCTGCATCCGCTACGGGGTGGACATCATGGAGTGCGACGTGGTCATCAGCAAGGACAGTGTTTTCTACCTGTTGCACGACTCGCTGCTGAACCGGACCACCAACGGTACGGGCCCCATCAGCGAATGGTATTCGCAGGACCTGGATACCCTGGATGCCGGCAGCTGGTTCGGCCCTGAGTGGGCCGGCGAACCGCTGCCCCGTTTTTCGGCCATCCTGGAGAAAGCTGCGCAGAACGGTCTGGAACTGACGGTAGACTACAGGAGCGGCGACATGCAGGCCTTGGTAGACCTGATCCGGTCCTATGGCATGCTGGAGCATACCTATTTCACCTTCTACAGTGCCGACCTGACCAAGCAGTTCCGCCAGACGTTCCCTGATATCCACACCTTGCAGGCCTATGTGTACGAACCGTCCCAGCTGGATGCCGTCCTGGATGAGATGCAGCCCGACATTGCCGTCATGTGGATTGACCGGATGAACCGGAAGGTGGTCCGTCGCTGCCATGAACGTGGCGTGCAGGTACTCGCGCTGGTCCTGGGCCTGGACGACAGATCCCGCCAGAACCGCAAGGCTATTTCCCTCGGGGTGGATTGCATTGCGACGGACAAGCCAGAACTGCTTGCCCGCCGCAACAAATAAGGTTTCCGGCTTCTTCTTTTACCGGCTGTTATATGTGTAGGACTCCACGATGGGTGAACCGCCGTCGGGGTTGTTCATCAGTACAAAAGTGGTGAGGTCTATGCTGGTGACGTCGAATTTGTCCATGGGGAGGGTGTAAAACAGGGTTTCGTTCTCCAGGGATTTGTCGGACATGATACTGGGATTCTCGTCATTGCCGTCGTGATACAGATACAGGTGCAGCATCTTGCGCTCCGTGTCCTCCTTATAGCGGAACAGTAGCCGGTGGGCATAGTTGGAGTCTTTTGCCTTGTAGATTGTGATCCCCATGTCGATGTGATTGCCGCTGAGCTGGTTGAATTCCAAGTACACCGGATCTTCCGGATAGGTCTCTTCCTCGTCCAAAGGGAGGAGTTCGATGATGTGCAGGGGCTCTGCATACTTGAGGCGGATGTCCAGGCTGGCATTGATGATGTCAAATATTACAAAGCAGCGGGTCCCGTCCACCTTCCAGTCCGTTTCACCGGTGGCATCTTCCGTAATACTGTACTGGACGCCGGCATCCGTAATCAGGTCCGTTCCGCGGACGGTGACGATGCCTTCGACATTGGAGGCGGTGTAAGTCCCTTCCTGAATGCATCCCCAAAGAGGGAGAAGGAGGGCGGACAGCAGAAGAATCAGATGTTTTTTCATAGGGATTTATTCTTTCGTGTTGGTCTTGCAATGAGTTGGATGTCAATATCTTCGACGGAATACCCTCTAAACTTGCGGTGTTTCAGGTGTTGGGTTACCAGGGCGAGTAGCTGATCATCCGACACTTCGCGGTACGTGTGGTTTTCACGGTCGTACAGGTGGATGTGGCGGGTGGCATTGCTGTCGAAGAACATTTTGTTGGTGGCCGACAGGCGCCGGCTGTAAATGTGGGCGTCGGCCAGCTGGGAGAGGATGTTGTAGACCGAGGCGGTGGTGACATGGGTGCCCTTTTCCTTGAGGGCGGCGCAGACTGCGTCGGGAGAGGCGTGTCCCAGTTCGATCATGACTTCGTGTACCGCCAGGCGCTGACGGGTGGCTTTGAGCCCGTGGCGGCGCAGGTGGGACTTGAATTCCTCCAGGGTGAGAACGGTATGCGGGACGGCGGGCATGCTCAGGCATTCAATAAGGATTGGGCATTGGCGACGGCCGCCTCCGTGATGGTGGAGCCGGACAGCATGCGGGCCACTTCCTGCACGCGCCCTTCCCGGTCCAGCAGATGGATGGAGGTGCTGTCGCTTTCCTTCCTGACCACATAGTGGGCATTGCCTTTGGCCGCCACCTGGGGAAGGTGGGTGATGGCAAAGACTTGCATATCGGCCCCCATGGAGCATACCAGGGAGCCCATTTTGTCGGCGGTACTGCCGGATACGCCGGTGTCAATCTCGTCGAACACGAGCGTGGGCATGTGCTTGAAGCGGGCCATCTCGGCCTTCAGGCTGAGCATGATGCGGGAAAGTTCACCGCCGGAAGCGGATTTCCCCACATCGGCGGGCTGTTTTCCGGTGGACGAGAACAGGAAGTTCACCGTGTCCGAACCGGAAGGGCCCGGCGCAAGCGGGGAAAGCTGCACCTGAAACAGGGCATGGTCCAGATCCAGGGCATGGAGCTGGGCGGTGATGGCCTCCGAGAGCGGGCCGACGGCACGCTCCCTCCGGGCGTGGAGGTCTTCGCAAAGCTGAAGATGCTTCTGCGTGGCGTCCTGAAGGGCCTGGCGGGCCTTTTCCACCTCTTCTGAAAGGGTTGTCGCATCCAGGACCAGGGATTCCAGGCGGTCCCGCTGCGAGATGAGTTCGTCTACCGTTGCGGCGCCGTATTTCTGAAGCAGTCCGTACAGGAGCGACAGACGGTCTTCCACTTGCTGCAGCTCCGACGGGGAGGCTTCGGTACGGGCATTGACGCTTTCTACCTCCGCCGCAATGTCTTCGATTTCCAGGCGGGCCGACGACAGGCGTTCTGCCAGGGCGTCCAGTGAAGGAATGAAGCGCCCGGCTTTTTCCAGCTGGCGGGCGGCTTCCCGAAGCTGGCGGGAAGGGGAGGAGGATTCGTCGTCGTCGGGGGAGAGCAGCTCCTGGGCGGCGCAGAGGGTTTCCTTGATTTCCTCTGCATGCGCGAGCTGTTTCTGCCGTTCTTCCAGATCTTCCAGTTCTCCGGAGACCAGACGGGCCTGGTCCAGACGTTCCCATCGGCTTTGGTTGTACTGCTCCTGCTCCAGGGCGCGGGAAAGGCGGTTTTCCAGGTTTTCCAACTGGCGGCGGCTTTCCAGAACATCGTTCCAGGCTGCTGAGACCTTGTTTTTCAGGGCCGTTGTGCCGGCTCTGAGGTCCAGGGCTTCCATGCGGAAACGCTCGTCGGCGAGACGGAGCGTCTGATGCTGGGAGTGGATGTCCACCAGATGTGCGGACAGTTCCTGCAGGACGCTCTGGCTGACGGGCTCATCGTTGAGGAAGCTCCGGGAACGGCCGCTTTTTGCGACTGTGCGGCGGAGGATGAGGCGGTCGTCGTCGGCGGGGAGATCCTCTTTCCGGAGGAGTTCCCGGATGGCGTCGTCAATGGAGAAGACGGCTTCCACGACACAGTTGTCTCCCTGCGGGCCTACCATGGAGGCGTCGGCCTTGGCGCCCAGTACCAGGGAGAGGGCGCCGAGAAGAATAGACTTGCCGGCTCCGGTCTCTCCGGTTATAATGACTAAACCCTCCGGAAACGTGGTTTCCAGAGAGCCTATCAAAATGTAGTTGGAGACGTGGAGGCCCAGTAGCATAGGCTTATTCTCCGTTGATGTCGATCGGGTTCTCGTTCTGCGCTTTGCGGTAATACAAGTCTCCGTTTTCGAACTCCGCGATGGCTACCAGATCCGGTTTGGGCTGACGCTCGTAGTACTTGGAGATTTCAATCTGTTCCTTGTTCTCGAAGACTTCTTCCATGGTGTCACGGTCGTTGCGGAATTCTTCCAGCTTTTTCATGAGCTCTTTCTTTTCGGCAACGGCTATCTGGTTGGCTCTCTTGTACAGGATGACGACGGATTCGTAGATGTTTCCGGTGGGAGCAGCCAGGTCCTTGATGTCACGCGTAATGGTGTTTACAGGTACTTTCTTCTTGTTTTCCATACTTCTTTTACAATACGTTTCTATATAATGTACTGCACCTTTTTCAGGGAAGTTTCAATTATTTTTCAACCGGCGTTTCCATGACTTCGCCGCTGCGGCCCAGGAGTTTCTGGACATGGCGGTAATGACCGTCCAGTTCGGGACGGTAATGGGACTCGGGATATTCGCCCACAAAGTTCAGGTAGTCGTCCACAAAGGTGAGATAGCGTTCTTTCTGCTTTTCGCGTACGCTCAGGCGCGCATAATGGTAAGAGGCCATGGCGGTGTAGTACAGGACGTCTTCGCGGTAGACATTGTCGGCGTTGGTTTTCAGGACGTTGTGCAGCTTGATGCGGGCGGCGGGGTAGTCCTCCATGATGTAATACTGCCGGCCGGCTTCGAAGTCCTTGCGGTCCAGGCGGCGCTGCAGCTCCAGCATCATCTCGTGGCAGGCCTGCATGTGGGGCTTGTCGTCGGCATTCTCTTTCATGTACTGGGCGATGGCGGCCATGCACGCCAGGGTGGGTTTCTGGTCCAGTTCCCAGCGGTAAGTGGCGCGGTACAGACAGTCCAGCCGGTAGAAGGCGGCGTCCGAAGCAAAAGGACTCATGGGGAAATTCTCCACGAAGCGGGCGAAGTTGGATTCGGCCGTGTAGTAGTCTTTGTTGCGGTAGTTGGACAGGCCCCAGTAATACTGGACCGTGTCGTCCCTTGCGGTGCCGTTGGTGAGGACGGCCATGGATTCGAACAGCTGGGCGGCCTTCTGGTACTTCTTGTCGGCGAAGTACTGCATGGCGGCGTTGTACTTGGCGTCTACGTCATTGGATGCAAGCAGCACCTCGTACTGGGTTTTGCACGAGAAAACGGCCACTGTGGCCAATACGGCTGCTGCAGCCAGCTTGAGTTTGTTCATACGCTTACAGGTTTACTTGTTCCAAAAGGAATTTTTCCGCGTCCTGGGCGGCCTTGCATCCCGAAGCGGCGGCGGTGACAGCCTGCCGGTAGCGGGGATCCTGCACGTCTCCGGCTGCGAACACGCCGGGAACATTGGTGCAGGCGCTCTTCCCTTCGGTAAGGATGTAGCCGTTGGCGTCGGTTTCAATCCAGGGAGCGAAGAGCTCCGACGCCGGAGTATGGCCGATGGCGAGGAAAAATCCGTCGATGGCGATATCAAAAACAGTGCCGTCTTTCCTGAGGAGGCGGGCTCCGGTGACGCCCATCGCGTCGCCCAGGACTTCCTGCGTGTTGCAGTTCCAGAGGACTTCGATGTTTTCGGTTCCCAGGACCTTCTGCTGCATGATCTTGGATGCGCGGAACACGTCCCGGCGTACAATCATATACACCTTTTTGGCCAGGGATGCCAGGTACAGCGCCTCTTCACAGGCCGTATCTCCGCCGCCCACGACAGCTACGGTGCGCTTGCGGTAGAAGAACCCGTCGCAGGTGGCGCAGGCACTGACGCCGGCACCTTTGAATTTTTCCTCCGAGGGGAGGCCCAGATAACGGGCCTGCGCTCCGGTGGCGATGATCAGGGCGTCAGCTTCCAGCTGTTTCTCTCCGTCGATGGTGACGCGGAAAGGACGCTGGCCCAGGTCTACGGCGGTGGCGGTACCCTGGCGGACGTCGGCCCCGAAACTGCGGGCCTGCTCGCGCATGGAGTCCATGAGCGTGTTGGCGTCTACGCCGCCCGGAAAGCCGGGAAAGTTCTCGATGACGGTGGTGGTGGTGAGCTGTCCGCCGGGCTGGATGCCTTCATACAGGACAGGGGAGATATTGGCACGGGCTGCGTAGATGGCTGCCGTGAATCCGGCAGGACCGCCGCCCAGGATGAGTGTTCTGATCTTTTCCATGGAATGGAGTTCGTTTTATTGGAGGGTTGTGGAGTAATTCTTCTCGAAAATGATGCGGCGGACAGCGCTGTTGTGGAGGTTGCCTTTGGCGTCCTGGACAAAGAGGAAGTCCGTATGCAGGCCGCGGACACGTTCAGAGCCCAGCATCCGGGTCCAGCCTGTTCCGTAGCGGGCGCAGGCGCCGATGAACATGCGGGCCGTGTCGTAACCCTGGAAAGCGAACTGGGACGGCTCCGTACGGAAAAGGGCCCGGTAAGTGCGGACGAAACGGTCTACCGCAGGGGAGGAGTAATCCACAAAGTAGGAACTGCTGATATGCAGGGATGCGTCATGGTAGGCGCTGCCTTCGATGGTGTCGAAGGTACGGACCTTCGAAGGGGCGTACATCACCACGTTGTAACCTTTTCCGCTCATGATGCCCAGGTTGCGCACCACGTCGCCCATGAAGGCTTCGCTTTCAGAAGCTACGACTACGCGGTTCACGCCGCCTTTGACCATGGTACCGGAAAGGATGGCGGGGATGCCGCGGCCTTCCACGATGGCGTAATTGACTATTTCGTAAGAGAGTTCTTCATGGGCCATGGCACTGCGGATCGCCACGGAAGCCGTAACGTTGGAGGCGCCTTTCTCGGTAATGAGAATCACTTTGTCACCGTCTTCCAGGTCGTCTTTCACCCAGTCGGCCAGGTCTTCATACTGGTGGTCCACGGCGGACGGGGCCTGGATGAAGGCCGAGTAATTCGTGCTGAGCGAGGCGGCTTTCTGGTCCAGCGGCGAGATGACCGGGACACGGCCGTCCACCCGCTGCAGGATGGCTTCCAGGTCGCGCGAAGCGACGGGGCCCAGTACGAAATTGCTCTTTACCAGGGCGTCGATGGGCGGGATGCCGGCATTCAGGTCATAGACATGAAGCTGGATTTTGGTTCCTTCGGCCTCCATGTCTTTGACGGCCATCAGGACGCCGGAATAGAAGTCCATGTTGATTTCGCTGGCCGACGATGCCGCCTTGAGCGGGAGAATCAGGGAGAAATCCACCTTGTCCAGCGCCTGGAAAGTGAGGACGGAGGCGGAGTCCGTTTCGGGAAGGACGGGCTCCTGGGGCGGAGGGATGACGCAGACGGTGTCCACGGCCGGTTTTTCCGGCTGGTCCGGCGTCTCCTCGCGGGTGTCGGCGACAGCGACCGTCTTCTTCACTGGAATCTTCAGGACCTGGCGGGTGCTGAGCTTGCGGCTCTTGAGATCGTTGAAGTCCATGATTTCCTTGACCGAAACGTCGTATTTGCGGGCAATGTCGTCAATGTCCTCGTACCAGCGGACGGTGTGCTCCGTGTAATCCTGGGAAGAGGTTTCCGGGGCCGATACCGTGTTTTCGCGGAAAGGGACGAGGAGGATGGCATTCTTCTGCAGGCCGGTCTCCCGGAGGGAGGGGTTGGCTTCGTAGAGGTCTTCCTCGGTGACGCCGTAGGCTTTGGTGATGCCGTAGAGGGTCTGCCTCTCCAGCACCACATGCGACAGATACACTTTGCCGTTCAACTTGACCTTCTCCTTGGAGACGGTTACCGGCGTAGGGACGTATTCCTGAGCGGCGGAAATACCGCAGGCGACGAGGAAAATGGCGGCGAAGAAGGTGATGAGTCGTTTCATAAGCTTTCAATTATAAGGTGGCGGCAAAGTCCAGGAGGTTGCGGGAGAAAGTATCCCATCCCAGGCGCTCTTTTTCTTTGCCGATAGCCCTGAGGCAGCTTTCTTTGAGGGAAGGGTCCGCGAAATAGCGGAGGATTTCCTTCCGGATGGCTTCGGGGCTGGGCTGATCTGCGACAATTCCCGTGCCACGCTCGCCGATGGTGCCTTTCAGGCCGCCCACGTCGGTGACGACCATGGGTACGTCGAAATGATAGGCAATGGAGCTGATGCCGCTTTGGGTGGCACTGCGGTAGGGGAGGACGGCCAGGTCGGCCGCGCTGAAGAAAACTTTGACCCGGGCGTCGCGGATGTAGTCCGGGAAGACAAAGACCCGGTCCCGCGAGGGGAGCGAGTCGATGATCCGCTGGTACTTGTCAAAAGAACCGTAAGGCTCTCCGGCGATGACCAGCTGGTAGTCTTCGGGGAGGTTCCGGAAGGCTTCCAGAAGGATGTCCAGCCCTTTGTATTCCCGGATCAGCCCGAAGAAAAGGAGGGTTTTCCGTGCGGGGTCGATCCCCAGGCTTTCGGCCGCCTGTTCCCGGGGAAGACGCGGGCCGAAGTGTGCGTACAGCGGGTGGGGAAGGAGGATGTTGGGCGCGTCGGGGCGCAGGGACAGGAGGTCCTGCCGGACGCTTTCGGACATGCTGACAAAGCCTGTGCATCCTTTCAGGAAATACCGGGTGAGGGGTTTGTCGAACCAGTGCGCCTCGTGCGGAATGACATTGTCCAGGACAACGACGCTCTTGCAGCCGGCGTGACGGGCTACATAGCCCAGCGAAGGGGCGAACCAGCTCATCCAGTATTTCATGACCAGAAGGTCCGGCTTCCATGCACGGATTTCGCGGGCAGTCCGGATCCAGGTAAAGGGATTCACCGTGTCCAGCAGGGCCTGCGCCTGTACGGGCGTGGCTTCATCCTCCGGGGTTACGTACTGGGTTTTGCCGGGGAAGAGGAAGTCCGGGTACTGGCGGGAGAAGGAATAGGCCCGGGTATCAGAACATTTTCCCAGTCCTTCCAGCAAGCTGGCGTTGAACTGGGAAATGCCACCCCTAAGGGGGTAAAAACTGGACAGGATGGCGACTTTCATCCTGGATTATTTCTTGGTGGTCTCCTTGGTCTTGATGTAAGCGGCGTTCAGGCCGGCGAGGAGGTCTTCGGTGATGTCAAGCTTGGGGTCACCGGTAACGACGGGAGTGGAGAGGATGTTGCCTGCAGTCGCGAGGATGAGGGCGTACTGGTGTTCCACATTGTACTCCGCTACAAACTCAGCGATGGCGTTGGCAAGCTGGTTCATCATCACCTGCTGCTCCTCGGTCATTTCCTGCTGCTTGGAGACGACATACTGCTGGTAGGACTGCTGCTGCTGCTGAAGCTTCTGGTACTGGGCCTGAGCGACGGAGGTGGTCAGCAGGCCTTTGTCCACTTTGCTCTGGAAGTCGGCGGCGTCTTTTTCCAGTTTTTTGCCGCGGCGGTCGATTTCGGACTGGATGCCGGAGGTCTTGGTCTCGAATACGGAGTTCAGGTCGTTGGCCATGTCATAGCCTTCCATGATTTTGTCCATATTGAAATACACGATGCTGCCGGCGACGGCGACGCTGTCAGATGCTTCGGTGGCAGCAGGAGCTGCGGCCTGGTTCTGGTTGCAGGATACGGCGACAGCCATCACAGCGGCGGCGCCCAGAAGGATAAGAGTTTTTTTCATTATCGTTGTTGTTATAAATTATTCGTCAAGTCTGCAAATTTAGTCATTTTTTGCGGATTTGTGCAAGATAGGCCTGAATTGTTTGTTCCAGACCCAGATACAGCGCATCGCTGATGAGGGCGTGGCCGATAGAAACCTCGTCCGTCCAGGGAATGGTGCGGATGAAAAAGGCCAGGTTTTCCAGGGACAGGTCGTGTCCGGCGTTGAGGCCCAGGCCGCACTCGCGGGCCTTTTTGGCGGTTTCCAGATAGCGGACGACGGCCCTTTCCGGGTCCTGGGGATACTGGGCGGCATAGTCGGCCGTGTAGAGTTCCACGCGGTCGGCGCCGCAGGCGGCGGCACCTTCGGCCATGGCGGGATCCGGGTCGATGAAGATGGAGGTGCGGATGCCCCTGGCCTTGAACGTGCTGCACATATCCGTCAGGAAATCCTTGTTGCTCAGGGTGTCCCAGCCGGCGTTGGAGGTAAGGACGTCTTGCCCGTCCGGAACCAGGGTCACCTGGTCGGGGACCACTTCCAGGACCAGGTCCACGAAACTCTGCGGGATGGGGTTGCCCTCGATATTGAATTCGGTATGCAGGAGGGGACGGATTTCGCGGACGTCGGCGTAGCGGATGTGGCGTTCGTCGGGCCGGGGGTGCACGGTAATGCCTTCTGCGCCGAAGGCTTCGCAGTCCAGGGCGGCTTTTGTGACGTCCGGGACATTTCCGCCACGAGCATTGCGCAACGTGGCGATTTTATTGATATTGACGCTGAGTCGGGTCATAAGCGGTTTGTAATTAATAGACAAAGATACGAAAAAAAAGAGGCGGTTCAAGGTTATGTGGTGGAAAAGTGTTACTTTTGCAAGTTGATTTTTACGTGCACAATGAGAATCGGTTACTTTATCCTGAACGACGACCTGCGGCAGAACGAAGGTATGGTCTCGTTCCTGAAAGACCTGGAGGATAATTCCTTCGAGTTATACGAAATCAAGACCAAGTCGGACGTCCAGCCGGAAACGGACCTGGTCCTGTCGATAGGCGGTGACGGTACTTTTTTGAGTGCCGCGCACGTCGTGGCCGATATCGGCCTCCCCATCCTGGGCGTCAATTTCGGCCGTATCGGTTTTCTCTGCGAAAACAGGCCTGAAGACGTGCGTAAGGCGCTCACCGAAGGGAATTTCCGCATCGAATACCGTACCGTTCTCAATGCCACGCTGAAAGGTCCGGACGCCCGCCGTTCCATCGGCATGCTGCCTTATTCCGTGAATGAGGTGGCTGTACACCGCAGCGGATCTTCCGTTCTGGGAATCCACGTCAGCATCGACGGCGAATCCCTTCCCACTTATTGGGCCGACGGCATCCTGCTGGCCACTTCGTCCGGCTCCACCGCTTATTCGCTGTCGGTGGGAGGCCCCATCTGCACCCCGGAGACCAAGGCCCTGGTGCTGGCTCCTATCGCCCCGCATAACCTGAACGTCCGCCCGATCGTTCTCCCGGAATCGGCCAAAGTGGATATCTCCTTTGAGTCCCGCGACGGCCGCGCCACCATGTCCATGGACAACCGCACCGTGGAAATCCGCCCGGAATGGACCATCCATGTCGAGATGGCACAGTTTTCGCTTAAACGGGTGCGGATCGCCGAATCAGGTTTCGTGAAAGCGCTCACTTCACGCCTGTTCTGGGGCGAGGACATGAGAAACAACGGTTAATGTATGAATAAGCTACCCCAGCACGTGTCCATCATTATGGACGGTAACGGCCGGTGGGCCAAATCCCGCGGTCTGGATCGTGTAAAAGGCCATATCGCAGGTGTGGAAAGTGTCCGCGCCTGTCTGGAAGAAGCGGCGGAGTCCGGAGTCCGGTATCTGTCCCTCTATGCCTTTTCGGAAGAAAACTGGAACCGTCCCCAGGCCGAAGTTATGGCCCTGATGGAACTGATGATGGACTCCATCAAGAAGGAATTCCAGTCCCTGATGAAGAACAACATCCGCTTTGTGGTGCTGGGCAACCGTTCACGGCTGAGCGACAAGCTCAATGCTTCCATCGACGAACTCATGGAAGCCTCGAAGGACAATGACCGGACTACGCTCATCGTTTTCCTGAGCTACAGCGGCAAGTGGGATCTGATGCAGGCCATGAAAAAAGCGGCCGCCACCCTTTCCCCGGAGCAGTTCCAGGCCTTGGACGCGGAGGGTTTCAGCCAGTATCTGGTCACCGCCGGCATTCCGGATCCGGACCTGCTGATCCGGACTTCCGGAGAACTGCGGATCTCCAACTACCTGCTTTGGCAGTCGGCCTATACGGAGTTTTACTTTACGGATGTCCTGTGGCCGGATTTCCGCAAACCCCAGTTCCGGGAAGCTCTCGCCGCCTATGCCGAAAGGGACCGCAGATATGGTAAAGTGAAATAATATTCTTATCTTTGCAAGATAACAACCATCGGAATGACTCTAAGACAGATACTCTGCACCGCTCTGCTGCTCCTGACGGGATTTTCCCTGCAGGCCCAGAAGACGCGTAGCAGCATAGAAATAGATTACAACCGCCCGCAGAAATACATTGTGGGAGGTGTCGGAGTGGAAGGGAACCAGTACTTCAACGAACACCAGATCCTTCAGCTGACCGGCCTTAAGCCCGGCCAGGAGCTCACCGTCCCCGGTGAAGATGTCACCGGCATCGTGAAAAGACTGGTCGCCCAGCGTTATTTTGAAGACGTGGCCGTGGTGGTCGACTCCCTGAGCGCATCGGCCGACACCGCCTGGTTCAAAATCTGCATCAAGGAGCGTCCCCGTGTATCCCGCTGGACCTACAGCGGCGTCAAATCCGGCGAACGCAAGGACCTGCAGGAGCGCCTGAACCTTCGTCCCGGCCGCGAGTTTTCCGATTACGTCAAAAAGACCTCCATCGACATTATCAAGCGCTATTATAAAGAAAAAGGTTACCTGAAGGTGGAAGTCGAAGCCCAGGTCCAGCGCGACACCATGATCCGGAGCGCCATCCGTGTGAATTTCGACGTGAACAAAGGCCGGAAGATCCGCATCAAGGACATCAATTTCTCCGGCAACAACGACATCAAGGAGCGGAAACTGGCCAAAAATATGAAGGAGACCCACGCCAACAAGTGGTACAACTTCTTCAAGTCCAAGAAATTCAAGGAAAAGGAATACGAAAAGGACCGCAAAACCGTTCTGGACGCCTTCAACGAGGCCGGTTACCGCGATGCGCGTCTGGTCCGCGACTCCGTCTACTATGACGCCGACGGCAAGCACCTGGACATTGACATGGTTTTCGAGCAGGGCCGGAAGTATTATTTCCGGGATATCACCTGGACCGGCAACTCCGTCTATCCTTCCGAAGTCCTGAACAACATTCTCCAGATCAAGAAAGGCGACGTCTATGACCTGGTCACGCTGGAGAAACGCCTCCACGGCGGCGGCAAGGAAACGGACTACGACGTATCCAAGCTCTACCGCGACAACGGCTACCTGTTCTTCAATGTCACTCCGGTGGAAGTGAACATCCAGAATGACTCCGTGGACGTGGAGCTCCGCATTTCGGAAGGCAAGCCCGCCATCCTGAACGAGATTGTCATCAACGGCAACGACCTTACCAACGAGCGGGTCATCCGCCGCCAGCTCATGACCCGTCCCGGCTACCTGTTCAGCCAGTCGGACTTCGAGCGTTCCATCCGCGAAATCGCCTCTATGGGCCAGTTCGACCCCGAATCCATCATGGGCCCCGGCGGCTATTCCATCGTTCCCAACCAGCTCAACAATACGGTTGACATTGTATATAATGTTACGGAGAAGCCTTCTTCCCAGCTGGAACTCTCCGGAGGTTGGGGCGGCAACACCTTCGTGCTCACCGCGGGTGTCAGCTTCAACAACTTCTCTACCCGCCGCATGTTCGAAAAGGGCGCCTGGCGTCCCGTCCCGCTGGGTGACGCGCAGAACCTCTCGTTCCGCTTCCAGACCAACGGCCGCTACTACACCAATCTCAGCGCCAGCTTTATGGAGCCCTGGCTCTTCGGCAAGAAACCCACGTCCCTGAGCATTTCCGGTTACTATTCCAGAATGACCGACTCGTACCTTGCCATCGGCATCCTTTCTACGGACAAGATGTTCGAGGTGTTCGGCTTCAACGCCGGTCTGGGAACGCGGCTCAAGTGGCCTGACAGCTATTTCGTGCTGTACAACAACCTGAGCTGGCAGACCTACAAGCTCACCAACTGGACCAACAGCTATTTCGCGTTCAACGACGGTATCTCCCACAACCTGAGCTACACCCTCTCCCTGACGCGAAATTCCACCGACCAGCAGATCTATCCCCGTACCGGTTCCGAGTTCTCTTTCTCCCTGCAGTTCACTCCGCCGTATTCGCTCTTCCGCAAGTATTCGTATGACGACGAGGGCAATCGCATTTCCGTGAACAGCTGGAAAGACGTGAACTACGACAACTGGACGTCGGCCCAGCGCTACAAGTGGATCGAATACCACAAATGGAAATTCGGCGGCACCGTCTATACCAAACTCGTGGGCGACCTGGTCCTGATGACCCGTGCCCAGTTCGGTGTCCTGGGTTACTACAACCGCAACTGGGGCTACTCCCCGTTTGAAAACTTCCAGGTGGGCGGTGACGGTATGTCCGGTTACATGACCTACGGTGCGGAAATCATTTCCCTGCGCGGTTACGAGGATTACTCCCTCACCCCCAGAAAGATGACTCCGTACAGCCAGAACCTGGAAAGCTACGCCGGTAACGTCTTTGACAAATTCACCGTAGAGCTCCGTTATCCGGTGATCCTGCAGCCGCAGTCCACCATTTACGCCCTGGCGTTCCTGGAGGCGGGTAACTGCTGGAGCGACATCCGCGACTTCGACCCGTTCCAGGTCAAGCGCAGCGCCGGTGTGGGTGTCAGGGTCTTCCTGCCGATGATCGGCCTCCTGGGTGTCGACTGGGGTTACGGCTTCGACGACGCCACCAACGGCGGCAGCCAGTTCCACTTCGTCCTCGGACAGCAATTCTAGTACGGCATGGAACTTGTGAACAATCTGACCGGAAACAGAAAACTGAAAACAAAAAATTATTTGTAGATATGAAAAAGCTTTTTGTCATTGCTCTTGCAGCACTCGCAACCCTTACCGCTTCCGCCCAGCAGCTGGGCCGTGTGAACTTCAATGAACTCGTCATGCTGATGCCCGAGATGGACGCCGCCCGCGAAACCATCGCCGCATCCCAGAAAGAGGCCGAAGAGACCTACTCCGCCATGGTGGAAGAGTATCAGGGCAAAGCCAACCAGTATCAGCAGAAGCAGGCCAGCTGGACCGCTGCCATCCGTGAATCCAAGGAGCGCGAACTCTATGAAATCCAGAATCGCATCCAGGAGTTCCAGAACAGCATCAGCCAGGAACTCCAGCAGCAGCAGAATCAGCTGATGGCTCCCATCAATGAAAAAGCCGGCAAAGCCGTGAACGAGATTGCCAAAGCCAAAGGCATCACCGTCCTGTTCGATGCTTCCCAGGCCCTTTACTTCGACGAAACCAAAGTGATTGACATCACCGCCGACGCCCGCAAGGCCCTGAACATCCCGGACAGCCGTACCCTTGAAAGCCTCCAGGCCGAACTTCAGGCCCAGGCCCAGGCTCAGCAGCAGGCAGCTCCCGCCGCTACCAAGTAAGTTGATTCTTTATCATAAAAAAAGGTCCTTCCGCGCGGAAGGACCTTTTTTGTACCTTGAGCCAGGGAATTAGATGGTTCCCTGCTCGAGCATGGCGGTGGCGACTTTCATGAAGCCGGCGATGTTGGCGCCCTTCACATAGTCCACGGTGCCGTCCGGCTGGGTGCCGTATTTGACGCACTGCTCGTGGATGCTCTTCATGATGAAGTGCAGTTTGTCGTCCACTTCCTTGGCGTCCCAGGAAATGTGCTCTGCGTTCTGGGTCATTTCCAGGCCGGAGGTGGCAACGCCGCCGGCGTTGACAGCCTTACCGGGAGCAAACAGGATTCCGTTGTTCTGGAAGAAGTGGATGGCACCGGGCTGGCAACCCATGTTGGATACTTCGCAGCAGCACCAGCAGCCGTTTGCTTTCAGTTCTTTTGCGTCATCCTCGGAGAGTTCGTTCTGGAAGGCGCAGGGGAGTGCGATGTCCACGGGAATGCTCCAAGACTTCTTGCCGGGGGTGAAGATAGCCTTGCCGGGGAACTTGGTGGCCATGTCCTCTACCTTATTGCGGTTGGATGCGCGCATCACGAGCATGTAGTCGATCATTTCCTTGGTGATGCCTTCGGGGATATGGCAGACGCCGTCAGGACCGGAGATGGCCACGACCTTGGCGCCCAGTTCGGTAGCCTTGGTGGCAGCGCCCCAGGCTACGTTGCCGAAGCCGGAGAGGGCGACTTTCTTGCCCTTGATGTCCTTGCCGGCCTTCTGGAGAAGGTGCTGGGTGAAATACAGGGCGCCGAAGCCGGTGGCTTCCGGACGGAGGATGCTGCCGCCCCAGGTGCCGCCCTTGCCGGTGAGAACGCCGGTGTTGTACTGGCGGGCCAGTTTCTTGTACATACCGTAGAGGTAGCCGATCTCACGGCCGCCTACACCCACGTCGCCTGCAGGAATGTCCTGATCCGGGCCGATGCAGTTCCACAGTTCCAGCATGAAAGCCTGGCAGAAGCGCATGATTTCGTCGTTGGATTTGCCCACGGGGTCGAAATCCGAACCGCCCTTGGCGCCGCCCATCGGAAGGGTGGTGAGGGCATTCTTGAAGGTCTGCTCAAAGCCCAGGAACTTGAGCATGGAAGGGGTGACAGCCTTGTGGAAGCGGAGACCGCCCTTGTAGGGGCCGATAGCGCTGTTGAACTGGATACGGTAGCCGGTGTTGGTCTGGACTTCGCCTTTGTCGTCAATCCAGGTGACGCGGAAGGTGAAGATACGGTCCGGTTCTACCAGACGTTCGACGATCTTGGCCTTCTCGAATTCGGGATGCTGGTTATAAACCTCCTCGATGGACTCCAGGACTTCCTGCACGGCCTGCAGGTACTCTTTCTCGAGAGGGTACTTGGCCTGAAGACGTGCCATGATGTCAGTAGTTTTCATACTTCAAAACTGTGTTTAGTGTTATGGTTATAATTGTTTAAGGATTGTTTCGAATCCGGTACAAATTTAATTAATAAAAAGAGAATTATCAATAAAATTGTTAAAAAGAATCTTTTCCTTAAAAAAGAGTTTTATGTGACTTTTTCTTATTACCTTTGCACACTAATTTGAATGTAACAGACTGTATGAAAAAACTAACCATCGTGCTGGCTCTCGCCCTGGCCGCTGCAGGAGTATGGTCCTGCGGTGAATCCCGCTCCAAAGCGGACCGCCTGCTGGAGAACTATGCAGTTGTGACCATTCCTGCTCCCGACCTTTCAGGAATCACCGACAATGGCAAGGAGGTCCTGAATCTTTACCGTTTTGCGGCCGACGCCGCCGACGCCATCTACTGGGAGCAAAACTTCGGCCCCAAGTCCCGGATGGATTCGCTGGAAAATGCCGCCGAACGGGAATTTGCCTTCATCAATTACGGCCCTTGGAACCGGATTGACAATGAGCCTTTCCTGGAAGGGTACGGCCCCAAACCCTCCGGCGCCGCCTTCTATCCCGCCGACATGACCGACGAGGAGTTCGAGGCCTTCGAGGATCCGGACAAGATGAGCCCCTACACCCTCATCCGCCGCGGTGAGGACGGCAAGCTCAAAACCGTCTGGTATCACGACGCCTACGCCGACCAGGTCAAAAAAATGGCCGACCTTCTCCGTGCTGCCGCCGACATCACCATCAAGCCCAGCGTCCGTGAGTATCTGCTGAAAAAGGCAGAAGGTCTGCAGACAGACAATTATTACGAAAGCGATCGCGCATGGCTGGAGATGACCGACAGCAAGATGGACCTTGTCATCGGCCCCAACGAGACCATTGACGACGATCGTTACGGCCTCAAGGCTTCCTATGGCGCCTACGTGCTCCTGAAAAACCTGGACCGCACCGAAATGCTCACCGCCCTGTGCGACCGTCTCCCCGAACTGCAGGCCTCCCTGCCCGGAAAGGCCGAGTATCATGCCTTCGTCCCCGGTACGGAATCCAATATCTTCTCCTGCGACGTCCTCTATTACGCCGGATACACCAACGCCGGTTATAAGGTCATCGCCATCAACTTCCCGTACGACGCCCGTGTCCAGGAAGAGTTCGGCACCCGTACCATCCTGTTCGACAACATTATCCGCGAAAAATTCAACCGCACCGTCTTCCCGGCCGGTATGCTGCTTCTCGAAGGCGAGGACCGCTCCCACCTGGACGCCAATGCTTTCTACTGGGACATCGTGTTCCGTGAGGTGGCAAAGGGCCTGGGTGTGAAGGAAACCGTGAATGGGAAAGGCACCGTGGCCGAGGCGTTGGGCAATGAAGCCCTTACCTTGGAAAAAGCCAAGTCGAACGTCCTGGGTGCCTATCTGTGCATGCAGGAAGTGGACGCCCACCGGATTGACGCGCTGATCATGAAGCCGGATGTGATCGCCACTTTTGTCGCCAACGTCATCCGCTCCACGCGCTTCGGTTTCGGTGACGCCACCGGCCGTGCCAACCTCATTATTTACAATTACCTCATTGAGCAGGGCGCCATCAGCCGGAAAGCTTCCGGCAAATATGCCATCGACTATGACCGCACGGAATCGGCCGTCACTGCGCTCACGGAAGAGATCCTGCGGATGCAGGCCACCGGCGACCTGGCTGCCGCCACTTCTTTCGTGGAGAAGTATGCCGTCGTTCCCGCCACCATCAAGGCCGACATCGTGAACCTGGAACTCGAGAAAATCCCTGTGGATATCCGTCTGAATTACGAAAGATAAAAATCAATTATAATGGCTAAAAAAATCAACCTGAAGTATTGTGTGTTCCTGCCGCTCGTGCTGGCTGTCACCGTCTTCTTGTGGGCCGTGCCCGTCAGTTTCTTCGGCATCGAGGCTCTTACCGTCGTCCAGCAGCGGGTTATCGCTCTGTTCGTGTTCGCCGCCCTGATGTGGATCTTTGAAATCATTCCCAACTGGTCCACTTCGCTGCTGGTCATCGTCATTTCCCTGCTGACCATATCCAATAAGGGAATCGGCCTGTTCTGCGATCCGCAGTACGGCACGCTGGTCCCTTACGCCCGCATCATGTCCTCCATGGCCGACCCCGTGGTCATGCTGTTCCTGGGCGGTTTCGTGCTGGCCATCATGGCCGAGCGCTACGGCCTGGACGTCACCCTGGCCCGGGCGCTGCTGAAACTGTTCGGCACCAAGCCGGAAATCGTTCTCCTGGGCTTCCTCCTGATGATTTCCATCTTCTCCATGTTCATGTCCAATACGGCCACTGCCGCCATGATGCTCGCCCTCCTTACGCCGGTTCTTTCCAAACTTCCGGCCGACGACAGGGGCAAAGTGGGCCTGGCCCTTTCCATCCCCGTGGCCGCCAACCTCGGCGGTATCGGCACGCCTATCGGCACGCCGCCTAACGCTACTGCCAAGGGTGCCCTGGAGCAGGCCGGTATCGACGTGAGCTTCGGCGAATGGTGCGTCCACATGATTCCCTATGTGCTTATCATGATCCTGATCGCCTGGCTGCTGCTGCGCTTTTTCTTTCCCTTCAAGACCAAGAAACTGGTTCTCGAAATTCCTGAAAGCAAGCAGAAGAAAGACTGGCGTCTGTATGTGGTATGGATCACCTTTGTGGGCACCATCCTCCTGTGGGCCACCGAGCAGATCACCCATATCAACTCCAATATCGTTGCCCTGATTCCGCTGGGCGTGTTCACCGCTACGGGTCTGTTCGGCAAGGAAGAAATCAAGGAAATCAACTGGAATGTGCTCTGGCTGGTGGCCGGAGGTTTCTGCCTGGGTTACTGCCTGCAGGACACCGGTCTTGCCAAGGTGCTCATCCAGGCCATTCCGTTCGGCAGCATGAGCGTGGTGCTGGTGCTGATCGTGGCCGGTCTTGTGTGCTACCTGCTGAGTAACTTCATCTCCAACTCCGCTACGGCGGCCCTCCTGATCCCTATCCTGATCGTCGTCGCCAACGGCATGGCTGACCCCGCCGCCGCCAACAACGCCGAATTCCTGGCCATGGGCGGCACTTCCGCCATGATTATTTTCATCGCCGTGTGCGCCTCCATCGCCATGCTGTTCCCGATTTCCACACCTCCGAACGCCATCGCGTCTGCTACCGGTATGGTGGAAACCAAGGATATGACCAAGGTAGGTCTGGTAATCGGTATCATCGGCTTTGTCCTGGGCTATTTCTGGCTCACCAAACTGTTCCCGTTTGCGTAACCTCCCAGTGTCATTCTGAACGAAGTGAAGAATCTCTTATGAAGTGAAGAATCTTATGAAAAAGATTATCGTCATCCTCTCCGCCCTCCTGCTCGCCACCGGCCTTACCGCTTACGCGCAGGAGACGCAGAAACCCAAATACGGTTTCAAGGTATCTGATTTCATGAGCACCCCCAAGGTGGGCGGCTACATCATCGGCGGTTACAAATACAGTGACCAGGACGGCGCCCATGGCGGCCCCGGTTTCAACTGCCGGCTCATCCGTCTGTACGTGGACGGCAGCATTTTCAATGATTTCAAATACCGCATCCAGTTCCAGGCCAACGGTACCGCCCCGCACGTGAAGGATTTCTATGTGGAATGGGCCAAGTACAAGGAGTTCTCCGTAAAACTGGGCCAGTTCAAACGCGCCTTTACCTTTGAGAACCCCATGAATCCCTGGGACGTCGGTGTGGGCGACTTCTCCTTCCTGGTGCAGAAATTCGCCGGTATGGGCGACCGTCTGGGCGAAGCCAACATGGGCGGCCGTGACGTCGGTCTCCAGATCCAGGGCGACCTGATCCCCCTCTCCGACGGACAGTACCGCCTCCTGCACTATCAGCTGGGCGTGTACAACGGTCAGGGTATCAATGTGGCCGACGCCAACGGTGCCAAAGACATCATCGGCACCGTCCAGTTCCAGCCCCTCAAAGGCCTGTACATCGGCGCCTTCGGCTGGATGGGTAACTGGGTGAACGGCGGCACCGAGTACAAGCGCGAGCGTATCAGCGCCGGCATCAAGTACGACGTCAACAACTGGACCTTCCGTTCCGAATACGCCACCGCTATCGGCGGCGAAAAAGAGCAGAGCGGTGCGGCCGACGCCCTGTATGTTACCGTGGGAATCCCCGTCGTGGACTGGCTCAAAGTATACCTGAAGTGGGATGAATTCCGTGCCGCAGGCACTGCTGAAAGCAGCCACGACATGATCTCCGCCTGTGCCAACTTCCGCCTCCACAAGAACCTGAACTTCCAGCTGGAGTACCGTTATCACAACAACAAACTCCTCGCCACCCCTCAGTTCAACGACCTCTGGGTCATGGCTTACATCCGTTTCTAGGAGTAACGGAACGCTGTTAGAGGCTGACCAAAAGTGACATGAACCCCGAAAGTTAGACAAAAAACTTTCGGGGTTTTGTTATGAAGTATTATTACGAAGATCGCCTGCGTGTGGTAAAAATGT
>OCTW011510514.1_pt1 | contig 45988 bp, 44 predicted proteins | sample 1539671 | NCBI WGS metagenome assembly OCTW01 (sample SAMN02144230, study PRJEB22623) | gut metagenome | biome: sheep rumen | host: Ovis aries | place: New Zealand
GCCATTCAATTTAACTTAGAGTTTCTTGCGAAACTCTTATATTGTTAATCAAATATCCTCGGTTGTTGAAACAACCTGCGGTATTTGATTTTAAGGAATAATTGATCTATTATATCGTTATAATTCAAGCATAATTTCATAATCTGGTATGTAAATTGTTTCTATTCTTCCACATATTAAAAAAAATCTATATAATGCGAATATGGAAACACGAAACATTTTTGAAAACCTTTCTTGTATCGATCACAGATACTCTTTGTCGGAAGCCGATGCTTTTGCCGGCCTTTCTAAATACATTTCTGAAGAAGCTTCAGTTCGTTCGCATGCAAAATGTGAAGCTGCTCTTGTAAAAGCTCATTTGAAACTTCGCGGTCAGCTTACAGATGCAATTGCAAAACAGCTTGACCAGGTTGCAGAAAACATTGATCCTGAAGAAGTTTACAAAGAAGAAGAAAAAACAAAGCACAATATCCGTGCCCTTGTAAACGTTATGAAGACAAAGGTTGATTCTGAGATTGGTCCTCTTATCCACCTTGGTGCTACATCAGTTGATATTCTTGATACTGGTTTAAGCTGCCGTATGCGTGATGTTACTCAGAATGTTGTACTTCCTGAACTTAAAAAGCTTGAAAATTATCTTTGCGATATTGCTGAACGCGAATGTGCTACACCACAGGTTGGTCGTACTCATGGTCAGCACGCTGTTCCAATCACCTTTGGATGGTCAATCGCCGAATTTGTTGCTCGTCTTGGAAAATCTATTTTACGCATTGAAGAACTTTCTAATCAGCTGGTAGGAAAACTTGCTGGTCCTGTTGGTTCTTACAATGGTCCTTCTATGATTGTAAAAGATCCTGAAGAACTGGAAAGAACTTATGTTGAATTCCTTGGTCTCCAGCCTTCTGAATATTCTAATCAGCTTGTAGAACCTGAACATGTTCTTCGTCTTCTTCTTGAGATGAATGTTGCATTTGGTATTATTGCTAACCTTGCAGATGACCTTCGTAACTTACAGCGTTCTGAAATTGGTGAAGTTTTTGAATATTTTGCTGCAACTCAGGTTGGTTCTTCTACAATGCCTCAGAAACGTAATCCATGGAACTCTGAACACGTTAAGTCTTTGTGGAAGGCTATGTGTCCACGTGTTATTACTTTCTATATGGATCAGATTTCTGAACATCAGCGTGATTTGACTAACTCTGCTTCTCAGCGTTTTATTACTGATTATGTTTCAGGTTTTACTATGGCTGTTGCACGTATGAACTCAGTTGTAAAAGGTTTGCAGGCTGATAAAGAAGGCATGGCTCGTAATCTTGAAAATGCCGGTGGTAAGGTAAAGGGTGGTGTTCTTGCTGAACCTGCTTATATTCTTCTTGGTGAAGCTGGCTACAATGATGGTCACGAAGTTATCCGTAAGATTACACTTGAAGCTGAACAGTCTGGAAAGACTTTCTTTGAAGTTCTTAAGACTCACGAAAAGGAATTTGCAGATATTACAGCTCAGTTGGAAAAACTTGGTGTTGAAAATCCTGAGCAGTTCTTTGAACATCCAGCAAACTATTGTGGTTTAGCTGCTGTTAAGTCAAAGAGACTTGCTCAGAAGTATAGAGAACTGATGAAATAAAAAAAAGTTCAAAGAACTGCTTAAGTTGGATAAGCTAAAAATTGCTGTCGCAATTTTTTTAACGCTTTTCGATTGAACACCGGCCGCCAGCGGCCTTACACATCTTCGAACATCCAGCTAACTATTGCGGTTTAGCTGCTGTTAAGTCAAAGAGACTTGCACAGAAGTATAGAGAGCTGATGAAGTAGAAACGAAATATAAAAAAAGGACTGTCCTGGGAGTTTTTTCCACAAAGGGCAGTCCTTTTTTTTTGTTTAAGACTTTTCGATTGAACAAGGGCTGCCAGCAGCCCTGCACATAAGATAAGCTAAAAATTGCTGTCGCAATTTTTTTAACGCTTTCCGATTGAACACCGGCCGCCAGCGGCCTTACACATATTTATTAAACTTTGAACTGGTCGATCTGTCCACCAATCTGTTCAATAGAATCTTCCATCTGTCCGGCAATTTCTCTTAAAGAGGCACTTGTTTCGTTAATCTTTTGAGCACCAACTGTCATTTCCTGCATACTCTGCTGCATCATGCCTGTTACCTGCTGAAGATTATTTACTTCTTCAAGAATAGCCTTGTTTCCTTCTGCCATTTCCTGACCTGCAGTTCTTACTTCAAGAGTTGCGTCGTTCATAGAATGGAGGGCTGTACTAATCTGTTTAGAACCTTCGTTCTGTTCTTCCATTGCCGATCTAATCTGTCTTACCAGTTCATCTGTTTCTTTAATTTTATTTGTAACAGAATCAAAGGCCTGACTAGACTGAATAGAAGCATTTACTACATCCGCAATTGAATTCTGAATGCTTGTAAGCTGATCACCAATTGTCTTTGACTGCTGACCAGAAGTTTCTGAAAGTTTACGGATTTCATCTGCAACAACGGCAAATCCTTTTCCTGCATCTCCGGCGTGGGCAGCTTCGATTGCGGCGTTCATAGCAAGGAGGTTTGTCTGTTCGGCAATAGATGCAATTGCAACGTTGGCTTCCTGTAAAGTTTCACTCTGATCCTTAATCTGTTCAATTTTCTGGTTTACTTCATTCTGGACCTGAGCACCATTTTTAGCACTTACTGTTAATTCGTTGAAGGATTCTGACATTTTTTCCATTGAAGTATTAACCGAACTGATATTTCCAATCATTTCTTCTACAGCGGAAGAAGCATCTGCAACTCCATCACTCTGATTTTTAATCATTTTTTCCAGTGATTCAATGTTTGAAGCAATTTCGTTTACTGCACCGGCAGTACTCTGTACACTGCTTGACTGGGTATTAATCTGTGAATGTACTGATTCAATATTTGCAAGAATTTGTGTGATTGAAGCAGAAGTGTCTTCCATACTTGATTTGAGGTTTTCACCGGCGGTTCCCAGGGTTGCTTTTGAATCTTTGACTTGAGAAATGATTTCGTGAAGTTTTCCTGTAAATCCGTTGAAGCCTTTTACAATTTCTCCAAGTTCGTCTTTATTTTTTGAAGAAATTCGCTTTGTGAGGTCTGCATCACCAGAAGCAACATCTTCAATTGCATTTTTTACATTTGTAAGGGCCTTGAAAGAGCGGGTAGAGAATACAGCTACAATTATAATTGTAATGATAACAGTGATGATAAAAGCAATAATCACAAAATTGATAAGGGCATCCAGCATTCCGTAGAAAACAGAACGTTCTGCGACACAGAAAACAAACCAGTCTGTTCCAGGAATTGGTTTATATGAAGCAATATATTTATTTTTAAACTTCTTGTCGTAATATTCTGTTGTTCCGGTTTTTCCTGAAATGGCATCTTTCAGAGCTGCAGCAATTCCTTCATCAGAGTTAAGACCTTCGTTTATTGTCAGGCCTGTTTTTACATCTTCCAGATTTGTAGAAGCAACTATTACACCAGACTTGTAACTTATTACCTGAATTTGAGAATCTTTTGAACCAAAAACAAGTTCTGAAATCTTGGTAGAAAGCTGTTCTACAAAAGCGTTTGCTACAAGACAGGCAACTGGTTTGTTATTTTCGTCGTAAACAGGTACTGCATAAATCTGTAAAAGCTGATCTGTAATATCTGTGTAAATTGGATCTTTGATGGTGTACTTTCCGTTCAAAGCATTAGTGATATAATCTCTTTCGAGTTTGATTGCTTTTCCACCAGCGGTGTAACTTTCACCATCTTTATTATAATATCCTATATTTTCATAATCAGGATTTGTATTAGCAATTTTTGTTAAAGCAGTACATTTTTCCTTTAATGGAATTGACTGGTCTTTTACAAATTCTGTTTCTGCAAGAACTTTTAGTGTTTGTAAGTGTCGTTCGGTTTCGCCTTTAGCTTTTCCCAGGGCGGCATCCTTTAGTGCATCCATATATTCTTCTGTTCTTGTTTGAATTGAAGTGGCTGCTGTTTTTGTAAGCACAACTCCCATTCCAAAAAGAGCAAGACTTACAATTACACTCATTATGAGAGTAAATTTAAATTTAAGAGACTGATAGAATTTCATGTAATTCTCCAATAATAACAAATATTAACAACAACGTTGTAGTAAATATTCATTATAGAACAGTTAAGGAAAAAATCAATTTTTTTTGATAGAGTCTGCTCTTATGCTGAGAGTCTAGTTGAGTTTTTCTGCAAAACGTAAAAAGGCCTTCTGACCTTCATCATTACGTTTAAATACTCCCGCATCTTCCAGAACTTTGCTGAAAACAATTCCAACTTCTTTCTGTAAGGCTTCCTGGTTAAGTTCAGAATATTTTCCTTTTATTTCATCAATCCAGTCGGCATGTTTTTCAAGAACTTCGTCCTGTCGTAAATCTTTTCCTGCTTTGACTGCTGTTTCCAAATCTGCAAGTTCCTTCTTTAATCGGCTAGGAAGAACTGCTAATCCCATAACTTCAATCAAACCGATGTTCTCCTTTTTGATATGGTGCAAATTGGCATGTGGGTGGAAAACTCCAAGTGGATGTTCTTGAGTTGTAATATTGTTTCTTAAAACTAAATCTAATTCAAAGAGGTCTCCACGGCGTCTTGCAATTGGAGTGATTGTGTTGTGGATTTCTCCATCAGTCTGGGCAAAAATAAATGCTGCTTCGTCTGTGTAGTTTCTCCAGGTCTGCAAAATAAAATCTGCTGCATCTACAAGTTCTTCTGCACTTTCTGCATCCAGACGGATAAGACTCATAGGCCATTTTACAATGCCTGCTTTTACCTTAGGAAATTTTTTAAGTTTGAGTTCTTTTTCGATTGGGGCACGGGCCATTGGGAATTCGTAGTGTCCACCCTGGAAATGATTGTGGGTCAAAATTGAACCGCCAACAATTGGGATATCGGCATTTGAACCTAAGGTGTAATGAGGGAACTGGGTAACAAAATCAAGCAGACGTTCGAATGTTTTGCGTTCAATCTTCATTGGTTCGTGTTTTTCATCAAAAACGATACAGTGTTCATTGTAGTAAACATAAGGAGAGTACTGCATGTACCAGTTTTCTCCTGCCAGTTCAAGAGGAATAATTCTGTGAGTCTGGCGGGCGGCATGATTCATTCTTCCGGCGTATCCTTCGTTTTGGCGGCAGAGGAGGCATGCTGGATATCCGCTTTGTTTCATGTTGCGGGCTGCTGCAATTGCTTTTGGATCTTTTTCTGGTTTTGAAAGATTGATTGTGATATCTAAATCACCATATTCTGTGTTTGTCTTCCACTTAAGATCTTTGCATACTCTGTAGCGGCGGATGTAGTCTGTGTCGCAGCTGAATTTGTAGTACCATGAGGTAGCGGCTTCAGGGCTTTCTTCATCATAAAGAGTTTTGAAAATATCAATTACATCACTTGGTGGAGGAACCAGCTGGCCCATAATTTTTGTATCAAACAGATCTCGGGAAACAATTCCAGAATCTTCGAATATTCCGTTCTGTCCTGCATAATCAAGCATTTCTTTTAAAATTTCTTCCAGGTCTTCTGTTTTTACCTGAGGAAGTTCTGGTGCAACTGGTGTTTCAAATCCGTCTAATTTAAAAAGCTCAAGAAGTTTGTTTTCGGTATAAATGATGTCTTCTTTTGTAATAAGTGAATTATTTAAAGCGTATGAAGTGAGTCTTAAAATATTTTCATAAATTGTCATAAAAACCTCTTATCTACTGATAGTAACACTATCACAGCGATTTGTATATAAAAATATATTATAATAGAAAAAAAATTATTTAATATCCTCGATGGAGAATGGCGTTGCCTGGTAAACATAATAGTTGAGCCAGTTTGTATAAAAAAGGTGGGCTGTAGCACGCCAGTAACTGGTTGGCATTCTGTTTACATTATTGGTAGGGAAGTAGTTCTTTGGAAGAGGAACTTTCATTCCTTTGTCGGTGTCGCGGTAGTATTCCTGGGCCAGAGTCATGGTGTCGTATTCCAGGTGGCCGGTCATAAAGATTTCTCTGTTATCGCGTGATTTTACAATTGTAACACCTGCTTCGGCACTTTCGGCAAGAATCTGAAGGTCGCGGCATTTTTCTATGTCTTCCTTGTGTAAAGTTGTGTGGCGGCTTTGTGGGATTGGGAAGGTGTCGTCAAAACCACGGAGCAAAGGTTCGCCTTCTACGCAGCGTTCGTTCATGAAGATTCCGCTTAATTTTTGTGGAAGGGCATATTTTTTTACCCCATAATGGTGATAAAGGCCTGCAAAGCTTCCCCAGCAAACGTAAAGGGTGGAGAAAACATTTTTCTTGGCGTAATCCATTATCTTACAGAGTTCTTCCCAGTAGTCTACGCTTTCGAATGCAAGAAGTTCTACAGGGGCTCCGGTAATAATCATTCCATCAAACTTTTTGTTGTAGATTTCGCTGGATGGAATGTAAAACTTGTCCAGGTAAATTTTGTCGGTATTTTTGCTTTCGTGGCCTTCGATTCTAACCAGGGAAATTTCAATTTGGAGAGGAGTGTTTCCTAAAAGGCGTAAAAGCTGAGTTTCGGTTACTTCCTTGGTAGGCATGAGGTTTACAATGGCAATTTTAAGTGGACGTATGTCCTGTGTTGCCGCACGTTTTTCTGTCATGACAAAGATGTTCTCTTTTTCGAGAATTGTTCTAGCTGGTAAATCTGAGTTAATTTTTATTGGCATCGTAGACCTCCTGTTTATTTATAATTGCCACATTGTAGCAGAAATTTCGCTTATTTGCTATAATCTTTGCTTATGGAAATTGTGAACGACCGCAAAGCTGCAATTAAAAAATTAAAGCTTTTAACTTTTGGTTCTAAATCAAATGTGGATACTTTTCGAGCTAAGTTGGATGAAGCTTATAAAACAACTTTCCTTCCTAATGGGGTTGAGTGTTCTGAATATAAATATGGAAATGTTGCATGTGATGTTCTTGCCCCAGAAATTTATTCATCTAACAGAGTTATGCTTTATATTCATGGCGGTTCTTTTGTTGGTGGTTCTAGAGTGGCTTACAGAAGTTTTTGTTCTTCTTTGGCCTCTAAATGTTATTGCCGTGTTGTAGTTCCAGAGTATCGTCTTGCACCGGCCTTCCCTTATCCTGCTGCAAATGAAGATATTCAGGGGGTTTTTAAATCTTTATTTACAGAAGAGCAGATTGCCTGTTCATTAAATGCAGATAAAGGATCTAAACCTCAGTTGCCAGAAATTATAATTGCGGCAGATTCTTCGGCTGCTTCGATTGCATGTTCTCTGATTTTTAATTTGCGTGATCGTTATCGTTCTTGTATTAAAAATGTTTTGCTTTTTTCGCCATGGCTTGATCTTTCTAACGGTTCTAAGTTGATTTCTACTAAAAAGATTTCAGATGAAGTTATGTCGGGCGATGTTTTGAGAAAGAGTTCTTCGGTTTACACTTATGAATCAAATACTTCAAGTCCTTATGTTTCGCCTCTTTTAGCAGGTGATGATGCAATTAAGAATTTTCCACCAGTTTTTATTCAAATGGGAGAAAAGGAAATTCTTTTGGATGATGCTAAGGCATTTGCAAAAAATCTTATTGAAGCCGGAAATTCCTGCACTTTGGATGTGTGGCCAAATATGATGTTTATGTTCCAAATGGCTGATGAATATCTGCATGAGTCGCATCTGGCTTTGGATAAGGTTGGTAAGGTTGTTACTGGTTATGAAGCCGGTCAAAAAACTGTTGAGATTGAAAATAAACCTAAGTTGGAATGTAGTCTGCGTTCGGAGGCCTAGTTGATGGAACTTTTATCACCTGCTGGTAATGTTGAAAAACTTGCTTATGCCTATGCTTACGGGGCAGATGCCGCTTATATTGGTCTGAAAAAATTTTCTTTGCGTGTTAAGGCCGACAACTTTTACGAGGATGAATACAAAAAGGTAATTGCCCTTAAGGAAAAGTATCCTGGAAAAAGACTTCATTGTGCCTTGAATATTTCTTTCCATGATGAAGAAATTGATGCCCTTAAACAGAATCTGGATTATTTCCGCCAGTATCCAATTGACTGTTTTATTGTTCAGGATATTGGAATTGTTCCACTTTTGCAGAAGGAGTTTCCTAAGGCTGAACTTCATCTTTCTACTCAGGCTTCTTGTGTAAACTCTGAAGCGGTAAAAATGTACCAGAAACTGGGATTTAAGCGTGTAGTTCTTGGAAGGGAAATTTCCCTTGATCAGATTAAGAGGATAAAGGATGCCGTTCCTGAGATGGAATTGGAAACTTTTGTTCATGGTGCCATGTGTATTGCTTATGCAGGTCGTTGTCTTATGAGTGCTTATTTGACTGGTCGTTCTGCACAAAGTGGTTTCTGCTCTCATACCTGCCGCTGGAATTTTAAGCTTAGTCAAGATTTGAATGCTTTATCTGAAATGGGTTCCCACATCATCACTGCGGAAGAAGCAAAGAAAATTGCTCAGTCTGGTTCACTTTTGCTTGAAGAAGAACAGAGACCTGGTGAATTCTTCCCTGTTTTTGAAGGGGATGATTTTACAGCGATTCTTTCTTCAAAAGATTTAAGAATGATTGAACATCTGGCTGATCTTAAGGCTACTGGTGTTGATTCGCTTAAGATTGAAGGTCGAATGAAGAGCGTTTATTACGTAGCCATGGTAACCCGAGCCTACCGTAAGGCTTTGGATGCTTTGGATGGAAAGTTGAGCCAGGAAGAGGCTGCTCCTTTTATTGCAGAACTGGAAAATGTAAGTCACAGAAAATCTACCACAGGTTTTTATTACAACAAAAAAGATGCAGATGAAACAACAGTTGGTGCAAGTGATTCAAAATACCAGCTGGCAGCAGAAATTGGTGAGCAGCTTTCGGATGATGAATTTGAAAAGCTTTATGAAGAAGGTCAGGGCCGTTATAAGGAATTTAAGGATAACCTTGATAATATGCATCCAGCTGCCCGCGAGGCTCGTTTGAAGGATTTGGAAATTCATACAGACCGTAAGGTTGTTCCTTTTGAAAAGAAGGAAGGCTGGCATATGTACCCTTGTACTGCGGTAAATATGATTAAGGCTGAAGATGATATTGAGTTTGTATCTCCTGTATTTTGTAGTTTGACTGCCAAGAGCGGGGAATGGGAAGTTATAAGTTCTGAAACTGGCTTGAAAATGAACTGGGTTTGCGACGGTCATCCTGCTGTTATTTACACAAAATATGAGTTACCGGATGGAACTTTACTTAGAACTCTGGATCCTGATTATGTTGAAGGACAGATTAGGGATACGGGGCGATAAGATTTGAAGCATATATAGATTTTGTTGGATGTTGTGTATGAGAGTTAAAAAAATTTTCTTATTTTTTGTACTTGTTTTTATGGGGCTTACATGGGGGGTTGCCAAAGAGTTTAATAAAATAAACTTTTTTACGGCAGAAATTCCTGAATTTTATGTAAGACAGGATCTTCAATTTAATTTGTGGCAGGATTCAAAGGAAAGAGCTATTGGTTTTTCGACAATGACTGGCTTTGATATGAATGAATTAAGTGCAAGCATAGGTGCCAGTTTTAACAATAGTAACTGTAATTTTACAACTAAGGTTATTTATTGGCCTACTTTTTTTGAGCGTTTTAATTTTGGGCTGGGAATTACATATCATTTATTAGAATTTTCGAACATCTTTTATGAGAACGATTTTATTGCTGATATTAATTTTAAGATGAAGCTTGCTTCATGGCTGAGTTTTTATTTTAATTGTGGATATTTTTACAAACTTTCGATTCTTTCTAATTTTGGAGAATGTTTGGGGAATAACAGTTTGAATGTTAATTCAGGACTTTTGATTTACCCAAATGACAGATGGACTCTTGCATTTGAGTTTACTTCATCAGACTATTTTAATTATCCGCTTTTCTTTACAGCTATGTTTAATACATGGGCAGAATTTGTAGTTATACCAGAAAGATTTTCTACCGGAGTGGGAGTTAATACAAGGTTTTACGACTTTTTTGTAAATTCTCAGGATTTGAGTCATCTTAGTTTGAATATTTTTATGAGGTATAAAATATGAAAAAGTTTGTTTTAATTACCTTTATCAGTCTTTTTATTTTTAGTGCCTGTAAGTACGGGGCAGATAATATTTTTTACCCTCAGAATTCTGTGCATAATCGCGAAAAAAATATTACTTATCTTTCTAATACAGGAGTGGAAGGTCTTTCTTCATCTTATTCTTTTGCTGTTATGACTGATGTGCATTATTGGGCTCTTGAATTTCAAAAGGCACCTGCTATGCCTGATTCTGAATTTTTGAGCTGGCTGGACGCTCTTCCTTCATCTGAAAAACCTGGATTTTGTCTTGTTCTTGGTGATGTAGTTGATTATGGAGCTGCGGAACAGTATCCGGCATATGTAAGCTTTATTAATAATATTGAATCTAGAAATGTTAAGGTTTTTAACGTTGTAGGTAATCACGATTTATATAATTCGGGTTGGGATAACTGGAGAATTAATTGTTATCCTCATACTTCGTTTTATAATTTTAAGACTTCGGGATTTTCTTTTTATGGACTTGATACAGGTTCTGGTGGACCTGGTTATGAGCAGTTGACTTCTTTACAGACTGCCTTTTCGGTAGATTCAAAGCCAAAAATTGTGTTCTCTCATTATCCATTCTTTTCTGATTCTCTTGTTTTTTCTATGTGTGATAGTACTGAAAGAAATTTGGCTCTTGATATGTTCCAGAAAAATAATGTAAGGCTTTATCTTTGTGGTCATATTCATAAGTATGAACTGTATGATTTTGGAACTTTAAGACATTTGGCTCTTCCTTCTTTCCATTATGATGGAATTTGGGCTTTGGTTACTGTTGATGAGTCGAGTGGAACTTATTCTGTAAAGTTTTACAATAAAAATGGCTTAGTCGATCCAAACGGAAAGTAGTTTCTATTTTTTAGAATCTTCGCTGGTATCCCAATCTACTTCAACCACTCTTGATTCCTTGTTTGGAATGCGTAAGAAGGTAAGGCAGTCTGCCCTGTGGATTGTTACGCCTTTGGAACGGGTAACATAGCCTGTAATAAGGTCTGGGTAGCATGGGTGACAGCACTGGGCCAGGTTGTAGAGTACGTTTTTATTGCCCTGAACAAGAACTGGCTTTGGAGCACGAATTTTAGGCTGCTCGGATTTTTTTCCATTTTTTGGGCGTCGTTTAGGCTTAGCTTCCGCCCCAACAGTCTGCCCTGGTTGGGTCTGACTTTGACTTTGGGCTTGCTGTTCGGCTTCCTTTTGGAAGGCTAAACGTTCGCTAAAGGTTGGGTCATTAGCCATGAGCCAAGAGTGAATCTTTTGGTGGGCCTTTGTTGTTTTTGCGTACTTAAGCTGAGCTTCAGTTGGGTGGGCCTGAGGATTTGTAATTACTTCTATAATCTGGGTGTTTTCCAGAGGTTTTGAAAGAGGAATAATTTTTCCGTCGGCCTTGGCGGCAATCACTTTTTCTCCAATTGCGGAGTGGATTGAGTAGGCAAAGTCAATGGCAGTGGCACCCGAAGGAAGCTTTCTTACATCACCCTTTGGTGTAAATACATAAATCTGATCACCTAAAAGCTCGTTTTTTAAAGTGTTGAAAGTTGCTTCATCGGTAAGGGCATTTTCTTTGAACTGCTGGAGCTTGTTGAAAATATCAAGTTTATCGGCTTCTACCAGATCGTGGTTTGTGCCTTTTTTGTATAACCAGTGGGAAGCAATTCCGTGTTCAGCCATGTTGTGCATTTCTTTTGTACGAATCTGGATTTCCAGAGGTTTTCCTTCACATATAACGGTAGTGTGGAGGGACTGGTAACCGTTTGATTTTGGCATGGCAATGTAGTCTTTAAATCGGCCGTCCATTGGTTTCCAGAGGCTGTGTACAATTCCTACCAAAGTGTAACATTCCGTGCTTGTATTACAGAGGATGCGGAGAGCCAGAAGATCGTAGAGTTCGCGTGCGTCCTTGTTGCGTCTGCGCATTTTTTGGTAGATGGAGTAGAAATGTTTTGCACGGCTGGTGATTGTAACGTCCAGTCCCATTTTTGTTGCAGATTTGTAGATGGCGTTTACGGCTTTTTCCAAATATGAAGCTCTTTCTTCCTGAGACTGGGCAACAATTTCTTCTATCTGCTTGTAGGCAGTTGGGTTGGTGTAGCTTAAACTAAGGTCTTCAAATTCGTTTTTCTCTTTTTGCATTCCAAGGCGGTCTGCTAATGGGGCCCAAATTTCTATTACAGCTTCGGCAAGGGCTCTCTGCTGGTCTGGCAAAAGTGTATTTATGTGGCGGATGCGGTCCAGACGGTCTGAAAGTGTGAGCAAAATAATTCTTGCATCATCACACATAGCAAAAAGCATTTTTCTTATTGCATCTGATTGATGAAGATTTTTGGCGTTCATTGGCAGGGCAATAATTTTATTTGTAGTTATAAGAATATTTGCCAAAGAGCCACCAAAGTCCTTTTGAACATCTTCAGGACTAATTCCAAATTTATGAATAGGATGAAGAATGGCGGCTACAATTGTGTCGGCATCAAGGCGGTTTTGTGCAAGAATATTTGCAACTCGTAGAGGATGCATGTAGTAGGGGGTCCCGCAAGGTCTTAGAAGGTCTGCGGTTTTAGACAAAAGAAGATTCCATGCTCTTGTAATACGTGCCTGGTCTTCCTGGCTGTAATTGTCGTTAAGAGTAAAGAATTCTTTTATAAGGGCTTTTGTATCAGATTCAGGTGATTTAAATATGTATTCAGAACTCATATAATCTGCCTCCCCCAAAAATTTGATTATATTTAAGATTTTTAACTAGTTTAAATATAGCAATTTTTTCTTTATTATTATAGTAATTTTTTGAGACTTTTATTGTTATATATAGGGAAACTATTCTCTAAATTACAGGAATTAATATATGAAAAAAGTTTTGCTTACCGTCTTCTTGTTTTTGTCTGCCTTTGCTTTTGTTTTTTCTCAATCACAAAGTTTAGTACAGGATATAAAAAAGAATGATAATGAAGGGCAGTTTTACAAACTTTCGGTGGAAGATGCGGTTGCTCTGGCTTTGGAAAATAATATTTCTATAAAACAAGGAAAAATGGATCTGGATTTACTTAAGAGTAAAAAAGATGCTTCCTGGAATAGTATGAGCCCTAGTATTTCTTTGAGTGGTGGTGTAAATGGTTCTAAATCTGGGTTTTTAGATAGTTTTGATGCGGCTAAGGATTCTTTGTCATGGACGGCTTCTGCTGGAGTAAGAATTAATCTGTCTCCATCTTTAGGTACTTCTATTAAGGCTGCAAAACTTGCCTACGAACAGGGGCAAATGACTTATGAGCAGACTAAGCGTAAAATTGAATTGAACGTTCGTAAGACCTTTTATCAGCTTTTGTACTTTAATGAAAACTTGGAATTGCAGGAAATGAGCCTGGAAAATGCCTTTGAAACTTTTAAGGCAAATCTTTCAAAATATAATCAGGGTAGACTTTCGGAATTAAACCTTTTGACTTCCCAGTACAATTACGAAAGCCGTCGTCCAACTGTTGAAAATTTAAAAAGAACTTACGAGTCTAATTTAGATTCTTTTAAGGAAGTTCTTGGAATAAAACTTACAGATAAGGTTGAATTGACCGGAAGCCTGGAAGAGGCTATGAACTTTGAATTAACCGATGAAAATACTCGTGTTAATTTGGAAGAAGTTCCTGCCATTCAGTCTGCCTTGAAAAATATTGAAATTGCACAAAATTCCCTTACAGCTACCCGTTTTTCTGCATGGGGACCAAGTCTTAGTTTTTCGGCAAATGCTTCTACCGGAGCGGGCTTGAATCCTCAATCAAACCAAAATCTGAATCTTTCTTACGGGGCTACAATTTCTATTCCCCTGGATGGATATCTGCCTTGGTCAAACGGGGCTTTAAGCATAAAGAGTCAGAAACAGAATCTGGAAAAACTTGAACAGAATCTTGAACAGACCAAAACTTCGACTCTTATTTCTATAAGAAACTCTATAAATTCAATTAATCAGGCTTTAAGCCAGCTGGAATTGTATAAAAAGAATGTGGAACTTATGCAGAAAACTTATGATATGACTCGTAATTCTTATAATGTAGGTTCTGCAGATTTACTTTCTTTGCAGTCTGCCGAAGTTAATCTTTATCAGGCTAAATATAATGTTGAAAATCAGCGTTATACAATTATTTCGGGGCTCTTGGATTTGGAAAATTCTTTGGGCCTGGAGTTTGGAAGTTTTAGTAAAGTAGAAAATAAATAAAGTAAAAGGGGGAGCATCTAATATGAGCGAACAGCAGGATAATTTAGAAAAAAAAGCCATATCTAAAAAGGGTCTTACTGCCATTATTGTAATTGCGGCTATTGTATTAACTTTTGCCATAATCATTTTGTTAAATGTAAAAAAATCTAAAGGCGGAATGCCTGGTGGTAGGGGGGCCTGGGGGGGTGGCGGTCCAAATGCCAGTGTAACTTCGGTTAGAACAATTGTTGCAAGGGATGTCGATTTGCACTCTTATGTTAGAACTAACGGTGAGGTAGAAACTCAATCTGCAATTGAGGTTTTTCCTTCTATTGGTGGACGTGTCGTAGAAATTGCTGTTTCTCTTGGTTCTCAGGTTGAAAAGGGGGATTTGATTGGTTACATTGACCCTTCGGAACCAGGTGCTTATTACGCTAAATCTCCTATTTATGCTCCAATTAGTGGAAGTATTCTTACAAGTCCGGTTAAAACTGGCCAAAAGGTGACTGCTTCTACCCTTATCACAAAAATTGGTGATGTAGATAATTTGCAGATTTCGGCTAAGATTCCTGAACGTTATGTAGCAGAATTAAAAATTGGGCAAAAAGCAGAAATTACTCTTGAAGCATATCCAGATGTTAAATTTATGGCTTCAGTTGTTCGAATTTCGCCTGTTGTAGATTCTGCTACCAGAACAAAGGAAATTATTTTGAACTTTGATAAAAAGGACTCGCGTATTAATGCAGGTATGTTTGCCAAGGTTAAGCTTTATACTGTGGTTTATTCGGGTGAAATTGCTATTAATCAGGATGCACTGGTAAATAATTCCGATAAGTACTATCTCTTTGTTGTAAATGATGATGGAGAAACTGTTCGCCGTTGCGAAGTTACTTTGGGTAAAAATGTTGACGGCTACTATCAGATTTTGTCGGGCATTAACAAAGGCGACCGTGTTGTTGTAGAAGGAACTCTTACCTTGTACGAGGGTGCCAAAATTAAGGATATTGAAAAGGCCGATAACAGGAGCTAAAAATGAGTATTGCTAGAAAAACAATGGATCATCCGATCCTTATTTTGATTATTTTTGCCCTGCTTGGAATGCTTGGAATTTTTACTTACAGTAAGGTTGCAATTGCTCTTTTTCCAGAAATAGAAAATCCTGTACTGATGATTATGACTTCTTACCCTAATGCGGGGCCTGAGTCGGTTGAAAAAACTATTACTAAAAATATTGAAAGTGCTGTTATAAGTGTTAACGGTCTTAAGGCACTTTCTTCTACTTCAAACGAAGGTTCTTCTACAGTTGAACTTGAGTTTGATTATGGCACAAATATGGAAGAGGTGGTGAATGATGTTCGCGATAAACTGGACAGAGTAAATCGTTCTTTGCCTGATGCCGCTAGTACTCCTACAATTTTTAGGTTCAGTGGTTCTTCATCACAAATTATGCGAATTCTGGTTAGGGGTAACCGTTCTGTAGATGATATTAAACAGATTGCCGAAAGTACTATTGTAGATATTTTGGAGCAGGCTGATGGAGTTGCCGAGGCTGATGTAACTGGTGGACGTACTGCCAGGGTGAACATTGACCTTGATGCTAATCGTCTTCAGGCTTATGGTTATACAATTCCAACAATTACTGCTGCACTTTCAAGGCAGAATCTGGAACTTGGTGGCGGTAAGGTTCAGGAAGGTACAAAAAACTATATCGTTCGTACAACTGGTGAATATACAAGCCTGGATGAAATTAATGATACAGTAATTTCTACTGTAAATGGCTATAACGTTAAACTGCGTGATGTTGGTATTGCTTATATGGGCTATGCCGAATCTACCCGAGAAAGTTATATTAATGGCGAAAAGGGTGTTTATATTGGTATTACAAAACAATCTGGTTCTAATACTGTAAGTGTAGCCGATGAGGTTTATAAAAAAATTGATCAGGTTAAGGGGCTTTTGCCTCCCGACATCACTTTGGAAATTATTTCTGATGATACCCAGTCGATTCGTGAAACTATAAATTCCCTTGTAAATTCCCTGATTCAAGGTCTTATTCTTGCGGTTATTATTCTCTGGTTCTTTTTGCAGAGTTGTAAGTCCACCATCATCATTGGAATTTCTATTCCTTTATCAATGATAATTACTCTTTTTGCAATGAGCATGTTCGGAATCACTCTTAATATGATGACTTTGACTGGTTTGATTCTGGGACTTGGTATGGTTGTAGATGCTTCCATTGTAATGATTGATAATATTTATTCTTACAGGCAGAGAGGGGCACGTCCCAAGGTTGCGGCAATTCTTGGTAGTCAGGAAATGCTCATGTCTGTAATTTCGGGAAACCTTACAACAATCTGTGTATTTGTTCCTTTCCTCTTTTTTATAAAAGATCTGGAAATTATGGGACAGCTTTTCAAAGGAATTATTTTTACAATTGTAATTGCCCTGGTTTCTTCCCTCCTGGTTGCAATCTTCCTTGTACCGGTTCTTGCTGGAAAGTTTCTTCCTCTTACAAACCGTAACGAAAAGCCTGTAACAAATCCTGTGCTTAAAAAGATTTACGGGGCTTTCCAAAAGATAATAGATACTGTTACAAATCTTTATTCCAGACTTTTGAATCTTTGTTTGAAAAATCGTCTTGTAACTATTGTGATTTCTCTTTGTGTCCTTGTAATTGCTCTTGCTATGCTTCCTACTATGCGTATTACAATGATGGTAGGTGGCCGCGATGATTCTGTAACTTTAAGAGTAAATATGCCTACCGGTACAACTTTTGATGAAACTAAAAGTGTAGTACTTGCTATGGAAAAATATGTAAATGAGGAACTTAAGGGCGTTAAAAACGTTACTACTACAATTGGTGGTGGTAGAAATGCTTCTACAAATACTGGTTCCATTCAGATTTCTCTGCCAGAAACTTCTAAACAAATTGATTCTGCTGCGGTTATGCAACAAAAACTTCGCAAACATTTTGATGAATTTCCTGGGGCTAACTTAAGTTTTGGATGGGGTATGAGAGGTCAGATGATGGGGGCGGACATTGATATTGTTCTCCGTTCCGAAAATCTGTCTGCCGCCCTGGATACTGCCGATAAAATTGTTGAAGTTATAGAGGGCATTCCAGATTGTGGAGAAGCTTCTATTAGTATGGACAGGGGGCTTCCTCAGGTTGAGGTTGTAATTGACCGTCAGCGTGCCTATGATTTTGGTGTGGATATTACAACTGTTGCTAGAGAAATTAACTACGCCATTAATGGAACTACAGCCTGTGTTTACCGAAATGATGGTAAGGATTACAACGTTGTTGTTGCCTACCGTCCAGAAGACCGCAAAACGGTGGAAGATTTGGAAACAATTTATGTAATGGGCAAAAATGGAATGGTAAGTGTTTCAAACTTTGCTTCCTTGAAAAAAGGTTTTGGTCCTGTTTCCATTGCCCGCGAAAACCAAAGTCGTATTCTTCATATTACTTGTGCAAATCTTTCCGAAAAAAATGCAAACCTGGTTGAAGAGGAAATAAAAGAAGGTATTGAGTCTAGTTTTGTTATTCCTGATTCTGTAAATGTAAGTTACGAAGGTTCCTGGGGTGAAACTAAAAAGCAGATGTTCCTTTATCTTAAGATTGCGGCTATGGCAGTACTTTTGGTATTTGGTGTTATGGCTGCAACTTATGAAAGCTGGAAGGCTCCTTTAATCAACCTGGCTACAATGCCATTCCTTATTATTGGTGTAATTTTTATTTATAAAATAACTGGCCAGCCACTTTCAATTATTTCTATGGTTGGAATTATTATGCTGGTTGGTATTGTTGTAAATAATGGAATTATTCTGGTCGATTATACAAACCTTTTAGTAGGTCGAGGTGTTCCAATGATGGAGGCCTGTCATGAAGCTGGTAGAAGCCGTTTCCGCCCAGTTTTAATGACAACTCTTACTACAATTCTAGGTATGCTGCCAATGTGTTTTGCATCAGAAGGTCAGTCTTCTATGGTTCAGCCAATTGTTGTTGCAGTTGTTGGAGGTTTAATTTCTTCTACCTTTGTTACACTCCTTATAATTCCTGTTCTTTACAGTCTGGTTATGAAGGTTAAACCAAAGAAACGTCTTGAGTATAAAATTGAATATGGAGAGTAAGATGGAATTTGAATATAGAGCAGAAATAATTTCTAATCAGTCTGTACAGGATGATATTCTTGAATTACTGGAGCAGGAAATTCCTGGAATTCAGTATACTGTTTTACCAGATACTCATGGGCGTGGGGCTTCATCACGTAAATTGGGTGATACTACCTGGCCTGAGATGAATTTTGTTCTTTTTGCCTATGTAAATCTTGAAGGAGCTAAAAAAATAAAGGCCATAATGAATGCGGTAAAAGAAAAATTTCCTAGAGAGGGAATAAGTCTGTTTTTTTCTAAGGGCGAAGTGATTTAGATTAGCCTGCTAGTACATTTCTACTAAACGTAGCTGGCCTTCCAGGTCGGTGTGAATTTTGGTTTTGAAGCCGTGGTCTTGTGCAATGCAGGCTGCGGCTTTTGCATTATATTCGCCTGTTTCCATTAAAATTTGGCCTTTGGGAGAAAGGTGTTCTTTTGCCTGGGGAATAAGATTTCTTATAATTTCCAATCCATCATCAGTCTTTTGGCCTTCTTCTGTGTAGGCAGGGTCGCCGGTAAGACTTACATCTCCATCCAGGGCAAGACGAGGTTCGTTTCTTCCATCTTGAAGAAGTTGATTGACCAGACTATGAGGAATATATGGTGGATTTGTAAGAATGAGGTCAAAAGTCCAGCCGCCTGTAAGGGAAAATTGTTCAAAAAGATTTGAGCGGACTACTCTAAAAAGATCTCGGGGAAGACCCAGATGTTCTATATTTTGTTGGGTAATTTCCAGGGCTTGCTCAGAAATGTCTATAAGGGTGATTTTTGGGAGCTGGCCCAGGGGAATCTTGTAAAGCTCAATAAGACTTTTCATTACCGAAAGGCCTATGCAGCCAGAACCGGTACACATATCGCAAATTGTAAGAAGTTGATTAGGACGGGCTTCCATTTTTTCGATTATCAGGTCTAGGGCACGTTCTACAAGAATTTCTGTATCGGGTTTTGGAATTAAAACTGCAGGACTTACAAGAAAGTCGTAGCCGTAAAATTCTTTGTGTCCGGTTATGTAGGCAACAGGAAGTCCTGTCATGCGTTTTTGTATGGCCTCCTGGAGCCAGGTTTCTTTTTCCTGGGGCAGGGGGTCTTTTGAGTGTAGAAGAAGATAAGTTCGGTCACAATTTAGAATGTATTGAAGCAGAACTTCAAGGTCTAATTGTGGAGAAGGAGACTTTGTTTTTAGTCTTTCAATTCCGTATTTTTTGAATTCTTGTAGTGTCATTTGGATGTTATACACCCTATGCGTTGCTTTCCAAATTCGAAATATCGTTTAACTGTTCTTCTTTTGCGTAAACGTTAAGAGCATCGAGCATGTCATCCATATCACCCATCATAAATGATGGAAGATTGTGCTGACTGTAGTTAATGCGGTGGTCTGTTACACGATCTTGAGGATAGTTGTAAGTTCTGATTTTTTCTGAACGAGCACCGCTACCTACCATGCTTGAACGGGCAGCTGCTCTTTCTTCCTGTTTTTTGCTTTCTTCCAGATCAAAAAGACGGGCACGCAATACTCGGAAGGCCTTTTCCTTGTTCTTTATCTGAGATTTTTCATCCTGCTGGATAACAACAAGACCTGTTGGAATATGAGTAAGACGAACTGCAGAGTCGGTTGTGTTTACACACTGTCCACCTGGACCTCCGGCACGCATTACATCAACACGTACATCGCCTGGTTTAATTTCAATTTCAGTTTCTTCTGCTTCTGGCAAAACAGCTACTGTAGCAGTTGAAGTTTGGAGACGGCCCTGGCTTTCTGTTTGAGGAACACGCTGAACACGGTGTACACCAGATTCCCAGCGTAAGGTTCCATATACAAATTTTCCAGAAATAGAAGTAACGATTTTGTTGAATCCACCAACTTCTGTTTCCTGGGCTTCCATTGTTTCTGTTTTCCAACCTCTGCGTTCTGCAAGGTGAGTATACATTTCCCACAAATCACGTACAAAGAGTGAAGCTTCGTCTCCGCCTGCAGCGGAACGGATTTCCAGGATAATATTCTTTTCGTCAAGTGGATCTGGTGGTACTAACTTGAGTTTGATGTCTTCTTCGAGTTTTGGCTTTTTTTCTTCGAGTTCCTTCAACTCTTCGCGAGCCATTTCCTTCATCTCTACATCATCTTCATTTGTGATTAATTCTTTGGCGTCCTGAATACCCGATAAAACCTTCTTGTATTCATCATAAAGTGCACAAACTTCTGTTAAATATCCATGTTCGCGCATGGTGTCCTTGTATTTTTTAGGGTCCTTTACAAGATTAGGGTCCATTACAAGATCACTAACTTCCTTAAAACGTCTCTCACATTCATCAAGCTTTTTAATCAAATCCATAATGGCTGATTTTAGCATTTTTATAATCTATTTTCAACGAGAGGGCTTTTGATTATAATTTGTGCTATGAAATATAAGCTTGTGATTTTTGATATGGACGGCACAATTTTGAATACAATTGATGACCTTGCCGATTCTTGTAATGTGATTCTTGAAAAATATGGATTTCCTCTTCACACGGTTGAAGAAATTAAATATATGGTAGGAAATGGAATTCCTAAGCTGATTGAAAGGGCTCTTCCAGAAAATGTAGATAAAGAAACTTATGACAAAGTTTTGAAGGATTATATTGATTATTATGATCAGCATTGTCAGATAAAGACAGCCCCTTACCCAGGAATGATTGAGACTCTGAAAAAGCTTAAGAAGATGGGTGTAAAATTGGCTGTTAATACTAATAAAATTCAGTCTGCTGCCCAAATCCTTTGTGATACATATTTTCCAGGTCTTTTTGATTTTCTGGCGGGGGGTGCTTTTAACATTCCACCTAAGCCTGCTCCAGATGGCGTTTTACGGATTTTACAGGGGGAAGGCCTTAGCCCAAAAGATGCAATTTATATTGGTGATTCTGATGTAGATATTCAGACTGGTAAAAATGCCGGTATGGATGTTGCTGGTGTAGACTGGGGCTTTAGAGGAGAGGCTTTTTTAATTGCTCATGGGGCTGTAAAAGTGTTAAAACATTGCGAAGAGGTAGTTTCCATAGTAGAATAATATAACAATTATTTATGAATTATAAATGTAAAAAAGTAAGAAGAAATTAAAAATGAATTCCTGAGGTGTTCATGAAATTTATAGTTCAGTATGCAATTTGTGCAGCATTTATTTATTCAGAAGTTATTATTTATAACTGGCGCCTTTGGCATTTAAATATTTCTAAAAATAATGCCTTTTTTAATTATGCAATCGTCGGTTTTCTAGCAAATTTAATTGATATTGCTAGAGTTATTTTTTCTCCTCATGTTACATCTGAAAACTGGATTATCTTTCAAATATTAAATTCCGCTTATTTTTCTTTAATTGTGAGCGTTCCTTTTGCTTTTGCCCTATATGGTTTTACTCTAGTTGATACTTCAAAACATCGGGCCGAACATTATTCGCTAATTACAAAGTTTGGAATTATTCTTCCTTTAGTTTTATCTATTATTTATTGCCTTATTTCTCCATTTTTTAATAATCCAACATTTTCATTGATGTATTATGATACAGAAAAGTTTACACCTGTATTTTCTAAGTTTGGATCTATCATTCTTTATATTTGTTGTACCATTTATTCGCTTTATGGCATTTTAATAATGATTCATTTCAGAAAGTATATTCCAAGAAATGATCTTTTACGCTTTGTTTTTATTCTTCAAGTAATGATAGGCATGGCTATAGCCCAAAAGTTTTTTTATTATGCCCGCTTTGTTTCTTTTTCTATGGCTATGTCTTGTTTGACACTTTCATTTTATATACAGCGTCCAGATTTAATTTACAACAGTGAACTTGGGGCCTTTAATTTAGAAGGTTTCAAGATGGTGGTTAATCATTTCTTTTCAAAAAGAAAAAGATTCCTGGTTATTTCTATTGTTATGGACGATGCTGCTTTTTATGAATTTGCTATTGGAAGAAAGGAAAAGTTTAATCTTGAATCCTGCATTGTTACAACTCTTAAGCAAAAATTTAAGAAGAACTGCAGTGTTTTTAGGTTGAAGTTTGGAAATTATGCCCTTGTTATCAAAGAGAACAAAAAGTTAAATGAAGAATCTGCCATGAACTATATTAATAAACAAATTGATATGAGATGGGGATTTTCTTCAATGGAATTGGATTTGACATTCCGCACTTGTTCTATGGTTAGTTATAGGGATGTTCAGTTCTACGATGAAATTATTGATTTAATTGATTATTTTACTACAAGTAAGAAATTTAAGGCTAAGTATACGACTGCTTATTCTATGGATCTTTCGCGTTTGCATAGTAAGTCTTATATTGAAAGGTCAATTTACGAAGGGTTAAAGAACAACCGGCTGGAAGTTTATTATCAGCCTATTTATTCTGTTGCAGAAGATAAGTTGTCTGGGGTAGAAGCTCTTATCCGTTTGCGTGATGATGAAGGTAACTTTGTTTCGCCAGAAGATTTTATTCCTATTGCGGAACAGAACGGAACTATTTTTGATATTGGAAAGTTTGTATTTACAAGTGTTTGCGAAACTTTATCCAAAATCAATCTTGAAGAATATAACATTAAAAAGGTTGATATAAATCTTTCTGTTATTCAGTGTATTCAGGAAGATATGTACAAGCAGCTTATTAATATAAGAAATAGCTATAAAATTCCTTCACAGTATATCAATCTTGAAATTACAGAAACTGCTACAATTAACAGTCCAGAAGTTCTTCTTAAGAATATGAAGAAGCTTGAAGAAGATGGAATTGAACTTTCTCTGGATGATTATGGTTCAGGCAATTCTAATATTTCTTATATTTTGTCTTTACCATTTAAGATGATTAAGATTGATAAGGGAATTATCTGGAAGTCTTTTGAAAATCCTCGTGCCGATATTGCCCTAAAAGAAACAATTAATATGATGAAGGCTTTGGGCATGAAAATTGTTGCTGAGGGTGTTGAAACCAAAGAACAGAGTAAACGTCTTATTGAACTTGGTTGTGATTATCTTCAGGGATATTATTACAGTCGTCCAGTTGACTGTCAGACTTTCCTTAATGTAATGAAAAAAGCCTAGAAGTTTAAGCCCAGATAGAAAATCAAAAGGTTGTCGTAGGAATAATTGCCTCTTGGCATAAGATTCCAGCTGCATCCTATAATTGGCAGGTTTTTTATTTTGCTGGTGTGGGCAAAGTTGTATTCAATATGTAATTTAAATCCGTTGCCCCATGCCATTGAATTATTTACCGGACTTCCATTTGGTAATTGGTAAAAATCGGAACGGAAACCCAATTCATAGGCAAGACCAAGATTAAGGCCTCCTAATCCTGGATATACTTTTATACCAAGAGGGAAGCCTGTATGTAAAAAGTGTTTGTAGGAATAGTCCTTCCAGTTAAAGTCTGTAAGCAGTTCTGCCCCTATATAGAAACTGACCTGCTTAATTAGATTCAGGTTGGCATTTAAAAAAGTACCAACAATAACCCTTTTATCTGTTTCAATTTGTGTAGCAAAAAGATTTTGATTTTGATCTCCATAAATTGGAATACCAGAACTTATGCCCAGATTCATTGTTAACAAATCTTCCTGAGCAGAAGCTGCAAAGCAAAGAAAAATTGATAAAAGAATAGAAAGGGTTATTTTTTTCATAAAGTCTTAGTCTCTAACTTTGAGAACTGCTCCTAATACTAAAAGATGTCTTGCAAAACGGTTCAACCATGGAAGGAAACCAGAATCGAAGTTGTTAAAGAGTCCATCATCACCAATAAAGTCCATAAGAACAATTGCTGCAATCCATACAATCATAATTATTACTAAAAGAAGTGAATCTAACTGTGTTGCCAATACTACAAAAAGACGAAGGATTAAGAATACTCCGGCAATCATTTCAATAATTGCAAAGATGATGCTTATAACTCTTGCAACATCGTTGTCAAAAATTGAATAGAAAGCAGCTGCCATTTCGTCGCCTTTGCCGCCCTGTAAGGTCCAGATTCCTGCTACTATAAAAAGTAAGCCTAGAGCAATCTGAAGAATTAATGTTCCAATTGATTTTTGAGTTTTTCCCATTTTTATCTCCTAAATAAAAAATGTATATTAAAAACTGTATTTCTATTTAACGGTAAATTACCTTAAATGTTTGAAATACAAGTTTTATATCCGGTGTAAAGTCAAAGCCGACAATGTGTCCTTCTTCTTCCAGGTATTCCTGTTTTTTGTCGCGCCAAGTTTGTAAGTCCTGATCTTCGCCTTCCTGTTGAGCCATGGACCAGGTAACTTCATTAAATGGAATTATGTTTACAGATTGAATTTCTATTACACAACGAGGATTTCCACCTCTGTCAAAAACAAGATAAAGTTCCCCAGAAATTGGCAGTGGTTCCTGATCTATTGAGTAGGTTGCCCAAGGTGTAAAAAAAGCAGTTTTCTTTTCGCTTAAAACAAGGGAAACTAATTCGTCGCCTACAAAACCATTTGCTTCAAAACACAAGTCGCCTGCACAACGATCTTCTGGGTTACGTCCTGTTTCTTTTAAGAATTTATTCCAGTATTCATCTGCAATTGTCATTTATTCTTTATCCTCCATCATCATTTTGTAATTATTGTTTACGGCTAAGCATTAAGATAAAGGCCAGGATAAAACACAGGCTTGGGAGCAGGGCACAAAGAAGGCTTGAAAGTGGGATACCAAAAATTTCTGGTCCATAGGAAGTTAGAACGCCGAGTTTTACCAGTAAATCAAAAACAAGAACTGCGTATTGGAGAATAAAGCCTCCAACCATAGCCATCCAGGCACCATCGCGGGTTTTTGACATAAGAAGGATTGCGAGGAAGGCTACTATTCCGCCGACTATGAGTTTAATTATAAATAATAGAATATTTGGATCCATAATCATATTTTCGACTTCTAATAGATAAAAGGTGAGTTTTTTAGTTTGGTAAAAACTCCTTTGTCTGCTCCAAAAGGAACTATTGAGTATTCCTTATAATCTGGATTAAAAACTATGCCAAGTTTTAAACAGTGGAGCAAAAAGTCATCATATTTTTCTTGTGGAATTTTAGGATAAAGATAAGGACCCTTGCGTTCAAAATACTTTGTAAGAACTGGGTCGTAAATAAACCAGTCTTTTTCTTCTCTTTCTTGCAGGGCTTTTATTAAATTGTAAATTGCTCTTGTAAGGGCAGCCTGCAGAGCGTAAGGAAGTTCGATTGTGTTGGCAAGTTTTTCTTTATCTGTTTTGAGTTCTTCTTTTGTTGCCAAAATAAAAACTGTGTCAGTCCAGGGAAGGGGCGGATTTAGAACAAGGCAGTCTACCTCTGGCCAATTTGTCTGAGTATTTGCCCATGGGCGAAAAACGGCTGTATTTTCTGGTGAAAGAGCCAGGCCTGCTTTGAGGGCATCCAGTTTATTTGAAAAGAAATGGATGTTTCTGTTAGAGGCCAGTAATTCTGTTACAGCTTTTTTTAGTCTGGAATGGTCTTCTGTAATAAAGCTTCCTACCTGGCCACGGCTAAGGGTGTTTTTGAAATAGGTAAAGGCAGAGCCGCCTTCCCAACCTAAGATGGCACGGCCATTTTCCTGGTAGCAGTCTGTAAGGCGTACCCCTTTTTTTGTGTAAAAGAAGGTATTTCGTGCTCGGGTAACAGGTCCGTAGAGTTTATATAATTCGTTGAAAAAATCTGTTTTATTCATAATCTTCTTCTGTTTGTAATATTGATTATAACGAAAAACAGGCACAGTGTCTTATTACTGTGCCTGCTAAATCCTAAAAAACATACAGGAGGAACTGTACCAGTCTGGTTTTTAGGTAGGAATGCCAGACCGGAAAAAAACGACTTTATTTTTTGAGTAATTACTTAGAAGCTATCTTCTATTATTGAGCATTTTATTCCAGGATTTTTTGACAGGCCTTGCTGAAGACTTGTAAGAAGATTTCCATAATTTGTATTTGTAGAAATTGGCTGGGTTAATATGTAAGCGTATCCATCATTATTTAATATGCTCAGTATTGACCGGCTGTAACCAGGGGAATTTCGGTTCCATCAATTCTTTTTTTATGCTGCCAACTTCATTTGGGTCATCAATATAGGCAATTACTCCATCAGCATTTACAAAGGAACAATAGTCAAAAAGATCTTGTATGCTGGAAAATTCTGCTTCTGATTGGGGAACATGCAGTTCTACTAGTGATGATTTTTTGTGTCGGCAGAAATTTGATTGGAATTATCTTTATTAATTTATTAATTTTCTGCCAGGAGCGAATATTTAAAAACACAAAAATGAATGCAATTACTAAAAATGCAAAAAAGGAAAGGAGAACAAAAATTTTATTCAGGAAATTAAGAGCTTTCTTTTCCATAAGTAAAGATTAAATTTCCTTTTTTGAAATCTACAGTAACCTTTCCGCCCTTTTCCAAAGAACCGAAGAGAACTTCATCAACCAGCTGGTTAGCAATTTCTTCTTCAACTGTACGGGCAATATTACGAGCTCCAAATTCTTTTGAGTAGCCTTTTTCTGTAATGTAGCTAAGTGCTTTTGCAGTAACAGAAAGTTTAACATCCTTTTCCAGCATTCTCTGAGATAGCTTGTTAACTTCTTTTTTGCAGACCATCTTGGCAACTTCAATATCAAGGAAGTTGAATGGAATTACTGCATCCAGACGATTACGGAATTCTGGAGGGAATTCTTTGTTTACAGCTTCATTCAAAGAGGCATCAAGATTGTCTCCAGCCTGAGTTCCAAAGCCAATGCCAGCCTTTTCAAGGTCTCGTGCCCCTGCATTACTTGTCATAATGATGATGCAGGAACGGAAATCAGCCTTGCGACCCTGGTTATCGGTCAACTGTCCATAATCCATAACCTGGAGCAGGACATTGTAAATATCTGGGTGGGCCTTTTCAATTTCATCAAAAAGAACAATGCTGTGTGGATTTTTGCGAACATCCTTTACAAGTTGTCCGCCTTCTTCAAATCCTACGTATCCTGGTGGTGAACCTACAAGACGGCTAACGGTATGTTTTTCCTGGTATTCAGACATGTCGTAGCGAAGCAGAGGTTCTTTTAAAAGTTTTGCAAGGGAACGGGCAAGTTCTGTTTTTCCACATCCTGTTGGACCTACAAAAAGGTAACTTGCTTCAGGTTTGTCAGGATTTCTAAAACCTGCACGAGAACGTTTTACAGCTTTAGAAAGGGCTTGAATTGCCTTATCCTGCCCAAAAATATCTTTACCAAGAATTGAGTCTATAGATTTAAGTACCTGTTTTTCGTCGCCCTTTACTGTGTCTATTGGCAACTTAGCCATTTTTGCAGTTACCAGTCTGATTGTTTCTGGACTGATATGGGCTACAGCCTTAGCTGAATGTTCAGTTGAAGGAAGGGCCTTGTTATTTACTTTTGAAGCAAAACCCGTAAAACCACCAGTTTTAAGAATGTGTTCGTACGAACCTGCTTCATCAATAATGTCGATCGCCTTGTCTGGTAGACGACGGTCTGGCAGGAACTGAACAGAAAGTTTTACAGCTTCTTCAACGGCTCCTTCATCAAACTTAACGTTGTGGTGTTTTTCGTAAGTTGGAAGAAGGCCTTTTAAGATTTTTACAGCTTCATCTGCACTTGGCTCAAGAATATCAATTTTTTGGAAGCGGCGGGCCAGGGCACGGTCTTTTTCAAAGTTTTTAGAGTACTCTTCAAAGGTGGTAGAACCAATAAATCTTACTTCGCCAGAAGAAAGAACTGGTTTTAAAAGGTTTGCAGCATCAATTTGGGAAGAACCATTAGTTCCAGCTCCCATAATCATGTGAATTTCGTCTATAAAAAGAATGGCCTTTTTCTTTTGTTTGAGTTCGTCTATAACGCTGTGGAGTCTTTCTTCAAAGTCACCACGGAATTTTGAACCGGCCAGTAAAAGTCCCATATCAAGGGAGTAAATTGTAAAGCCTTTGAGAATATCTGGAACTTTGCCGTTAACAATACGCTGGGCCAAGCCCTGGGTGATAGAGGTTTTACCAACGCCCGCATCACCTACATGCAAAGGATTATTTTTTGTGCGGCGGCAGAGAATCTGAATAGTTCTTTCAATTTCTTCTTCGCGGCCAATTAAGGCATCGTAAGCTCCGTTTTTTGCAAGTTCGGTCATGTCGATTGTAAAGCGTTTGAGCCCGCCTGCATTATTTGGAGAAAGGGTAGGGTCTGCAGAATTATTACCAGGTCCTCCCTGATTTTGACCTGCAGCACCAGAAAGTTTTTTTATAGGTCTAACCCTTGTGATATTTTCCAAAAGTTTTAAACGATTAAGGCCACTTACTTTTAAGAAGTAAGATGAATAGTTGCGACTTTCATCCAGCATGGAAATTAAAACATCTGTAATGTCCAAAGTGTCATTATCGGCAGTTACACAGTGGAAAACTGCACGGTTCATCATGGCCTGGAAACCTGCAGATTCTACAGGAGTTTTTATGAGTTCAGGATTTGCATCAGCAGAAATTACAGGAAGTTTGGTTGTAAGATAGTTGTTTACTTCCGATTTTAGTTCCTTTGTGTCGGAACCAGAGTTTGCCAAAAGCTGTTCTACAAATTCATCCTTAATTGCGGTGGCAAGAACATGCTCTGGAGTGAAAAATTCGTGATGAAAATCTTTTGCTGTTAAAAGGGATTCAGAAAGGATGCGGCTAAGCATGGTGCTCACCTTCATCTGCTTAATGTTTCCCTGAGGTTTTTCTGGACTACTCAACTTCTACCCTTAACGGAAAATTGTTTTTCCGTGCTAATTGAATTGTGAGATTTGTACGAGAAATAGCGATATCGTAGGTGTAAACACCAACAACAGAAGATCCATTTTCATGAACCTGCAGCATGATGTTTTCTGCCTCATCATGAGATTTATTAAAAACTGAAATCAGAACATCTACAACAAAATCCATTGTTGTAAAATCATCATTGTAGAAAACTACTTTGCGTTCTGGAGGGAGTTCAAAGGATGTGTCTTCTGCAAGACCGTTTCCTAAGCCCTCTGATTGGTTACTCGTATCACTCATACTCTAAAATATAACACAAATTTTCTTATTAATGAATAAAAATGCACCTTCTGCTTAATAATAAATGTTTATTTTTCGATAATTGAATTATGTCAAAGAAAAAATTTAAGTTTAATTTTAAAGTTGTTTTAGATGCTCCTGTAACAGTGGGCTTTGTGCTGGTGTCTTTGATTTTATGTCTTTTAGATTTTCAGTTTCTTAAAGGAAAGCTGTCTCAATCAATCTTACGTTCGCCAACTTCTGTAAAAGGAGACCTTGCTTTTATTATTTCTATGCCTGTTTCTTATTTTAGACTTGTGCTTTATGCCTTTGGAGCTGCAAACTGGACCGCACTTTTGGCAAATCTTTTATTTTTGCTTTTGCTGGGGCCTGCTATGGAAGAAAGATATGGTTCTATTGTAATTGGAATTATGATTTTTGTAGCCAGCCTTTTTTCTGGAGTTTTGAATGCAGCTTTCTGTACCGTAAGTCTTAGAGGTTGTGCTCCTGTAGTTTTTATGATGATTTTTCTGAATGCCTTTATGTCTTTTTCCAAGAAGAAGATTCCTTTGAGCTTTCTGCTGATTTTTGCCCTGCTCATTTCTTATGAAATTATAGATAAAACTACCGGAAGTGCAGTAGGAATAATTATTTGTATTGCGGGAGGCCTTTGCGGTAGTCTCTTTGCATTTCTTACATCACCTAAAGCCAGAGCCGCCAAAAAAGCCGAGTCAGATAAAGGAAGTGGACTTTTGTCCAAGGCAGAAAAAGCCGCCTACCTGGAAGAACTGGACAGTCAGAGCCCAAGAAATAAAAAGCCTGCTGGACGTAATTCCAAAAAGAATGATGATGATGACGATTCCACGCTTGTTGGAACATTGAAATTTTAAGTTGAGAAGGCCTGTTCAAATTGAGCAGGTCTTTTTTTTACTTCATCAGACTTTCATTGATTTTACGGACCTGGGCTTTGTAGTAGGAATAGAAGCTGAACCAGAAAATTATGTAAATAATAATAAATACGCCAAACCAAATAAGGCTGCTTATAAGATTGTGGGGGAACCAGCCGCAGATAAAGCCAGCAAAATACATGGCTACCGAAGAAATAATAAAATGTAGGACAGTCTGTTTTAGAAGGCTCCACTTATCCATTTCAAAAATTACTGAACCCGCAGCAAAGGCCGAACCAATAAAGGCTGTTACAAAATATTGGATAATTACTGCTGCAAGTTTTGAAGAAGCATGTGCTGCAAGATAAGGTGTAACAGGATAAAAGTTCCCGTCTCCAATAAAAAGCGATTCAATTATTAGAATTGTCTGACCAATAAATACACCTGTTGCAAAGCCAAACAAGGCTCTTTTTATAATTTTATTTAACATAAAGCATCTCCTTTTATTTGCGGACCAGATTCAAGAGGTCCCTGATTTTTTTCATATATCTTCTTGAAACCATTGCAGTTTTTCCATTTGTAAAGTTTACCTTTACATGCCCGCTTATAGACATGTCCAGGGCTGTAACCTTGGAAAAGTTAGCAATGTCTGTATTGGAAATTCTGATAAAGTCAGTCCAGCCACATTTTTCTGCCAGGTCTTCGAATTCGTAAAGTCTCATTTTTAATAGAAGGGATTCTTTTTCGCTTTCGACAAAGACCTTTTTATCCATACTGTAGATTCTAAATATTTCCTGGGGTTTAAGCTGCAGGCAGTAGTCTCCGTCCCAGGCGGGAATAAGTGTGTTTTTTCCACTTTCATCCATAAGGCGAATCTTTTGAGCAATTTCTTGAATCTGAGGACTTTCCTCTTGAGTATGAATTACGCAAAAGGGCTGGGGACAATTTTCAATTTTGATTTGAGTTTTCACTTCAATCTCCTTTATTAAATGAAACTTCTAAAACCAATTGTAAGCAAGGGACTTGAATTTGAAAAGTCTGTAAAAGGGCATTCTGCAGGATTTATTTGGCCTGCAAGAAATCTGCTTAAGCCTCCAAATTCAAGAACAAAGGCATTTCTGCTTGTAAACTGGAATTCAAAGCCACCACCGTAAGAAAGGTTCAGTAAAAATGGACTTGTGGCAAAAGGGTGGCCCTGGCAGGAAAAAAGTCCCAGAGAAATTGCCGCAAAGCCGTAAGATCTTACAATAAAGCCCGGACAATTTACCCTGCCTCCCAATATCAACTTGTTTCCAATATCTAAAGAGCCGAATTCAAGCTGGTCATTTTTGGCAAGGTGACCGCCAGAACCCTGGGCAAAGATGCAGTTACGGAGGACAAGTCCTTTTTCCTTGGGTAGAAGATCTATTCCAAATTCTCCAAAGCCCCCGGAAAAATTAGAGCCACAAGTCCAGAAGCCTCCACTTGTAAAGCGGTATTGAACATTTGCAGAGGAATGTTCCCTTGGAGATTCTTCTGCAAAACCGACAGAGCAGATTCCTGCGACCAAAATCAACATCATCATTAATCTTTTCATGTTTCATAGTATAGAAGGCGGGCTTTTAAAAAGGGGGATTTTTTAGATAAGTGGTGGATTATTTGGATAGGCGGCAGGATTTTTAGGTATTATACTAGAAGAAAAGAAAAATAAGGAGTTACTAGTTATGGAAGAAATTTATGAATTTATTAAAAAATGCGGAACTTATTACTTGGCAACAGTTGATTCTGATGGTCAGCCTAGAGTAAGACCTTTTGGCACTATCAATCTTTTTGAAGGTAAACTTTATATTCAGACTGGAAAAGTAAAGGATGTTTCTAAACAGATTCAAAAAAATCCTAAGGTTGAAATTTGTTGTTTTAATGGTGGACAGTGGTGCCGACTTGCAGGGGAACTTGTTCGCGATGACAGAAAGGAAGCAAAGGTTGCTATGCTGGATGCCTATCCTGATTTAAAAGGAATGTACTCCGCAGATGATGATAACACCGAAGTTCTTTATTTTAAAAATGCCAAGGCAGGACTTTATAGTTTTGCTGGTGCTCCAAAGTTTGTGGAGTTCTAATTTTTAAAATTAGGAAATTGTGATTATGGAAGAATTTTTTATTGATTGTGACGGCATTCGTCTTCACTCAAAACTTGATAAACCTGAAGGATCAGCAAAGTGTCCTCTTTGTATTTTGATTCACGGATTTACCGGCCACATGGAAGAAGCTCACTTGATCGCGGCTCAAAAGGCTATGAATGAGTGTGGAATTGCAGTTCTTCGTGTTGAAATGTACGGACATGGAAAAAGTGATGGAGAGTTTAAAAATCATACTCTCTACAAGTGGATTACAAATGCCCTAGCGGTTGTAAAATATGCCCGTTCTTTAGATTTTGTAACAGACCTGTATCTGGCTGGCCATTCTCAGGGTGGTTTACTTACAGTTTTGATTGGAGGAATGTGCCCAGATTGTTTTAAGGCAATTATTCCTTTATCACCTGCTATTTGTATTCCAGAAGGTGCAAGGCAGGGCTTCTTATTAGGCTCTAGTTTTGATGCTCATAATATTCCAGATGTTTTAAAATCATGGAATTTGGAGCTTAGTGGAGATTATGTCCGAGTTGCTCAGACCATTCATGTGGAAGAAGAAATTGCAAGATATGAAGGGCCTGTCCTCATCATCCATGGTGATGCAGATGAAGCCGTTCCTTATGCCGACTCAGTAAAGGCTCAGAAACTTTATAAAAATGCTAAGCTTGTTACAATTGAAGGGGATGATCACTGTTTTACAAAGCATGTTGATAAAATGGCCCAGGCAATAAAGGATTTTTTTAAGACTCTATAAAAGCTTTTAGCTACATTTAAAAATCTTCTTGCGACTGTGCTTGTACTGTGCTGATATGGGAAATAAGACTTATCTTGCAATCGATTTAAAATCTTTTTATGCCTCTGTAGAATGTCGGGAACGTCTGCTTGATCCGCTTACAACTAAACTTGTAGTGGCAGATAAAAGTCGTACCAGTAAAACCATTTGTCTTGCGGTTACACCTGCCCTTAAGGCCTATGGTCTGAGCGGAAGAAGCAGGCTTTTTGAAGTTGAAGCAAAGGCCCGCGAAATTAAAAGGCAGACTGGAAAAGAGCTGGACTATATTGTTGCTCCTCCCCGTATGGCACTTTACATTCAGTATTCAACTCGTATTTATAATGTATATCTTCGTTATTTTGCCCCCGAGGATATTCACGTTTATTCTATTGATGAAGTTTTTATTGATGCTACAAGTTATCTGCCTTTTTATAAGATGACTGCTCACGAACTTGCTGTAAAAGTGATTCATGAGGTTTTAAAAGAAACTGGAATTACAGCAACAGCGGGAATTGCTCCAAATCTCTTTTTATGTAAAGCGGCCATGGATATAGTTGCAAAACACATCCCCGCAGATAAGGATGGAGTTCGTATTGCGGAAATAGATGTGTCTTCTTACAGGAAGGAACTGTGGAATCATCAGCCTATAACAGATTTTTGGAGGGTAGGAAAAGCAACTGCAAAAAGACTGGAAAAACACTTTGTCTATACTATGGGTGATATAGCCCGAATGTCTTTGAATAATCCCGAAATCCTTTTTGATGAATTTGGAATTGATGCAGAAATTTTGATTGACCACGCCTGGGGAATTGAGCCGGTAGGAATGAAGGATATAAAATCCTACAAATCGGAAGCAAAAAGTCTTGGAAGCGGGCAGGTACTCCACGAACCTTACACTTTTGAAAAGGCAAAAATTATTGTACGTGAAATGGCTGAACTTCTTGCTCTGGATTTATTTAAGAAAAAAATGGTTACGGCCTCGGTTACACTGCAGGTTGGTTATGATGTAGAAAGTCTTAATCTTAAAAATTTTGATGGAGAAGTTGTGCGGGACTTTTACGGTCGCGACATTCCTAAACCTGCTCATGCAAGTGCTTGGCTTGGCCAGGAAACTAATTCGTCCAAAATCATTGTTGAAGCTTTTGTGGGACTTTTTGAGAAAATTGTAAATCCTTCCTGGCTTGTAAGAAGGGTGAATATCACTGCAAATAATACAAAACTGGAATCAGAACGTCAGCCGGGACTTTTTGATGATGTAGACAAGAAAGATGGTGGATTTAATCAGGAAAAGGAAGATAGCTTGCAAAAGACCCGTCTGGAAATTATGCGCAAGTTTGGAAAAAATGCTCTTCTAAAAGGAATGAATTTGCAGGAAGGTGCAACAACAATAGATCGTAACGCTCAAATAGGAGGACACAAGGCATGAAAGACGGAATTAAAGAAAGAATGAAAGAAAAAAACTACGATGATATCCTCAATTATGACTGGAATTATGATTCCCTTCCAAACCGTATGCCCCTTTCTCAGCGGGCAAAAATCTTTCTGCCATTTGCGGCTCTTACAGGTTTTGATGAAGCAATTAAAAATACAATAGAAGAAGAAATTGCGGAGATGGGGGAAGCAGATTAAAATGCAAAAGGAGCTGCTATGCTTGGAATAATTATTTTTGAAATTGTAAAATTTCTTATATCAGCTTTTATAATTACTAATATTGTAAATATTATTTTGATGGGAGCTTTAGTGCCTCGTTTTGAACGTCATGCAAAGGGTGGAAAATATTTTGTGAATCCCACTACCCAAACAGTAAGAAGACCAACCGGTTCATATTTTGAATTCCAGAAGGGCGGTGGTTGTGCTGGTTTTTCATCTGCCTTTGTTCTCCGGCACAGTGGAGTTCAAATTGGTGGTGAAGAAGCCTTTAAGGATGTGCCTTTTCAGATGAAGGGAGGACTTGCTTTTCCAAAAGGAATTACCGGCTTTTTTAAAAAGCGTGGAATAAAAATGACAGCCTGTACAGGGAACTTTGCTGCCCTTCAGAATGAACTTGAAAAAGGTCGCCCAGTTATTGTAGTAATCCGTTCATTCGTAAATAAAAGTTATCTTCATTTTGCAAGTGTTACCGGTTATGATGAAGAAAAGGTTTATCTTGCAGATTCAATCCAGAGCTGGGTAAATGTAGATAAAGATGGAAACTCTATTACACCAGCCCTTGATACAGCACCAACCAGTGGAGAAACTGTTTATTACAACAGAACAATTCCACTGGAGGAGTTCAAAAAACTCTGGAACACTTCAATGCTAAAAATGCCCTTGTACAAAAATATGTTTTTTGCAATGAAATAACAAAGAAGCATTTTGCATAAAGACGAAGTTACTTATTCATTTCTTCTTTTTTTACAATTTTACGGGCAATGTAAACAAAAGGTGTATCCAAAAGACTTGTTGCAATATAGATTACATAGCATGAAGCGGTGATTGCAAGCAGTTCTTTAAAGGTGTAAATGCCAAGGAAGGCACCAAAATTAAAGAGCACAATATTTACAAACTGTGAAATGAGGGTAGAAAAGTTGTTGCGGAACCAGAGCATTTTTGTGTGGCTGCCAGTTTTCTTTTCTGTAAGATTCCACCATGCGTGGTAGAGTGAAACATCAACAAATTCAGAAATAACATAGGCAATAAGGCTTGAAAGAAGCATTCTTGGTGTGTTAGAGAAAAGACCGTGCACATATTCACTTGCCCAGTCGCTTTCTGCAGGAATGTAATGAACCCAGAGGAAAGAAAGCAGAATAAATGTAAGGCTGGAGAAAATACCGGCTAAAACACCTTTTGTGGCGTCTTTTTTACCGTAGAGTTCACTTAAAATATCAGTTGCAAGGAAGGTTGCCGCAAAAAGAGTGTTACCCAAAGTCTGATCCATACCAAAGGCATGAACTACAATTGTAACTTCAATGTTTGCAAAAACAGTTACAATACCAATCCAGGCGAAAAGTCCGCCTTTACCAAAAACTTTAAGGAAGAGTATAGTTCCTCCAAAAGACACTAAAAGTGTGATGATGAGAAAGAGTTCGTTCATATAAAATGACCTCGAAAATAAGAATTGACCTGGTTTTGTTTATAGACAGGAAGGACTACGAACTGTCTTTGTGTTAGAGTAATATAGTATTTTTAGGGCTTTTATGCAAATCATAACACAACGCAAAGGAAAATAAAATTGATAGAGAAGGTAAAGCTAAAAATTGCTTTCGCAATTTTTTTAACGCTTTGCTATGGAGATAAAAATGAAGCACTTAATAATTTTATGCACCCCATGCGGAACCGGAAAATCTACAGTGAATCAGATTTTCAAAAGCAGGGGGATTCTTCCAGACTACGCAACTCTGGACTCTGATGATATTGATATTTCATGGCTTGATTACAAGGACACGGAACGCGAAGATCAATATTACACCGACAACTTAAAACACGCAGTTGAAATTGCCGATGATAAAAATCTTCTGCTGGTTCTGCCGAGCGTAACTGTGGCAGCGACGAGTTTATCCAGAGTCAGATAGAATATGCAGCCTGGTTTAAAAAGAACCGCGGTAAGTTTCAGAAGTTTATTGATAACACTGGCCAGACTCAGGAAGAAACTGCGGAAATTATTGCGGAGTATGTGAAAAATCTGTAAAAAAAAATTAAAAAATTTTCGAAAAGTTTGTTAAAATGATAAAAGTCACACCATATTATACATGGGGGTTTTATCCTCAAGGAGTTATAATATGGTGTGTAAACTTGTTAATTATTCAATCAAATTGATTTACAATTTAAGGTGTGCTAAACTAGTTGACAGAAAGGTGGTGGTCTATGCCTGAAATCAGCAGATTCTTGGGCATATCGATAACTATGTATTTTAATGATCATATGTCACCTCTGTTTTGAAAAGGTTCCGCCGCTTGTTTAGAGGAGTTGTTATGTTGCACGTAGAATCAGCAAAATATCACAGTGACTATAAAATCGAAGTGACATTTAATGATGGATCTTCTCATCTTGTTGATTTTGAAAAAATTGTTTTCAATGATTCTCGTGCAATTGTTTCTGATTTGAAAGATCTGGCTTTGTTTAAGGATTTTTCAATTAAAAATCATACAATTTCGTGGACGAATGGTTTAGATTTTGCACCAGAGTTTATAAAAGATTGTTCTATAAAAGTTTTGAATGAAACTGCGTAAATAAATTGAAATTCACCGACCCATTTTCTGTTTTCTACGACTACCATTATATACGAGAAAAATGGTAGACTAGAAAAATGAACAGCAACAACGAAATGCACTTATTTGATCATGGCGAATATCTTCTGAAGCTTGCTCTTTGTAAAACAAATAACTTTGAGCAGGCCGAGGATCTTGTTTCGGAGACTCTGATAAGTGCTATCGTTGCGTTGAAAAATGATACGAAAATTGAAAATCCAAAGACTTATCTTTCTGGCATTTTGAATCATAAGTTTAATGATTTTCTGCGTTCAAAATATTCAAAGCCTGTCATTTCCTATGGTGTAATTCCGGATTTTGAAATTGCCGGCAAGGAAGAAGGGCAGGAGACTGTGCTGGAAAAAATCATCAGAAAAGAAGATGAAGAAAATGTCCGTCGTATAATTGCTCAGCTTTCAAAAAATTATCGTGAAGTTTTAGTTCGTCATTTTATCCATGGCCAGGATGTGCAGTCAATTGCAGACGAACTGGACGTAAATGCCAACACGATAAAATCCCGTCTGAACACCGCTCGTATGAATGTTAAAGCCAAACTGGAGAATGAAATGGAAAAGTACGAAAAACAGAGTTATGAGCCAGAGCAGCTAGAAATATGGGTATATGGTGGATTTGAACAGAACTGTTCTGCTTTTTATACAAGTGACTGGACACGTCGCATTCAGCAGAATATTCTGATTATGGCCTATAAAAAGCCTTTGACAATCACGGAGATTTCGCAGGGGCTTGGAATTTCTGCGGCATATATTGAGCCGATTGTTGAAGAATTGATTTCTTATGATTTTATGGAGCGCAAGGGTGATAAAGTTTTCACCAGTTTTATTATCTTTACCCAGGAAGAAAAAGATAAGGCTTATGACCATGATAAAGTCATTGCAGAAAAGTATGCTCAAAAAATGTGGGTAGTTCTTGAAAGTCATCTGAAAAAAATCAGGCAGAAAGAATATTACAAAAAACTTAATGAGCGTCAAAAAGCTGCTTTACTTCAATTTTCAGCGATTTTTATGGTTCATGAAGCAGTGCGTGAAATTAAATCTCAAAAAATTTCTGAGCCCAATGATGATTTATTTAGTGTACAACGTAAATCTGGTTGGCACGGCTATGCGTACGGTTTTTCTAGTTCTCTTGATTATAAACCAGATTGGGATTATGTAACGGGCCATAGTCTTTGTAAGTTGAATGGTTGTCACAGCGTTTCTACAGGTATTTATAAAAATCTGGAAGAAGTTAGATTTTATGCTTATGATGTAGCTGCCGGTCTGACATGGAGTCAGTGGCGGCCACTAAATGATTTGCAATTTTTAAAAATAATGTATGCACTTTATTTAGAAGAGGAAGCAGATATTCCTCTAATAGATCCAGAGTTTTTTGACCCGGAAGTTATTTCACGTTATGAAAAATATAATTATATTGAAAAGAAACACACCCCAGATGTTCCAAATATGGAGAATGTAGAACATTTTATAGAAGTTCTAAATATTCCTGTTTTAAACGAGGAAGATTCAGATGAACTCTTCAAAGAAGTCTACCACGAAGGTATTTTAGACTTTACAAACCAGTTTCATTCCGAATTGGAAGAGATTTTAGTAAATCCTGTAGATGTTCCTAAACATCTTAAAGACAAAGTGCCCGAAACCTTAAAATACCAGTTGTGCGGAGATGCTTTTGTTATGTCACTTGTTTATCAAGGTGCCTGGAACCACTGGTACAAAAATGACTTTGTCAACAAGAATGAGTCTGTTCCTGCAATGATTATTTGTCTTGGAAAAGAGTTGGATAAAGACGAATCAGATTAATAAAACAGCTTTTATGGTGTAAAAGTCTTGCCAATTTTCAAGTTTCACGGATTTTTATTGCTTTGATGGAGTGAAAAATCCGTAAATTAAAGGAGTAACTCCATATCTACGCATTCCCAGTCGCTACCGAGAATGTTTACGGTTCTTGTGCTGACAGGTTTGAAGCCAACTGATTCGTAGCAAGCTCGAGCTTTCGGATTATTTGTAAAAACTCCAAGCGTGATTTGTTCTGCCTGGAGTTTTTCTTTTGCATACTGAATCGCAAGTTCCAGCATTTTTTTGCCGTTGCCTTTACCGCGGAGTTTTGGTGATATAATTACGAAACCGAACCTCACCTGAGTTCTGTCAGTTTCATCGGGGTAGCGAATAAAAAGATGGCCGACATGGGCTCCATTATCATCAACTGCTACCAATGGAATGAAATTATCTGGATTTGTGTCTTTATAACTTTCATTCAACTCATCCCATTTCAGCGGCCATTTGCCTATGCGGTCTGCTGACCATTGAAAGAGCTGCTTTTTATCTTTTACCCAGCTGCAGATAATTTTTGAATCTTCTGGTTTATAAGGTCGTAGTGTCATGGCAGATTACTCTCCTTAAAAAAACAGCAGAGCCTTTCGACTCTGCTGTTTTGGTTTTATATGACTTTTTTGTTTTTTAATTCACTTGATTCTGCAGGCATTAACCAAAAATTGGTCTAACTCTGTTTACAGTATCACAAGCTGCAAGTTTTGCGATGATGTCATCTGTTACGACTCCATCAACGTCAATAATGTTGTAAGCGACATCTCCACGTGCCTGGTTAATGAAAGCCGAAATGTTCAACTTTGCTTCACCAAGGATTGTTGTGAATTTAGAAATTGTATCAGGAATATTTTTGTGGCTGATGCAAAGACGAGTTCCACCAGCTGGAATTGGGTTGTCTGTAACAGTTTTTGGGAAGTTTACAGAGTTTACAATGTTTCCGTTTTCGAGGAAGTCTTTGAGCTGAGCTGCAGCCATAATTGCACAGTTGTCTTCTGCTTCTGGAGTTGAAGCTCCAAGGTGAGGCATACAAACAACCTTTGGATGGTTCAAAAGTTCTTCAGCTGCAAAGTCTGTAATAAGGCAAGTAACCTTTCCGGAATCCAAAGCAGCAAGAATATCTTCATTATTTACAAGTCCACCACGAGCAATGTTGATGATTCTAACACCATCTTTCATGTTTTTAATAGAAGATGCATTAATCATACCTTTTGTATCATTTGTCTGTGGAACATGAATTGTGATGTAGTCACTCTTTGCGTAAAGACTGTCCAAAGTTTCTGCAATTTTTACATTTTTGTTTAATTTCAAAGCAGCGTTTACAGAAAGGAATGGGTCATATCCGTAAACTTCCATTCCAAAGTGAAGGGCAAGGTTAGCAACCATAGCACCAATTGCCCCAAGTCCAATTACACCAAGAGTTTTTCCGTTTAATTCTGGTCCAACAAACTGGCTCTTACCTTTTTCTGCAAGAGTTGGGATTTCGTCACCCTTTCCTGCCAGAGCATTTGCCCATTTGTTAGCATCAATTACAGGACGGCTAGAAAGCAAAAGAGAAAGCATTACAAGTTCTTTTACAGCGTTTGCATTAGCACCTGGTGTATTAAATACAACTACACCTTTTTCTGTAAGTTCTGGAATTGGGATATTGTTAGTTCCAGCTCCAGCACGTGCAACAGCCTTTACATTGTCAGAAAGCTGCATTTCGTGCATATCAGCAGAACGAACAAGGATTGCATCAGGATTATTGATTTCTGAAGCAATTTCATAATTATCACGGTCAAGCTGGTTGAGACCAACACTTGCGATTTTATTTAATGTTTGAATTTTGAAACTCATTGTCTTTTTCTCCTTTTTATCAGGTGCTAGGTGCTAGGTGCTAGGGGAGGTGGGGGAAGTCTCCCCCTCGCTTCAGCCTGCTACGCAGTCTTACGCTACCCCCTCTGCGGGCTCAATCGCCGCCCGCAACGCCTGCTTGTTTAGGTGGTAAGCCTAAAAATTGCTTTCGCAATTTTTTTTAACGGCTTGCTGTAAAACACTGGCCGCCAGCGGCCATACACACCTAGAACCTAAAACCTAGAACCTCTAACCTCAATAAACTATTTATTTTCCTCTGCAAATTTCTTCATAAACTCAACAAGAGCCTTAACTCCGTCCAGTGTCATAGCGTTGTAGATAGAAGCACGCATACCACCAACTAAACGGTGACCTTTGAGGTTTACAAGGCCTGCTGCAGCGGCTTCTTTTACGAACTTGTCGTTGATTTCTTTTTCTTTTGCTACAGATGCTTCGTCAGTTGCACCAGTTGAATATTTTGTAAGGAATGGAACGTTCATCAAAGAGCGGCTTCCTTTTTCTGTTGTTGCACGGAAGAAATCGCTTGAATCAAGGTAGTCGTAAAGGTAATTTGCCTTTTCAACATTCTTTTTGTTCATTCCAGCTGCTCCACCGTTCTTTTCGATCCAGTGAAGAACCTTGTCCAAAACATAGATTGTATAGCAAGGTGGTGTATTGTACATAGAATCATTATCTGCATGAGTCTTGTAAGCGAGCATTGTTGGTGTTCCTGGACGGCAGTTTTCTGGTTCTGGAATCAAATCTTCGCGGATAATTACAAGTGTAACACCAGCTGGAGCAAGGTTTTTCTGAGCACCGGCAAACAAAAGTCCGAACTTAGAAACATCTAATTCTTCTGAAAGAACACAAGAAGAAATATCTGCAACTAATGGGATTTTTCCTGTGTCAGGAATATATTCATAGTGAGTTCCCATGATTGTGTTGTTGAAACAGATGTAAGCATAATCATAGTCACCTTCAATTTTTTCTACTTTTGGAATATAAGAGTAGCCCTTATCTTTTGATGAAGCGATGATATCAACTTCAACACCGAGTTTTTTTGCTTCGGCAGCAGCTTTTTTAGCCCATACACCAGTTTCAATATAAGCAGCTTTTCCAGTGTGAATACCAAGGTTTTCTGCAACCATTGCAAACTGTGTGGATCCACCACCCTGAAGGAACAATACCTTGTAGTTTTCAGGAACCTTCATCAATTTGCGAACCATTGCTTCTGCATCCTGAATAATTGGTTCAAATGCCTTAGAACGATGGCTCATTTCCATTACAGACTGACCTGTTCCATTGTAATCCATCATTTCTGCGGCACATTCTTTTAAAACTTCTTCTGGTAAGCAAGATGGACCAGCACTGAAATTGTACACACGACTCATATTTACACCTCTTTTTTTTCTTTCATGCCTAGGGTCTGGCAAGAAGATTTAATGCGTTGATAATAGAAAGATTTTCTACTTTTACACTTGCTGGAGTTTTTACAAGTCTCTGGGTAAGATTTACAATTCCTTTTATTCCGGTTTTAACGAGTCTGTCGGTCATAACCTGGGCATCCTTGTTTTGTACCGAAAGAATTGCATATTCAATCTTTTCCTGTTTTATTACCCAAGGCATGTCGTCTGCAGGGTAAAGAGGGAAAGAAGAACGCAGTATTTCTACTCGGTAAAGGTTAGAGTCAAATCCAACCTTAATTTCAAAACCTGAACTTTCAAAAAAGGACTGATCAAGCAGGGCAGCTCCTAAACGGCCAAGTCCTACAATGCAGCAGTTCTTTGTGGAGGAATCGCAAATAAGCTCTTCCAGAACGAATATTAGATTTTCCACCGAATATCCGTTAGAAACTCCATTTAAGTTTTTACCAAGCAGCCAAAAATCGTGTCGAATTAAAGAATCTTTCCAGCCTGTAATCTCACTGATTTGTGCCGAAGTAATTTTCTTTTGTGGCCATGCTTTCAAAATTTGAAGCAACTGGACCATTCGTTTTTTGCTTGCTTCTGGTAACTTAAGTGTTTCACTCATTATAGGATTCTCCAAAATAAGTTCAATTAGATTAGGGGTGATAAAGACCCGAATTTCACTTAAAAACTAGCAAAATTCCTTAAAAATGACAATTACTGTTAAAAATATAACAGTAACAAAACTTATTAGGACAAAAAAAGAGGGACCGGGAAAACTAAAAAACCGGTCCCTCTCAAAAATTAGGAGGCTGTTTAATTATTTTGCATAAGCAACTGTAACTCCAGGTGTCAGCTGATTTTCAAAGTAAGCAGCTACCTGTTCATTAAACAGTTGATCAAGCATTTTCTGGTAGTCCATTATCTTTCCAACATAATTTAATGTTGTTTGTGGAGTTTTGTTTGAACGTACTCGACCAGTTCCTGCATTATACATTGCAAGGGCAGAAACTTCGTTTCCTGCTGTGTTCAAACAGAACTTCAAATGTGACATACCGTATTTTGCACTAACAAAAGGGTCAAAGAAGTCTGCTTCTGTAAGACCTGGAAATGAATTAGAATTCAACTGGAAAAGACCACGGTCAATTGTTGCATTCGAATTCTTGTTAGTCGCATCTGGTTTATAATTACTTTCTGTATGTGCAAGTGCAAAAGCTAAAGAAAGAGGTATGTTATTCTTCTCAGCTTCTGTAATAATTGCCTGTGTTACGTTTCTATCTCCCGTAATCTGATAGTAGAACCATTCTACTGCAGTACGTGATAAAGCCTGACGATATAAAGTAAGTCCATCATCAGAATTGCCTGTCAGCTTGTTAAGCGAAACTTCTGCAAAATAATCTTGAAATGCAGCAGACAATTCTTCTTCAGTTTCTTCTGAAAGATCTACTATTGTTATAGGAGCTGCTACTTCAATAACTTCTGGTTCTTTATTAGGAAGCAAAAAATAAATAAGTAGAACAGCAGCTATTAAAAGAGCACTTAAAGTAATAGCAAAGAAACATGTGTTAGCAAACGAATTTGCCTTAGCATTACTCTGCATTTTTTTAAATCTCCTTTTATATCTCTCTCTGACTTGTGGAAAGATATTGGCATAAAAGAAATAAAGTTGCAAGAGAATTTTGAAGAAAAAATGTGAATTTAAGCAAAAATAGCCATTTTTTTTCGCAATTGATGCGGTTTTTCGCAAAACAATGAAATTAATACTTTACAATTGTATCAGATGCAAGGTCTGACTGTTTGCTGAAGTATACATACTGGGCGTGTTTGATTGCAATTGTGTCTATAAAAGATTGAGTATCCTTGAGTTCTTTTGGAAGTTCAAATCCTGCTACACTTACGCAGTCCTTTACACGGCGGGCAGTGTGATTAAAAGCCTTTGTAAATAATTCAATCTGTTCTGGTGTTTCAAGAGGTTTGTCTACAAGAGGAACAAGAATTGCAAAAATTCCAGCAGCTTCCATCCCCTTGAGCTGGTCACGAAGGAGGGCTAAAAATTCTTCATTGTAAGATTCTTCTTCCATTTCAACTGTGGTCCATGGAATTTCTACTCTTCTAAGACTGTTTGGGTCTACAGGTGAATTATCAGCGATTTTATATAATTTATTTTCTTTTACTGTAAATACTGGATCTAATTTCATAATCATTCCTTAAGATTTTTATAATCTATATTAATTTTTTAAACTTATAGTACAAATTGTTAAAAAAATAAACGGTGGCCCTTTTCGAGAACCACCGTTTTATTTATTTGCTGATAAGCATAAACTATTCAGTCAAAATACGAATAACTTCAGCTTTATCCTGTGTATTAAGGATTTCCTGACGTTTTTCTGGGCTCTTGAAAAGTAAACTTACTTCTGCAAGGAACTGAAGATGAGGTCCAGTTTTGTTTACTGGAGACAATGTCATAATGAAAATACGACATGGTTCCTGGTCCAAAGAGTCAAAATCTACTGGATTATCAGAAATACCAATACATGCAACTAAGTCTTTTACTGTGTCTGTCTTTCCATGAGGAATGGCGATTCCATGTTTCATTCCTGTCGACATCTTGCGTTCGCGGTCTAAAACACATTCACGAGCAGCAGCTTTATCTGTTACTTTACCTGCCTTGTACAAAACATCGAGCATTTCATCTACGATTTCTTCTTTTGTAGTTCCCTTCAAATGAAGGTTTACTGTGTCTGTTGTTAATACTGTTCTTAGGTCCATAGATTTAATATTATTTCCACTTGTAAAACTTGTCAAGGTGGAAAATCCTAAAATATGAATTAAAACTCTCTGGAAATTTTATACTCAATTTTTACAAGTTTACTCTATCGGGTAAAATCACTATAATTACCCAAAAAAATACTAGAATTATATTTATTATAGAGGTTTTATATGATTAATTGGGCAAACGCTGATACTCTTTCTTCATGGAAGAAGCTTATGTCACTTAAAGGAATGGTTTCTGTTGCAGATGAGCTTTCTGCTTCAGGTGCTGCAGACAGAATCGCAAAATATTCAATTCCTATGGGCGGAGGACTTACTTACAATTTTGCCGCAAAACAGGTAAACGAACAGATTTTGAAAACTCTTGCTGAACTTGCAGAAGAACAGCAGCTTGTAGAAAAATATCAGGAGCTTTTGGATGGTGCTGTAATTAACACTGGAGAGAAGCGCATGGTTCTTCATCAGCTTACTCGTGGTCAGCTTGGAAAAGATGTTATAGCTGATGGTGTAAATAAGCGTGAATTCTACATCAACGAAGTAAAACGCATTGCAGATTTTGCAAATGATGTTCACTCTGGAAAACTTGTAAACGAAAAGGGTGAAAAATATACAACAGTTTGTCAGATTGGTATTGGTGGTTCAGACCTTGGTCCACGCGCTATGTACCTTGCTTTGGAAAACTGGGCAAAGAAGAACAATACTTTCAAAATGGAAGCTCACTTTATTTCTAACGTTGACCC
>OCTW013432871.1_pt1 | contig 45890 bp, 37 predicted proteins | sample 1539671 | NCBI WGS metagenome assembly OCTW01 (sample SAMN02144230, study PRJEB22623) | gut metagenome | biome: sheep rumen | host: Ovis aries | place: New Zealand
TTGTATAATTTTGTGACCAATTCCCATTTTTTACGATTAAATGTCATATGTTCCTCGAAAGTTGTGTCCAACTTTCGGGGTTCACATCACTAGCGGGAGCTCAGACGCCGCCCCCGCAACGCCCCGGCGAATTCTGGTGCTGATCCGATTTATTCCAAGTTGGAATAATTTAAAATTGGTGTTTTGGGTAGAAACTGCTTGTTTTATTATTGATTGGGCATGTTTTTTTTGTGAAAGAAGTTTTTGTTGTAAATTTTTGTTCGTTTCTTTACGGTTTGTGATATATTTATTTACGAAGTGAGAAAATTCAAAAAAAAGGAATGCTATATGGCCAAGACAATCAAATTCAATTTAAAGTGCGATAATTCTTCCATTAGGACTTTGGATGATCTTCGCGAACATTTCTGCATACAGGATGTTTTGAATTACTATAAGAATGGTCTTTTGACCCGTTGGTTGGATGTTCAGGGCTATGCAGAAGAACTTGGAAAAATTAACGACATTAAATCTTCTTCTGATGAAGACTTGGTTGTTCAGATTTCGAAAATTCTGAATGTGGAATGTGATGAAAACGTTATCAAGGAAAGCCTTACAATTATTGAATATGAAAAAAATAATGACAGCATTCATCAGAAATATGCAGATGGCTTGGATAAGGAATATGATGTTCTTAAGAGTTACCAAACTCGTTACGAAGAGTTGTTGAATAAGATTGTCGAAAACAATGAAGATTATTCTAAAATCAAGGCGGCAACTAAAATACTGATTAAAGATTTTAGTTGGATGTTGGATTTAGATTTTGAAAATCTTTTTTACAAGATGAAAAATTTGGCTCCGTTGGCGTTATTCTGTTTCGTATCCTTTGACGAACTTCGTAAGTATTATGTGCCGGAGCTTATTGTTGCGGCAGATGGCAAGGAGTCTCTCGATGTCGATCTTCAGTATGGGGATATAGAGAAATGTCGGTATTATGAGAATAAACGTCGTATCTATAATTGTATGTGTAAGTTCCTTCAGGAAGAATCTTTGAAATGCATATTAAAGGATAATCTTAAAATTTTCTCTGAAAATACAGATTCGTATTGGAAAGATATTGAACCTGATGAAACAAAACGGTTTATGATTTTGTCCATGGGTTCCGAATCTAGGGTTCGAGCATTAAAAGACAAGGGAACTGAATTAAGATCTGGTGATGTAAACAATATGTTTGTCATCTTAAAGGGAATTGACTTTAAAAACAACTACAACAACAGTCTTCTGTATATGGAGGTGTAGCCATGCAGAAAAATGCTGTTGATATATTGACGTCTTACGTAGACGCTCTTCATCCGATTATATACATCAATCATTTTGATTTTAAGGTCATTGATGATGTTATATCCAAGGTTTCCGAAAAAGCAAAGAAAGTCGAATTTAACAATGCGCTAGGATTTGTTGATTTTCAGAATAAACATCCGATGCTTGAAGCGTCACTAGAATCCTTTTTGAAGCAGACGATGGATTATGGCTTTGACCGAGAAACATTTGTTATTCTAAAAGATGTTCATAATGAACTTAAGAATCCTAAAGTTATTGCCCTGCTCAAGAAAATAGCGGAAGATAATGTTTATCGGGAAGGCTATCGCGAAACAGTTTTCATTGTGTCTGAAGTGTTGGTGATTCCGGAGGAACTGGAAAATCTCATCACTATTTTTGATGTTCCGTTGCCGGATCTAAATGAAATCAAGGGTATTGTTGCTGACTATGCGAAAGATCTTGATATAAAGGTTGAATCGGATGTTGTAGATGAAATTGCACTATCATTTAAAGGACTGAACGAGTTTCAGATACAGCAGATTTTAAATCTTGCTTATAGAGATGGTGGGGATATCAAGGCTAGCGATAAACAGCTGATTATAACCGAAAAACAACAACTGGTAAAAAAGGCCGGTATGCTCGAAATCGTTAACTTCCATGAAAAGGTTGATGATATCGGTGGATTAAATAATCTGAAGCAATGGCTGCGCCGCAAGGCGGAAATATTTAAGGATCTTGATCGCGCCATTAAGTTTGGGGTTGATGTCCCTAAAGGTATTCTCATTGTGGGTATGCCCGGTTGTGGAAAGAGCTTGACTGCGAAGGCGACGGCAAATCTTTTTGAACTGCCTCTAGTCCGTTTGGATGTCGGCCGGTTGCTCGGAAAATATGTGGGGGAATCGGAAAATAACATGCGCAAGGCGTTAAAGCTTGCCGAGGCGATTAGCCCCTGTGTTTTGTGGATTGATGAATTGGAAAAGGCTTTTGCCGGTGTAGGCAGTTCTATTGGCGGAAACGAGGTGACGACACGCTTGTTTGGCCAGTTCCTGACTTGGATGCAAGAGAAGGAGAGTTCTGTCTTTATTGTGGCGACGGCGAATAATATTGCAAAAATGCCACCTGAATTTATGCGTCGTGGTCGTTTTGATGAATTGTTCTTTGTCGATTTGCCTGACCCCGATGAGCGTCGGTCGATTTTGCGGATCCACTTGGAAAAGAGAGGTAAGTGGAATTCTGAAATAGATACTATTGCTTTGACAAAGAAAACAGATGGTTATAGTGGCGTTGACTTGGAAGCAGTCGTAAAAAATGCTATCGAAGAGGCTTTTATAAACGATGTTCCTGTTATAACGACGAATGATTTGCTGAATTCCGTGAAGAAAACGAAGTCTATATCGGTGACTTTGAAGGATAAGATTGATGAACTTCGTAAGGATATTCAAAAGTATGACTTTATGGAAGCAAATTGTGCTGGTAAAAATGGAGGGTAAGGTATGCCAGATCAAAACTATGACATGAATAAAGAGCAGCTAGAAGAGTTCGGAAAGATATATAAAGAGTTCGAACAAGAGGCTCTTGCACATCAAGGAGAAGATGCGACACAGTGGATGGCAGAGGCCTTGTGCAAGCGTCTTCCTGATATGCCAAAAGAAGATGCTGATGCTTTTGTCAGGGATGCCTTAAAAAGCCAACAGGTTACGCGAGAGAAAAAGGAATCGCTTTCCAAGGCGATGTCTCAAGGACGAGACAAATACAATTGGTTCGCGTCGGAGATAGATTCGGTTGCATCGGGTGCATCTGTTGGCTCGGTGATGTCCTGTAATTATCTGAACAGCTTGAGTTCGCAACTAGTCGAAAGCAATAAGGCGATGGCCCGGGCCATGATGAATCAATCTGGAACGGTTAGTAAAAATCCGAATCTACATGGCTTTATTTTTGAACAACATCATGTCGAAACTCTTAATATGAGCCAAACGGCGAGAATGGAATCTGGTCGTGTAGCACGTATACCTGATTCATCCCATGGTTATACTCGTAAGGGCGTTGATATTGCCATAGATAATGTTGATTCAGGTCAAAAATATGCGCAAAAATTTCAGGCAAAAGATTGTAAGACTCCTGAGGCGACAAATCAGGCTCTTCGGAAAGATGGGGGGTACCGTGGACAAAAGGGGCTTGTTCCTGATGGTCAGGAAGGTAGCATAAAGAATGCTGTAAATCAGATAGAGACACCCAGTGGTGCAACAAGCAATCCTATATCTTATGAGCGGACCAAGCAAATTCAAGAAGAGGCGCAGAGCGGCAATTTTGACAATCTCTTGAATTGGAACGAATACAAGATGAGGGACTTGAGTGTTGGCATTGCTAAAAGTGCCGCTTGCGCGGGTGTTCTAGGTGCGGGCATGAGCGCAGGCATGGAGATAGTCTCGAAACTTGCAAATGGAGAACAGGTTGAAGCGGAAGATGTTGCTTTGGCTGCGATCAAAGGTGGTGCGACATCGGCAATGCTCGATGCGACGACTTGTGCAGTTAAAGTCGCTGTAGAGAAGGATGTCATCACTTTCATTCCTAAGGGAACATCAGCAGCGACTATTGCTAATGTCGCCTTTGTTGCCGTTGAGGATATAAAGATATTGTCTCAAATTGCTGATGGGGAGTTAGGCCTTAAAGAGGGCCTAGAAGAAATTGAAGCGACCACGATATCGGCCGCTGCGGGACTAGCTGTTGCCGAAGGTGTTGGCGCGGCAGTTGGCTCCGCTGTAACATCTCTTATTGGTATGCCTTTTGTTGGCGCTGCTGCTGGTGCTGTAGTTGGAGCTGTTGCTTACACAGCCACGGCTACACTATGTAAGGCGGTCGTGAAGGGTGCGCAAATGGTTCGCGATGTGGCTTGCGATGCGTTCTGTGCTGTTGCAGAAGGCGTTGGGAGTGTAGTGAGTTCTGTTTGTGATTTTGTTGGAGATTGTTTTGATTCTTTTTTAAGTCTTTTTGATTGATTTTAAAACAGTATTCAATTAAACAGGAGTTTCTTATGAAATGTACAAAATGCGGTGAAGAACTGAATGAAAAATGGGCAGTATGCCCGTTTTGCGGTACGGAAGTGCCGAAAACTCCAAAAACAATTGACGAGTTTCTAAAAGAATTCGTTGACGAATATGGTCCGTCCATATTCAAAGAAGAGAATAACAATCGCCTAGATCGTTATATGGGGGATTGGCCCGAAATGTATGCTGATGACCGCGATGTTATTAAGTTGCTTCAAATAAAAAATATTCCTGATCGCTTAAGTTCAGCTTTGGATATGCCCTCCGAAGAACAAGGTGCGATTGTACAAGAATCGGCAAATGTCCTATGTGATAAATTCGGAATAAATGGGGATTCTGCTGCGAAGATGATTTCTTTGATTACCGATGCGATTGGGTTAAAGACGGATGTTGTTGTTGGTGATGGAAAGGGAACCTTCAAAGATCCTCGCGATGGACAAGTGTACAAGACTTGTAAGATTGGCGACCAAGTTTGGTTGGCGGAAAACTTGAAATATGATGTTGGTGAAGGATGTTGTGTTTATGAAAATGATTATAAGTATCTTGACAAATATGGGTATATGTATTCTCTTAATGCTTTGGCTAAAGCAGTCCCTGAAGGGTGGCACTTGCCTTCGATTGAAGAAGTGACATCTATGGAAAAATTTATCATTAAAGAAAAACGTTGTAAGTCAGCCATTCCGCATTTGAAGTCAAATAAATGGACCAATATGGGTGATGAAGATGTGGATGATTCGATGAAAGAATTCTATAAGGATATCAATGTTGATGTTGAGGAAGGGAGAGGTCTAGATACCTATGGATTTTCTGCATTGCCGGGAGGGTATCGTTGTGGATTTTTGATTCCTTTTTCCTCTCGGGGGGAAAATACTAAATGGTGGTTAAAATGGACAAATCAAAAAAATAAAAATCACTTTTATGAAACTGGTTGGGAAATAGATCGCTCCAGTACTTATATCAGTTTTGATCGTTGGGATAATCGATCTGCGGTAGAGGGCCTTTATTTCTATGTTCGTCTCATCAAGGATTAATCTGTTTTAAAAATTATTATAAAGGGGCTATAAGCCCCTTTTATGTTATATCTTTTAATGTGTCAGTCGGGCCGTTACGGGGCAAGGCTTTGCCGAGAAGGGCGCATCTCTCTTTCAAAAATTTTCCAAAAAACTCTTGACATTCACCCCTAGAAAGTTTATATTTATAGTGCTCGAATGTGTATATGTGTGGGCGCAGTGAGGGATTGCCGCGCTTCGCTCGCAATGACAACCAGTTAAGCCCCGCCTTTTTATGCTTGTGGGCGGAAGGAGTGAAAGATGAATAAGCGTGTGTCGCCTATCGGCAAGGCTGACGGAACAACTTTTGAAAACCTTGCAGAACGGGTAAAAAATGTCCATAACGCGACAAGTTCCGTTGCCAAGGGTGCCGTAAACCAGCTGCTGACAATACGAAATTGGGCTATCGGCTGCTATATAGTCGAATATGAGCAAGAGGGGAGCGACCGAGCGAAGTACGGGGTCCGCCTATTGCAGAATTTGGCGGACAAGTTGTCCATCAAGGGGCTAGACCGTTCAATGCTTAATATATGCCGATTGTTTTACATTAGGTATCCACAGATTTGTGCGACAGTGTCGCACAAATTGTAAATGATTGACAATTCTAAGTATCCAATCAGCACTCAGAGCTTGAATAATGTTGGAAAAGAGCGCTCCAACGAGATTTGTGATTCAGTGAATCACAAATTCATGACGCCGCCAGAAATTCTGCTGACCCATTTGTCATTCACCCATATTAGGGAAATTCTTTCCATCGCCGATCCAATGGAACGCTTCTTTTACGAATTGGAATGCATCAAGGGCACATGGAGCGTGAGGGAACTTCGCCGACAAATTGATACGAAGCTCTATTTCAGAAGTGGGGTTAGCAAAAAGCCGGAACTACTGTTGCAACGGGTGGAAAAAGGTGGTGCTGACGCGGTCTTGTCGGTTAAAGATGCGTATACTCTTGATTTTTTAGATCTGGATGCCAAGGATGAATTCTCCGAAACAGAATTGGAGCAAGCAATCATGGATCATTTGCAGGAGTTCCTGTTGGAGATGGGCAAAGGGTTCTGCTTCGAGGCCAGACAAAAACGCATCATCATTGACGACGAGTATTATTTTATCGATTTGGTTCTTTACAATCGTCTGTTGCACTGCAATGTAATTGTGGAATTGAAGGTCGGCAAGTTTCGCATTGAGCATGCCGCTCAATTGAACGCCTACATCTCTTATTTCAAGGATTGTGAGATGGTGGACGGGGACAATCCCCCGATCGGGATTTTACTCTGTACGGAAAAAGGACCGAAAATGGTCCAATATGTATTAAACGGCATGGACGAGAAACTGTTTGTCTCAACATACAAGCTTCAACTTCCCGACAGGCAACAATTAGAAAACTTCTTGATTAGGGAGGTGAAGGAGATGGGACTGTAAATGAAGTTTCCTTTAATTGTGGCGAATTCGCCGTAATTAAAAGTGAAAAAGAGGTAGTCAAAAATTTTGACTACCTTGTACATGAAAAAGCCGGGGCGTTGCGGGCCGGCGACTGAGGGCCTGTTAGAGGGGGAGGCTTCCCCCTTTCAAAAAAGTTGCTTTTCTCGCCCCATTTTTGTATATTACCCCCTGCACCAGAAAAGGTGGTATTAAAAGATCGCTATCCGCGCAGGCGGGGCGGTCTTTTTTTTACCCCAAAGGAGGATAAGTGCGGAAAAAGGAAGAAAACACCGAAAACTGCGACAGCATGTCGCAGTTTTGACCCTGTATTGCTCAAAATGCTCAAAAAAAGGAACTTTTTATGGCCAAAAAGCCCGTAAAACAACAAGAATCTGAATACAATGAAATTCTGCGACAGGCTGTCGCAGTAATTAACGAAACCAGGATAAGCATCGCCCGCCAACTCAATGCGAGCGAGAATACCGCCTATTGGGAAATAGGTAAACTGCTTCATGAACGGAAACTGGAAAGTAAGCATGGAAACGCCGTTGTCAAACGTCTTTCGGTTGATTTGAAGGAACGTTTTCCTGATATGGGGTTGTCTCCGCGAAGTTTGTGGGATATGAAAAAATTTTATGAGCGTTTTAGTCTTAGTGCGCCAAAAGTGCAACAGGCTGTTGCACTTTTGCCTTGGGGACATATACTGTTACTGATGCGTTTTGTGGCGGGTGATGATGACCGTGCGCTTTTTTATGCAACGGAATGCGTTTCTAAGGGCTGGCCTCGCGATTTACTTGTTAATGCCGTTCAAATGCAAATGTACGAACATGCCGTTTTGAGCAACCCGGCAAATAATTTCAAAAAGACCCTTCCTGAGAACCAGGTCGAATTTGCGAACGAAACATTCCGAAGTTCGTATAACCTTGGTTTTTTAGGCGTAACCGATTCCTTAGAGGAAGTTGAACTTGAAAAGAAACTGGTTGAAAAAGTTAAGCAGTTCCTTCTTGAGTTGGGCAAGGGCTTTGCCTTTATTGGAAATCAACATGTTTTGGAATACAATGGTAAAATAAGAAAGGTCGATATGCTTTTCTTTAATCGCCAGTTAAGAAGTCTTGTGGCTATAGACCTGAAAATTGGCGAATTTAAGCCGGAATATGTTGGTAAAATGAATTTCTATCTGTCTTTATTAGATCGTCTGGAACGTGGTGAAGATGAAAATAGGTCTATAGGAATTATTTTATGCGCAACAAAAGATTCCGTTGAGGTTGAACTTTCTCTAGATGGTGTCGATAAGCCCATTGGTGTTGCTGATTATCAATTGTTGTTACCTAAGGCTGAGTTGCAGAAAGTCCTTACGGATGAGGTGAGGGCGTTTAATGCTGAGCAAAATCGTGCTTTACCAGCGGTCGGGTGAACTGGCATGAGAAATCATGCGTGCAAATTATGCACATATGATTACATTGGGGCCTATTTTTTTTCCGAAAAAGGAGGTGGCCAAAAATTTTGACCACCTTGCCAAGTTGAAATTGATGTCAAATTTTTGATATCAAACCCCGCAGCCAACAAGATTACCACCATCATGCAGATAGAATACACGCAGGCATACCACTGCATTATGGAGATGCTGAAAAAGGGGCTAACCAACCCCTAGAACACGAACTGCTTGCCCGCGAACACGCCCAAAGAAATCAGGTCGCCTTCGGTCACCCCCAGGAAAAATCCGGTGGGGTGGGCGTAGGTGTACTTGCGGGCTCCGACCCAGTCCCCGATAGTGCCCTTGTACACGTCGTCGAATTCGATGGTGAAGTTCCCGAACTTTCCGTTCTTGCCGAAACGCACGCCAATCCACCAGGCCGATGCAGGCGCAAACCCGTTTCTCGCGTCGGAGTTGTCGATATAGCCGATGTCGCCCAGGTCTTCACGGACGTCGTCGTAGTCGGAGTCTCCCTGGTAGGCCTGGATACCGCCGGCCACGCCCAGAATGATATACTTGCCCAGGTTGGCGTCAATTCCTAGCAAGATACGTTCCTGCAGGTTCCAGAAACCGTAGGACTTTTTGCCTTCGCCGGTTTTCAGCCAGTCGTTGTAGTTGTCAGACCCGTTGATGCTGTAGGACTTCTGCTTCTCTTCGTTGGTGAAGGTGACTATGTCGTTGCAGTCGGCGTCTTCGTCACAGCTGAACTTGAGGGATCCGCCGTAGCCGCCCACTGCGGCACTCACGAAAAAGACGCTTCCCAGGCGGTAGGTAGCGCTCACATTACCGCCGCCGCCGTTCATCTGTTTGATGTTGTCCGCGTCGCCGTTGTGGGCCCAGAATCCGGAGGCCGCCACTTCGACTTCGGAGACTGCGCTATCCGAGGTGGCCCTGTGGGTCACGGGAGCGGGCATGGAGGCCGCACCCATGGAGTGGAGAGTGGGGGAGCATGCCGTTATCGCCATGAGTATCAAGCCGATAGCAAAAAACTGGACGAGTTTCTTCATTTTCCACTCCTTGTAAAAGAATTTCCACTCTCAAAGATAGTAAACAGTGCTTTTGAATGAAAGACCCCTTGGGTTGGACATTTTTTCTAATTTTTTCCGCACAAAATCCCTTTTTTACGACAAGGAGTCCAACATGGGTGGCTTTTGCGGAGTGGTTTCTAAAGAAGATTGTGTCAGTGACCTCTTTTTCGGGACCGACTACCATTCACATCTCGGAACGCATCGCGGCGGCATGGCGGTGCTGAAATCCAACGGAACTTTCCACCGCTCCATCCACAACATCCAGAACACTCCCTTCCGCAGCAAGTTCGAGCACGACCTGGCCTCCTTCTCGGGCAACATGGGCATTGGCGTTATTTCGGATACAGACCCGCAGCCGCTGGTCATGACCTCCAAGCTCGGTACGTTCGCCATCGTGACTGTGGGCTTGATTACGAATATCGAAGAAATCAAGAACGAACTGTTCAAGAACAACTGCATGCAGCTCCAGTATTCCACCACCAGTGGAATGGTGGGGCCCACCGAAGTGGTGTCCGCCCTCATTGCCACTCAGGATTCCATCGTCGACGGTCTCAAGTATGTCCACGAAAAAGTCAAGGGTAGCTGCTCCATCCTTTTGATGGACGAAAAAGGCAAGTTCTACGCCAGCCGCGACAGGTGGGGCCGCACGCCTATCGTGCTGGGCAAAAAAGACGGCGCCATGATTGCCCTGCAAGAGAGCTGCGCCCTCCAGAACCTGGGCTACGAACACGTGCGCGACCTGGGCCCGGGCGAAGTGGTGGAGCTCACTCCCGATGGCGACACCACGCTGGTCAAGCCCGGCGACAAGATGGCCATCTGCTCTTTCCTCTGGGTCTATTACGGTTACCCTGCCTCCTGCTACGAAGGACGCAACGTGGAAATGACCCGCTACCGCTGCGGCTCCGCCCTTGCAAAGCGCACTCCCACCGAAGCCGACGCCGCCTGCGGAATTCCCGACTCCGGAACTTCCCACGCCCTCGGCTACGCCCACGAGGCAGGCATCAAGTTCGCCCGCCCCTTCGTCAAGTACACGCCGACCTGGGCCCGCTCCTTTATGCCGCAAGACCAGAAACAGCGCGAGCGCGTGGCCTCCATGAAACTCATCCCCATTCCGGGGCTCATCAAGGACCGCCGTCTGGTGTTCTGCGACGACTCCATCGTCCGTGGCACCCAGCTCGGCAAGCAGGCCCAAAAGCTCTACTCCCTGGGCTGTAAAGAAACCCACATGCGTATCGCCTGCCCGCCTCTCGTGTTCCCCTGCAAGTTCATCAACTTTTCCCGCAGCAAGAACGAATACGACCTGATTACCCGCCGCTACATCCGCGACCAGGAAGGCGAACATCCGGACTTGGAAAAATACACCGACCCCGATAGCGATGCCTACAAGGGCATGGTGGAATACATCCGCCAGAAGCTGAACCTCACGACCCTTGCGTTCCAGCGTATCGACGACCTGATACACGCCATCGGGCTCCCGGCCGAACAGCTCTGCACCTTCTGCTGGACCGGCAAGGACTACGCGGAGACCGGCGACTGCTACCACTGCCCCTGCGAAGGCGGCGAGTGCGCTTGCCACTCCAAGAAAGACAAGGAATAGTCCATATTAAAAAGGGGGAAGAATCCCCCTCGCTACATAATAGACGAAAGAACGCTTCGCTTCCGGCTTCGCTATAGACGAATGACGAAAGATACGGTGAAAAGCTATCGTCTTTCGTCTATAGGCGCTCTGCGCCGTTCTTTCGTCTATTATTTCGCTACCCCCACGCCTAGGGGCCCTGCCCCTAAGACCCCGCGGTATTTCTCGTCATCCTCGCGAACAATCTCGTCATCCTCGCGAACAAACTCGTCATCCTCGCGACCTGTGGTGAGCGAAGTCGAACCAAGGCGAGGATCCGCTATCATCTCGGCGTATCAAGACCCCGAAATCTCTTTAGCCTTCGCCTCGATTTCGGCGATGGCCTTTTTACGACCTTCGGCGCTATCTTCGTTAGAGAGCACGATGTTCACGAACACGGAGCCCGCAACAACGGCGTACACATGCTTGCTGAGAACCTTGGACTGTTCGCCATTGCGGATGCCGAAACCGCCCAGCACCTTGGCGCCACCCTTACCGACGGTATCGATAAAGTCCAGGGTCGCCTGGTCAATAGTCGTCTCGCTGCCGGTCGTGCCCGCACGGAGTGCGGCATAGATGTACTTGAAACCCTTGGAAGCCATGGTTTCGAGGCGTTCCTTCGTCATGGAGGGTGCGGCCACCGGGATGTTTTCAAGACCGTGCTTCTTGCAAGCCTCGGTCAAACCTTCGTCTCCGTCAAACGGCAAGTCCGGAATGATGCAGGCGGAAACGCCGGCGTCCTTGCACATCTTGACGAAATTTTCGACGCCTGGCGTAAAAGCCAGGGAGCCGTAGGTCATGATGTAGATGGGCGTCTCGGGATGGCGTTCGTGAATCTGCTTCACGATGGCAAGTCCCTGCTTGGTGGAGTAGCCCTTTTCCAGCGCAATGGTCGATGCCGTCTGAATCGCCGGACCGTCGGCGCTGGGGTCGCTGAAGGCCAGCTGAATTTCAAGGATGTTGGCGCCACCCTTCACAAGAGCGTCGGCGATGGCGATAGAAGTTTCTGCGTCCGGAAACCCGGCAATGAGATGAGACATTAGGTTCATGATAGGTGTTAGGTTGTAGGTGATAGGTTTTAGGTTATGGTTTCGGGATTTGGCATTACAGACTTTTTTTTGATTATAGGGCGGCATTGCCGCGATTAAAAGGTTTTAAGATTGGGATATAATTTGTCATGTTCGCGGAGGCGAACATCCGCTGAAAATGCGAGCGGATCCTCGCCTGCGCGAGGATGACATTCCTCAAAGCGAGTTTACGAGCGACCTCATAGCTCATAGCCTCATACTCTCCGCGTCGTGGATGTCCTCGTTGTTTTCAAGGCGAACAAGTTCCGCCTTCAGGAATTCCTTCCACTTTTCGGGGCGGAACACCGGGCTCGTGATAAAGATGTCCTTGTCACCGCGGCCGCTCATGTTGATGACCAGCGCCTTGTCCTTAGGAAGTTCCTTCGCAATCTTCATGGCGGCGGCGCCGGCGTGAGCACTTTCGAGGGCGAAGAGAATGCCTTCGTTGCGGGCAAAGAACTTGACCGCTTCAAGAGCTTCCTTGTCGAGGATTGCCGTGAATTCCACGCGGCCAGATTCGCCGAGGGCAGCGAGCTGCGGGCCGATTCCCATATAGTCGAGGCCTGCCGAAATGGAACGGGTCGGCAGCGACTGACCGTCTTCATCAATGAGGAAGCGACTCTTATAACCCTGCAGAATGCCTTCGCGGCTCGCGTTACCTGTCATGCGGGCGGCGTTTTCACCCTTGTTCGGGCCGATTCCGCCGGCTTCTGCACCGATTAGGCGTACATTCTTGTCTTCGATAAACGGTGTGAATACGCCAATAGAATTGCTGCCGCCACCAACGCAAGCGACAACGGCTGCAATATCAATGTTGCGTTCGGCAGCCTGGCGTTTGACTTCTTCACCGATAATCGACTGGAAGGTGCGAACGATATCAGGGAACGGAGCAGGGCCGAGGGCGGAACCGAGCACATAGTGCGTGTTCTTGAAATTCGTAGCCCAGTCGCGCATGGCTTCGTTCACAGCATCCTTAAGGGTGCGGCTACCGCTGGTAACCGGCACCACCTTGGCACCGTACATTTCCATGGTGGCCACGTTGGGTTGCTGGCGACGTACATCGACTTCGCCCATATAAACAACGCATTCAAGGCCAAGTTTTGCGCAGGCCGCTGCGGTAGCGAGCCCGTGCTGACCGGCACCCGTTTCGGCAATGATGCGGGTCTTGCCCATCTTCTTCGCCAAAAGGCACTGGCCGATGGCGTTGTTGATCTTGTGGGCGCCCGTGTTGGCGAGACCTTCCAGCTTGATGTAGATCTGCGCGCCACCCAACAGTTCCGTTGCCGTCGGAGCGTAATACAGCGGCGTTTCGCGGCCAATGTAGTCGCGCTGGATGATATGGAGCTCTTCAAGGAATTCCGGATCATGGATGTACTTGTTGAAGGCCGCTTCCAGGTCGTCGAGCGGACGGCGGATGATTTCGGCAACGTACTTGCCGCCGAACTTGTCAAAGAAACCGTTGTCAGAGGTAATCATAGTCATTAGTTGTTTTTGTTAAAGTGTCATCCTGAGCGAAGGGCGAAGCCCGAAGTCGAAGGATCTATTTTAAGGTTTATTCTTATTGGTTAAAGGTTCTCGGGAAAAAAAATTAAAGGCCTTCGGGAGTCCGAAAGCCTTTTTCAATTCTTGGTTGCAAACACTTGATGAAAACAGCAAACCGGACTCTATTTCGTAGAGCCCCACCACCAACGGTTGAAACGGATTACTGCATTCATCTTCATGTGCCAAAATTTAGGAAGTCACGACCCCATTGGCAAGGGATTCCTCACAAAATAACACAAAAAATAAGGCGTCGGGAACACCGAGCGCCTTTTTAAACACTGGATGAAAATGGCAATACCTAAATCCCTTCTTTGAGAACCTCGTCGATAGCGGCGCTAGCGTCAAAGCGGATTGCCAAATTCATCTTAATGACCTCAATATATATACTAATTCGTTGTCTGTCAATAGGTTACGGATCTATTTTTGTAAAAGTTTTTTGTCAAAAAACGCAATTTGGGGCCTGTTTAGCCCCATTTGTCGAAAAAATGACTCCTTTTAGCCGTTTTTTGCTTATATTTATGACGACATAGTTTAGAGTTCGCTCTTATTCAGACAGCTGGAAAACGACCAAAATTTCATCGTCTAGGGATAAGGCCGAAACCTCACGCCGCTTGGTGTGGGTCGTTTGTGCCTTTTAGACGATTGGGTTACTTGGTCGTTACCTCAGCTGTTTAGGGTGCTTGCGGTTCCACACCTTTTTTTTGTTGTGGCGAAAGTGCTCCGGGTACGGCGGGCTCCGCAGTTTGAGGATGCCCATGGGTAAAATCTTATTTGGTCTGGTTTTTATGCTGGTCGCGACAGTCTCCTTTGCGGAGGGTCTTTGCGTACAGTTTTGTGTGGATTGCTCCAGAAATCCCGAAGGGGCGTCCTGTGCCAAAATCGATCAGGTGTGCGGGAACTGTCCGGCTATTTTGGATAGTATACGGCAGGATTCCATTTCTGCTGTAGCCAGGGCAGATTCTATCAAAAAAGCAATGGAAATTCGTGATTCTTTGCAAAAAGAAGATTCCGGCATGTTGGCTCAGTTGATATTGAACAACTGCAAGAGTGATTCCTGTAATTACGAGGTGACGGTCAACGAAGGCCGGTTGGGTCATGTCCGTGGCAAGAAAGGTAACAACGCGGCAAAAGCGGACTCCGTGAAGAATTCCGTTTCACTTTTGCCTCCGATGAGCGAAGAATGTCAAGGTTTCTGTGAAATGTGTAATGCAGAGCAGCAATCCGACACGATATGCTTAAAGATTGAAACCCAGTGCCGATGCAAGGCTTATTTGGAACAGGACCGCAAGTTGGCGGAAAAGGCAAAATCGGACAGTATCGCCGCTGCGGAAAAAACTTTAGCGCGGGAAAATGTTTCCCAAAAGGTTGCCGACGGCATTTTTGGCTACTGCAACAAAAAACCGGAGGCTAGTCCTTGTTCCCTTTCGGTGAACCTTGCCGGTGAAAAATTTGTTACGGTGAAAATTGTGGACTTGTCTAGCGGAAATCAGATTGCCGTTGTCGTGGATACGGTAAAGGTTGTTGTAGAAGAACCGAAGGCCGACACCCTTGCTGATACGGCGATGGTGACCGTGAATGAACCAAAGGCTGATACGGCTAAGGCTGATACGGCTAAAACGCCAGAAAAAGTAGAGAACCCGATTCCGCCCACGCAAAAATTTTACATAGGTGTTTCGTTAGCTATGGAAATGTTCAATGAAAAGGAAGTGGCCAACTATCGAGTAAATTCGATAGATCGTCCTTTTATTTCTTCCGGTGATGGCTTGTCTACTGATCATATTGGTGTGAGCCTAGGCTTCTTATTGCGGTGGTATCTATACCGGTTTGGCTCGTTCCAGACGGGGTTAAACGTCCTATTCCATCACGGTGATTATACAATCGACGAAGATGACTTGTATATCTATAATATTGGCCGAGGCGATGGTGAAATTGATTACTATACGATAATGGCGGAAATCCCATTGCAATTCCGTTTTGGAATCCCGCTTGGGAAAATAACGCATGTGAGCCCATTTGTAAGTATCTCCACGCATATTCGTAAACCGATTTATGCATGGTTGAACCACTATTATGCGGACTGGGATTGGACGGTTCAGGATTACGACTACTATAGTGGTCAATATTACAATTACACCCAAAGTTCAGAAACATCTTACGAATACTGGGGAGAAGCGTCTTATGCCGATTGGGAATTTGTTGACTACCTAGGAATCGGCTTGGAACTCTACCGTTATGTGACGATACAGTGGCAAATTCTGGTGGCCTCGATCCGAACAAATGTGGATGAAATAGAAGCCTACCATAACGGAATTGACACGTGGCGGCTGAATCTGGATGTCGCCTGGTAATGGGGAGGGAAAAATGAAAGCACTTAAATACATAACTCTGTTAATGTTTGTGTTCCTCTTTGTTGCCTGCAGTGAGGAAAGTCCTTTTGAGGTTGCCGAAGAAGACTTAAACGAGGCCGAAGAGCTTGCTGAGCAGAAATATAACGAAAGCCAAAGGGCGGAGAATTCTGTGAGCGAAGAAGAAAAATGCCGCAGGGGCATAAGTACTTATAGTGATGACTACTGTTGTACATATTATGGAGAGCGGTGTAGTTATTATTCTAGCTCTAGCTATATGAGTGACGCGGATAAGTGTTATTATGGTACGGGTGACTATAGCGCTGATTACTGCTGCACTTATTATGGTTATCAGTGCGCCTATGTTTACAGCAGTTCGTCATCCAGGTACAGTAGTTCTTCTTACTATTCTAGCAGTTCTAGTGCTGTATATTACTTGACTGCATCTAAGACGATGAAAATTACATTGACCTCCTACAAGCAGGTTTCTAGTGACTGGGATGGTTTTGATAATGCCGGAGATCCCGCGGTGTCATTCAACATTTATACCTATAGTGATGGTAATGCGGGACAAACCATATCGACAACGACTTTTATCAGTAAGGAAGATACCCGTTCTTGGAGTGGTTCTGTATCTAAGACCGTAACCATCAATAAAGGAGTCGACCAGATAGAGGTCTGTCCCAAGGTCATTGATGTGGATGTTTCGTCAAACGATATTTATACATCGGGTAACTGCGTGACTGTGTCCAACGTAGGTTATTTGAAATCTACCGATGTAAAACAACAATCGGATAATAATAAAAATTACAATCTTGAATGGGAATGGTACCTGTATTAAGGAGCGTTGATGAAAAGTTTTATTACTTGTGCAATTCTCTTGGCAAGCATGGTTCTTACATCTTGTGCAACCGTATTTCCGGTTCATAATCCTGATATGAACCGCGATGAATATGCGGGCTTGATTGCTGCCGAAAGTGAACGTACGGTCTGCTATGAAAAAGGCTTTCGTGGTGGAATGTTATTCTTGGATTTTGTTCTAGGGGCTCCGTTTTTTTGGACGCCACTGATTTTTGATGCAGCTACAGGAAAGTACACTGCCTATTATTATCATCATAACAGATGCGAAAAATATAAGGCCGAAGAACGCCATGCAAGGTATTCGCAGCAGTATCCGCAGGCCAAGCAAGAAGAAGTCAGGACGCTGAGTGAGCCAGATCCGGCTTATGTTGCACCAGTCGCACCTGCCGCTTCACCGTCTAAACCCGTAGAAAGCGAACCTCGTGAGGAGACTGCGAAAGAAAAGGTGCCTGCTCCAGTTGAGAAATCGCCTGCGGTAAAAGAAGAACCTTCTGTTCCGATTAAGGAAGAGGCTCCTGCCCCTGTAAAAGAAGAGGACGAGTACGAAGATTTGTATTAAGGAGGACCAACATGAAAAGACTTTCTTTCAAGTACATTGCAGGAGTACTCACCCTCCTTGGCGCTTTATTACAGGCTTGCTCCGGCGAGAACGGGGCCGACGGTCGCGATGCCGAAGAAGTGAACGTGGACTCGCTTGCCACGGCCATCAGGTCCGAGGTGACGGAGTCCCTTTGGGACACCCTTTACGCGAAACCGTATGTGGATACCGTCTATAAAATTCTCTTTGACAATGCTTTCGGTACGGCATGGATGGATTCCACCAGGCAAGCGCTGGTTGATAGCCTCAAGCAGGCGGATTACGATTCACTCTACGCGGCTCTTTACGATTCTGTCTATTATGACATTTACAGCCAAAGCATCATAAAGCAGCTTGATGCCTACAAATGGACCGTCAAAGAAGGGATTAATCTTGCCTTTGCAAACCAGTACCCGCTGATGTACAAGGATTACGTGAATAGTAGTGGCGATATCTATCCGGTGCCTGTGTCCGTAATAGTTCGCAATGAATGTCCTTCAGCCATATCCATTTTTGACACTGAACCCTGCAGCTGGAAAAAAATCATGGTCAAGGCCTGGATCACCGACTGGACGGATACGGGAAGTGTTTCTGGCATTGTGAATCCCGACACAACGGATGTATTCGCTCCGCCTTTAACCTTTGACATGACTAAAGCTGTCAAACTTACCGCTCCCGAAAAGGTCAATATCCAGATTCGTGCCTACGCACTGGAAAACGACCATGAAATCCTGTTCTATTCCGCATCCGAGCCGACCACACTCTATCCTGTGCAGGTCAATGGCAGTGAACTACAAGGTGTGAAAAACAGAAACTGGTGGTTTGCGGCTTGGGTCACTCCCAACATGGATTCCATTCCGAACATCCTGAACGACCTGAAGAAGAAACTTCCGGAAGGCTCCGTAAAAGTTTACCAGAAATACAGCGACGACGAAACAGTTGCTGAGAGTTCCAAGCGTGTAGTCCAGGCTGTGTACGAAGTCCTGCAAGCAAGAAAAATCACTTATCTCCAGAACAACGGTGCAGGAAGTACAGGACAAAAAATAAACTACCCCATCGAGGTCCTCCGAAGCCGCGATGGTCTGTGCATTGAAACTGCTGTTTTGTTCGCCTCCATCTTGGAAGCACTGGGAATGCAGGTATTCATTGTCAATATCCCTGAACACGCTTTTGTGGGGTGGCGCACTGACAAGAATAGTAATACGTTGGATTTTGTGGAGACAACGCTGATTGGTGGAACTTCGACATTTGCCTATGCCAACAGTTCGGGCATTGAAAAGTTCAATGAACAGCTTGATGCGGGCAGCTTCGAATCCGGTGATGCGGAACTGATTGACATTGAAGCGGTCCGTGAGTACGGAATCGTACCCAACGATATTCCGTAGTAAACATTTCTAGATGTTTCCAAAAGGCAAAAACCGCCGACTCAATCAAAGTCGACGGTTTCTTTTTTATAAGATTGCAACTTAATAGACTACAACGCAGCGAAAAGTGCCTTCAGCTTTTCGCTGTTTTTGATTCCCGGAGCGTCTTCGACACCGCTGGAGACATCGATTAGTTCGGGGTGGAATTTCTCGCAAATCGTGTCGACATTTTCGGGGGTGATGCCGCCTGCGAGCCAAAGCGGCAAATCGCCAGCTTTTTCACGCAGTAATGATTCGGGAATGGTCTTTCCTGTGCCGCCGGGAATGCCTTCCACTTTCGCGTCTAGGAGAATGCGGGGCTCGCCGTGGGTGCGGAGGTCGGCGACGGTCTGGAAATCTTCGGGAGAGCCAATGCGGGCGGCGCAGTAGTGGGCGAGGCCGGTGTCGGCTGCTGATGGTTCAATTCCGTGGAACTGGACTGCGTCAAGGATGCCTTCACGGGCGAGTTTGATAGCGGTCTTGCCTTCCTCTGAATTTGGGTCGGTAATGACGCCAACAAGAATCGGGGTTTCTGATTTGTCATTGCGAGCGGAGCGAAGCAATCTCTCCTTAAAACTGCGCACGAATTCTTCGGTGGTGAGGCGCTTGGTGTTGCTGAACACGAATCCCAGCATGTCGGCGCCCAGTTCGGCGGCAAGCATGCCATCTTCGACCCGGGTGATGCCGCAGATTTTAACGAGCGGGCGGCGGGTAGCGCGTCGTTCCGCAAACTTTTTCCAGAACTTACCGCGGGCATTTTCGCACCCGCTTTCGAACGCGACCACAACTTCTTTAGCAAGGGGCGGATTCTTGGCCACAGCTTCGCCTACGAGGATTCCCGTAAACCCGAGACTACGGGCATAGGCAGCGTCGCCAGCACTCAAAATGCCGGACTCAAAGACAGCCTTCGCCGGGAGTTTGCTACGCACCGACGCGGGAATCAGCAGGTCGGTGCGGAAAGTGGCCAGGTCGCGGGAGTTCACGCCTGCGACAATGGTTTTTGCGGCGCCTGCACCGAGTGCGCTCGTGACAACCGAAAGCTTGCGGAAATCGTCCTTTTCACGGACTTCTACAAAAGCCTGCATATCGAAAGACTGCGCACGCTTCGCCATGCGTACAAGCTGTTCGTCATCCAGAATGCGCGCAATCAAGAGCACCGCATCGGCGCCGCAACGGTAGGCGATGTCGATTTCGTCTTCGTAGAGCAAGAAATCTTTGCGGAGCACGGCGCAGGCGTGCAAGCCCTGCTGGCGGCGCTTTTCCATCAGGTCGGCTACCGCAATCAAGTCGCGGAGTGAACCCTTGAAAAAGTTTCCCTCGGTCAGCACCGACACTGCCTGGGCGTGGGCCTCGGCGTAAGTCGTTGCAAGCCCTACCGGATCCAGGTCCGGTGCAATATCGCCCTTTGAAGGCGATGCGCGCTTGACTTCCAGAATGGCACCCGCATTGCCGAGAAATTCCGTGTGGCCAACGCGACGCTTTTCAGGGATTTTAATGCCGAAATTCAGACCTAGCCGTTCGATATCCTCGCGGCGCATCCGGACAATTTTGGCTAGAATATCTTCGTTAGTCTTCAAAAGGCCTCACTCGGAGCGTGACGCCCAGCTCTTTGCAGGTCTTGCGGCAGATTTCGATTTTCTCTTCGGACATGACCTTCTCCACGACGGTCAAGACCACGTTCGGCACGTACTGCTTTGCCTTGACGGCGAAGTCCTTCAGGGCGTCGTAGGATTGAATGCCGAACTTGGACCGTGTAAGGGCCAAAAATTCTTCGGCATCCGGTGCGTTCAATGAGATGGAGACGGTGTCGAAACGGCCTTTCAGTTCAGGCGTTATGTCTTTCCCGTGGATCAGGTTTGCAAGTCCGTTGGTGTTCACTCGGACCTTCAGGTTCGGGTATTTCGCCTTCAGCTGGTCAATGATTTTGCACACATCGTCGATGCGCTCCAGAGGCTCACCGAAACCGCAGAAAATCAGCTCGTGAATGACGGAAAGGTCAAAAGCGTCGAATTCTTCCATCACGGTCTCTACGCTGGGCTCGCCGCCCTTGAGCCAGAGGGAGTTCCCTTCCATCATCTTCTTGGTCTGGCGCAGGCAAAAGACGCAGCTACAGGGGCAACGGTTGGTGATGTTTACATAGACGTTCTTGCCCTTCAAATTGCCGCTGTCCTTGAGGTTCAGGTAGCCCGCCTGTCCCACCTTTCCGGTAACCGTATATAAAATCATTTATCCTCCTCCGTCAGGTCGCGAAGGTACATCTCGACGCTAAGCCCCCAATGGGTGGGCACGTTGTTCTTTTCGCAATAGGAAATGCACTTGGAGGCGAATTCGGTGGCCCGTTTCACGGAGTCGTAGAAACCGTGCCCGTTCAGGTACATGCCAGCAATGACGGCGCTAATCACGTCTCCGGTTCCGCTCCGGTCGCCTCCGATGCGGTCCACCATGATGGTCTTGGGCGTCTCGCCACGGCTGAAAACAAAGTTCATGATTTGCTTGTCGTGGTGGATTCCCGTAACCACGATGTGCTTGGGCCCTTGGAAACTCAGCTGCTGGCACATGGCTTCCAGTTCGGCAGGCGAAAAATCGCCATCCCGATAGTCCACGTCCATCAGGGAGCAGAGCTCCGTCAGGTTGGGCGTCAAGATATCTGCGTGGCGGATCAGGTCTTTCATCTTGTTGCAGAGGGCCGGCGTGTAGGTCTTGTAAAGACGTCCGTAGTCGCCCATCACCGGGTCCACCAGGGTGAATACGCCATCCTTCTTGAAGGTCTTGATAAAATCGACGACGATGTCCACCTGCTCTTCGGAGCCCAAAAATCCCGTGGCGATGGCGTCGAAGGACATGTCCAGTTTCTTGTAGGTGTCGATGTAGTCCCGCATGCGGGGAGTGTAATCGTCAAAGTAGTATTCCGGAAACTGCGTATGGGCCGAAAGGATTGCAGTAGGCACGGCAACGGCCTGGATTTTCATGGCCGAAACCACAGGCGCCATGACGGCGATGGAGCACCGTCCGAAACCTGTAATGTCATTGATTAACGCAATCTTTTTTTGTGGCATGGTTACGCCGATTTAACCTTGTTTTTCAAGACCCAAATATAGGAAATTGCGGCGGATACGATAACGGTTATGAGTGTAGGTCCAAGGAACACGGACTCTAAATGGACCGTTACCTGGTAAACGACAAAGCCAGCAAGCCAGGCGAAAAGATTCCAGAGCCAGAACGCCTTGCCGGTTCGTCCTTGTTTGTCCAAAAAGAACGACACCAGAAGAACGGCGGCCATGGGCGCAAAGACCGAAGCGATGAGGTAGAGGAAACTGATGTAGTGGTCCATGATTCCGGAGATGGCAAGAACGGCGCTGACGGCGCTTACCACAACGCCTGTGATTTTCGGATTGAGTTTGTGGACGATAGCCTTTGCCGATTCACCTGCGGAATTTGCCGCAAGGAAATTGGTGGTGACCGTCGAAAGCACCACGATGATGATTCCGGGGATTCCAAGGCCCGCCAGGAGAATTGCCTGGGCGATATCGTTTCCGACACCGGCGCTTGCAATTTCAAGCCCGATAAAGTACATCCAGAAGCTGGCGATGGAGTAAGCGATGGCAGAAACCGCCGTAGCGCGCACCGGCTTTTCTACATCTTTGGTGTAGTCCGAAATTACCGGAAGCCAAGAAAGAGGCAAGGCCATGGAGATTTCGAAGATGTTCCAGAAACCGAGGCTATGGCCTGCGGCACTGTTTACTCCGGAGGCAGAGGGTATTTCTGCAAAAATCGAGCCTGTTCCGAACAACTTAACCGTCAAGGCGGCAAGCAAGACGACGAGCACCGCCATCACGATGGTAGTGACCTTCGCAAAACGACGCAGACCCACGAAAACCCAGAGCGCGATAAGCACCGCCAGCAGCACGCAGGTCAACGGGAACGAAATCGGAAGGTCCAGGCCCGCGAGCACGGTAGCGCCCTGGGCGTTCAGCACGGCAATCCAGGCCACCAGCTGGAAAAGGTTCAGCGACGCAAAGAACTTGGAGCCGTATGTCCCGTAGACAGAGGCTGTTGTTTCCATGGCATTCAGGCGGATACGAGCGCCGATAAGCCCCACGAAGAACAGGAATATTCCGCCGACGATATGCCCGAGAACCAGAGGCAACCACAGGGAACCCGGAGCAGCCTCGGTACCGATTTCTATACCTGCCTCAATTTCGGAAACGGAAACTGCGACGCCGAACCAGATGACGGCATTCGTAAACAAGCCTGTACGTTTTTCCATTCTACACCTGCCTTGCCAAATGTTTTTTTTCGGACGCAAATATAGAACGCTCGTTTCCGGGCGTCCAATACTTTTTATATGGCGCGAGTTATAGGTTTTGGTTATAACTATCCCTCTTTGCCAAGCCCGCCATGACGATTAGGTGAACTTTACGAGTTCGTCGCCACCTTCACTTCCTCGATCTTCTTCAGCACAGAGCCGTCTTCCATAGCCTTCATGGCCTTGTCGAAGCCTTCCTTGATGCTGGCTGCCTTCTTGCTGATGTAGAGGGCGGCACCGGCGTTCAGGGCGCAGGCGTACTTGATGCCCGGGCGGCCCTTGCCGTTCAGCACGTCGAGAGCGAGGTTGAAGTTGTCGACACCCGTACCGCCGGCGAGGTCTTCGGGATCCACGGAGGGGATGCCGAAGTCCTTGGGGTCGATGCGGTAAGTCTTGTACTCGCCATCTTCCAGGATTTCGGCGATGGTCGTCGGCATGCAGGGAGAAATTTCGTCATAGCCGTCGTCACTGATGGCGACCATCACACGCTTTGCGCCGAGGGCCTTCGCCGCCTTGGTGAAGGGTTCCAGCACGGTCGTGCTGTAGACGCCGAGCATCAGGTACTTGGCTTCGGCCGGGTTCGTGAGGGGGCCGAGCAGGTTCATGATGGTCTTCACGCCGAGAACGCCGCGAACCGGGCCCGCAAAGCGCATGGCACTGTGGTAGACCGGAGCCATGAGGAATACGAAGTTCGTCTTGTTGATGACGCTCGCAGCCTTGTCCGGAGTCATGTCGAGCTTGAAGCCTGCCGCGGTGTAGAAGTCGGCGGCACCGGACTTGCTAGAAACCGCGCGGTTGCCGTGCTTCGCAATCTTTGCACCGCAAGTTGCAGCAATCAGGCCAGAAAGCGAGCTCACGTTAAAGCTGCCCTTGCCGTCGCCGCCGGTACCCACAATGTCGGTGAGTTCGTCGCCGCTGTAGGGGAACTTGCGCTTCTTGCTGCTCAAAACCTTCGCACAACCGGCGATTTCGTCGGCAACAGGGCCCTTGCTCGAAAGTGCGGTCAGGATTGCGGCCATCTGGCGTTCGTCCATGATGCCGTCGGTCAAGTCTTCCATGAACATCTCGGCGGTTTCGCGGCTCAAGTCCTTGCCTTCGGTAAGCGTATTCAAAATGCCGCGCACGTCAAGCGGTTCGCGACGGTAATTCAGGAACGCCTTGAAGAATTCATCAGCGCGGCCGCTGGCGATAGATTCCGGGTGGAACTGCACGCCTTCAATGGGGAGTGTCTTGTGGCGAATGCCCATGATGTCGCCGTCGGTAGCACGGGCGGTCACTTCGAAGTCCGGCGAAAGCGTCGCTTCGTCAACGACCAGGCTGTGGTAACGCGTGAAGATGTTCTTCTTGCCGATAGTGCGGAAAAGACCCTTGCCGTCGAGGTCGATTTCTTCGGCGATGCCGTGCTTGATGAACTTGGCCTGCACAATCTTTGCGCCGAAAGCATAACCGATAGCCTGGTGGCCGAGGCACACACCGAGAATCGGGAGCTTGCCCGCAAAGTGCTTGATGGCTTCCACGGAGATGCCGGCGTCTTCGGGGCGGCCCGGGCCCGGGCTCACAATAAGGCGGCTCGGGGAGAGCTTTTCGATGTCGGCGATGGTGCATTCGCGGCTACGGAGCACTCGGATTTCTTCGTTAGTGATTTTTGCAAGCGCCTGGTAGACGTTGTAAGTAAAAGAATCGTAGTTGTCGATGATGATGATCATAGTTAAACTCTGTGGTTAGTGATTGGTGGGGTGAGTTGTGGGTTGTGAGTCGACGCTACGCGTCTTTGAGTTTTGAGTTTTAATAATCGCGCCTTTGGCGCCAAACTATATACTGATAACTCATAACTGATGACTCATGACTATTTTCGTCTAATTTTCCCCCTCCAGTACAGCTCTGATTGCTCCGAGCTTTTCATTCGTTTCTTCAAATTCGCGGTCGGCGTTGCTGGCCGCGACAATGCCACCACCGGCCTGCAGGCTGATGGTCTTGCCCTGCTTGAGGCAGCAACGGATAGCGATACAGAAATCCAAGTCGCCGTCGGATTCCATGTAACCTACCGCACCAGCGTAGAAGCGGCGCTTGACCTTCTCGAGGCCAGAAAGAATTTCAATCGCGCTGATTTTCGGAGCGCCGCTCACCGTACCTGCCGGGAAGCTGGAACGCAGCACTTCAATGGCCTTCTTGTTTTTCGCCACACGGCCCTGCACGTCAGAGACCAGGTGAATCACGTGGCTGAACTTTTCGCATTCCATATACTTGGTGGTTTCCACCGTACCGGCTTCGCAGACGCGACCGAGGTCGTTACGGGCCAAATCCACGAGCATCAGGTGTTCGGCGCGTTCCTTCGGGTCGCCCTTCAGGTTCTTCATCAGGGCTTCGTCTTCGGCGTCATCCTTACCGCGGCGACGGGTACCTGCAATCGGGTGAATGGTAGCGATACCGTCACGCACGCGCACGAGGCTTTCGGGCGAGGCACCGATAAACTGATGCGTGCCATAATCCAGGAAGAACATGTACGGAGACGGGTTCACCGTACGGAGCCTGCGGTAAATATCCAGTGCCGCGATGTCGCTTGCAAACTGGATGCGGCGGGAAGGCACGGCCTGCACGATGTTGCCTGCGACAATATGCTTCTGCAAGGCTTCGACCTTTTCTACGTATTCCTTGCGGGACTGTTCCAGGTCAGTCATCGTAATTCCCTTGCTGTACTGCGGTTCGGGAGCGAGGTAACTGAAGTCCAAATCGGCAAGACGTGCTTTTACGTTCTCGATGGCAACCTTCAGGTCAATCTGGTGTTCTTCGTAGTTCAGGGCGAACAAGTGAAGCTTTTCGGTAAAGTGGTCGAACACGATGTAGATGTGACCCACCAAAAATTCCGCTTCGGGAATGTTGAGTTCATCGACCTGCGGGGCAAGGCGAATGGTATCGCAGCGGGCGCAGAATTCGTAGCCCAGGTAGCCCACGCCCGAAGAGGGAATCGGAATCTGGTTGGGCGGCACCGTGTTTTCGGCAGAAATCAGCGTGAGGGCATCGAGAATATCGCCCTCGCCTTCCTTGAGGAAGGTGCTTTCCTTGCCGTCGATGATGATGCTCACGTCCTTGTCGTTCTGGCGTAGACGGAAGCCCTCATCTATCATCAAGGTAGAATAGCGGCTACGGCCATGCGAAAAACTCGCCGATTCAAAGATTGCCTTCGCGCCCAGCTTCTTGCCCAGCGAAAACGGGGTGTAACGTTCACCGGGCAGTGCCACGTAGATGCTGTCGGTACGCGGCTCGTAACCCGGTTGTTCTGTAATGTGCTTGATCTTGTTGGTCATTTTGATCCTCTGGTTTATAAACTTGTTTGCGTTCCTGGTTTAGGGTTTCGCAAAGGCTTTGGTTTCCGGAGGATTTCAATGATTTTGGTAAAAGAGAAAGGCCTCCGTGAGTCCGGAAGCCTTTGCTTAAAATCTTGGGTGATTTGCGACAAATACCGGGCTCTATGTTAGAGTCCGCGCCACCAACGACGGTTAAGGGTTGCACATGTCACAAAGTTCATCATGGGCACAAAGATATCAATACAAGTTAACCTCGGCAAGGGGTCTCTTCAAAAAAAATTCAAAAAATTGCAAATAAATGCAATTTTTTTACATTGCGTGTAATAAAAAGGCGCCATTAGACGCTCTTTTCATATATAATATATGTTGTCAAAAATGATTAAACTCGGTTACTGGGCCTTTGCTTCGGCTGCACCGTTGTTTGCTGTCGTAGCGCTCGAATCAGCCGCCGTGGCATTCGAATCGCCCGGAGCAGCAACTTCGAACTTCGCAATCTTTTCCCAGTCTTCCTTGTCGTAGTTCCTTAGGAACATGGCCCCCTGGTAACCGCGGACAATTTCCACCGCCTTGGCAGTATCCTTCTGGCTAAGAGCGTCCTTGGCATCTTCCAGCACATCCTTCTGGGCGTTCCGCTTGTCCAGGATTTCGCCCATGCGGTTCTGGCGGAGCACTTCCATGGTATCGCTTACAAATCCCAGGTCCCAAGTGCTGTCGAAGCAGGCTTCTGCATCCAGGTATTTTTCGGGGTTCGTGGCCGCCTCGTCAAAAAGGGCATTGCAGCGGGCGAAGGTCTCGGCGCTTTCGGTCTTGGAATGCTGGTAATACTGGTAGCCGCCCACGATCAGGCCGATAACCACCAGCAAGAAGAGTCCGTCCTGCCAGCCCATGATAGGGCCGCTTGGCATCTTGGGCCTTCCGTTGACGGTTTCCCCGGCTTCTAGTTTTTCTTCTGCTTCGTCAAAAGGGCTTTTTCCGTTTAAGAAACTGAACATGATTCTACCTTACCTTTTGGATAGTGCGTCAAAGACGCGGGCATATAAATAAATCTGTTTCACGAGGCTTGCAAAGCCGTTGCTCCGGGTGGGGGAGAGCCCTACGTTCAGGCCGATGTCCCTAAAGAATTCCGGGTTTACAGACAAAATAGCAGACGGCGTCTGGTCGTTGTAAATCTGTAATGCCAGCGCTCCAAGGCCACGGCTAATCAGCGGGTTGGTGGTTCCGCCTTCTACGTCCATTTCGAAATGGATGACCTCGCCGTTAAAGTTCGGCACCAAGTACATGGTGGAGGCGCAGCCCTGGATGATAAACTTTTCAGCCTTGAGGGCGGGGTCCATTCCCTTGTGGTTGCGGGCGAGAGTCAGCAGGTATTCCCACTTGCCGTCGGCGTCTGTAAAGCTTGCGAATTTCGCCCGGAGTGCGTCTTGTCGTTCCTGGATAGATTCTGGCATGGTTCGACCTTAACGCAAGAACGAGCGCATTTTCCAGATGACTGAGGGGCAGGACCAGAGCACGTTCCAGAAAATGCGGACCAGGGTCTGTTTTTCGCGGGGCAGCCTGGAGAGCCGCTTGGCGGCCTTGTCCAGCTGGTCATCGGTAATGCTGTTGAAACCCGCCTTGGCGTTGGCGATTTGCTTGTGGCTCTTGCCCAGGGCTTCCATCCAGCGGGTGAGGGTAGAGGCCTCGATGGCTTCTCGATTTTCTCCGCTGTCCTTGAGCCACTGGTCCACCGCTTCGGCGGCAATCTTTCCGCTGATCAGGGATTCCACGATGCCCGACCGGCTGATGGGGTTCACGCAGCTGGCGGCATCGCCCGCCTTGAAAAGCCCGCACTTGGCGAGAGGCTTGTCGGACTGCCCGCAGGCGATCATGCCGCCATAGACGGCCTTCACTGTCGCCTCCGGGTAATTTTTGGCGATAAAATTCATGAGTTTCTGGCGCAGGGGCTCTCCGTTCTTTACGGTCTTGCCCAGCACGAAACCGATGTTCACTTCTTTGCCGTCTCGGGGGAAAATCCAGCCGTAACCGTCCTGGAATTCGCTACCGAAGAACAGCTCGATGTGCTCGGGGCTGTGCTTGATTCCGTCTGCTACGGCGAAAATCCCTGTTTCCAGGTCCGTATCGCCGGACTCGATTCCGTCAAGGCAGGCGATGTTCCTGGTGAGCCTGCACCCGGGGCCCGAGGCGTCAATGATGGTCTTTGCCGACAGGGTGACGGATTCGTCGCCCTGCGAAACCTCTATGTTCCAGCCAGTCTCGGTGCGTTCCAGCTTGTGGATAAGGGTGTCAAAATGGCATTCTACCCCGTGGTTCTTTGCAGAATCGGCGATGCTTTTGTGGAACAGGGCCCTGTTGAGAATAAGGCCGCAGTCCTTGCTGTAGAACTCGGCGCGGTAACGCTTGGGCGAGGTAAAGTAAATGCCCGAAAGTTTGCCCCGCACAAAGGCAGGGTCAATGGGCCAAAGGGCCGCAAGCCTATCAGCAGAAACAGCCTCTGCACAAAAGATGGGTTCCTTCCAGGGGGCTTTCTTGTCCAAAAGAAGAATCCGTCTGGCAGTGCCGGTCAAGTACCCTAGGGTGCAGGCCGCCATCAGCCCGGCAGGACCGGCCCCGCAGACTATGACATCGTACTCTTTTTGAGCGAAATTTGACATTTCAAGGCAAAAAATAGCATTGTTTTACATTTTTCTTGCCTTTATCTGAATTTTTTTATTTATTTTAGGGGTATCCGTTATTTTGGATTTTCCATAAAGGGAACGTGTATATGAATATGATGAAAATTTCGAAGTTTGGCCTTTGCCTTGTGGGCGCACTTGCCATGAGCGGCTTTGCTCAGAGTGAATGGTCCGGCAAGGACCTCAACATTTCTTTCCGCGACAAGCGTATTGACGGCTTTAATTTCAGCAATGCCAAGGCAGTCAAGAACGTTACGGACTTCCAGCGTGCCGCTGGCGAAAAGCCGAACTTCAAGGGTGCGAACCTCTCCGGCGTGTCTTTCCAGAACGCCGTGATTAGCGAAGCGAACTTCAACAATGCCGTACTCAAGGGCGTGGTCATCAGCGGTGCCGACATCCGTAGCTCCAGCTTCGAAGGTGCCGACATGGAAGAGGCCAACCTCTACCGTGCAACGCTCCTGGACAGCCAGTTCCCCAAGACCAATCTTAAGAATGCTCGTCTTGACATGATGAAGGTCTCCGAAGAAACGGACTTCAGCAAGTCAGACATGACCATGGCCTCCGTGAACGAAGTGGACCTTACCCGTGCCGATTTCTCCAAGGCTAACCTCACCAACACCAACTTCGCCCGTTCCTTGATGGCTAACAGCGACTTCCGCAAGGCTACCCTGAACCACACGGACTTTACGGGTTGTAACCTGATTGCCGCCAACTTCAAGGGCACGGACCTGGTGGACGTTATCTTTGTGAAGGCAGGTCTTTCTCAGGCCGAGTTCAGCGGTGCCGAATTCAAGAACGTGAACATGCAGGACGCTGACCTCTCCCTGACCACCTTTAACGACGTGGACCTGTCCAAGACCCAGCTCCAGCGTGCCAAGTTCGCCCAGGCTACAGTGAAGAACATGCAGTTCGGCAAGCAGGACTTGACCGGCGTGGTGTTCGACAAGAGTTCCGTGGCCAAGAACGACTTCGAAAAGGCCAAGCTCGGCAAGGCCTCTTTCTACGACGCCTCTGTTGAAAAGAACATCTTCAAGGAAGCCGACCTGGTGAAGAGCGTCTTCGACGGTGCCTACATCTTCAAGAGCATCTTCGATAAGGCCGATCTCACCAAGAGCAACTTCGCCAACTCCACCATCGAACGCTCCGACTTCCAGCTGGCCCAGATGTCTGGCACGAGCCTTGCCGGTGCAAAGCTCATCAAGGTGAGCTTCTTGAATGCGAACCTCCAGGGTGTCAAGATCGACGCCGATACCAAGATGGAAGACGTGGACTTCTCCGGTGCCGACCTGAGCAACGCGAAGATTGAAAAGTTCACTGCAAAACGCGTTATCTACGACAACAAGACCAAGTTCCCCAAGGGCTTTGACCCCCGTCAGTTCGGCTTCACCAAGCCCGGTGAAAAGGCTGCCGAAGTGGTGGTGAACAAGAAGCAGGGAGACAAGGTTGCCGAAGACGCCATGCCTAAGAAGAAAAAGAAAAAGAAGAAAAAACACTCTGACGATGACGATTTCTAGTCGTTCCTGATTAACGGATTTGAGACCTCGCGCAAGCGGGGTTTCTTTTTTTATATTGAGAATAGATAGGGAGGCGCATTATGAAAAATATACTGGCAATGAGTGCTGCGTTGTCGCTAGTGCTTTGGGCTTGTGGAAAAGAGTCGTCTTCGACAGGGCCGGAACTGTCATCTAGTTCAGGAATTGCCGAGTCGTCCAGCTTGGCGGAGGAATCTTCCAGTGCGCAAGTTGCAGAATCTTCTGCCGAATCCACTGGGGAGTCTTCGTCTGCGGTGGTTCCAGAGTCGAGTGGCGCTAATCCGGAATCAAGTGAGGCAGGCCCAGAATCTAGTACGGTAGCTGAATCTTCTTCGGCGAGTGACGATGTTCCCTGTCAGGTGGTGGACAACATGGGCGGTTCTTGCCAGAACAACAATTCGTCGGGCGATGTCATTTTGGACGGTGATTCTGGCGGTGATCAGGCTTTACCGCCTGTTGCCATCATGACTGTTGAAAATGATTCAGCTACATACCTTGTGCAAAATGTGAGAATGCCTTGCGAAGAGATAGGCGGCTTTGCCGGAATGACAAGGCAGTTGCTCAAGCCTACTCTTGAAGTGACCATGGACGAAACGGAGATGCATGTAAAGCCTGTTGTTGAGACGGCTACGTCAAGTTCTGATTGTACCTGTATGTCACAGTTCGCGTTCAAGATAAAATTGGTTTCGCCTTTTGATCAGGCCAATCTTCTTGTTATTGACGACAGAATTAATCAGGGTAACAGGATGAGGATTGTTACAAAATGATGGAATAAAAAAAGGTGCCCCGCTGGGACACCTGTTTAAAGTTTATGGAGATCCCCGCTTTCGCGGGGATGACAATTACGCGTCGAGGGCGACGGCTACCACACCAAAGCGAACACCATGCCGGGGCGGAAGTACTTGCCGGCGGTGTACTTGAGTGCCGTGCTGTGGAGCAGCATGAATAGCGCGCTTGCTTCAACCTTGTTGGCCTTCGCGATGCTGCCGAATGCCTTGGTGAAGGCGGGCAGGTTGCGCGGGAGCTTCGGGCTGATGCGGGAATCTGCAAGCAGGGCGCCCTTCTTCAGGAGTTCCTTGTGCATCTTGTCGGCGGCGGTAGCGCTGAGGCCGAAGGCCTTCACCAGCGCTTCCGGGTGCAGGCGGCAGGAACCGTTGAATCCTTCCGGTGCAGCGAACGGGATGCGGGCTTCTTCGTAGAGGTTGCGGATCATGGAGTCACCCATGTCAGCAGCCTGCTTTTCGAGGCCGTGGTGCATCATGGCGCACATAATGCTGTACTGGATGCCGATCCATACGTCGTGAGCCTGGAAGTTGAATTCATCCAGCGGAGAGCCGTCCTTACGAACCAGGTTGGCGGCACCGATGAGCGGGCTGTTGGCCTTGTAGTTCGTGTTGTAGACGCGGAGCAGGTTGGCTTTCGCCTTCTTCTCGTCGCTGATGGGCTTGAGGTCGAGCAGACGGAGATACGTGTCGGCGAGCATCGTGTCGGCGAATACGTCGTCGCAGTCGTTCGCAATCTTTGCGTTCCAGCTGGCAGTGAATGCGTCCTTGCACTGGGCGGTGAGCCATGCCTTCTTGAGGCCGCGGAGTTCGTTCTTGGAAAGCTCCACGTCGCTCGGAATCTTGCCGGAGTTCAGCCATTCGTTGATGGTCTTGAGGGCTGCCTTCACGTTGGTGCCGTCGATGGCGAGCGTATCCTTGATGGCGTCGGCGAGTTGCGGGAGCTTGTCAGCTACAACGTCCTTCGCTTCCATCGGGGTCACGAAGAAGTGGTAGTAGCCTTCGGCTTCGTCCCACAGGGCGACCTCGAATTCCTTGTTGGCGGCGTCGGCCTTCGCGTTCCAGGTGTCGGCTTGTGCCTTGTCGCCGAGGATTTCGGCAATCTTTGCTGCAGCGCGGAGGCCAGCAATCCAGAGGCTACCGCAGTACACGGAAATGCCGTGGCTGGAGAGGTTGTCGAAGGTGTCGTCGGTACCGTGGGTGAGCGGGAAGTTTTCGCCCTCGTTCACCATCTTCTCGAGGTACTGCATGGCGGCATAGACAGCTTCCTTGCAATCCTGCAAGTTCTGCTTGTCCTGCGTCTTCACGTAATGACGGAGAACCATCAAAACATACTTCGGAGCGAGATCCTTCCATTCCTTCACGTTGTGCCAGTCGTAGGCATCGGGTTCGGCATCGAAGGGACTTCCCAGGTCGTGAATCACGGCACCACGAACGGCGCGGGGACCTTCCAGTTTCGGGTCCGGGAGGTCGGCGTAGGGGAGGTTCACATATTCGTGGTGGCGGCGGCGGTTGTTGTTTACGGCGAGAATGGCGTCGCCGAAGCGCTTCATCACTACGCCGTCGAGGCGCGGCATCAGGGCCATCAGGCTGAAGCTTCCGTAGAAGTAAACGTCCAGGGAGTTGAAGAACGGATAGTCGGCGCATTCGCGAACCAAGAAACGGTCGTCCTTGTCCCACACGGTGGCTTCGGCGAGGAAGCTGAGGGTGTTGATAGCGAGGCTCTTGAATTCGGCCTGCTTGGCGGCGGTCTTGTAGAGCTTGGCCACGGCCTTCTTCGGCACGAGTGCTTCGAATGCCTTGAGGCGAGCGTCAAAGTTCTTGTCGGCGGCGAGGGCTTCTTCCAGAACGGCACCCACACGGCCGTATGCTTCTGGGAAGAAAGCGGTGTACTTCTTGGTGGAAGTGAGCTTGTTCAGCTTGATTTCGGGAAAATCCAGCACCAGGTTGAACTGGAAGCTGACCTTCTGCTTCGGCTTCAAAACGGCAGTCACGGCGACGGCGCCTGCAATCGTTTCACGACCGCTGTAAACGTTCTTGACCCAAGAGCCTGCAACGCGACCGCTCTGGAGAGCGCCCTTCAGCACAGAGGCGGCATCGTCCTGGTAGAACATGGGCTTCACGGAAACGTTCAGGTTATCCTTCTTGTTCCAGGCGACGGACACGCCCATGCAACCGTTGAAGTCGCTTTCGGCGAGAGCCTTTTCGTTGAAAAATTCGATACCGCGCACAGAGCGGCCATCCTTGAGTTCCTTGTCAAACTGCACGCCCTTCGGGAAACGAGCAGACGGCACCAGCACAAAACTGGAGTCCTGAACGCCCTGGCGGTCCTTCTTGGCCATGTAACCCGTGATGCTGTCCTGAATCTGGACAATCGTCACTTCGCGGGTTTCCTTGGTGTTATTTTCGAGAGTGAACACGGTGGCGTTCACGGGGAGGCTGGAGAGGCGTTCATCACCCGGGGTCACGTAGCTGGACTGGGTCTTGGTGATAGCGACACCCTTGCCTTCGTAAACGGTTTCGCTCACGGGGTAGAGGGCGGTATATTTCATCTTGGCGGCGTCGTAGCCCGGCTGGCCGAGGAATTCGGAGTCGTTTGCCCAGGCGGCGGTGAGGGCGCCTTCGCGGGCTGCCTTTTCACCAATCATGCCATCGAAGAAATCAATGAGAACGGCGCGGTTGATGGCGGCGGTGTCCTTGCCTGCAGCAATCAAAGCCTGGGTGCGGTCGCTGAACTGGATGTGCCAGCGTTCAAAGGCGGCCTTGTTCGTTGCCAAAAGAGTCTTGTCGGCAAGAACCTTGTTGAGCTTGGCTTCTGCCTTCTTCTGGTCCTTCATGTCGGCATCGCCGAAAACGCGCGCGCCGTTTGCATCGAGGAGCGGGAAGTTGTTGTTGTAGATGCCGAATGCGGCGAAGTTGCCAATCACAAGGGGTGCCCTTGCGCTTAAGACCGCTTCCTTGAAGAAGAAGTTGTTGAAACGGAGGTCAGAGGGCTTTTCGGTGCGGACCTGCACGCCCGGCATCACGTTCATCACGGGAGTGGTGCCAGCAGGCGTTGCGGTGAATGTGGAGCCGATACCGCCGACAGCAATACCCGTGGTAGAAGGGGTCGTAGAAAGCGGGGTGTACCAGGGCTGGATAAATTCCACGGCGAGGCCCGGGGTCATCAGCTTCTGGACGGAACCGGCCTGTTTGGCGCCGGCGAGGTAATCTTTGATGCTCATAGTGAATGTCCGTATTAAGGTTTTTTATGGTATGGAAAGATAGTAAATAAGAGGTTAGAGCCGACCGCATCAACCCTAATACCTACGACCTACAACCTACGACCTACAACCTACGGCCTACAACCTCACCACTCATCACTCATTTACTATATTACTGCCGTTTTTAAGGGGAGTTTCATGAAAAGTAAATTGTTTGAGATTATAGTCTTGATGGTGGCGGGCCTGGTTTTTGCCCAGTCTGAATCTGCGCCTTCGGAACCGACTGTCGCCAAGCCCGCCCCTCGCGAGCATCGCGGGTTTTACAACAGCGTGTCATTCGGAGCGGCCTACAACTGGTACAAGAACAGCAAAGAAGAGCATGATCATTACAACGATGGTTACGGGAGTGATTACCGGAATCGCGATGTAGATTATTTTGAGTACTACGGCGGAACATTCCCTGTCTTTGAATTCAAGTTCGGTACGGCTTTTGCCAACCTGATTGCCTTCCACACGGTTTTCAATTTGGGATTCTTTACGGGAACAATGGACTACGGTTACCGGGAATATCGTGTGTTTTGCGATGCCGATGAAAAATGCCCCGCGCAGGTGACCGAAGACGAAACCAAGGAGATGGAATCCTCTGACGGCTATAATTTCAGGACCTACATCGGTTTCGGTTCCACGATTTATCCTTTCCGCGACAAGAATTCGGCCCTGAACGGATTCTTTTTGGGAGGTTCCGTTGGTTATGCTGCGTTTGTAACTCTGATCAACGGAGGTTCCCGTGATGTCAGTTTCAATTCGGGAACGGCCTTCCAGGTGGAACTGGGCAAGGACTGGTGGATGAACGACCACTTGTCCATTGGTGTGAGCCTTGGCTATGCTCGGACTGGCCTGGTCTGGAATACGGTGGACTCCCACGATGATGATAATGTGATATCCCTTTCGTTCAGGCTTACCCGGGGATAGTCGCCAATGAAGTTCTTTAAGATATTAGCGATCGTCGCTCTGCTTGTGGTGACCTCGTGGGGGCAAGAGACCAAGCCCCAAAAGACGCGGCCGCCCTACGAGCACCGTGGATTCTTCTTTAGTGCAGGGACAGGCGTGGCCTATACGAATTTGAAGGCTTACCAGGAAGATTCGGACGGAAGCTGGGAAGAAAACACAAGTCGGGAATTTTCGGGCTGGTCTGCACCCCTTTTCGATTTCAAGTTCGGAAAGTCCATTGCCAATTTAATCGTGCTACATTCCCGGTTTGAACTGGCGACCTATTCCGGAGAAACCGACTATCATTATACCGAAAAATCCTACAGCGAAGGCATAAACCTTTTTGGAATCAGTCTCCCGAAGTATAACACGGATGAAAAGAAATCCTTGGACAGTTATGCTTTTTCTTTCTCTTTGGGCCTTGGGTTTATGGTGTATCCCTTCCGGAATCCCCGCTCCGTGATGAACGGCTTTTATGTGGGCTTTTCCAGCGGCATGGATGCCTTTTTTGCGGTATCCGGAGATGACGATGGCGATATTGATGTGGCTTCCGCCTTCACGCAGTACGAAGTGGGCAAGGACTGGTGGGTGAGCGAAACCTGGTCCTTGGGGGTTGCCTTTGCCTTTTCTTTACACGACTTTGTCGAAGACGGCGCTGCCAACGATGGTGGTGACCGAGGAGCCTTCAAGTTCCTGATCCGCCTCACCCGCGGGTAGTACAAAGTCATTCCCACGACTTGTGGTGAGCGAAGTCGAACCAAGGCGGGAATCTCCCTTATTTTTTGATTAGTCTGTATTTCAAATAACCCGCCATCTGCAGCGGGTGGCAGAAGGTGCCGTCGGCCATTTTCGCCTGCAGTTCCTGGTCGGAAAGTTCCAGAGATTCGATTTCTTCGGTACTGTCAAAGTGGGTGCTTCCGCCCTTGACCACTCCATCGATGAACACCACGTGAAATACGCCGCGATGCCTGTCCGGGTTCACCGGGAAAGTGCCGATATATAGTTCGGAGTTGGAATTTCGGATTTCGGAATTAGTCTTGGAAGGGCTATTTTCTTTTTTTATATCACTCCGAATTCCGAATTCTGAATTCCGAATTAACGTGTACCCGCATTCTTCCTGCAGTTCCCGGAGGGCGGCCTGCTCCGGCGTTTCGCCCTTGTCGATGATTCCTGCAGGGAACTCCAGGGCGATTTTTCCGGTGCCGTGGCGGTATTGTTCCGTCATGACCCACTTGCCCTGGGCGGTACGGGCAAGAATCAGCACCCAGTCCGGCTGCCAAAGCGTATAGAAATCGTCGATGACCTTGCCGTTCGGCAGTTCGCAGGTCTCCTTGGCCACTTTCAGCCAGGGGGCATCTACCAGGTATTCCGTCTTGAGCAACTTCCAAGGTTTCATAACTTAAATATAATTCCTAAATCCGAAATCTGAATTCATAAATGGAACTACCCTTCCAGCTTGTTCTTCAAGTAATGCCTTGAAGTCCAGGCGAAGTAGAGGATATCCGCAATCACCAGCGCCACGGCGCAGGCCAAGAATACGGGCTGGTGGTTTCCGAAATGCTCCGCCATGGAGCCGCCCGCCAAAATGCCAGCCCCAATGCCGATATCCCAGCCGGAGAGGTAGGTGCTGTTGGCCGTGCCCCGCTGGTCGTGGCGTGCCAGGTTCACGCACATGGTCTGATACCCCGGGAATATAAGCCCGAGGCTTGTGCCAATCAGGAATGCCGCCACAAAGAAGGTGATGGGGGAGTGGCTGAAGGCCAAGATAAAATAGGCCACCACGTTCAGGGTCATGCCCGTACCCACCAGGTGAATCAGGTAGCCCTTGTCGATGAGCCGCCCCGTCATCACTCGGTTCAAAATAAGGCCCGCCGCAATCAGGGCGTAGAACCAGCCGGAGCCGCCGATGCCCAGTTCCTGTGCGTAGAGCGCGATGTAGTTGGTCACGGGCCCGTAGGCAAAACCCACGAAGATAAAGTTTGCAAACTGCGGGACGGCGCGGGTCAAGAAAAACCGGTCCAGCGAAAGGGGCGCGTGGGGCTTCTTCTCCTTGCGAGGAACGTTTAATGTTTGCACCAGGACAAGGCCGATGATGCAGAGTGCGATGGAAATGATAAACACGATGGTGTCGCCGAAGGCCTCGTACAGGAACATGCCGGTCATGGGGCCTGTGGCGAAAGCCAGGTTCACGCTGATGCCGAAGTAGCCGATACCTTCGCCGCGACGGCTCGCGGGCAGGGCGTCGATGGCCACGGTGTTGCTCGCCGTGCTGGAAATTCCGAAGAAAAGCCCGTGGGCAAAACGTACGGCGGCAAGGATGGGCAAGAAGGCCACCGTCTTGTAGCCCAGAAAACACGCGGTAAAGGCGAAGAACGTCCAGAAGTAGAGAGGCTTACGGCTGAGGGTATCCACCAAAAAACCGGCGAAGGGCCTGCAGGCCAGCGCCCCGATGGTGTAAAGCGAAATAATGAACCCTGCCGTGGCGTTGTCGGTCTGGAACCTCTCGATAATGTAGAGCGGCAGAATCGGCAGCAACTGGTAAAAACTGAAAAACAGCAGAAAGTTCGCGGCGGCCACCGTCACGAAGTTCCGGGTCCAAAGTGCGGGATTCTTGTCGGCTGTTTTGATTGTCACATTTTCGTTAGACATATATGCCTTGATTCTTCTTATGCGTCATTCCGGCCATTGTGCCGAAATCTAATGACGTCTTCTTATAATCTTTCGTCTCTCGTCTGTAGCCCGCAGGGCGTTCTCTCGTCTACTTTCGTTCCAGCATCACGATGGTTTCCAGGTGCGGCGTTCCGGGGAACAGGTCCAGGGGCTGCACCTCGCGCACGCGGTAGCCGTAACGTTCCCATTCCTTCAGGGAGGCGGGAATCTCGTCGGTGCCGCAGAACACGTGGGCGATGCGTATTGGCTTTCGCATGGCAAGAGCGTGGATTACGCCAGGTTCGCAGCCCTTTCGGGGCGGGTCCAGCAGGATTTTTTCGGGCTCGTTCGGCACGGGTCGCGGAAGCCTTGTCTGCACGAACTCTTCGTCAATCTTTCCGGCGATAAAGCGGTAGGATTTTTTGAGGTGCCTGGCCGAGGCCTTCGCGCAGTCGATGGAAGTGCCTTCCCATTCCACGCCCAGTACCGACTTGGCGGCTTCGCCTAGAGCAAAGCTGAACAGGCCGTAACCGCAGTACAGGTCCAGAAAGTGGTCTTCTTTACCGAGGCTGAGCAGGCGGCTCGCCGCCTTGATCAGGTTGTGGATCTGGCTTTCGTTAATCTGGCTGAAACCGGTTACGGGGTAGCGGAGGCTGAACTTGCCGAGAGGGAGCGAAAGTTCCCGCGGGCCGTAAAGCTGCTTGAAGTTCAGGCCTTCGGTAGGGCGTTTGGATTCCAGGTAGTAATCCGATTCGGTGGTATCTACGTAGGCGTGAGCCGCCGTCACGTGGAAAGGCGATTTTTGCAGGGCGTCGGCAATCAGCTTCAGCTTGCGCACGATGCTGGCGTCAACCTTCTTGATGTTGAAAATCACCACCCGGTACTGGTAGGTGCCGCGAATGATAATCCAGTTCAGGGCGTAGGCCAGGGGCTTGTAGGCCGGCGTAATCAACTTTTCAAACAGAAAGTCGTAGATACGGTTGTGTTCGTCGGGCTCCAGCAGGGAATCCTGACGGTCGAACTGCAGGTTGCCCGGTTCCATGTGCACGCGTCTCTTGCTGGTGGTACGGTAGCCGCGGGGCATGGGGCTTGCCACCACCTTCTGGGGGTTGCCGGCCAGGCGGTTCACGTCCCAGAATTCCCGGATGGCGGCATCCTTGACGCGGAGCTCGTCCTTGTAGTCCAGCATGGCAAGGGATTCCCCGCGGAGGGAATCGGCTTCGCGGGTGTAGTTCGGAATCTGGTGGGCAATGGCTTGTTCGAATAGCATGGGGTAGGGGCTAGGATTTAGGGGTTAGGAGCTAGGACTTCGAAACGCAAATCTAGAAAATTAAATGAATGAAAAAAAGGCGGACTTGCGTCCGCCCCATTGAGTTACTTGGTCGTTATCTTAAGGGTTCGTATATTCCGGAGCGTTGGAATCAACTGCCTTGACCGTGGGGCAGGTCAAGGTTACCGAAGTGTTTTCTGCGGTGGTAACCTTGACTGTGGGGCTTGCGGTTTGGCCTTTTTCGGTGAATGTCATTGTTGCAGTGCCCGCAGTGCCTGTGGCCTCTGTCCAAGCGTAGGACGTAATGTGTGCAAGGGCATGACATCCGCTTACGGTCCAGGTGACGGTATTGCCAACATCTGGGGTGGTTTCGCTGGCTTCGCAGGTGCAACCTGTCAGCGGAGCGCCAGTCACCTGCACGCTTCCGCAGTTGATGGTCTTTTCGCCCAGTTTGACCGAGGCGGAGAAGTTCCCGGTGGTTGAGTATGTTGCAGTCGCTGTCTTTCCGTCGGAACCGCACTTGCCGCTAGAAGATGCCGGGGTGGCGCCATTCAATGTCCAGTCGCAAGTGAGACTTTTAACAAAATTCTGATATTCCATCATTTCGGTTACAGAGCTTCCACTGGGCGAAACCGGCGTGAACACCCAGTTTACCGATTCTCCCTTGTAAATGTTGGTTTTGTTGGGTGCACAAGTTCCAGCGGGGGTGTACTTGATTTTCCAGCTGTAGGTGCCAGCCCCGGAAATGTCGGTGCAGACGTACTTTTCGCCGTTATTGGCTTCGCTCTCTTCATTCAGACGAGCCTTCGTGCATCCACCCATGCCCAGATTGCAATCATTGTAGTCGCCCTGACGCCAGGCGTCACCGTCATATACATAGCAGGTGCTGCTGTAAACATCGCCTTGTTTGGCGTCTCCGTCTTTGCCCGCTTCCCAGCCGTAGGTATCGTATTCGATTTGCTTGGCTTCGGTCCATTCGCCGTCCTTGCAGATATACCAGGTGTTTTTAACCTTACCTACAGAATCTGCCGTAGCCTTCACGCAACCGCCCAGCACGGATTCGATTTCATCTGCGACATTCCATTTCTTGCCGTTGAACACATAGACGGTGTCCGTCACGTCGCCTTTCTTGATGTCTCCTTCGGTGGCGTCTTTCCAGCCGTAGGTGTCTTTCTCCATGGTGGAGGCTTCTTCCCAGCTATTGTCCCTGCAAATGTACCAGGTCTTGTCGCTGCCCTTTCCGACGGTCCCTTCCTTGGCTTCGGTACAACCGTCCAGTTTCAGGCTGCAGTCGGAATCGTTGGCGTCACGCCACGTGCCTTCTTCAAACACGTAGCAGTTGGTGGTGACGGAGTCGCCATAGCGGGATTCCCCTTCTTTTCCGGCTTTCCAACTGTGGGTGTCCTTCGAGAAGTCGGTGGCTTCCAGCCAGGCCCCGTCGAGGCAGATGAACTCCATGTCCTTCAGGGCGCTAGAAGAATTGCCGTTCTTCTTGACTTCGCCTTCACGCTTGCTGTTGCAGGTGCCCAGCTTGAAGTTTTCCCACCAGAAGCTGTTCACGTACTTCTCGAATGCGGGAACCTTGTCGGAAAGTTCCCAATCCTCGATGTTCTTGCGGATGCTAGCAAGGCCTCCCTTCAGGCTGGTTTTTGCGGCCCAGTCGGCGATGGCGGTCTGAACCTTTTCGTTGTCCCACACGCCGTCGGCCTCGATATCGCTGGCGTAGTCCGCCAATCTCTTGCTGAAGGCCCCTTCCTTCAGGTCGCTTTGCATCAAGGTGCTTATGGCAAGCAGAGCTGCGCTTCCGTCGCTCGTGCCGAAGATGTTCATGTCTTCGGAACTTCCGAAGTCGCCCTGGATTCCGAAGGAGGCGAGAATTTCATTTTCGGCCTGTTCCTTCGCATTCTTGACGGTGAGGTCGTTGTTCTTTAGCAGGTAGAGGGAACGCTCGTGCTCCAGGTGGGTGAGCAGGTTCACGTTTACCTGGCTTCGGTTGCTCAGGTCTGTAAAGGCGTAAAGTGTCACCTGGGATTCGGATTCCTTGCCGGTCACTTCGTTGAGGTAGAAACCGTTGGCCTTCAGCAGGGCGAATTGGGATTCCAGGTTGATCACATCGACGGAGAATTCTCCGCGGTCGCCCTTGATCTTGCCCTCGTAACTGCGGCCGGTTTGGGCGAGGGTCTTGCCCTCCAGTTCCTGTACGGTCACGCTGGCCCCTTCTACGAAGGGCCCCTTCTGGGATACGCCGGAAATCGTCTTGTTCTCAATGGGTACGATTTCTTCGGCAATGATTTCACCGTCCTCGACAGAACCGCCGGCTACGCCGGAATCCTTGTCGCTGTCTCCGCAGGCCGCAAAAATGCAGGCGGTGGAAAGGGATAATTTTAGGAGCTTGTTCATTTTCTCCTCCTTTGGTTAAAGGGGTTGTTTTAAAGGTGTCGCCATGTTGGTCAGCGGGAACAGCTGCATGTTCAGGCGGTAAACTTCTTCGGTCTTGGCGCTTTCGGTGGCAATGGCCACGATACGGCGACGGCACTCGGCCAGTTCCTCTACAATTTTGGCGTAGGCTTCGCGGGTTATACCTAGAGTCAAACCGGTAATGTTACGGTCTTGGGCGGGGTCGTTTTTCAGGGTGTCCACGGCGAGTTCCGCCATTTGCACCTGCAGGTCGTGGGCCACGGCTTTCTGGACGGTCTTGGTGCTGCGGGAGGGGTGGCTCATGCGGAGCGAACGGTCGGCCTGCCGGTAATGGCCCTGTTCGTCTTGGGTCAGGTAACCCGCCTCCTGCAAAAAGTCCAGAATCTCCCGGACTTCGCCGGTCTTTACGCGGTAGCGGGTGGCCCTGGAAATCTCTTTCGGGGTCGCGCCATCCATGGCGGGAGCGAGTTCACGGATAAGGGAATTCTTCCACGACTTGAAAAATTGGTATTCCTCGGCGGTGACCAGCTTCACCTTGTGGATGCGGGCCAACTCAGCGATTTCTTCCAGGATGCCCTTCTTGTCGCTTTCCTTCTTTGCGTTGTCCAGGGCCACCAGCTTGCAAAAGAAGGTGGACTCGAAACCGGCAAGACCCATGGCGCTTGCCACTTGCGGGGCGGAACGCTCCCCCAGGTTTTTCTTGCCTTCGCAAACATATTGCAAAAACACGGGGGACGAAAGTCCGGCGCTCTCCGCAAATGAGGCCCACGAAAAACCCTTGCGGGCCTTTCTCTCTTCGTAATAATCCCGGATGCATTCCCGGTAGTCGATGTATTCAATAATGGGTCTCATGCCTCCAAATATATACTCTAAAAAATTATTTTGCAATAGTTGGAATATAAAAAACTTAAAATTCCTATAAAAATAGCCAATTTTTATAAATTTCAATAAAAATTTTTATAAATATGGAATATACTTGGCGAAAAATAATCTTTTTTGCTGAAAATTATAGTTTTAGATGTGGAATTGGTTTATTTCTTGTCTAAATCTTTGTTGAAATTAAAGATTTAGACAAGAATTATTGTAAATTTGGTCTAAAAGCCAAATGATTTTATATATTTAGACAAGAAATCGTAAAACAGGGGTGTAAATGCGCATTATCGGCAGGAAAAAGGAAATCCGCAGGCTTGACCGGTTCGTCGAATCCAAGCGCTCCGATTTTGTCGTGGTCTATGGCCGCCGACGTGTGGGCAAGACATACCTGATTCGGGAATATTTCGACAACACTTTCGACTTTCAGGTGACGGGCATTTGCGACGGCAGCAAGGAGATGCAGCTTGCGAACTTCGGCCTCGCCCTGCAAAAATACTTTGCCGAGTCGCGGGTTCCCAGGACTTGGCTTGACGCGTTTTCGCTTTTGCAGGCGGGGCTAGAAAAAAAGAATACGGGTGAAAAGTTGGTCGTGTTCTTTGACGAAATGCCGTGGATGGATTCCCAGAAATCCGACTTCTTGAGAGCGTTCGAAGTCTTTTGGAACGGCTACGCCGCCTGGGACAACAACATTTTGCTGATTGTATGCGGTTCGGCAACCACATGGCTTACGGACAACATTTTAAACAATGTCGGCGGACTTTACAACCGCGCCACTGGCCGCATTTTTCTTGAGCCCTTTACTCTGGGGGAGATCGAAGAATTCCTGAACGACAAGGGTATCGTCTGGAACCGCTACGACATCATCCAGCTCTACATGGTCATGGGAGGAATCCCCTTCTACCTGAGCCACTTGCAAAAGGAACTAACCCTGGCGCAGAACATCGACGAGCTGTTTTTCAAGCCGCACGGAAAGCTTTGGAACGAGTTCAACAACCTTTACGCAACGTTGTTCAAAAATGCGGACGCGCACGTCAAGGTCGTGGAGGCGCTTTCCCAAAAGAACAAGGGACTCACCAAGAAAGAAATTTCCGAAGCGACAAAGTTGCCCGAAAACGGAACGCTTACAAAGATTCTCGACAACCTCTCCAATTCAGGATTCATTCGCCCCTACAACTACTACGGCAACAAGAAGAAACAGATGACTTACCAGCTCGCCGACTACTACACCCTTTTCTACTTCCGGTTTTTGAAAGACCAAAACGGCAAGGACGAGAACTACTGGCAGAATACGCTGGACAATCCGGCGAAACGGGCGTGGTGCGGGTATTCCTTCGAACAGGTCTGCAAGGACCATATCGACAAAATCAAGGACAAGCTCGGCATCGCGGGAGTCCTTACCGAAAGATCGTCGTGGTCCAGCAAGGGGGAGCCCGGCGCGCAAATTGACCTGGTCATCGAACGCCGCGACAGGATTATCGACCTGTGCGAAATGAAGTTTTCACAGTCTGAATTTACAATTGATAAAGAATACGACTTGGCCTTGCGAAACAAGATGGAGACTTTCAGGACGGAGACCAAGACCAAAAAGGCCCTGCACCTGGTCTTTATCACCACCTACGGGCTAAAACGCAGCATGTATAGCGGCATCGCCCAGGCCGAAGTCAAGGGTGACGACCTGTTCTAGTCTTTCTCGTAAAAAAACACTGGGACGCAAAAAAAAGAACCCCTCCGAAGAGGGGTCCAAGAGCGGCGGACCGGGATCGAACCGGCAACCATTAGCTTGGAAGGCTAAGGCTCTACCATTGAGCTACCGCCGCGAGCAAGCACAATTATACAAAAATCGGGCGTTTTTTAAAGGGGTTGGCCCAAAACTTGTTGGAAATTTTTCTGAATCTTACTAAATTTTGCCCCACATTAACCTTATACCGAGGAGCTTACTTGTATCCTAATCCGCGCGACCGCCGCATGCCCAACCGTCAGAGTGACGGAACTCGTATCAACGAGGACATCCACATTTCGCCCATTCGACTGGTGAAGGAGGACGGCGAGGCCGTCATCATCGAGACGAGCAAGGCGCTGCAGATGGCAAAGGACGCCGGACTGGACCTGGTGGAGGTGTCTCCCAACGCCAAGCCGCCGGTATGCCGCATCATCAACTACGGCAAGTTCAAGTTCGAGCAAATCAAGAAGGCCAAGGCCGCCAAGGCGAAGCAGCACGTGGTGAAGCTGAAAGAAATCAAGATGCACCCGAAGACCGCCGAGAACGACTACCAGTACCGGATCAAGCAGGCCTCCGAGTTCCTTCAAGACGGTATGAAGGTGAAACTGATTATGCAGTTCCGTGGGCGCGAGATGGCGCACATGGACTACGGCAAGCGCCTGATGGAGCGCGCTAAAGAAGAGTTGCTCCAGTTTGGCGATTTGGAAATGGATTCACGGGTGGAAGGCAACACCATGCTCTCTATCTATGGTCCAAAACGCGGTGCAGGCTCTGCCAAAAAGCAGGACCAGGCACCAAAGCCCGTAACCGAGCCAAAGGCAGCAGGTGAGGCTTCAACTTAAACCCAAGAGGTAAAAATGCCTAAAATGAAAACACACAGCGGTGCAAAAAAGCGCTTCCGCGTGACTGGCTCCGGCCACGTCAAGTTCAAGCGTGCTGGTATGCGCCACATTCTTGCCAAGATGACCACCAAGCGTAAGCGTAACCTGCGTAAGGGCGCTCTCGTTAAGAAAGTCGATGTTTACCATGTCAAGCGTCTGCTTGTCCAAGCATAAGGAGTGTAAGAATGCCACGCGCTAAAACCAGAGTTCCTTCCCGCGAACGCCGCAAAAAAATCCTCAAGGCCGCCAAGGGTTTCTATGGCCGTCGCAAGAGCAACCTCCGCCTTGCCATTGACGCCGTAGCCCACGCCGGTCAGTATGCCTACGCTCACCGCCGCGACAAGAAGGGCGATTTCCGCACTCTGTGGATCACCCGCTTGAACGCTGCTGTCCGCGAACACGGCATCAGCTACAGCCAGTTCATCTTCAAGCTTTCCAAGTCGGGCATCCAGCTGAACCGCAAGGTTCTTGCTGACATGGCCGTCGCCGATCCCGAAGCATTCGCCAAGGTCGTGGAAACTGTGAAGGCTGCCTAATCTAGTGTTGTCATCCCCGCGCAGGCGGGGATC
>OCTW011584478.1_pt1 | contig 45831 bp, 43 predicted proteins | sample 1539671 | NCBI WGS metagenome assembly OCTW01 (sample SAMN02144230, study PRJEB22623) | gut metagenome | biome: sheep rumen | host: Ovis aries | place: New Zealand
ATTATTAGATGGATTTCATATTTTAAATAATCATAAAAAGTATTATCATAGAGATGACTTTCAAATCTATCTTGTCCAAGTTGATAAGGTGAAAAGCAAATGCTATAATGAAAATACTAGATTTAGGAGATTGATATTGATGATGAATGCTAAGAATGTAGAAGAATTAAAAAAAGAAGCAGAAGGAGATGAGGAACTTATGGATATGGCTACTGAAATAGAAGATTTCTTGTATGGTAAAAAAGCAATGGATTTGTTTGGAGATAGGAAACGTTTTGAAGAAAAGTATATTGAGCAAGGAAGAACTCAAACTCAAGAAGAAAATGCTAGACGAATGTTACAAGATCATATTTCAAGCGAAGATGTAGCTAAATATACAGGAATGTCTGTTGAACAAGTAAAGAAAATAGAACTATGATAAATATGTCCGGATTGTACAAACAATCTGGATTTTTAATGAGTTGAAATAGATGTGTTTTACATGGTATAATTGGTTATCATTTAGAATGAATGGAGTGATGTTCATTGAAGAAACTGTATAGGATTGGTTTAGATATTGGTTCTACTACCGTTAAGATTGTTGTTATGGATGATAAAGATAAGATTATATATAAAGATTATCAAAGACATTATTCTGATACGAGAAAAACAATTGTAAAGCTTCTTTCTGATTTTTTAAGCAAGTACAAAAGTGGAGAATATAGTCTTTGTATGACAGGAAGTGGGGCTCTTGCCTTATCTTCTTATTTAAATATTTCTTTTGTTCAGGAAGTGATTGCTTGTAAGAGTGCGATTGAAGTGTTTGCACCTCAAAGTGATGTGGCTATAGAGTTAGGTGGAGAAGATGCCAAAATCATTTATTTTCATCCTAGTATAGAACAGAGAATGAATGGGTCATGTGCTGGTGGAACAGGAGCTTTTCTAGATCAAATGGCTGTTTTATTAAATACGGATACACCTGGGTTAAATGAACTTGCTTTGAAGGGAGAAAAGATTTATCCTATCGCGTCTAGATGTGGAGTATTTGCTAAGAGTGATATTCAACCACTTATGAATGAAGGGGCTAGAAAAGAAGATATTGCTCTGTCTATTATGCAAGCTGTAGTGAATCAAACTATTTCTGGACTTGCTTGTGGAAAACCTATTAAGGGAAATGTTATTTTTTTAGGTGGTCCTTTAAATTATTTGTCTGCTTTAAGGGAAAGGTTTATTAAAACTTTAGATTTGAAAAGCCATGAGATTATTATTCCTGAAGATGCTATGTTATTTGTTTGTATGGGGGCTATTTATGGTCAAGAAGAAAGTAAAACCTATACCTATTTAGAATTAAAGGAATTGATGAGCAAGATTGAGTCTTTTAAGGAAGAGGAATCCAATTCTTTAAGTCCTTTGTTTAAGAGTAAAAAAGAATATGAAGCGTTCTTGAAAAGACAAGGAAAATATAGAGTTCAGACAAAGGAACTAGATAAGATTAAGGGAAAATTATTTGTAGGAATTGATGCTGGTAGTACTACGGCTAAGTTAGTAGCAATTGATGGATATGGTTCTTTGGTATATCAAGATTATCGTTCTAATTTAGGAACTCCTGTTGATACGATTAAACGAATGTTGTTTGCTTTTTATGATAAGGTAGGAGATAGTAAGAGAATCGGCTATAGTGGATCTACTGGATATGGGGAGACTCTCATTAAAACAGCATTTAATTTGGATATGAGTGAGATTGAAACGATGGCTCATTTTGAAGCGGCTAAGTATTTTTTGCCTGATGTTGATAGTATCATTGATATTGGTGGACAAGATATGAAATACATTAAGATGAAAGATGGAGTTGTGGACTCTATCATGCTAAATGAGGCTTGTTCAAGTGGGTGTGGTTCTTTTATTGAGACTCTTGCTAAGTCTTTAGATATGGGAGTTAGTGATTTTGTTAGGCTTGCTCTAGAGTCTAAGGCTCCTATTGATTTGGGGTCTAGATGTACGGTTTTCATGAACAGTAAGATTAAACAAACACAAAAAGAGGGAAGACCTTTAGAAGATATTTTTGCGGGTCTTTGTTATTCTGTAGTTCGTAATGCTTTGCAAAAAGTGATGAAAATAAGAGATTATGAGAGTCTAGGTAGTCACATTGTGGTGCAAGGCGGAACTTTCTTAAATGATGGAGTTTTAAGAGCTTTAGAAGTTATTACAGGAAAAGAAGTAGTAAGACCAAATATTGCAGGTTTAATGGGAGCTTATGGAGTTGCTTTGCTTGCTAAAGATGCTTATTTAAAGTTAGAAGATGAAAGTATAAAGAGTTCTATTTTAAATAAAGAAGAAATAGAAAATTTAGAGATTAAGACGACTCACGCGAGATGCGGAAGGTGCGAAAATCATTGTAGTTTAACAATTAATCATTTTGGAAAAAAAGTATTTATTTCTGGGAACAGATGTGAAAGAGGTAGTGGTAATAACGGAAGTTTTAATACTTTACCTAATATGTATGCTTGGAAGTATGATCGTTTATTTTCGTATATTCCTTTAGAAAATGCTAAAAGAGGGCGTATTGGAATTCCTAGAGTCTTAAATATGTATGAGAATTATCCTTTATGGTTTACGATTTTAACTAAGTTAGGTTTTGAAGTAGTTTTATCAGATCACTCTAATCACAAGATTTATGAAAGTGGAATTGAGTCTATGCCTAGTGAGTCTGTTTGTTATCCAGCTAAACTTGTTCATGGTCATATTATGAATTTGATTAGTAAGGGTGTTAAAACGATATTTTATCCTTGTATTATGTATGAGACTTTAGAGTTTGAAAATGCTGATAATCATTATAATTGTCCGATTGTTCAATCTTATAGTGAGGCAATAAGCTTAAATGTCGAAGCTTTAGAAGAGAATAAAATTAAGTATATTCATCCTTTTTTACCGATGGATGAAGAAAGACTTTATAAGAGAATACTAGAACTTGCTGAGTTCAAGGAATATAAGTTTTCTAAGAAAGAACTCAAGAATGCGATTCATGAAGGCTTTGAAGAGCAAAGAAAGTTTAAAATGGAAGTTAGAGAAAAGGGAGAAGAGTTTTTAGCGTATGTAGTGGAACATCAAGAGAAAGCCATTGTTCTTGCTGGAAGGCCTTATCATTTAGATAAAGAAGTCAATCATGGTATTGATACGATGATTAATTCTTTGGGACTTGCTGTTTTAAGTGAAGATAGTATTTGTCATTTATCAAAACTCAAAAGTAAGTTAAGAGTAGTTGATCAATGGGGTTATCATTCAAGAGTTTATCATGCCTGTGATGTGGTTAGTCAATATCCAAATTTAGAACTTGTTAATTTAAACTCATTTGGATGTGGGCTAGATGCGATTGTGACAGATCAAGCAGAAGAAATATTGAAATATAATAACAGGTTATATACCACAATTAAAATAGATGAGATTAATAATTTAGGGGCTGTTCGAATTAGAATTCGTTCTTTAATTGCTTCGATGAATAAAAGAATGAAAAATACCCCTTATGAATCATATAAATATCAAAAGAATTATTTTAAAGAGAGTGATAAAGAACATACTCTGTTGTTTCCAGATATGTCTAGGCATCATTTTCCTTTGCTTGAGTCTATGTTAAATAGTGAAGGATATAAAGCTGTATATTTAAGTGATAGTAGTGAAGATACGGTAGAAACTGGACTTAAGTATGTCAATAATGATTCTTGTTATCCAGCCATTCTTGTTACAGGACAGTTAATTCATGCTCTAAAAAGTGGTAAATATGACCTTGATAATACCAGTGTTATTATTACTCAGACTGGAGGAGGTTGTAGAGCAACGAATTATATTGGTTTAATTAGAAAAGCTCTAAGGGATGCTGGTTTAGAGAAGGTATCTATTTTATCATTCAATTTAAGTGGGTTAGAAAAAGAACAAGCATTTAAAGTGACTCGTAGTCTAGCCAATAAAGCAATTCAAGGAGTTATCTATGGAGACTTACTAATGAAACTTTTCTATGCAACAAGACCTTATGAAAAGAAAAAGGGAAAGACTCAGGAAGTTTATGATAAGTGGATGAGTATTTGTTTAGAAGCAGTTAAAAAAGGAAATATCTTTGAATTTAGAAAAAATGTCAAAGGAATAATTCAAGATTTTAAACAAATTGATGTTGAACTTAAGAAACGACCTAAGGTTGGAATTGTTGGAGAAATCTTAGTTAAGTATCATGCTTTTGCTAATGATCATTTAGTAGAAAAGTTAGAGAGTGAAGGAGCAGAGGTGTGCGTTCCTGAGCTTATGGGCTTTGCGAAGTATTGTGCTTATAATGGAATGGTGAAAGAAAAGTTGTTAAAAACTTCTAAGAAAGATTATTTTATAAACCATCAGGCTTTAAATATTATAGATATTTATGAGAGAACGGTTAAAAGAGAGCTTGAAAGGACAAGATATCGAAGTGTGACAAATATCTATGAACTCTCAAAAAACGTAGAGGATATTTTATCTCTTGGAAATCAAACTGGAGAAGGTTGGTTTTTAACTGCTGAGATGGTTGAACTCATTAAAAGTGGAGTAGATAATATTGTTTGTGTTCAACCGTTTGCTTGTCTTCCAAATCACATCGTTGGTAAATCTGTTATTAAGAAAATTAGAAGTATGTATCCTGATGCTAATATTGTTGCAATTGATTATGATCCAGGAGCAAGTCATACTAATCAAACTAATCGAATTAAGCTTATGCTTACCGTTGCTAAAGAAAAATTAAAAGAGAAAGAAGAAGTATAAAGTTTTTATAGTTCTTTTTTCTTATGTTTGGTAAAATATAGATGGTGGTAGTTATGAATATTAAATATTCTTTAATATGTAATAGTATCATTGTTCTTATGGTAGTGATTGCAACAATTATGATGTTTACCGGATTTTCTTTTATGGGAGAGTCTATGGTATTATCATCAAGCAAGCTTTCTATGTTTAAATATTTTACGGTTGATAGTAATTTGCTTATGGGAATAATTAGTTGTATTTTTATTTATCACTTAGTAAAGAAAAAGACGATTCCAAAATGGCTTTATTCTTTGAAACTTCTTGGAACAGTTGGGGTTGCTTTAACATTCTTTACGGTTGTTTTTTATCTAGCTCCGACTACAAAGTATGGCTATTTTTCAATGTTTTTAAATGCTAATCTTTTCTATCATTTGCTTGTTCCTGTTCTTAGTATGATAACTTTTATATTTTTTGAGAAGACTTCTTGTTTAGAATTTAGAGATGTCTTATTTGGGATGAGTAGTATGATTATTTATGGTATTTTTTACTTAATAAATGTCTTTATGCATATGGAAGATGGTAAAGTTTCTTATATTTATGATTGGTATTTCTTTGCTCAAGGGGGCTTGCTTGGTTGTTTTATTGTATTAGCAATTATGCTTGTCGTTACTTTTTTAATCAGTTATTTTTTGGGGAAGGGAATGAGAAAAAATGTTTCAACGAGAAGAGTTTAGTGCTATTTTAAATCATAACTTTACTAATCAAGAAATGATGAATTATTATTCTGAAAAGGGATATGATTTGGATGAAGTACAAGCATGTGAATATCAAAAATTAATGGATGTCTATTCTTCCTATGATAGTGATGAAGAATTTATTTATGATCAACTTTATTTGTATGCTAGCAAAATTGTAACATGTATAAAAGAAGAATATAAAGATTTTTTGACTGAGAAAGATATTTTCATTTTGGATGAACTTGTTCAAAAAGAAAAGAATCATATAGTTATAGTGAAACTAGAAAATAGTTCTACTAAAGTTAATGGTCATACTAGTTTTAGTTATGCCAAGAGAAAAAATGGAAGTATTTATTTTTGTCCAGAAGTAATGGATTTACCAAATTCTGTAGAGCAATGTTTAGCCATGAAGTCTACTATGATTCATGAGATTTGTCATTTGCTATCTTCTAGTAAAGATAAGAATCATACACTCGATTTGGAATTTCAAAGTGAAAGATATTCTTTTAAAAGTATTTTGGGAAAATGGTTTGATGAAGGAGTTGTTGAAAAATCTGCTATGGATTTAGCTATATCAAATCATTTGTATGCTAAACCATCTTTGCCTTATTTTAAATATGTTAGGTATGTTGAGTTAGTTTTAAAACAGCTAGGAATGCATCGTATTGGTGAGATTTTTAATCGAGCATATGATAAAGTTCTTTTGAGTGTTGGGGAAGATGTATTAGAAGATTATAAGCAATATGAAAGAGACTTACAATATCAAATACTAGCCAAAAAAATGCAGTTAGAAACGCGTGATGATTTTTTGAAGCGATAAATTAGACTCATTGAAAAATGAAACTATGGAGTGTGGGGTGATTTTATGGACCAAGAGAAAATCGGAAAATTAATTAAGGAATTAAGAGAAAAGAGCTCGATGACACAGAGGGAATTTGCTGAAAAGTATGGGGTTTCTTTTCAGGCTGTTAGTAAGTGGGAGAGAGGGCTAAATATTCCTGATATTTCTTTATTAAAAGAGATTTGCCGCGATTATCAAATCTCTTTAGAAGAATTATTGATTGGTAATTTGAAAATGAATAAAGAGGGAAAGAAGTATCCAGTGTGGGTGTTTATTTTGCTTTTTTTTCTAGTTGTTATTCTTGTTTGGTTTTTGATTAATAAACCTAAAAGTTATCAATTTAAAACGCTTAGTAGTACATGTAATGCTTTTAAAGTTTCAGGAAGTCTTGCTTATGATAAAAGTAAATCTTCTATTTATATATCTAGTATAGACTATTGTGGTGGTGATGATGAGACAACTTATGAAAAAATAGAATGTGATTTGTATGAAAATGGTGATAATAGAATTTCTAAAATTAGTAGTTGTGAAGCAAAGGAACATATTACTTTAGAGGAGTATTTAAAACATGTTGAAATAGAAAATTCAAGTTATTCTTCAAGTTGTAAAAACTATGATGATAATAGTTTATATTTAGAGATACATGCTTATGGTAAAGATTATAAATCTACTGTTTATAAAATACCTTTATCTTTAAATAGTACCTGTTCTGATTAGTGTTGTGGGAATTATTTTTTTGTAATATAATTTTTATGGACAGTGATGATATGACATTAGAAGATTATTTAGAAAAAAGATTAGGAATTAAAAAGAAAAAAGCAAAAGAGATTATTGAATGTATCAATGATTACAAGAAAGAAAAAAATAAGAATCGTTTAAGTAAGATTATGATTCCTAATTATAGTTTAGGTGAAGAACTTTTTAATAGTATTTCGCATGGGATAGGAGCTTTACTTTGTATAGCAGCTTTAGTATTAATGATTGTTAAATCGCATAGTGCTTTAGAGTATGTATGTACTTCTTTATTTGGAACTACGATGATTATTTTATATACGATTTCTTGTGTTTATCATGCTTTATCAGGAAATCTTCTTGGTAAAAAGGTTTTAAGAGTTATTGATCATTGTAATGTTTATTTACTTGTTTTTGGAACTTATATTCCCATGTCGTTACTTGGTATAGGTGGAGTAGAGGGATGGATATTCTTTTCTCTTGTTGGAATTGTAACTTTAATTGGGATTGTTTTGTCTTGTATTGATATAGAAAAGTTTCAAGTACTTGAAGTTGTGTGTCATTTAGGTAATGGATGGGCGGCTTTACTTGCTATTCCTTCGTTATTAAATACGATAGGTATGAACGGACTTATTTGTTTGATTTTAGGTGGGGTTATGTATACGATTGGATCTATTTTATATGGGTTAGGTAAACATAAGAAGTATATGCATAGTATTTTTCATCTGTTTTGCCTTTTAGGGACTATGTTTCATTTTATAACGGTTTATTGTTATTTGTTATAGGTTGGTGTTAGTATGAATCTAGAAAAAGCGTTGTCTTTTATTAATCAATATTTTTCTTTTCAATCTTATGTAATTATAGGTTATTTTTTCTTATGTTTTATTATTTTTATTTTTAATAAGATTAGTAAAGACAAAGTGACTTCACTTTTAAAAATAAGAAGAGGTCATTTATTAAATCCAATGAATTATATTAGGCTTTTTACTTCAGGTTTATGTCATAGTGATTTTCAACATTTTAGAAACAATTTTATTTTTATTTTACTCCTTGGGCCAATTATAGAGAATAAAGTTGGCAGTCTTGTTATGCTGGAAATGATTTTGATTACGACACTTGTTTCGAGTTTATTTCATCTAATATTTTATGATAGTAGTGCGATTGGGGCCAGTGATGTTGTGTATATGATGGTTGTATATTTAGGTCTTACTAGTACTTTTGATAATCGTATTCCCCTTACCTTTGTATTCTTATTTTTATTCTTCGTTTTAGGTGAGATTGTTTTAATGTTTTTTCATAAAAGAGGAGATAAGACCGGACATGATGGTCATGTGATGGGAGCTGTTATGGGTATAATATTTACTTATTTTCCATTTTTTTAGAAGGTGAAATTTATGAATCAAGTTCAAAAAGGTATTTTTGTAGCAATGCTTTCTTTTGGCTTTTTAACTATTCCAAAATATAATTTATTTGTTAAGAATGATAATATAAAAGATACAAATGTTTTTCATGCTAAATTTAAAACTGGCTATGTTTATATTGGAACAAATGAAGAATATGAAGAAATTAAGAATTATTTAGAGAATGAAGATGTTTTTATTGTAGATGAGAGGACAAGAAATGACCCAAATTTGAAAGTACTTAATTCTTATAAGATTAGTGATATTAAAGATCGTGGAAAGATTCTTAAAATTATGAATTCTTATGAAAAATTATATCCAAGTAGTTGGAATAGAAGTATAAGAAGTATGCTTATAGAGTGGGAAGTTCATAATGTTTTATATAATGTTCATTATCAAATTAATAGAACAAAAGATGTTGATTTTAATAATGCTGATGAGGAAGTGTATCGTACGTTAAAATTAAAAAGATAGGTAATTGTCAAATAAATGTTAATTGTTGTTTAATAGCGTTATATTATTTTTTTAAAATAATATATCTGTTATAATACTAAAAAGGAGTTAGGTTAAAATTGAAAAAAGAGAATATTGTATTTATTGTTTTAATATTAATTATATTTGCTGGTTATATTTTTTATAAGGTTTATCCTCAATTTAAGACGGAACCTTCTTCTCCTGTTGTTAAGATGGATAATGATAAGGCTTTAAAAATAGTAGAAGAGGTTATGAACCGTTATTACACAGAAGTTAATTATGGTAATTATTCTTTGTATTGTGGGGATAGTGAAGATGCAGGTGAAGATAATTATCGTAAATCAGTTTCTTTTACCACTTTAGAAGAGCTAAAGAATCATTTAAGAGAATATATTTCAGATGAATTAGTTGAAAAATATACAAGTTATGAAAGTAGTAGTATTGATAGTGCTTATTATGATGAACAAGTTGAAGAATATGTAGAAAGAGATGGTTCTTTATATTGTCATGTACCTTCAAGAGGATATATTTTATTTAATAAGGCTAGTTATACGGTTACTTCGTTTGATGATTCATCTATTTCTTTTGGGGCAAATGTAGAAGGTAGTTCCACGGGAGATGTTATTACTTATAATGGAAAGGGAACTATTTCTTTAAAAGATAAAAAATATATTTTAACTTCTTATGAAGAGGAAACAAATCAAAGTATAGATGATAACCAAGCAACGTCGGTTGTAGAAGAAATTATGAATCGTTATTATGAGGAATTATTTCATTTGCATAGTGCACTTTATTGTGGAGAGGTAGATTCTAGTGATACTCTAGAAGGAGAAGAGTGGAGTGTGATAGGAGATTATGTGTCTTCTAAAACCTATTCTTCTGAAAGTGAATTAAAAAGCTATTTAAATACTTATATTAAAAATGATCTTATTGAAGAAATGACTACAGAAAAAGATTTTCCAGAGGTTCGTAGTTATATTGAAAAAGATAATAAGTTGTATTGTTTTAGAGCGCCTAGAGGAGTATTATCATTTAGTGAAGCTACTTATGAGATAACAGATTTTAATAAATCAGAAATTACTGGAATTGCTGAAGCAAAAGCATTAGCTCCAGGTGATGAAGTGAATATTAAGGCTCATTTTGCAATAGAAGCAGATTCATCAAATTGGCGTTTAGCAAAATATAGTGAAGAATAAAAAGGTAAGCCATTTATTTAGAAATTATTGAGAAGTGATGAAAAATGATATGGAAAAAAGTGATATGTTTATTGTGGATGAAAGATTTAGTCTTGATCCTAATATGAAGATTTATAATTCTTATCTTGTGACTAGATTAGATGATATAGAAGAAGTTTTAGATGTTATGGAAGCTTATGAGGAGACGTATCCTAGTTCTTTTGAACGAAGTAGGGAATCGATGAAAATGGAATGGGTTTTTTATAATTTACTTTATTTTTGTGATTCTAGAAAATTGATTAGAAGTGTTAATTTTAGTAATTTAGATGGGATAGTATATGACAGTCCCGTGTTAAAAAAGATATTAAAATAACATGCTTAGAAAGCATGTTATTTTTTGGTGTTTCCCCCAAATCTTCTATCACGATGATTAAAGGCAAGAATAGCTTTGTCTAGTTCATCCTCGTGAAAATCAGGGAATAGAGTATCTGGAAAATAAAATTCAGCATAAGTACTTTGATATGGCATGAAGTTGCTAACTCTGTATTCTCCACTTGTTCTAATTAATAAATCGATTGGTGGAAGGTCTTGATATAAGTAGTGATAAAATGATTCTTTATTTATATCATTTTCTGTTATTTTACCATCTTTAATATCTTTAATGATTTTTTTGGTGGCATCAACTATTTCTTCTTGCCCTCCATAATTTAAACATATATTTAAAATACCATTTTGGTTGTCTTTTGTTTTTTCGACAATGTCATTCATTGCTTCTAAGACATCTTCTCTTAATGGTTCTTTTCTTCCAGAAAATATTACTTTGATACCATTTTTTTTAATAATTTTCATTCTGTTTTTAAATAGTTTAATAAATAAATTCATAAGATAATCTACTTCTTCTTGACTTCTTTTGAAATTATCTGTAGAGAAGGCATAAACACTTAAAACTTTTATTCCTCTTTTTATTGCATAAAGAGCAATATCTTCTAGAGTTTTGCTTCCTTCTAAGTGACCAGCACTTCTATTTTTTCCTCTTTTGGTTGCCCATCTACCATTTCCATCCATGATAATAGCAACATGGGTTGGAATTATTAAATCTTCCATAAAATCACTTCCTTAGAGTTATTATATCATTTAAATGGGCATATTCCTATTTTTATTTATATTTTTGGCATAACTTATAGTGAAAAGAAAGGAGTTTTTATGAATCCATATCAAAGAAAAGTTTTGGTTAATAGAGAAGGTGATAGATTTCTTTTTCCTTTTTTAATAGGTGCTCTAACAGGAGGAGCAGCAGTGGGTATTACTAGACCAAGGCCTATTTATAATGTAGCACCTTATCCTGCTTATGGGTACCAACCTTATTATAATTATCCTTATCCATACTATCCATATCGTTAAGATTATTTAAAAACAAAAAAGAAAAGATTATTTTGATTAATCTTTCCTTTTTTATTCTTCGCCAACAATGAAAGGGTTTTCTGGACTTCCATCTGCATCTACAAATGCTTCTCCAGTAATGACAATGGCAGGTTTTACGCCTCTCCAATCTGTGATTGATTGAGAATCAAATTGAGCAAAAAATTTATTATAGTACGTATAATTTGTTGTTACCATTCCTGATTTTATTAGTCCAGAGTACTCTGGAATTAGAAATTGTATTGGTAGGAAATTCCAAGGACCTCTTGTTAGCCAAGAATTAGCTGCGCATTTAGATGGATTTTTCCAACCGACATAGTCGTTATTTAGGCAATAACTTCTTATTTGTTCCAAAGCATTTGGATCTGTGCCGGTGGCGTATACATAATCATAAGGAACTAACATTCCTGCTTGTGAATTTGTTCCTGACCGGCCAGTTACAGCTTCAATTGGAAAAGTTGTATTCATTTGATAATTTGGCGCTACAAATCCTTGCCAGTTCCCTGAGTTTCTTATGTACCGGCTAACTCTGCCAAGTCCTTTATTTGTTTGGAGATTTAAAAGGGGAGATGAATTTATGATATCATCGGAAATGTAGCTAGTTCTTAAAAAAGTTTCTAAATTGCTAATATAGCTTTCTGTTTGAGTATCTCTTTGATTTAAAATTGAGTTATCTACTGCGCCTAACATTTCATTTCTGACTAATACTGTAGCTCCTTGAATTAAGCCTAAAACTCTCCATCCTCCTGTAACCCATTGAACTTCTGTGCATGAACTATTGCAATCACTTGCACTAGTGTAGGTATTTTCAATTTGGCCATTTTCATCTGTAGTAATCCATCGCCTTTCTAGTACTGGTTTTTCGCCATTAAAAGAGACGTAGTTACAAGGGTTAGCTCCAACGTATCTTAAGTCACCCATTGAATCTATCGCTACGGTTCTAGTACAGAAATTTCCGTTTGCATCTATTATTTTCCCTAATGATTGAACTCCGTCGAAGGAAGAACCTGTTTGATAAATATTTTGCATAACATATTCGATATTTTGTAATATGGCTTCTTTAAATGTTAAATTACATTTAGAACGGTTATTGCCTTGATTATTAAAATTTGAATAGTCTAGGCGTAATTTCCAGTTATAGTAATCCCAGTGTATACTTATACCATTGTTGCAGTGACTATTTGCTAAATCAAGAGTTAAACCGCTGTTGCTTGCGGGAATTTGATTAGTTGTTCCACTTGGTGTTGATATGGCAAGTGTAATACCTTCTAAATTCGAATTTTTTTCATTTTGAATATTACTATTATTTGTGTAAATACAGATGGTTGATATAAATAGCAATAATAATATTGTTTTTAGCAATATCTTTTTCGCTTTCATATACTCACTCCTAATTATAGGATATCATTTTTGAAAAACTATTTCAATTACAACTTTTAAAAAAAATTATTTTTGAAGTTGTTATCATTCTTTTTTTATGATATTCTATTGGTAAGTTAGGGTGTGATTTTTATGAGAAAAAGGATTTGTTTAATTATTTCGTCTTTTCTAACTTTTTTGTTTTCCATTTATAATTTTTTACAGTTGGATAAAATTTTAGAGGGTTCTATTGCTAGTGTTAAAAATACTTATGCTAATTATCCTGATTTACTGGAAAGAATACTTGATGTACTGGAAAATAATGGACATACATACTTAATAGCTATTACATGTATTGCTATTTTCATTAGTATAGTAATATTTATTTATACTCTAAAAGAAGATCATATTTTGAAAAGAAAAGGTTTGTTAATAGCTTTATCTGTGATTGGATTTTTTATGAGCACTACAAATATTGTTGGCTTATTGTTTTTGTTTAATGTTATAGTTTTAATTTTTTCAAAAAGGAAAGTGGAGGCAGATTATCCTGTAAAGAAGGATATACCTATTTTAAAGAGAGATAAGGTAAGTAAAAATGATATTATTAATGGTATTATTTTACTTGGTGTTTATTTTAGTCAGTTTGTATGGGTAAGATTCCTTCCTGAATCATTTGAAATTAAAATAGGAATTCAAATAGCTTTTGATGTGGTTGTCTTAATCTTGTCAATTTGGTTTTTCTTTCCTGAACTCAAGAGAGATATTAAAGCTTGGAAGGGAAATGGTAGCGCTTATCTTCATTATATTTTTTCTAAATATGGAATTGGGTTATTAATATACTTTGGCGTTATGGCTCTTGCTATATCTTTAACAAGAATTAGTATTTCGGTAAATCAGCAAGGAGTAGATGCTTTACCTATGTGGTATGGTTTTCCAGTTGCAGTCATTTGGGCTCCTATTGTTGAAGAGATTATCTTTAGAGGAGTATTGCGTCGTTTTATTAAAAAGAACACTTTGTTTATAATTATTTCAGCTTTAATATTTGGTATTTTACATACATTTAGGGAAGATGGAATTGTTAATATTATAGTTATGGCAATGCCTTATGCTACTTTAGGAGGTATATTTGCTTATGTATATACTAAAACTGAGAATTTAACTTGTAATATGTGTATGCATGCGTTTCATAATTTAATTGGCATGGTAGTTAGATTATTTATATGATAATTGAAAGGAAGCTGAAATGAAATTAAAAAAATTTACAATTAAAAATAATGTTAAAACTAGTATTCTAGTTTTGGGAGTTATATGTATTTTATTGATAACTTTATCTTTTTTTCTGCGGAGTTTTGCTATATATGAAGATGTGAAAAATTTTAAAATAATTAACGCAACTATTCCAGATCCTGGAGATGTGTTGTTATCTTATTATTTAGATGGAAATTTTTCTAATCAGATTCCATCTAGACTTGATAATTATATGTTTGATGCTGAACATAGTCAATGTAATAATGGGGTTGGAGTTGGTTGGGATAAACAATCTTGGTCAGCTGTTTTAGATTTTAATAGTTTCTCAAACTTGAATAATCAAAGGACTAAATGTTCTTTAGCTTTTAAAACGGTTCAATTATCTAATTTTAATAATCAGGTGGTAACAATTGCCAATAATACCCTTACTTCAGGTGATAGTGATACAGTGATAAATCTTGGCGATGTTGAAGTTGATGGCGTGGTTAGTTGCTCTAATACATTAGCATATGATGAGGATGATCAATTACGATATGTAGGAGCTAGTCCTTGTAATTATGTTCAATTTGGGGGAAGACTTTGGAGAATTATAGGCTTTTTTGGCGATACAATTAAGTTACTTTCTTTAGACAGTATTGGGGAAATGGCATGGGATACTTCTAGCGAAAATGGTGGATATGGAATCAATCAATGGGGAGATACTACTTTAACTAGTGGAGCGAGCTATCAAGGTTCTTCTCTAAAGATTTATTTGAATGGTATATTTCTAAACTCTTTAACTGATAGTTCTAGTATTCAGGATGTTACTTGGTTTATAGGTAATTCTGCTGATGTTCATGATGACAATTATAAAAATGCTGATGTTTATACTTTTTATTTAGCAGAACGCTCTTCTGCTGCTTACACAATTTGTGGTACTAGTCCATATTGTACTGATACAGTGCAAAGAACACCTAGATGGACCGGAAAGGTTGGACTTATGTATATTTCTGATTATGCTTATGCTACGGGACAAAATAGAGGTACATGCCTTCATGAAACGCTATTGTCTAATTATTCAACCGCAAATTGTAATAAAGATAATTGGATTCCTGATGGAAACTATCAATGGACCTTAACATTGTTACCTAATCATGGAAATGCTTCTACTGTGTTTAGATTATCCGGTTCAGGTGGACTTGGAAATAAAACTGTTAATATTTTGAATCACGTAAGGCCGAGTATTTATTTATCTTCATCAGTTAATTTTTTGAGCGGCGGAGATGGAAGCCTTGGTAATCCTTATCAAATATATATTCCTTAGTCTTCTATTATTAAAGCTTCTATTTCTTGATTATTTTTAGAGAATATTATTGATAAGTATGTAAATAAGATAATGGTAGAAGAACCTCCATAACTTAAAAAAGGAAGAGGAATACCTATGATTGGTAAAATGCCTAGATTCATTCCAATGTTTATTATTTGACTTGGTATAAAGATGCTTAAGAAAGTATATGTTAGCATCTTTTTTTCTTTATTCTTTTCGTGTTTTACGAATGATAAAAAGTAAAAATCTAATATTAGATAGGAAAGTAGGATGGTAATATTTCCAGCTAGTCCAAAGACATTAGATGATAAAGAAAAAATAAAATCGGTTGGGGCTTCTGGAATATAGATTCCTACTTCTGTTAATTTTAATTGAATTAAAGGGGCACTTCCTAGGGCAATTCTAGCATGTTTAATTTGCATGCCTTGTCCAATATTAAGAATTCTTTCAACTCGGTAGAAGATTGAGGTTCCAAGAATTGAAATTAGTAGATCTCTTTGAAATAAATAGGTATAGAAAAATAGGACTATTAAAATAGAAATAATTGTAAATACAGAGATAAGCCATCTTTTTCTTAGGTTTGAATTCCAAAGAGCCGCTATGGTTATAAAAAAATAGAATATAATGGAGCCTGTATCGGGTTCTAAAAATACAAGTATTGTTGGAATTATGAATAGAAGAGTGATATGACATAAAAAGAGTAATTCTTGTTTAGAGGTATAGAAACGTTTAGTTGTTATTAGTTTTGATAAGTAAAGAGAATAGGATAGTTTCATGAGCTCGCTAGGTTGAAATAAAAACCATTTTAAATTAATCCAAGCTCTAGCCCCATTTATGTTTTCACCCATAAATAGTACTAATATAAGAGTTAGAATAGAAATATAATAGAGAAGATGGCTATATTTAAATAATAGAGTAGGTTTAAAAAAGTGCCCTAATAATAGAATTAAGAAGCCTATTGCTATCCATATACTTTGTTTTAAAAAATGGTCTTTATAGATATTTGTAATAAACTGGGCATGGTACATTAAAAGAATACTCATTGTTAAGAGAATGAGCATAGGTATTATTAGAAATAGAAATGTTTTGATTTTTTCTTTTTTCATATTTTTATTATGAGTATAAAGTAAAAAAATAAACATATAATGTATGGGGTGAAAAAGTTATGAGAGATTTACCTAAAGTTTTTGTTAATAAGTTTGATGAGAATATTAGAAATAATAAAGAAATTTATTATAGTAAGATTTTAAATAATCAAAAAAAGAATATTGTAAAAGAAATAGATGCTATTTTTCATTCTAGGGATTTTGTTTATAAAAGAATAGTTGAGATAGTTACTAAAGATGGCGTTAGACAAGAAACGATTATTGGTAAAACACAAGGGTATTTGTTAACTATAGATGGAAAAAAGATATTAATTTCAGAAATATTAGACATAAAAAAATTATAGGTATAATCCTATAATAATTCATCGACATATCTTTTTAATTTTTTGGCATCTGGTCCAAAGATAATTTTTAGTTGATTATCAATTTCAACGATTCCTTTAGCACCCATTTTGGTAATTCCGTCTTTATCAACTTTAGTTATATCTTTTAAAAGCACTTTTAATCTTGACATGTTACATTCAGCGTTTAATATATTGTCTTTTCCTCCTAAACAAACTAAAAGTTTATTGGCATATTCTCCAAAGTCTTTTTTCATTAATTTTCGAACAATTAGAGATATTAATAATAAGACAACTATGATTACGGCATAGATTATCCATTCTTCTAGATTCATTTTTTATCCACCTCGTAAGTATTATACTATAAGAAAGATAAAAATGCACGAAAAATAAAAAAACACATAAATTATTAGTGAGAATATAGGAAAGGGGAGAAATTATTCATGAATAATAGAAACGAAAACTGCGATAGTTGTATTGCACAAATCTTAAATGTCATTTTGGTGTTACAGCAAAATGCTTGTCCTGATAGTTGTTTAGATTCTTGTGATAGACCAATATTAGGTGGAGGAACTAACTGCTTGATTTGTAATACTAGACCTATTCAACTTTATCTTTGTGGATCTAATTCAGTGCCTTTAAGTATGCCTGTAGATAAGGATTTGGTTGAAGGCGGAGAATTAAGTAGTGTATTTAGAGTAGAAAAAGTTGATGGATGTTGTGCGACGTGTCGAGTGCTTGGGCCTAATCCAGATGCGACTAGTTTAAATCCATATATTGGCACTAATTCATTTTTTACAGTTGATTTGAATTGCTGCTGTGCTGTGCGTTGTTTATCTGATACTTATATAGAATGTGTCTAAAAGGAGAGAAATCTTCTTTTTTTTCTGAAGTTTTCATGTTATAATGATTATGATTAGAAAGAGGAGTTGATTACTCATGGATTATGCAAAATTAAAAATGACGGTTGATGAATTCAAAGAAAAAAGAAGAAAGCAAGATAATGATTTGTTTTATTATATTAATACAATGGTTGAAGTTGATAATATTTTATATGAACTTCGTAATGCTTTAGAAGATGCTAAAAAAGAAAATAGAGAAGATGATGTTAAGAAGATTGAGGCTGAGTTAGAAGACTGGCAAAGTGATTATCAAGATTATATTGATGAATGTGAAAGAATCTTACAAGACATGCATTTGAGTCAATTGTCTTCTTATGATGAAGTAGAAGCAAAACAAGATTCTTTGGAATGGGATAGAGTTAAATTGATTTTAGCTTACTTAACAGAGTATCATGATATTTTGAATTCTCTTTCTGTAAATGATCCGCATTATGAAGAATCTTTAAAAGAAATGGAAAAGCTTGCTAACTGGATTAATTCTAGATATCGTCGTTTATATGCTGATAAAGAAATAGAAGAATATAATACCACTCTCTTTGGTGAACCAAAGTCTTTGATTAAGAATATTCCTTCTGTTGAAGAAGTTAAAGAAAATGTTCCTTTTGAAAGTTATGAAGATTCTATAGTAGAAGATGATTCTATGTCTTTTGATGAAGTATTAAGATTGCAAGAACAAAAAGCTAAAGAGAAGGATAGTTGGCTTTTATCAACACTTCCTCATATCAAAGATGAAGAAATAGAAAACTGGAAAGTTTATGCTGAAGATATCCGAAATGAAAGTATGGCAAAAATTCTTGTTTCATATATGGAGAAGTTAGAAAAGGGATATCCAATTGAAAAAGTAAGAGAAGAAATAAGAAGTGAAGAAAAGGGAGATGAGCTTCTTTACAGATTATCTAAGTATTCTAAGGAATATAGAGTTAGAGAAGATGCTTTCCAAAAAGAAGTAGAAGAAAAAATGAATACTCCTTTTAAACCAGTTGTTGAAGATAATTTTGTTTATCCAACTTTCTTGCCTGAGGTTGAGGATGAGCATTTTGAACTTAAAGAATGGCCTGTGTTAGATACTCCAACAAGAAATAGTAAAGATGTTGTTGCGGAATTGTTTTTCTATATTCATAAGTATGATTTATTAATGAATAAGAAAACTGATTTAGGAAAAGTAATTGAAGCAACTCATATTGGGATTGAAGAACTTTCAATGTTAAATATTGAACAAAAGAGTACTATTGATTCTAAAGAAGAAATTGAAAGTAAGATACGTGAACTTTTGGAAGAGTATAAAGCACTTACTAATAAAGAGATAGATGTTGATCTTGCTTGTGGAATTGTTTATGGTTCTTTGGAAAAAGAGAATAAGGAAAAGAAGGGAAAACCATTTGCTTTTATTAGAAAAGCATCTGATAAGCTAAAAGAAACAATTCAAAAGCATAAGAAAGCATTATTTGCTGTAGCTTTTGCTGGTCTTGTTATTACAGGGCTTGCATCTGGTAAGATGATGAATAGAGGAAATATTAAGAATAGTGTTAATAAGGTAAGTATTGAAAATAATATTAATGAAGATGAAATGGAGAAGGCTGAACCATTAGTACTAGAAAGTAATCAAGAAAGAGTTATTCATATTGATAGTGTACCATCTCCTTCTTTAGCAGAAGTAAAAGAAGCAAGTGTATCTCTATCAGATGTAGATGATAATATGGATATTCATGTTGGAGATAAAGTGCAGTTTAAAGATAATGCTTTGATTTTTAGAACTGAATACTTAAATACTAATTTTGGGGGAGATATGCAAGGACGTATTCCAACTTATCCAAGAGATGTTGTAAGAGATATTCAAGGAATTGGTTTTAGAATGCCAAATGGTACTGTTAAGTTAGTTTTTGATCAAGAACGAGCTAAAGAATTATATGAGCAAGGAAATCCAATATATTCTGTTTATACTTTTGATGGTTTTTATCAAATAGGAGATACTATTGTAGTAGAAAATGGGAAAGGAATGAGTTTGTAATGCGTGAAGAAGAATATGATGTTATTGATATTGATGGAGAAGAATATGTTATTGTCGAAGAGTTTTCGATAGAAACAAATAAGTATGCTTTAATATGTAGACTTTTAGAAGATGATATTCCAAGTGAAGAAGCTGAAGTTGTAAAAATAGATGGCGATATGATTTGTGGAATTGAAGATGAAAAAGAAAAAAATCTTATTAAAGATTATTTAGAAGGAAAAATTCATTCTCTTGAGTTTGAAGAATAAAAAAAGGTTGCTTTGGGCAATCTTTTTTTAGTTTGGATATAATCTATATAAATTGATTGTTGGATAATTTAAGAATCTAATGCTTATATTTTCTGTTCCAATTCCGCTTGTAACGTATAATTTGGCATTTTCTTTTTCGTATTTTCCTAATATATAATTATTTGTACGTTCAAATTTGAATAGACCGTTTGTGAATGGAAGACGAACTAATCCGCCTAGGCTATGTCCTGCTAAAGTCAAATTTGATCTTAGATATATTTGGTCAAATAATTCTGGCTCATGACAGATTGTTATCTGGTATTCTTTAACTTTGAGGGAATTTACATCTCCTTGTTGTTTTGAGGATATTCCATTTATATAGATTGGTATTTCTCCTTTATAATATATAGGAGTATTCTTATCAAGGATTTGAAAATTAGCATTGTTCATAATTTCCTTATAGGTTTCTTCTAAGTCATAGTCTCTATCACCTAAAATGCAGTATTTACCAAGGTTAGAAGTTATTTGTTTTAATTCTTCTGTTAAAAATGCTTTGTTTTCTTCTGATAAAGTTATATATGGGTCAAATAGATCCCCTGTAAAAACGACTATATCGGGTTTCATTTCGTTTATTTTTTTTATTACTTTTTTTATTTCGGATTCATTTGTTGTTCTACCAAAGTGAATATCTGAAAAATGAGCTATTTTAAATCCTGTAAAAGATGAAGGAATATTGGAATCAATGATAGCGTATTCTTGAGTAGTAATTATAGATGGTTCTATTTTGTGTATATATATGCCAAATAATGATATGATAAAAATAATAATAAATAATCTTTTAGGCCATTTTCTAACTCTTGTTTCTGATATTTCTTCCATTTTTAGCCTCCTAACATTGCAAGACAAACGGCAATGGCGTTATGAATAATGTGAAATGTTGTGCTTGTAAAAATTGTGTTTGTTTTATAATAAGCTTTAGCAAAGAAAAATCCTATTCCTCCATAAGGTAAAATAAATAATAACTCTCCTAAGTTTGAGATTATATCTCCTGAAGAGAAGGATGATATTAAATGGGCGGCACCAAATAGTAATCCGCTTATAAAACAATATAAATTTTCATTTTTGGTGACATCTTTAAAGCCTTTTCTAAATAATAATTCTTCAATAAAAGGACCTATAAATACCATAGAGATGATTGATAGTATAGGAAAAGTGTTGATGACCATTCTGTTTTGTTCTTCGTTTGCTGCTATGTTACTATTTAAAGCTATAGCTATTAGATTTGTTATTATCATAAAAATAAAGGCACAAATCCAATATATAAAACCTATGCTTAAGTTTTCCTTTAAGTTTTCTTTAAATAATTTTGCCTCTTTAATCAAATCTTTTCGGTAGATTATAACTAGTACTATTGTTGATAAAAGGTATACTGTTAGGTTTAAGATGGTATATATTATTTGATTTTGTATGTCTAGATTAAGAATTTTAAATATAGTTATAGTTATACCAGGAATAACTAAAATATAGCTTAGAATTAAGCCAAGCCCAATTAAAAATTTTTTTATATTGATTTCTTTCATAAATTCACCAATTCTTTCATGTTAAATATATCATAAATTACATGCCTCTTCAATTATTACTTGTTTTCTTTACAATGGTATGATGTCTACAGTTTTTGAGCTTGTAATTATTTTATAAAAGTAATTGAAATCAGTAGATAAATGTGTTAAAATGTGATTATGAGTGATTAGGTGGGAGGAGCTATTTAATGAAAAAAAGAGGTTATTTTTTAGGTTTGATACTTGCAACTTTGATGTTATTTTTGCCAGGAAAAGTTATGGCAGAATGTAGCTATGAAGATCAAGTGAGGCTTGCTAGTGAGGCAGCAAATGTTAAGGTAAGTTATGAAATTGTTGAAGATACTAGTGAAGAAGATTTGAAGAAGTATCGCTATCCAGCTAATGATTATTTTGTTATTTCTGTTTTTAATGTAACTGAAAATACTAGGGTTACTATTACTGATGGTATTGAAAACGAAGATGGACTTTTGTATAGAGGCTATACTGAAGATATAGCTTATGGGGATACGAATGATGGAACTTATACTTTTGAGGTTGAGGCTATTCCAAAGCTTCGCGAGTTTAAGGTTTCTATTTATTCTGAGAATGGTCAATGCAATTCAAAGTTAGAAAGAAGTTCAAATTTGACTTTACCTATGTACAATGAGTATTATACTTCTGACGAATGCAAAGATAATAAAGAGTATTATTGTGCTAAGTATATGTCTGTTCCTTTTGGAATGGCTGAATATAACGCCCTTCGCGGCCAGACTTCTTCAAGTACAGAAGTTCCTAGTGAACCTGAAGTTTCAAAGAAAAGTTTTTTTGAAGAATACTGGGTTGTGATTTTAATAGCAGTTGTTGCAGTAGTTGTAATTGCGCTTGTGGCTAGAACTATTTTGGCGAAAAAGAAACAGGTGATTTAATTGTGAATAGAGGTTTTATTAAAAAAAATTTAGGGGGAATGAAAATGAAAAAGAAATTTTTAATGTTATTAGTATTTGTTGTAGCATTTGCTTTTGCTTCTCTGAATGCGAATGCAGAATTACTTAGATGTGCGGTTCTTGTTAATTCAACTACTGGGTCTAAGGTTTATATTGGCTATGATGGTAAGGAAATAACAGGAGATTATGCCTATGAAACTTTACGTAGTCAATGTGCTTGGCATACTGCAGGTGATTTATGTAAAAAGCATTTAACTAAAAGTACAGAAGAACCGATTTATGGAAATTATCCAACTTATGCTCCTCAATGGCATCCAGGATTAGCTAATCATCATCAAGATTGTGCTAAATCTGATAAAGCGTATTCTGCAGGTGGATGTTATGCTAGTGCTTTAATAAGTGCAAGAGCTGTTTGGGAAACAGTTAATCCAAAAGAGATTGATTTAAGTACACTTAATCCTGATCAAAAAAATCAATTAATTCAAATGATTTCCCAAAGCCCTCATCATACAAATACATATGTTGATGCTGCTTCTGGTCAAGAGAGAGGTGTAGATTGGGTTGATAATTTAGTTTATATTGATGGTGCTTTGGATAAATCTGGACCATTTAATTATATTAAATTTGTTACTAATCAAATTGATGAAATTTGTAATGAAGTTAAAGCACATGGTTATAGTGGATATGCTTCTGGTTATATTATGACTGGAACCAAGAGATTTATTAAAGATACTGTTACTGTAGAGCATAATGTTTCTTCAATGACTCTTGCTCAGGTTCAAAATAGTGTTTCAGGTAATGGAGGATTGTTATTATCCGTTAAAAGTCCTTGTCCATTTACAACTAATACTCACTTTATTACTATTATGGATTATGATGCTTCAAAGGGTTATTTGGTTATTCATGGAAGCAAAGGAGCAGGTGGACAATATCCAAGTGGATGGTATGATGATTCAGTTATCTCAAAATGTATAAGTGGCAGTGGTATTAATAATGGTATTTGGTCTTTGCATCCTGATGCTTGTATTACTACTGGTTTTGTTAATGATGGCTGTACATGTGATACTGCAACTGGAGAATATGTTTATTCAAAGAATGAAAATGGTAATATAACTACGGAAAAGTGTAATCCTGCTACTGATAAAGATAAATGCAAAGGTTTTATAACTAATCATTCTTGCCCTCAAACTTGCTCAAAGACATGTTCAAATAATAATGGAACATATACATGTAAAGATGGTAATACTTGTGATGAAGATAAGTATAAAAAAGAATGTACACATACTTGTCAAACACCTGAAGAAAGTGGAGATGGAAATTATTATTGTAAAGAATCTTCTCCTGGAAAAGGTGATGGAGATGTATGTGATAAAGAAAAATATATGAAGCAATGTAAATGTGATTCTATTAAGGATAAATGTGAAAACAATCAAAATCCTACTGATCCTGATTGTGAAGAATACAATAAATATTGCGTTGATTGTACTCCTAATATTTATATGCCTGCAACCTGCAATAATTTTGATATAGATTCAAATGAAAAAGGTGTTATTAGTGATATTCATCAGTCTAATGCGGGTAAATATTCATGTAATAGTGATGTTCCAAAAGATATGGTTAAATCATGTGTTATTAATAAAAATGATGCAGCTAATAATTCTTTTAATGCTACTGTTTCTAGCGGCATTGATGCTGGTAATCGTTATTGTACAGTTTGGTGTAAAGATTCTTATGATTTTAATGTTCCAACAGCTAGAACGACAAAAAGTGGAGGATATTTTACAGTTAGTACTAAATTAAGTGGTACAAGAGATTGTTATATTGCTGGAACTGAAAGTAACAACTATCAAGGTATTGATACTATTAAGTTTAGAAATGATATTAAGGAATTAACGGATAAAATGCTGGCTGATTATACAGAGTATGTTCGTTGGAAAACAGCGTTAAGTAACATTACTAGCAAGCAAGAGGGAGCTGATGGGCTTACTGAGGCTTGTGAGTGTGACGACGATGATGACGATGATGATGCTGCAGCTTCTTCCTCTAGCGGTCCTGGTTCAACTGCAAATATTACAACAGATGCTTCAGCTGCTATAACTCGTTTTATTGAAACGACACCTAATATGGATGTTAATCTTACTAAGGTTGATGATGGATGTTGTTGTGACTCTTATGAGTCTTGTAAAGCTACTATTTATTATGTACAACAATATTCATATAAGACTTATACGGCCGCTTATAATGTTGATGGAACTATTTCTCATATAGTTGAAGGTTCATCTTTACAGTCAGAGAATATTGTATCTCCTGATGGAGAAGCTAAAGATGCATCTAGCTGTGGTTCTTCTGGTACATGTCATGATGGTTCTAGTGAAGTTGTTCGTGGTAGAATTCAACCTAAAGTTGATGAATATAAAAAGGCTTATGAAAGTGATTTAAAAGAAATTAAAAACCGTGTTAAAATGTATAATAGTTGTACTGGAACAGTTACAAACAGCGATAATGAATTGTATACAGAAGGCTGGAAGAATGATATGGTTGATTGGAATTCAAAGGGCCCTAAAGTTATGATGAACTATAACGAAAATTATTTAAATAAGCAACCATTTGATTTGGCTGCAACCTATTCATCTGGAGATTCTAGTGAAATGTATTGTTTTGGAGATACTGATGCTACTTATAAATGTGTAAGTGGTGGAAGCGCTAATTCTTCTTCTAATGCTCTAATGGATACTAATATTATTTATTGTAATGAATCTTCATGTACTACTAATTCTGTTAAGGTTGGAAAATCTAAGTGGATATTAAAAAGTAAGACTCAGCATGCATCTTTTAAACCTGATCAAGACTTTGCTGTTCGTTCCCAATATGGAACTATTAAGTTAAAAGCTCCTGAATGCAACGGTAATGATTGCTTGTATACTAAGTTGCCATCTGATGCATTGCCTGTCATGTTGTTAACTCAAACTGGTGTGTTCCCATTCTCTCTTGGTTACTATGATATTGGGCAATATGGTGATTCTGCATCTAAAAATGTAGGTAGAATTCTTGCTAAAGGTAATGCTAAAACTGTTGTAACTGCTTACACTCAAAAGGTTAAGGATGGTACTTATGAGAAATGTAGTATTGCTAATATGGAGCAAACTGCTGGATATGTATGTCATTACTTAACTAACTGTGATGATTGTGAATTTAAGTGTGATCCAAATGGTCAATGTTATTTTGAAGAATGTGATGATGGGAATTGTAAGTTTATTTGTAAAGATTGCGTTTTTGATGGTGATCATGCAACATATAGCTTTAGACCGGTTTCTTTAACGAATCTGTTCCCAAATACTACTAATAGAGAAGTTAGTGCAAGTTATAACTGGATGAATGGGTATAAAGGAAAATTAACTAGAGAGGTAGTTGAAAAAGGACGTAATTTTGGTTCAATTAAAGTAGTTGGCGGAGAAGAAATATATGATACTCCAGAATATTCTTATCAGGTTACTGCTAATAATTTGGCAAATATTAGAAAATACAATGATAAAGCTGGAACATTTACTAATGAAAAGATTCATAGAGATTATCAATCTAAAGTAGCAAATAAAGATTCTATTCATTGCTCTAAGATGATAATAAATGATCTTGAATATAGCGTTAAATGTAATAGTTCATTCTTAGACTTAGTTAAAGTTGATAAGAGTTTAGGAACAGAATTAAAAAGACCTGATATTAATAATCGTTTTATATTATTTACTGATATTCTTATGAAAGATACTAGTTTTCATAGTGTTTGTCCAACATCATGTAATCTTGTAAATGGTGTTGAAACATGCAAAAGTTCTTGTATCAATAGAGCAAATGCTATTGGTCCATCATGGAAATAAGGAGGGGAAATAAATGAGTCAGTCTTATTGGGGTTATTGGTTGATTTTACTTGGCATATTTGTAATTGTAATAATGTTACTAGTGTCTAATGTAACAACGACTAATACACAAGATTATTATTTAATTAAAGAAGTTACTGAGGCCTCTCTTGTTGATGCTGTTGATTTAGGTTATTATCGTCAAAGTGGGGAGCTAAGAATTAATAAAGAAATGTTTGTTGAATATTTTCTTAGAAGATTTGCTGAAAATGTTGCTTTAAGTGATTATAGAGTTGATTTTTATGGATTATTCGAAGCTCCGCCTAAAGTCAGCGTTAAAGTGACGACTAAGAGTGCGACTTATAATATTGCGGCTAGTGATACTTCTTTTGATATTACAAATAGAATAGATGCCATTTTAGATTTAGATGGTGCTGTGTTATCATCTGGAAAACAAGATAACAATATTAAACCTTATTAAAATTAATCTAAGGAGGAATAAAAATGGGGAACATAATGAATAAAATTAAAGACTTAATGAAGAACAAGAATACCGTAACTATACTGATTGTATTTATTGGTATTTTTGCTCTTTATTTTGCTTATAATCACATAGTATCTATGGCTACTGAGCCTATTCAAGTTCCTTATGCTGCTAATACTTTACCATCTAGGCATATAATTACAGCAGAGGACATTTCTTATGTAGAAGTTGCTGGTGGAGTATTGAATAATATGGAAGGAATTATTAGAGAGTCAGGGTTGATTATAGGACAGGAAGTTGCTTATGGAAATACTATTCAAAAGAACAGTTTTTTCTTTGAAGATTCAATTGCTACTACTAAAGAAAATGCTAATGCTTCTGATATTATTGGAAACTTAGAAAATGGATATACACCTATTTATATGCATGTTGATTTGCATTCTACTTTTGGAAATGCTATTTATCCTGGTAATTATATTGATTTATGGTTTCAAGGCGCTGATGAAGTAGGTAATTTTATTTATGGAAAGTATATCAGTAGTATTAAGGTTTTGGATGTTCAAGATGACACGGGTTCTTCGGTATTTGAATCTGGCTCTCAGTCTAGAGAACCATCTCAACTCTTATTTGGAGTTCCATCTGATATGCGTTTGAAAATTGATACAGCTTTAAAGGTTGGTCAATTAGTTCCTGTACCTAGAAATAAAAGTTTTACGGAGCATCCTGAGGAAACTAAGATTGCTAGTACTTATTTAGATTCTTACATCTTGTCTAAAGCAGCTTATATTCCTGATAACGTTACTACTAATTCTGATAACGTTACTAATAATCCTAATCTTAATAATAATGTTAATGAGGAGGATGGTGATTAGTATGCAATCAACAATTGTTAAAATTCAGAGGTTTATCAGTAACCGTACAACTGTAGCTATTTTATGCTTAGTAGCAGGTTTTGCAGTTCTTTGGATAGGATATAATTCTAGAGTTCGTTCAAAGATTAATCCGGTTACTGTTCCTAGTGCTAGGGTTATGCTTCCTGCTCGCCATATTATTACAGCAGAGGATATTGAATATATTCAAGTAAATAGTGATGTTTTTGCTGAAGCTGATAATTTAATTGAAGATGTTACAGAGATTGTTGGCAAAGAAGTAACATATGGAAATAATATTTCAGCCCATAGTTTGTTTTATAAAGAAGATATTACTGAACCTTCTTATTCTCCGGATCATGTCTTAAGTGATATACAAGATGGTTATACAGTTTTTTCTTTGACAGTTAATTTGTTGTCTACCTATGGTGGTCAAATTAAAAGAGGTAATTATATTGATTTGTATTTTCAAGGAACTGATTCCAATACTAATAAAATTATTTATGGAAATTTGGTTCAATCAATTCGTGTTTTAGATGTTAGAGATGGAGAAGGTGTTTCTCTAGAAAATTCAAAAGAAGGAGAACCTTCTGAACTTTTATTTGCGGTTCCTGATAATTTGTTTGCTTTACTTGTAAGAGCACAGCAATTTGGCGAATTAGTACCTATTCCACATAATAATAATTACACAACTAATCCTGGGGCTACACGTGTTGCTGGTTCTTATATTGTAGAAGAATATATTTTGCCGCATGTTGTTGTTTTGCCTGGAGAAGAATCATATTATTCTGCATCAACTAACAATACAGATGAATAATAAGAAGGGATGATTATAAGTGAACGATGCTATTTTTTCACAATTAGATTTTGGTCCATTGGAAGAGTTTTTGCAAGATGATAATGTAACTGATATTTCTTATAGTAATGGTGGACAAGTTTGGCTAAAAACACTTGATAAAGGTGTTTATCAAGTTAATCGTCCTCAGATAAATAATCCTTTGATGGAAAAGTTAGCATTTCAATGTGCAAATACAATGGGTAAAACATTTAATATGGCTCATCCAATGCTAGATGCTGAAAGTGCTGAATTACGTATGAATTTTATTCATGATTCTATTTCGACAAATGGAATTAGTTGCTTGATACGTAAAACTCCAGCTAAGATTCGTTTAAATAAGGAAAAGTTAATTAATGAAAAGTATATTACTGAATCTTTACATGATTTTTTAATCAAGTGTATTGAAGGACATGCTAATATTATTGTTAGTGGAGAAACTGGTTCTGGTAAAACAGAGCTTGTAAAGTATCTTGCTTCTCATATTAAAGAGAATGAAAAAATTATCACTATAGAAGATACTCTTGAGTTGCACTTAGATCGTATTTTTCCACATCGAGATATTGTCGCTTTAAAAACTAATAATATTGCTAGTTATTCTGATGTTTTAGTTGCATGTATGAGACAAAACCCAGTATGGATTTTGTTATCCGAGGTTCGTAGTGCCGAAGCTGTTATGGCTGTTCGTAACTCGATTTCTTCTGGACACCATATTTTGTCAACTATCCACTCTGATAAAGCTAGTTTGATTCCAATGCGTATGTTTGCCTTGATTGAAAGTAATATTGATGTTGAACAGTTTTTAACTACGATTCATAGATATGTCCAAATTGGAATTTATGTTAAAGGTTATATGAGTAAAGAGTTAGGTAGATTTCAACGTGAAATTATGGAAATATGTGAGTTCTATGTTGATGAAAATAATAAAGCTCAAGTAAATACAATATTTAAGAAAAATTTAACTGGAGAAATGGTTATGAATCAACCAACAAAGAATCTACGAGATTACTTGAGTATTGGTGGTGTTATATTACCTGAAGATATTTATGAATTAGGAAGTAATCAATCTAAAGAAGCACAACCAAGTGTGGAAGCACAGAGTACAGTTCCTCCTCAAGCAGTTGTTAAAGAACAAAGTGCTGTTTCTCCTCAACCAAGTCAGGTTGTAGCACCAACTGCTACTACTGCAGTAGTAGAGACTTTATAATAATTATAGAAAGGGGCAAATTATGATAGAATTAATCTTACTATTTTTAATTGCTATTTTTGGATTATCTTACTGGTTTAATAATGGTGAGAACGTATATCGCTTTTTTGTAACACAGGTAACTAGCGCTTATGATAAATATGCTCCTTATAGTTTCAAAGAAGTAAGGAAAAAAACGAAAGAACTAGGGCAAGAGTATACAGTAAAACAATATGTTGCTCAAGTTGTTTTGTTTGCAGTTGTCGCTGGTGGTATAGCTTATCTGTATTTTTATAATTTACTTTTAGCTTTATTGTATGCAGTTATTGCGGTAGCATTCATACCTTACTTAGCATTCTTACGTTGTCAAAAAGTATATAGTGAGTTTATTTTTGAACAAATACAAACATATACTACCAATGTTATTATGGAATTTAATACAACTCAAAGTTTTGTTAAGTCCCTTGAAGGTGTTAGAGATTCAGGTATTATTGAAGATCCTATTCTTTCAGATATACGTACTATGATTGATATGTCTTATCAAAATGGTACGATAGATCAATCAATTGAATTCTTTAATCATAAATATCCATTTTATATGGTAAAGAATATGCATCAATTGTTTTTACAAATTACTAAAGAAGGTGCTAAAGATTCTGGACAAGCGCTTGAAAATATGTCTATGGATATAGATGCCTTGGTAGAGGGTGTATATAGAGACCAAATAGATAGAACTGAATTTCATAAAAGATTTCTAACTTTTGGTATGGCATTGTTTTTGCTTATTATGGTTATGCAGTTTTTGCTTGGAAGAGATTCATATATTGAGTTACTTGAAATGTGGTATGTCCAACTTATTTTACACGCGATTATTATCATAAATGCTTTTTTCTTAATAACTGGAGAAAAGTTCTATTATGAAGATGTGGGGGTGGAATAATGTATTGGGAGATATTTGCTTTAGCAGTGCTCTTACTCTTCATGCTAAACTATACTGGAAGAATTAGTGCAGCTAAGTTTGTTTCTGATAATGAAATATTATTTAGAAGATTAAAAGAGAGTGATTGGGATTTTTATGTAAAGGCTAAATATGGTGATGGAGCAAACCCTGATTTCCTTTTTAATAATAGAGTTAAAAATGGTCTTATTACAATTGTAATTTTACTCGTTTTCTTTGTTTCTAATTTATCATATATTTCTATACTGGCAAGTCTAATTGCTGGATTCTTAGTGTTTAAAATGGATTATTCTAATATTAAAAAATATTATAAAGCTCATTTAACAGAGATTGATTCTATGCTTCCACATTATCTAAAAAGTTTGGAAATATTAATTCAGCATTATACAGTTCCAGTAGCTCTTGGTCGTTCAATTAATGATGCTCCTTCTATATTTAGAGAAGGACTTCAGGAAATGATTAATCAGATTAACGATGGAGATGATACAATTACTCCGTACATGAATTTTGCTAAGATGTATCCTGTTCGAGATTCGATGCGTATGATGAGACTTTTGTATCGTTTATCACTTGGTAGTCAAGAGCATAAACAGGAACAGTTACTAGCATTTTCTAGAACAATTTCTAATTTAACTCAAAAAGCTAGAGAAATTAAATATAAGCATAGACTTGAAAAAATGGAAAATAAAACCATGCAGATGTTGATTACAACAGGACTTGGTGTTATGATTTTATTAGTACTATCAGTACTAATGTTAATGGGAATGTAAAATATCAAAATTAATTTGATATTTTATATAAAAAAAGTTATAATAAAAATAGAATGGAGGTAATATAAAGTGAAAGAAGCAACGGGTGAATTAAATATGACGGTTGTAACTGTTGTTGCTATTGTAGCAGTTGGAGCATTCTTCTATGCTTTTATTTGGCCTGGTATTAAAGATAGTATTTCTGGTAGTACAGCCTGTGCAAATGGTCAAAACTACACCACTGGAAAAGAAGGTCAACCTGGTTATATAAGTTGTGGAAAAGCGTCTGGTGGTAGTTATACATGTAAATATTGTCAAGATTCAGGAAACTCTGATGGAAAATGCACAACAAAGACAGTTAAATGTCAACTTAAATAATTATTGATGGAGGTAATATAAATGAAAGAAGCTACTGGTGAACTTAATTTAACAGTTATTATTGTTGTTATGATAGGGATACTAGTATCTTTTTTCTTTTTTACGTTCTGGCCTATGATTCAGCAAAATATGAGTCAAACGTCGTCTTGTAGTAAGGCAGTTTGTCCTTGTAAAAAAGGAGACGATCCTAAAAAGACTGGGGTTTGTTCTGATTGTTATATTGTTAATGACAAAGGTGAAAAGATTGCCAAGGATTTAACTTGCACTTGGAAAGGTTAATAGGAGGAAAATATGAGAGAAGCGATAGGTGGAACATGGTTGTTTCAAATAGTTATTGTTTTTATATTACTTTTTACTGGTTTTATGTGTTTGTCTATTAACCGTTCCAAGGCATTTAATGTTAAAAACTATATTTTAGAGACAATTCAAACTAATAATGGTGATGTAAATGCATCTATTCCTGCCATTGTAGAGTATATGAAATCAAATGCTTATAGAACTTCTGGGGTTCAACCAAAATCAATATCATTAGCGGATTGTGGTAAAGAATCTGCTAAATTTACTTGCTATAACAGAGAAGGGGCAGTAGATAATAAGAATAGTCCTGTCTTTTGCTTAGCAAAACTTTATGCTGATACTAAAGGATGTTTGAGTGGTAAATATAATGAACTGCCAAATATGTATTATTATCGTATTGAAGTTTTTTATCAGCTTGATTTGCCATTTTTTCATGATTTATTTAATTTCCATATTACTGGTGATACCAAAACGTTTTGGACTAATTCATAAGGATGTGTAAGATATGAGAGAAGCAATAGGTGGAACTTGGGTTTATCAATTAGTAATTATATTTATGTTAATATTTGTAGCTTTTCTTGCTTTAACAATGAATTATACAAGAGCATTTAAAGTCAAGAATGATTTATTAAATATTGTTGAAAAATATGAAGGATTTAGTAAAACTTCTATTCCTATTATTAATAATTATTTGTTATCTTCTGGTTATACTACTATGGGTAGTTGTAGAGAGGGAGAAGTTGGAAGTCAAGATTTAAAAAGTGTCATTTTAAAGAAAGCTGCATCTGGACAAAAATATTATTATTGTGTATCTAAAATTCATACTGGGACTGAAGCAAAGAGTTTTAGAGCTAAATATAAGGTAAGAATATTTTTTAGATTTGATTTACCTGTAATTGGTAATTTGTATACTTTTGAAGTTGATGGAACAACAATTGATATTAATAATTCTATTCCAGGAGATATTCCGTTTATAAATTTAAGGGAGGATTAAGATATGAATGTTAAAATAGTTAATAAATATGCTTCATTACTTGTTAATCTTGATGTAGATTTTATTAAAAGTATTGAAGGAGAATTTACTCCTGAAGATATCGTAATGCAATTTTCAAATTTCTTTTATAATAAAATGATTATTGATATTACAGCAATTAAGGGCTATCAAGATATTACTAAAATTCAGGAATTATCTGTTAATATGGATATGAGTAAGGTTGTTATTTTACTTGATGATTCTGAAGTTGTTAATAGTCCTAGATATTTGTCTCAACTTGTATCTATGGGAATCTATAATTTTACTAGAAATATTGATGCAATTAAGTTTTTAATTGATAATCCAAATACATATAAAGATGTAGCGCAGTATCATCAATTAAATATGTTAACAGAAGAAGAACCTAAAGAAGTTGAAAAGGATAAAGATAAGAAAAAGAAGAAACATGAGGAAGAAGAAGGCTTTTCAATTTCATCTAATGAAGCTAGAAATGTAAGAGTTATTGGAATTAAGAATGTGACTGAGCATGCTGGAAGTACGACGTTGACATATCTTTTAAAAAAGCAATTAGAAAAAGCATATAAAGTTCTTGCTATTGAAGTAGATGGTGATGATTTTGTTTATTTTAATGATAAGTCATTAAAACATATTTCGCATAATAATCTCCAAGAAATGATTACAAGTCATTACGATGTAGATGTTATTTTAGTAGATTTAAATCATCAAGGTTCTAGAGCATTATGTACTGAAGTATTATATTTGATTGAACCTGGATTAATAAAATTAAATAAGTTGATAAGAGGAAATCCTAGAGCATTTGAGAATTTAAAAGGGGAAAAAATCTTATTAAATCGTAGTGTATTAAATGAGACTGATGTATCAGATTTTGAATATGAATCTAGAAGTAAAATATATTTTAATGTTCCTTATTTGGATGATAAATTGGATAATAATAAAGTCTTAAATGATTTATTAATTAAATTAGGCTTTAATAAATTAGATGATACTAATTCAGAAAAAGGCGGGAATTTGTTTAATATTTTTAAGTAAATTTAAGAAAGTAAGTTTGTCTTCTTTCTTTTTTTGTTGTTTTTTGTTAAAATAGTATTAATAGAAAAGGCGGTGAATCTTATGGATGATGAAGAATTAAAAGAATTAGAAGATTCACCTGTTGAAGAAATTGATAATACAGAAGAAGAAGTAGAGTATGAATCTGAAAAAAGTGAAATATCTGCAACAGCTCAATCTAGTAAGAAAATATTGGAATTACTTTTAAAAAAGAAAAAAGTTTTAATTGTTGTTATTTTAATATCATTTATTTTTCTATTACTTATAGTAGCTGTAGTGCTTGATAGTTCTGAGGTTCATGAATATCTTTATTATGAAAATGGAGATGAGCTTTCTAAGAAAAAAGTGACTATTACGTATAGAGAATTTGGAAGTGAAGAAGAAAAAGAATCTGAGATGGAATTAGAAGATTATATTACTAAAGCTGTTTATGCTTATTCCAAAGATATTAAAGCCATAGAAGCCAAAGGAGATAATCGTTATGACTTTCAGGTTTATTGGGCTCTTGCAATAGCTCTTAGAAATGAAGCTTTAACAAATAATTTTGAGGTAGAGTATCATGATGATAAAGATTTATTTAAAAATTATGAGAAAGATGAGCAAATAGATTTTGCTTTAGATAAAGCAAAAGGGCTTGTTATGGTTGATTTAAATGATAAGTTGATATCTACACGTGCGTCAAGTTATTGTTGGAATACACTAGATGAAGAAAAGCATACTTTATATCAAAATAACTTTTTTGTTCCTAATGATTTTTCTGATTCTTATGTGACTTATGATGTTTATAATGAATGTGAATGTAACAAATCTTCGGGCATTATTGAATCAAGTGTTCCTTTTGATGATGAAGATCCGCAGTGTTGGATTTATTTTGAAGAAGAAATAGAACATCATTATACTGATGCGAATGGAAATGATGCTACAGACATTGAAATAATATATAAAAAAGAATACTTGCATCAGGAAGAAGAAACTGGTTTTAGTCTTTATGGAGCATATTATTTCTGGCATGAAAAAGGTCTTAATTATTTACAAATATTAACTTCTTTTTATGGAGATGATTTAACAATTAAAACTTTGGATAAAAAAGAGGCGTCTCAGGAGTCTAAACTCGCTTATGAAAAAGGTAGTCAAAGTTCTTATTGTAATACATCATCTTCCACTGCTAATTTGGATTCATTTATTAATGGTTGGGAAGGACATGAAGGATTATGTAATAATAATACAGGTTATTATGCCAAAAAATTAAAAGATGGCGCCGATTTTACGGTCGGATATGGTGTAACGGAGTATGATGTTAGAACAAAGTATATGAAGCCCTTTATTGATGAGCATAATTGGGGGTCATATTTTAGAGTAAATAGTGAAGGATTGTATGATTTAAAACCTGGAGATTGTGTTCCTATTGAAGTAATTGATTCTATTAAGAGTCATGCTATAGAAGAAAAGTATGCACCTGCTGTTAGAAAAGCAGATGAAAAATATAATACGAATTTAACCCAATATCAACTTGATGCTCTTATTGATTTAAATTATAATCGTGGAAACGGGATTGATGAAGCTGTAAAAGCTTATTCAGAAGGTGGATATGAGGCATTGTGGAATGTAATAAAAACAAATTTAGGTGAACGTTCCAAAACAGATCCTGATATAAGATTAGCGATGCAAAAACGGAGAAAAGGCGAATTTGCTTTGTTTGTAACTGGTGATTATACTGATCAAGGTAAGTTTTATGATCATCGTGGTGTTAGTGATTATGATAATTATAATTCTGAAGGTGTTTTGGAGCGTGTTGCACAGTGTGCTAATGGGGGAAAAGATGGTTTTGCTCTTCCATTACCTAGTGATTCTAATTTCCATTGTACTTCTCCTTTTGGAACAAGAGTTCATCCAATTACCGGAATAACTCATAACCATTCTGGTCTTGATTTAGGAGTTGCTTCTGGTACAGATATTTATGCTTCAAAAGCTGGTACTGTCTTTGAGGTTGGTTTTAATCATTCTTCAATGGGAAATTACGTAAAAATACGTCATGAAGATGGAACAAAGACTGTTTATATGCATATGCTTAATAATTCAATTATTGTTTCTAAAGATCAAGAAGTTTCGCAAGGTGAAAAAATAGGGGAAGTTGGAATGACTGGTTCTGCTACTGGACCTCACTTACATTTTACAATTTATGATTCTAGTAACAATTTAGTTGACCCTTATGATTATTTAGATTTATCTATTCTATCAGACACTTCAAAATGTCATTTATAAAAAGGATGGTTGATTTATGAAAAGGATATTCTTTTTAGTAATAAGTTTGTTATTTTTTACATGTGGTTGTAGTGCTCATTATGAACTAACTCTAGGTGAAAAAGTTGAAGAAGTCAATCATGTATATACTAAAGAAAATTCTTCAGAAGTTTATCAAAATGTAGATTTAAATCGTATATTAAATTCTTACTTGCAATCTTATGTACCTGTTTATTATGATGAAAATGATGGAGTGGAAATTGGTAGTGAAAAAAATGATGGTGTAGAATATTATAATCTAGCACCTTATAAAAATGGTGGATTTGAAGGTTTTACTTCTTCATATCAGTTTGATTATTCAAATATTTATAGGTCTAGGATTATTAAAGAGTGTTTTGATGAAATATCAGTTCAGAAAAATGACACTGTTTATAGAATTAATACGAGTACTGGTTGTAAAGCATATAAGAAATATTCTTTGCTCGAAGATTTAACAATTGATGTTAAAACTGATTATGATGTTATCTCTTCGAATGCTGATGAAGTAAAAGATAATCATTATTACTGGTATTTTAATAAAAATAATTATTCTTCTAAATATATTTCATTTGTTTTTAATACTAAAAAAATAGATTTAAGTGGGTTTGAACCTGGGATGAGAGTTGAGCCTTCTACTTCAGAAAAGATAAGAGATTATGCTAGTGAGCATGCAGCTTTGATTATTTTTATAATGTTTTTAGTTTTTGGTGTACTTATTAGTACTTTAATAATCATAAAAAACAAGAAAAAATAGTTTAGAAAAAGGAAAATGTATTGTATAATATTTTTTAGAGAGGTGTATATATGAAATTTCGTGTATCGTCCAAAGATTTTATTATTTTTGTGATATTTTGTGTGTTTTTACTTTATTTGTGTGCCATTGCTGTACTTAATTTTTCATCATTTGCAAATGATGGGACATTCTTTGGGTTAAATCCTTTTCCAGCTTTTGTAGGTAAACATTTGCTTTTGACTTTGTTTATGTTTGGGGTTGCACTTGCTATTATTTTTTCTAGTGTATCGTCTTATATTTTTGATAAGGATAAAAGCGGGGATAAGTTTTTAAATATTGGTGAAAAAGATGAAAAAGGTTATTCTAGATGGTCAAAAGATAAAGAAATAAAAAGTGATAGAGGTGTCGTTCATATTCTTGCTAGTGATCAAAAAGTAGAAGGTGCTGGGGTTCCGTTAATCAATAATGGAAAAGAATTATGGGTTGATAATAGTGATTATCATACTTTAATTATAGGAGCTACCGGTTCAGGTAAATCAGAAGCCGTTGTTAAACCTCTTGTTAATACTCTTGCTAAAAAAGGGGAATCAATGATTATTAATGACCCTAAAGGAGAGTTATATAAATATTGTGGAGATTATTTGGATAAGCAAGGATATAATATTATTGTTTTGAATTTCCGTAATCCAAATAGAGGAAATTCTTGGAATCCACTTGCTATGCCTTATCATTATTATAAGGCTGGAAATAAAGATAAAGCTATTGAATTATTAAAAGATATTGGAAATAATATTTTAGTTGATCCTAAAAATAAAGATTCGGCTTTCTGGGAATCAACAGCTGCTGATTATTTTTGTGCTCTAGCTTTAGGATTATTTGAAGATGGAAAAGAAGAAGAAGTTAATATTAGTTCGATTTTCTTAATGGATAGTGTTGGAGATCAAAGGTTTGGAGCTTCTAGATATATTAACGAATATTTTAATATGAAGGGTGAAAATACTAGTGAATATGTTTTTGCTTCAGCAACCATTAATGCTCCAGGTGAAACAAAAGGTGGTATTCAATCTACTTTTAGAAGTAAAATGCAAAAGTTTGCAACTCAAGAAAATTTAGCTGAGATGCTTTCTTATTCTGATTTTGATATGACAAGTATAGGTGAAAATAAGACGGCAGTTTTCTTAATTATTCACGATGAAAAAACAACTTATCATAGTTTATTAACGATTTTCTTAAAGCAGTGTTATGAAGTACTAATTGATGTAGCACAGGAACGTGGAGGAAAATTAAAATATCGTACAAACTTTATTTTAGATGAGTTTGCTAACATGCCAGCATTGCAAGATGTTGATTCTATGGTATCAGCGGCTCGTTCAAGAGATATAAGATTTACCTTTATTATTCAAAACTTTGCTCAGTTAAATGATGTTTATGGTAAAGAAATTGCTGAGACTTTAAAAGGTAACTGTGGAAATATGATTTATCTTATTAGTACTGAGATGTCAGCACTAGAAGAAATTAGTAAAATGTGTGGAGAAGTCAAAAGTAAGGATAAAGATAAGACCGCTTCAACTCCACTTGTAACTGTCAGTGATTTACAAAAGATGAAAATGTGGGAAGTTATTATAAGAAGACTTAGGATGAATCCTTATAAAACTAAGTTTACACCTGATTTTAAAATGGATTGGGGAATTGAAAGAAAAGATTTTGATTTTCCAAAACGAGAGACTGGAACTTTACATTATTTTGATCTAAAAACGTTTGTTTCTGAGGCTAAAAGAAAACAAATGATGGAAGAATCTAATTCTAGAGAAGAGACTCCGCCTTTTAATCCTTTTATGGGAATGGGAATGAATCCTTTTATGGGGCCTCCTGCTGGGCCTTCACCTAGTAGTTTTACAGATCCGTCTTTAGATAGACCTATATCTAGTTTGTCTAGCGATGAGATTGATAAGATGATTGCCGATATTGATAAAAAATTAAAAGAGTTAGATGAAGAAGAAGAAAGAGAAAAAATGGAAAAAGAACGAAAGAATGGCATAGAACTTCCTAATCTAGAAACTCTTCCAGAAGAACACGTTGCATCTAAAGATACAGTTGAGAGAAAGGAAATTCCAGAGATTATTGTTGAAGATGAAAAGCCAAAAATTCATGTTGATAAAGATTCTATTGTAATGAATGATAATACAATTACAGATGATGAATTTTTTGATGATTTCTTTTCTTGATGAAAGTTTTTTGCTTTCTTTTTTTTTGGACATTTATTATATGCAAAAGATTTTTAAATGCATACAATAAGTTAGGTGAATAAGATTTGAAAAGAATTTCAATTAATACTTATCGTAAAGAAATGGGAATGTTAATTGATTTATCTAGTAGGGAATCATATATTATGTCTCATCATGATTATTCAGTTAACATTCCTTATCAACAATTTATGCTTTATTATGATCAATATCTAAACAAAAATGATGCATATTTTATTATTTGTCAGAAGGGTATTCATAGTAATCAAGCAGTGAGAATTTTAGAGTATCTTGGCTATAATGTTACGCAAGTTGTGAATGAATAAAAAGGATGACAATACATCTTTTTTTTTGTATAATTTTCTTAGGATGTGATTATTATATGGAATATATCATTATTGGTTTATTAATATTATTAATTGTTATGGTTCTTTTTTTAATTGTTAAAATATCTAAGAATAAAAAAAGTGAAGTTGATATAACTGAGAGATTAGGTAAATTTGAAACTAGTTTGACTAAAGAACTTGGGGAATTTAAATATCAATTCTCTGGTAATTTAAAAAAAGATTTTGAAGAGTTAAATGATCGAATTGAATCTAGAATGATTGCGATTAATGAAAAGGTTAATTTAAGATTAGATGAAAATTTTGATAAAACAAATCAAACATTTTCTAATGTTTTGGAAAGGCTTTCTAAGATTGATGAAGCTCAAAAGAAGATTGATAGCTTATCTTTAGATATTGTTTCTTTACAAGGTGTTTTAACAGATAAGAAGACAAGAGGTATTTTTGGTGAAGTTAATCTTAATTATATTTTGTCTAGTGTTTTTGGAGAGAATAATTCTAAAATATATGAATTGCAATATAAGATGCCTAATAACTATATTGCTGATAGTATTTTGCACGCTCCAAGTCCACTTGGAAATATTTGTATTGATTCTAAGTTTCCTTTAGAAAACTATGAAAGAATGACAGATAAAAAATTACCTAGAGATGAGAGGGAAACAGCTTTGAAGTTGTTTAAATTAGATGTTAAAAAGCATATTGATGCAATTAGTAGTAAATATATTATTGAGGGTTTTACATCTAATCAAGCAATTCTTTTTTTACCTGCTGAAGCGATATTTGCAGAAATTAATGCTTATCATCCGGATTTGTTAAGGTATGCATATTCTAAAAAAGTTTGGCTTACGTCTCCAACTACGTTGATGAGTACTTTAACAACTATTGCTATGATTATTAAAAATTTGGAACGTGATAAATATGCGAAAGTTATTCAATTAGAACTTAATAAATTATCATTAGATTTTGATCGTTATAGAGAAAGATGGGATAAGTTATCAAGAAGTATTGATAGTGTTAGTAAAGATGTTAAAGATATTAATGTTACGACAGAAAAAATTACTAAGAGATTTGATTCTATAAATAAAGTTGAACTCTCTGAACTTGAGAGTAGAAGTGAGGAGTAAATATGCTTCGTGTTTCTCATTTATCTAAAAGTTATGGTGATTTAAAGGCAGTAGATGATTTATCTTTTGAAGTAAAAGATGGAGAAATATTTGGCTTACTTGGTGTTAATGGAGCGGGAAAGACTACTACTTTTCGAATGATAGTTGGGCTTTTAAAACCAGATAATGGTGAGGTATTATTAGATGATAAAATAATTGATTATACTATGACATCATCAATTGGGTTCTTAACTGAAGAGAGAAGTTTGTTTACTAAAATGACGGTGGAAGAACAAGTGTATTTTTTTGCACGACTTAAAGGAATGAAGAAAAAAGAAATTGATGAAGAACTTGATAAATGGTTAGATTTATTAGATATTAGAGAATATAAACACAAAAGAATTAAGGAACTTTCTAAAGGAAATCAGCAGAAAATCCAATTTATTTGTGCTTTAATTCATCATCCAAAGCTTTTATTGCTTGATGAACCTTTTACTGGGTTAGATCCTTTTAATGTTGCGGTTTTGATGGATATTTTAAGAAATCTAGCAAAAGAGGGAACTATGATAATCTTTTCGTCACATAGAATGGAACATGTGGAAGTTTTTTGTGATAGTTTACTTATTTTAGTAGAAGGGAAAAGTATTATAAGTGGGACTTTAAAAAGTATAAAAGATAATTATAAGAAGAAAAAAATATTATTAAAAGGTAATGTTTCTTTAAAAGAGTTAAAGATGATTAATGGAATCGAAAAAATAGAAAGAGTCAATCAAGAATATGTTATTGAAGTAAGTTCTGCTAAAGTAGTAAAGGAAGTTTTTAAAATAGTTAAGAAAAGTAATTCTTTAGAAAAATTTATGGTAGAAGATGCTTCATTAAATGATATTTTTGTTTCTAAAGTGGGTGAAATTAAACATGAATAGTCTGTGGTTTTTAGTGGGAGCTAGCTTAAAGAAAAAAATTAAATCAAAATGGTTTATAGGAATTAATATTGTTATTTTTCTTTTAGTTTTTTTGACTTTACATATTAGTGATATTATTACTTTTTTTGGTGGCGATTATCAGGAAGCTAAACAAATTGTTGTTGTAGATAGAGCTTTTGTTTATCCTAAGTTTAAAGAACTGATGGAAGAAGAAGAAAATTTTCAAATAACTTATCAATTATCTTATAGTAATTTAGATTTAAACGAGACTTTAAAGAAGGCAAGAGAAGATGGTAGTATTGTTGTGGTTATAGAGAAAGATTATTCTAATTTCTTATCTTCAGTTGTTTATTCAACTTCTAATGTGGCAACAATTACTAAAACGGCTATTCAAAATAGTTTGAATACTATAAAAAAAGAATTAGCTATTGCTTCTCTTGGTTTAAGTGAAGAAGATTTAAGAGTGTTAAGTTTAGATACTTTGGTTAATTATCAAATACTTGATACGACAAGTAATGAAGTATTTGAAGATAAATCAAATTTATTTGTGTCAATTGTTGTTATTGTGTTTATTATGATTTCTTTCTTTATTATTATTAATCTTGTGCAAATGGTTGGAGCAGAGATTAATGATGAAAAAACAAATAAAACAATGGAAATAATAATTTCTGATGTTCACCCTAAAATACACTTTTTATCCAAATTAATATCTTCTATTTTCTTTAATTTGTTTCAAGTTAGTCTTTTTGCTTTATATATTTTTATTTCTTCTAGTTTAAAATCGACTAGTACTAATTCTTCTTTTGTCTTTGATATATTATCTACAGTTATGAGTAAAGAAGTGATTCAAAGTATAGTAGCTGTTGCGCCAATTTTAATTATATTTTTTATTATCACTTTAATTACTTATGCTATGTTATCAGCTATTTTAGCTTCAGCAACGACAAATATAGATGATTTTCAACAACTACAGACACCGCTTATGTTAATTGTTTCTTTTGGCCTTTATTTATCTATTTTTGCTATGATTTTTGAAGGGTCAGTCTTTGTTAAAGTATTATCTTTTTTTCCTCTTCTTTCATTTATGCTTTCGCCAACTCTTTATTTTTTAAATCAAATATCTGTTTTGTCTTTAGTTATATCGATGCTTATTTCTTTAATATTTGCTTTTCTTGTTTATAAATATGGAATTTTGATTTATCAGATGGGTATTTTGAATTATTCTGGAGATCATTTATGGAAGAAGATGTGGCAAGCTTTAAAAGATAGATAGCTATAATTTTGATATTATTTTAAAAATCAAATAACACTCTTGATATTACAATTAGAATGTGATATAAATAAATTGTGAGAAGCACTAATTCCTAAGACTGGTGCTTACCACTATTGGTAGGACACCTTAATTCAGTTGAGAATTAAGGTGCTTTTTTTATATTAAACGTAATATAATTACGAGTAACGCAAAAATAATAACAAGTAATACAAAGTTGATTAGTTTATAATCAGATTTACTCATTATAAATCACTCTCCTTATTATAAACCCCCTGAAAATTAGTCTTAGGAATATACTAGGATAAGTGATAAGCACCTCATGGCTTCTCAAGTATCATATTTTAAATGAAGAAAATTATAATGTCCAGAGAAGAAATTGGTAAGTTTGGTCATTATTTGTCTAAGAATGTCGAAATTAGAATATAAAATCGTTATATAGTTATGTAAAAAAATAATTGAATTTTTTGAGGCTTGGAAGTATAATAGTTTCATCAATTAGTTACTTGGAAGAGTATTTATTTTAGGATTTGTAGAGACTTTGTGTTTTGGTGAAAACAAAGATGAATAAAATATTGAAGACACTAAGGTATTTCTAATTCGCTTTTCTTGCGTTAAAGGATTTGAAAGTGCATGATTAATCATGAATTAAGGTGGCACCGCGGACTTATAAATGAGGAGTTCGTCCTTACTATTAGGACTCCTCATTTTTATTTTTAGAGAAAGGATTGATGTATTTTGAAAAGTATTATGAATTCAACATTAGGATTAAAAGATGTTGGTAAGGAAGTAACCCTTTATGGCTGGGTTGCCAAAAAAAGAAATTTAGGCGGACTTATTTTTATTGATTTAAGAGATAGGAGTGGAATTATTCAGTTAGTTGTTAGACCTGAAAGTTCATTTTATTCTTTAGCTGAAAGTTTAAAAAGTGAGTATGTTATTAAAGTAAGCGGAAGTATTGTTGAAAGGGAGAGTAAGAATTCTAGTTTAGCAACAGGAGATATTGAAGTTGAGATTTCTGATTTAGTTTTATTAAATGAAGCAAGTGAACTTCCATTTTCTATTACTGATGATACGACCGCTTTAGAAGACACAAGATTAAAGTATCGTTATTTAGATATTAGAAGGAATCAAATAAAGGATAAGTTAGTTGCTAGACATAAAATTATGATGTTGATTAGAAACTTTTTAAGTGAACAAAACTTTATTGAGGTTGAAACTCCTGTACTTTGTAAGTCAACTCCAGAAGGGGCTAGAGATTATTTAGTTCCGAGTCGAGTTAATCCTCATAAATTTTATGCTCTTCCTCAATCACCTCAGTTATTTAAACAATTACTTATGGTTGGTGGAATGGAAAGATACTTTCAAATTGCTAAGTGTTTTAGAGACGAAGATTTAAGAGCTGATAGACAGCCTGAATTTACACAAGTTGACTTAGAGATGAGTTTTGTTGATGAAGAAGATGTCATGAGTTTGACAGAAAATTTAATTGCGCATATCTTTAAGAATTTGAAAGGAATTGATGTTTCTTTACCTTTGTTGAAAATGAAATATGATGATGCGATTAGAGATTATGGTTCAGACAAGCCTGATTTAAGATTTGATATGAAGATTCAAGATATTAGTGAAATACTAAAAAAGACAGAATTAGGTTTTATTAAAGATAGTTTGGATAATGAAGGTATTATTAATGCTATTGTAGTTAAAAATGTGGCTGATATTTACTCTCGTAAAGAAATTGATAAATGTAGTGATTTTGTTAAGAATTTAGGGGCGTCAGGTTTAATTTATTTAAAATATGATGGAGAATTAACTGGCTCTATTGTGAAGAATTTAAGTGAAGAAGAGAAGAATAGTATTGTTCTAAAATTGGGCTTAGAAAAGAATGATTTAGTTTTTGCTATAGTAGGAAAATATGAACAAGTAAAAACAGTTCTTGGAGCTTTAAGATGCAAATTAGCAAAGGATTTAAAGCTAATTAAAGAAAATGATTATAAGTTACTTTGGGTAGTTGATTTTCCAGCTTTTGAATATAGTGAAGAAGAAGGAAGATACGTTGCTTGTCACCATCCTTTTACTTCACCAAAAGATAGTGATGTAGATAAATTATTAAGTGATAAAAAGCATTGTTATTCTAAAGCTTATGATATTGTTATTAATGGTTATGAAGCTGGTGGAGGGTCTATTCGTATTCATGATGCTAAAGTTCAGAAGAAGATGTTTGAGGCATTAGAATTAAGTGAGGAAGATATCAAAGAAAAATTTGGCTTCTTTGTTGAAGCTTTAAAATATGGTACACCTCCTCATGGAGGACTTGCTTTAGGACTCGATCGTCTTACAATGCTTTTAACTGGAACAGATAATATCAGGGATGTTATAGCATTCCCTAAAACTGCAAGTGCAAGTGATTTGATGAGTGAATGTCCAAATGTTGTAACTACTAAACAACTAGATGAACTACATATTAAACTTAAAAATAACTAGTCAAAACAGACTAGTTTTTCTTATGAATTTATGATACCATTGTTACATAGAAAATAGGAAGAAGGAAGTTTGAGTATGAATCAAAAAAAAGTTAAAAATTATACTTTAGGCTTATTTATAGCCTTAATAGCATTAGTATCAGGTATTTCTTATGCGTACTTTACGGCATCATTCCAAAATCTAGGAGTAAGAGAGACTACTATTACCCTAGCAGAGATGGGAAGTTTAAAACTAACCGCAACAGAGGCTACTTATACTAGTGGAAGTCAA
>OCTW011607378.1_pt1 | contig 45775 bp, 39 predicted proteins | sample 1539671 | NCBI WGS metagenome assembly OCTW01 (sample SAMN02144230, study PRJEB22623) | gut metagenome | biome: sheep rumen | host: Ovis aries | place: New Zealand
CCGTTGAAAGCATCCTGGCAGTTCTGCCGGAATAGATCCTTCGTCACTTTGTTCCTCAGGATGACACCCTTGTCACTCTCAGGAGAACATCGTCATTCTGAAGATGATATCGTCATTCTGAAGATGACATTGTCATTCTGAGCGAAGCGAAGAATCTCTTTCAATAAGCTCCACGAGCCTGTCAACAGCCTCGTTCTCGGGGATATGCCTGAGGACGGGTTCTTTTTTACGATAAAGGGTTACCTTGCCGGCACCTTCGCCCACGTAACCGTAGTCGGCATCGGCCATTTCTCCCGGGCCGTTTACAATGCAGCCCATGACGGCAATCACGACATCCTTGAACTGGGAGGTGGCTTCCTTCACTCTGTTGAAGGTGTTTTCGAGGTCGTAGAGCGTTCTTCCGCAGCCGGGGCAGGCAATGTACTCCGGTTTATAGAAGCGTCTTCTGCAGGCCTGTAAAATCTCGTCTTTGAGATAGGCGTCTTCCAGCGGAATGTCGTCCACTTCGTGATTGAGCAGGGGAGCGCCCCAGTCACAGGCGGCACGCAGGATAGATTCTTCGCGTTCGCTCAGAATGACAGAAGGGGTGCTCGGGACGGTAGGGCCGTAGCGCCGTGCCAGATAGCGGGCCACGGGAATCTCGTTGGCAGGATCTTCCGTGAGAGAGACGCGGATGGTATTTCCGATACCTTCCGAAAGCAGCGTGGAAATGGCCACGCAGCTTTTGATGCGGCCGCTGTCGCCGTTTCCGGCTTCCGTAACGCCCACATGCAGCGGGAACACCACGCCATTTTCCTTCATCAGCCGGGCCAGTTCCCGATAGGCCTGAACCATCACCACCGTATTGGATGCTTTCAGGGACACCACCACATTGTAGAACGAGGCATCGATGCACATCTGCACCCACTCCATGGCGGCCAAGGCCATGGCCTGCGGCGTATTGCCGTATTTTTCCACGATATAACGGCCCAGCGATCCGTGATTGAGCCCGATCCGGATGGCCCGGTCGAATTGCTTGCATTTATCCAGGAAGCGGCCGAACAGGACCCGTGCCTTCTCGTGGTCCGGGTGGAAATTGCCCGGATTGATGCGGATCTTCTCCACCACCGGCACCACCGCCATGGCAATCTCGGCCGAAAAATGGATATCGGCCACCAGGGGGACATCCACTCCATCGCCGCGAAGCGTGGAATGAATCTGCTCCAGCGCCTTCACGTCGGAAAGGGAAGGGACCGTAATGCGGATAAGCTGTGATCCGGCCTCCGCGAGACGACGGCACTGAGCCACCGTAGCGGCCACATCGGCCGTGCGGGTATTGCACATAGTCTGCACCACAATGGGATGGTCGCTGCCGATCAGCACGGAACCGCCCACGCGGACGGTCCGGGTTTTCAAAATATCTTTACTCATGTTGCATTTCTTCTTCTATCATCTTCCGGGCCAGTTTCCTGAGCTGGGAACGGGTATGGCCATACCGGGGCGTAATCTGGTAATAGACGCCGAAAGTGACGGCGCCGTCCAGCGGATAGCCGAAGCGGTAATAGTACGGGCTGGCATAGTCCGGTTTCCAGAAGGAACCCCAGCCCCATTTGACCTGTGCATTCAGATGGAATTCGAAGGGATTCAGCACCACGGCGAAACCGACGCCGCCCTGCAGGCCGTAACTCAGCCGTAAATCGTAATCCATGAACTGGTCGATATAATTCTCATATTCGGAACCCACATAATACTCGTCCAGGGTACGGTGGACCCGGGTCCGGTACCCCATGTAAAGTCCAACTTTGGCCATCAGCTTGAAGTACTCGCCGATATCAAAGTGGAAGTGGGAAAGCATGAAGGCCTCCGGAACCTGATACTGAACCTTGTAGGCTCGCGAGCCGCTTTCAACGGGCCGGTTGCCGGTTTCCTTGTTCACTTTGAATTCATATCCCTCGTGATTGAACTGCGCCCCAAACTCAAACCCCATGTTGGGAAAAAGGCCGAACATGGTGAACTGGCGGATCATGGAAAAGCCCACCACCGGATATTGCATCAAGAAGACGCTCTCCCGGAGGGGATTGAAGAAACCGCGTTCCAGCGAAATGCCGCCGTAAATGCCGGCCATGAAATAGTCGTTGGGTTTCCGGACCTGAAGTTTCAGGCTGTCCAGGTACTCGTTGGTAACAGTGTCGGGCAGGGAGAAGAACTCTTCTTCCAGATTCACCTGCGCCCGGGAAACGGCGCAGAAAGCCAATAGGGCCGCGACTGCGGTCAGGTATCTCCTGCTCATCGGAACATTTCCTCCAGATTAATCTTCCATACCATCTCGGCCCTTTCCAGGACCTTGATCAGGATTTGGTCGTCCGGTTTGAAAAAACGCACCTTCTCCGGCTGCCGATGCGCCAGCAGGAGACCCGTGTCCACGATGTTGTTCCGGTTGATATCCTCGGTAATGCGAATGCAGTAAGCACCCTGTTTCAGGTAAGGGAACACCACCGTCGCGTCCTTGTCCACGATGAAGGAACGCTCCACCTTGTCGCGTTTCTCGGTCAGGAGATCGATGATATATTTGTTCTTGACTCCGGTGAGTTCCAGGGAAATGGAACTCAGTTTCTCATCGTTCGGAAGGGTCACTTTGAGGTCGGTACTGTCGTTGTAATAGCCGTTTATATCCCGGAAAAGGCGATGTGGTATCTTGAGATAATAATCGAATCCGATCTGCATGGGTTCTTCGGGATAAATGTTGTAATGCCGCAAATTGGTGGAATCCTGCACCACGCGCACCTTTCCCGTACTTTCCTGCTGACGGGGATTCACGATCCTGAATTTAAGTGAATCCCAGGCCGACTCAATCAGGGGATACTTGAACTCCACCTCGTAGCCGTACTGCTCGATGGTGGTCGGATCGGCCTTGGTGGTCATCACGGCGATGGTGTCCTCGTGCTTGGTGTTCCGGGTGCTGGAGGACTTTTTCATGAGCTCGGCCCGCAGTTCCTTGCTGATGGCCAGTTTCACCGTTTCGTCGGTGGGCTTCAGGACACCGGCCGTGTCGGTCTTGTCATACTTGATGACCAGCTGCAGGGTGTCCGGCATTTTCCGCTGGTCGTTCACCCACAGTTCCAGGGAATCCCGCTGACGATTGAACTGAGAGATCAGTTTCTCGCGCGGGAGGCCCTTGATACGCATGTCGTGGATCACGGCGTCGGGCGCCATGAAGGTAAGGTAGGCGGTTCGGAGGCCGACGCGTTCCTTTTTCACAATCAGCTGTTTGGAGGGCTTCTCGCGGAACAGGTTCAGTTCGATGTCCGTCTTTCGGGCCATGCAAAGGGCCGTATCCTTCATGTCGAACTTCATCAGTTCGTACAGGGAATCCCGATAGACGGTCTTGGGACGGAACAGGGAATCCAGGAAAGCGACCCTTTCGTTGTCCGGATCGTACATGTTGTTGTTGTTCTCGTCCTTGACGGCATAGACGCGATACACCGTGTCCTGGATATTCCGCATGCTGAAAAAGCCCCAGTCATCCGTCTTGGCAGCCGCAATGGGACGCTGCAGGAAGACGGCGGAATCCGAAGGGTCCTTGTAAAGCATTACGGTGATGCCTTTCATCGGCTTGAGGGAATTGCAGTCCTGCACCAGGCCGGTCATGCACATGGAATCAATCTGGCTGCCGGTGGAGAAGACCAGGGTGAAGCCCGGGAAGGGATTGCCCTCGTTGTTGTCCACGATGGCGCCGGTCAGATCCAGCGTATAAGTGGTGTTGGAATCCAGGTCTTCCTCGAAGGTAACCTCCAGCGACTTGCCCTTGATGGCCGATTTGGGCCGCTTCTCCTGCGGCGGAGAAAGGTAGATGCCGTTGGCATCCTTGATTTTCACATATTCGTTGAACGTGAAACGGATCTTGGTTTTATGGACGTCCACATTTACCGTCCCGGGCAGGGGAGACACCTTGGTCAGGACCGGGGGAATGGTGTCCTTGGGCCCGCCGGTAGGGGGCGTAGTGGTATTGGCACAGCCGGAAGGGAACATCAGCGTGCCCAGGATGATGGCGGCCGGAATGAGGGGAAGGAATTTTTTCAGTTTCATAGGTCGCTTCTCGTTACATTTTCTATGCCTTCAATGGCAGAAAGTTCTTTAATCATCTGATCCAGCGTGCTCCGGGACGATACGGCCATTTCAATATACCCCTCGAAAAGACCGTGGTCGGCCTGGAGGTAGAGTTTCCGCATGTTTACGCCCATCACACGGGACACATAGTGGGAAATCTCGTTGAGCATGCCCACACGGTCGATTCCCTTTAAGGTGATGCGCACCGGGAAAGAGGTCTCCTCGGCCTGTTCCAGCCATTTGGGGACCACCACCCAGTCACCATGCGTGGCAGCAATGCTCTCCGCCACGGGACAGGTTTTCTTGTGAACGGTAATCATGCCGTCCGGGGCCTTGAAGCCGATTACCGGGTCTCCCGGAATCGGGTTGCAGCAGCTGGCGATGGAAAAGCGCGTCGCGCCCGGATCGCTGCTGCCGATGATGATGGTCTCGGTACCCTCCTTTTCGTCGGCCTTGTTTTCCAGCCGCAGCATCTTGCGAAGCCAGGACAGACGGCTTCCGGAATTGCGTTTGAGCGCCTCCTGGACGTGTTCAAGGCGAAGTGAACCAATGCCGATTCCGTAATACAGCTCCTCGCGCGAAGCCACGCCATAAGACACTTCCAGGCGCTGGAGGTTGCGCTCACTGATGTCGAAACCAAGCCCTCTGAGCGCATTCTCGAGAGTCTTACGGCCAAAATCCACCGTCTGTTTGCGCTCGGTCTTGAAATAGTCTGTCACGATGGTGCGGGCTCGGCGCGTAGTGAGGAACTGAAGCCATTCCGGCTGGGGCTTGGCATCCTCGGCCGTAATGATTTCCACCTTGTCGCCTGTCTTGATGACATGGCTCAGGGTTACCAGTCGCTGGTTCACCTTGGCGGCAATAGACTTGTTTCCCACTTCCGAGTGGATGAGATAGGCAAAGTCCAGACAGGTGGCGCCTTTCTGGATGGATCGCTGCTCGCCCATGGGCGTGAACACGTAAATATCCGTGGACGTGAGGTCGTTGTGGATGATGTCCAGCAGCTCCAGGGCATTCACATCCGGATTCACCAGGATTTCCTTGATCCGCTCCAGCCAGTTGTCCATCTCATAGTCTCCTTCGCCCAGATAACCGTGCCGCTTGTAAATCCAATGGGCGGCAATTCCTTTTTCGGCGATGTCGTCCATGCGGCGGGTGCGGATCTGCACTTCCACCCATACGCCGGAGGGGCTCAGCAGCGTGCAGTGAAGAGCTTCGTAACCATTTGATTTCGGATGTTTTACCCAATCCCTCAAGCGCTCCGGCATATATCGGTAAATGCCGGTAACGATGGAGAAAATGTGGTAGCACTGGTCGCGCTCCGTCTCGGACGACTGCTGGTCGGCGTCAAAAATGATGCGAATGGCATAGAGGTCATACACTTCATCGAAGGAGATTTTCTTCTCCTGCATCTTATGCCAGACGGAATAAGGCGTTTTTACACGTTTCTTGATTTCAAACTTGAAATGGGCCTTCTCCAGGGCTTCTTCAATGGGAACGACGAATTCCGTCATCTCCGCCCCTTTATCCTCAATGTTCTTGTCGATGCGGGCTTTGATTTCCTCGTAGGCCTCCGGTTCCTTGTAACGCAGCCAGATGTTCTCCAACTCGCTCTTGATGCCGTACAGACCCAGCCGGTGAGCCAGGGGAATGAAAATGAACATGGTCTCCGAGAGAATCTTGTCCCGCTTGTGTTCCGGCATGTGCTCGATGGTGCGGCAGTTGTGCAGCCGGTCGGCCAGTTTGATGAGAACCACGCGCACGTCGTCATTGAGCGTAAGAAGGATGCGCTTGAAATTCTCGGCCTGAAGGCTCTGCTGGGAGATGTCGGTCCCGTGAGTCTTCTGCTCGTTGTCCAGCACCGTCTTGATTTTGGTAAGCCCGTCCACCAGTGAGGCAATCTTGTCGCCGAAGCGTTCCCGGATATCCTCCACCGTATAGTCCGTGTCTTCCACCACGTCGTGCAGGAGGGCGGCCGATATGGACTTGTATCCCAGGCCGATGTCATCCACCACAATCTGCGCAACGGCAATGGGATGAATCATGTAGGGTTCTCCGCTGCGGCGACGCACGTTGCGGTGTGCGTCGTTGGCGAATTCGAAGGCCCGGCGCACCACTTCCATCTCGCTTGCGTTGGCACAGCGTTTTTCGGCCGACAGTCGGAGTTTTTCATACTCCTGGGCAATGATTTCGTAATCTTTCTCGGTGAACTCGGAGAAACTCATATAGTCAATCTCTTTTTTTCTTAAAACAAGGTAGGTTCTGCATCCGCCATTCCAAACAAAGTGCTTCCTGTCATTCCAAGCGAAGTCGAGGAATCTCCTATCATCTCCCGCAGGGCGACCTCGTCGATGATTTCCACGCCCAGCTCGGCGGCCTTTTTCACCTTCTCCGGTCCGGGCTTGGCGCCGGCGAGCAGGAAACTGGTCTTCCCGCTCACGGAACCGCTGTTTTTGCCCCCGTGGGCTTCGATGAGCGCCTTCATGTCGTCCCGGGAAATGGAGAAGTTGCCGCTGATCACGATGGTTTTTCCTTCCAGGGCTTCGGAAAGCCGCCGCTTCTCCTGTTCCAGAGAAAATTGCAGACCGGCCTCCTGCAGGCGTTCCAGTTCGCGGAGGTTCTCCGGAACTTGAAAGTAGGCGAGGATGCTGTCGGCAATGACCGCCCCTACGTCGGATACGGCCAGCAATTCTTCACGGGAAGCGGCCATGAGGGCCTTCATGGAGCCGAAATGGCGGGCGAGGTCCCGGGCGGTGGTCTCTCCCACATAGCGGATGCCTACGGCGAAAAGGACACGCTCGAAGGGGACGTTTCTGGAGTCCGCCAGGCTTTGCAGCAGGCGGCGCGCACTGCGCTCCTTCCAGCCCTCCAGCTGCAGCAGCTGGTACTCCGTGAGGCTGTATAAGTCCGCCGGAGTGCGTACCCATTGCTTGTTGTAGAGCTGTTCCACGGTGGCTTCTCCGGCCAGGACGTTCATGGCCTTGCGGGAGAGGAAATGCAGGATTTTGCCCTTCATCTGCGTGGGACAGCCGCTGGTGTTGGGACAGAACCAGCGGGCTTCGCCTTCCGGCTTCTCCAGCGGGGTGCCGCAGTCCGGGCATACGCTCGGGAATACGGGTCTCACAGCGCCAGGCCTGCGTTTGGAAGGCTCCACGGCCGTAATCTTCGGAATGATTTCGCCGCCTTTTTCCACATACACCCAGTCACCTTCATGGATGTCCAGGCTGCGGATTTGGTCCTCGTTCACCAGAGTGGCACGCTTCACCATGGTGCCGCTCAGCAGCACGGGTTCCAGGTTGGCCACCGGCGTCACGGCGCCCGTCCGTCCCACCTGGTAGTCGATGGAGAGGATGGGAGTGCAGGCCTGCTCGGCCTTGAACTTGTAGGCCACGGCCCAACGGGGGCTCTTGGCCGTATAGCCCAACTGCTGTTGGTACGCCATCTCGTTGATTTTGATGACGATACCGTCCGTGGCATAGGGAAGGTCCTTCCGGGCGCTGTCCCAATGGGCAATATAAGCCTCTATCTCCCGGATGTCGTGGCAGATGCGCCGGTCCGGGGAAACGGGCAGGCCCCAGCCGGCGGCAGCGCTGAGCGCGGCGTCATGGGTCGGATAATCCACCTGTCCGCCTGGGATATGGTAAAGGGTGCAGAAGAGGCCGCGACGGCCCACTTCCTCCGGGTCCATGAGCTTGAGCGAACCGCTGGCCGCATTGCGCGGATTGGCGAAAAGCGGCTCCTCATTCACCTCCCGCTCGTGATTGAGCTTGTCAAAAGACTCGTAGGGCATGAGCACTTCGCCGCGGATTTCGAACTCGTCGGGCCAGCCGCTTCCGGCCAGGTTTTCCGGGATATTCGAAATCTGGCGGGCGTTCTCGGTGACGTCGTCTCCCACCACGCCGTCTCCCCGGGTTAGGGCGCGGAACAGTTTTCCGCCGCGATAGGTGAGGCATATGGCCGTTCCGTCAAACTTGAGCTCGCAGCAATAGGTGAATGGCGTATTCAGGGCCTTCACGGCCCGCTGGGCGAACTCTTCCACCTCGCCGATGGAATAGGTGTTGGCCAGCGAGAGCATGGGGTACTTATGGGGATATTTGGCAAAGCCGGAACCCTCCCGGGACTTTTCATCCTCCAGATCCGAGCCTACCCGGCGGGTAGGGGAATCTTCTGTGGCATATTCGGGATATTCGGCCTCCAGCGCCTCCAGTTCATGCATAAGGGAATCGTACTCGAAGTCGCTCATGGTGGGGGCGTTGTCCACATAATACTTCCGGCTGTTCTCCCAGAGAACGGCCTTCAGCTGCTCTATCCGCTGTTTGGCTTCCGTGTAGTCCATTCTTTGCGCATGCGTACACATGTGCGTACACAAAACACAAAGATAACTAAAAAAAGAGAAATTCCCTAATAAGTGTAGCCGGCTTCGTTTTTTTCGCGGTTTTCCTCGATGACATCCTCATATCCCTTGAGGGCTGCAAAAGGCGCGAACTGAGCCGCACGCTCCAGCCGGGCCATGCGGGGATGCCTGCTGGACGTGGGATGCTCCAGATGGATGATATCGTCGTACGGAGTATTCATTCGTGGTGTCCTCCTATCTGTTGGTTACGCTCCCGCGTGGTGGCGCCCTCCTCGAAATTCATGCCTTTGAGGATGGCATTTTTTCCGAATCTGCGCCGGATTTCCAGGATGGCCTCCTGTTGTTTCCGTTCCCGGGTAGTATCTGTGTTTTCTTCGAAAAGACTCAGTTGCCGTCCTTCGGCACTATCTTCATCCTTCACTTGAGATGCCACTACGTAAATCCTTCTTACAAAAAGATTTTTATCCACTATTCTGTCAAAGAGTTCCGTCATGGACTGAAGCAGGATGGAAGTGGCCGACGTGGCAAAAGGCAGGTTGATGGAACCATGGGCCGGCTTGGGTGTAGGACGCCCGTACCAGTCCTGCACCATAGGCCCGTTTCCTTTGCCGGCTTCGTAGCCCACATGCAGCACCAGCTGGGTGGTTACCAGGCGCTTTTCCACCAGGTCCAAGGACAGTAGGTCCGTCATTTCCCGCACAATGGTACGGGCCTTCTCAAAGGAATAGGGCTCCATGAGCACCTGACCGCTGGAAAGGCTGCTGGCCGACGGCTTGTAGCGCTTGATGTCGGCCATGGTGCACGGTTCCCAGCCCCAGGCGTGGTCAATGAGCAGTTCCGCATTGACGCCAAAGAGCTTGTACAGCACCTCCTCGTTTTCCAGCGACATGCGCGCCACGTCGCCGAGGGTGTACATGCCGGCCGATGCCAGCCGGGCCTCCGTTCCGTGTCCGATGCGCCAAAAGTCCGTCAGGGGCTTGTGGGTCCAGTATTTCTGCCGGTAACTCAGCTCCGTAAGTTCGGCGATGCGCACGCCGTCCTTGTCGGCCTTCCGGTGCTTGGCCTCGATGTCCATGGCCACCTTCGCCAGATACAGGTTGGGGCCGATCCCCGCCGTCGCCGTGACACCGGTCTCCCTCAGCACCTCCCGGATCAGGCGCATCGCCAGCGTATGGGCATCCGTATGGTACATGCGCAGATATTCAGTGGCGTCGATAAACACCTCGTCGATGGAATAGACATGAATGTCTTCCGGGGCAATGTAGCGGAGGTACACGCCGTACACTTTTCCGCTTATTTCCAGGTACATGGCCATGCGGGGCCGGGCCGTGATAAAGTCCAGTTCCAGGCGCGGATTCTCCCGCTTGAGGCGGGCAATCCGTTGTTTCACTTCAAACAGCCGGGGACGTCCTGGAATGCCGTATGCCTTCAGGGCGGGGGAGACGGCCAGGCAGATGGTCTTGTCCGTGCGGGAGTCGTCGGCCACCACAAGACGTGTGGAAAGCGGGTCCAGCCCCCTCTCCACGCACTCCACCGAGGCGTAGAACGACTTCAGGTCGATGGCGATATAGGTCTTTTCCTCCACTGTTATGCCAGGAGCTCATCCATCCGGCTCTTGCAGAAATCCAGGAACTGGGGATGCTCGTTGGGATGGAAGTAATAGGTGCGAACCACATCCAGGGCGGAAAGGGGATTCAGTTTCTGCTCCAGGGCCGACAGGTCTTCCATTCCCGTATAGGCCCTGGCGAAAGCTTTCCAGAAGGCCGCCATCTGTTCCGCGTTCATGTGGGTAAGATCCTGGACTGCTGGAATCAGGCTGTCTATCATCATCATCTTGTACAGATGGGCCAGGTCTATGACAGGGTCTCCCACGCACAGCCAGCCCAGGTCTATCCAGTAGGGCTTTTCCCGGGAAAGGATCAGGTTTCCCGGCTGGAGGTCTCCATGCACGGCGGTAGCCGTATCGGCCATTCCGTCCACCAGGGAATACAACTGCTCCCGCTGGGCTTCCGACACAAACGGAGCAAAGGCCACGGCCTCCCTCAGAAGGGGCTTCAGGGAAGGGACATAGCGACTTACGGAAAGGGGATGCGCGTGCAGCTGGTGGCTGTACTCTGCCATCAGGGCGGCAAATTCGGGAATGCGCTTCGGCTCATCGGCACAAAGGCGGGAAAAGGATTTTTTATCCTCTATCCTTTCTGCAATATAGCCGTGATTCTGGCCGTCGCGCACTATTTCATAGACCTCAGGGACAGGAAGGCCAGCTTCATAGGCCGCCCTGGAAGCATAGAACTCCTGTTCTATCTTTTCGGCCGACGAGAGGGTACCGTGCACCAGTTTGAGCAGTTTTCCCGGATGGGCATCCGAGATAAAAGCCTGCCCGTTGAAACCTTCGCCCACCTGCGTCCAGGCCGACAGGTCTATTTGAGGATAATTCTGCATATGAAAATACGTGTTATTGCCGTAAAGGTAGGCAATCCTTCCCGATTTGCCAAACACAAATTGCCCACATATCAGGAAAAATGACTATCTTTGCATGATTTAACGGAAGTTAGTTTTAACAAGATACGATTTATGAAAGATTCCATCATCATCCTTTGCGGTGGCGGCCCGGCTCCGGGCATGAACACCGTGGTTATGTCTGTGGCCAAGACCTTCCTCAGCAACGGTTATCGCGTAATCGGCCTGCACGGTGGTTACAGCGGTCTTTTCTCCAAAACCCCGCGCACCGAGGACATTGATTTCTTCAAGGCCGACGCCTACTTCAACCGAGGCGGCAGTTACCTCCAGATGAGCCGTTTCAAGCCCACCGACAAGGATTTCGAGGAGAACTTCAACCTGGGCCTGTTCCAGGACAACAACATCAAACTGCTGGTAACGGTGGGCGGAGACGACACTGCCTCTACCGCCAACCGCATCGCCAAGTTCCTGGAAGCCAAGCAGTATCCCATCCACAACATCCACATTCCCAAGACCATCGACAACGACCTTCCGCTGCCGCAGAACACCCCCACCTTCGGCTTCAACAGCGCCAAGAACGAGGGAGCCCACCTGGCCCGCACCGTGTATGAGGATGCCCGCACCAGCGGCAACTGGCTCATCATCAGCGCTATGGGTCGCAGCGCCGGTCATCTGGCCCTGGGTATCGGCGAGGCTACGCACTGCCCGATGACCATTATCCCGGAGATGTTCAACAAGACGGAAATCTCCCTGGACAAGATTGTGAAGCTGGCCCTGAGCGCCATCATCAAGCGGAAACTCCTGGGCATCGGCTACGGCACCGTGGTGGTGGCCGAGGGCGTTTTCCACGACCTGGATCCCCAGGAGATCAAAAATGCCGGCGTGTCCATGACCTACGACGAGCACGGGCACCCCGAGCTGGGCAAAATTTCCAAGGCTGTGCTGTTCAACGACATCCTGGAGAAGGAATTCAAGAAGATTGGCCTGAAGGTGAAAACCCGCCCGGTGGAAATCGGCTACGATGTCCGCTGCCAGGATCCCATTGCCTACGACCTCACTTACTGCAGCGAACTGGCCATGGGTGCCTACGAGCTCTTCAAGAAAGGGGAGACCGGCTGCATGGTGTATGTGGATGCCTTCGGCGAGGCCAAGCCCCTGTACCTGAAGGACCTCCAGCAGGCTGACGGAAAAATTCCGCCGCGCCGGGTGAACATCGACGGCGGCACCGCCCAGAATTACTTCGAGCACATCTGCCACTTCATCACCCCGGCCGACTATGAGGCCGCCCGGAAGATCGTCGCCAATCCCGAGGACTACGACTTCAAGAAGATCTTGAACTGGTAGCATGAAATTCATTATTTACCAGGTTCTTCCCCGCCTTTGGGGAAGCGGTAAATTTTCCAGTGTCGACGCCGGGGCCTTCCAGTATTGGAAAGGGCTCGGCGCCGATTATATCTGGTACACCGGCATCATCCGGCATGCCAGCGCCAACTCGGGGGAGAAGGTGGTGAAAGGCGAGGCCGGGAGCCCCTATGCCATTACGGACTATTACGACGTGAACCCGTACATGGCCGATGTCCCGGAGCGGCGGATGGAAGAATTCGAGGACCTGGTGAAGCGCACGCACGAGGCCGGTCTGAAAGTGCTCATCGACTTCGTGCCCAACCATGTGGCGCGTGAATATCGCGGAGATTTGGGAGCAGGGGACGATGTTACGACGCACTGGGCCCCGGAAAACGATTTTTTCTACTATCCGGGACAGGCGCTGCGGCTTCCCATCAACCCCAAGGGGTATGAAGAAATGCCCGCCAAAGCCTCCGGCAACTGCTTCACGCCCACGCCCGGCATCAACGACTGGTGGGAAACCGTGAAGCTCAACTACTGCGACTTCCACACCGGCACCTGGGACAAAATGCGCGACATCGTCCGTTTCTGGGCGGCCAAGGGCGTGGACGGCTTCCGCTGCGACATGGTGGAGCTGGTGCCGCCGCAGTTCATGCAGTGGCTCATCCGCAGCATCAAGGCGGAATTCCCTTCGGTCATCTTTGTCGCAGAGGTTTACCAGAAAGAAAAATACCGGATGTACGTAGAGGAAGTCGGCTTTGATTTCCTTTATGATAAATGCGGCCTGTACGATACTTTACGTGCCGTTACCTGCAGCGGAGCTTCGGCAAAGGGCATTTCCTGGAACTGGCAGTTCCTGGGCGATTTGCAGCCCCACATGCTCAACTTCCTGGAGAACCACGACGAGCAGCGCGTGGCCTCCGACTTTTTCTGCGGATCGGCCCAGGCCGGCTATGCAGCCCTCGCGGTGAGCGCCCTCCTGAACACCGCCCCCTTCATGCTCTACTTCGGGCAAGAGATGGGGGAGCGCGGCATGCAGCAGGAAGGTTTCAGCGGCTTGGACGGACGTACCTCCATCTTTGACTGGTGCAAAGTACCGGCCCTTGAAAGCCCCGACAAGGCTGTCCTGAAGCGCTATAAGGACGCTCTGGCCCTTGCCAGGACAGCGGCCTTCTCCGAGGGCAAAACCTTCGACCTGTGCTATTGCCAGAATACGGGGGAATTCAACCCCGACCGCCACTTTGCCTTCCTCCGCAGCGACGGCAAGCACACCTTCCTGGTCGTCTCCAACTTCGGCGATACGGCGGACATTACCGTCCGCATCCCTGCAGAGGCCCAAGAGTATCTTGGTGTGAAACCGGCCTGCACGGCATATACCCTGAACGTAAGAGAAAAAGACTTCCAAGTGATTAAAATCCGATAGTTTATGAAAAAAATCTTCTCGTTGACGCTGATATCGGCCCTTTGCATGGCCTTTGCCCCGGAAGAGCCCGTGATGAGTGAAAAGGACGGCATGATACTGGTGAACACCACCACGCTCTGCGCCAAATACGATGGCTACAACGGTCCCACGCCGCTTGTCATCTATCTGAAGGACAAGAAGGTGGTCAAGGTGGAAGCCCTTCCCAATAACGAGACGCCCGGCTACTTCGAACTGCTTAATGACGAGGATTTTTTCACGCGCTGGAACGGGCTCACGGCTTCCGAAGCGGCCGAACTGGAAGTGGACACCGTGAGCGGGGCCACCTGGTCCTCGGACGCCGTCATCCACAACGTCCGGAAGGGCCTCATTTACTATCTGGAAAACGCTAAATAGTGCGCCGCCTGAACTCCGCCACGGTAATGGCGGTGGCGACGGCGGCGTTGAGGGATTCGGAACCGGGGTCGTCGGCAGGGAAGGGGGGAATGTAGAGACGCTCGCTTACGCAGGCCGCCGTGGCGGCGGAGATGCCGTTGGCCTCGTTGCCGATGACAATCACGGAAGGCCTTTCCACGCCGTTGGAGAGGCTTTTTTCATAGATGTTCTCCCCGTCCAGAAAAGTGCCATACACGGCGCCGCCGGCCTGCAGGGCGCTTTGGCAGAGGGCGGGGATGTCCGCATAGTGAAACTTGACACGGAAAATGGCGCCCATCGTTGCCTGCACCACTTTGGGGTTGAAAACGTCCACCGTGTCTTCCGAGGCAAAAACGGCGTCGATTCCGAACCAGTCGGCCACGCGGAGGATGGTGCCCAGGTTGCCCGGGTCCCGGATGCCGTCCAGGGCCAGGAAAAGCCCGGACGCCGGCAGGACAGCCGACGCCAAGTCTGCCGGACGTTCCACGGTGGCCAGCACCGGAGAAGGGGAGGAGAGACTGCTCATGCGGGCCATTGCGGCCTCGCCGACGTCTTCCGTCCGATACACGTCCCGCACCTTGAAACGGGAATGCAGGGCCTCGGAAACCAGTTTTTCACCTTCCACCACAAATACACCATATTCATCACGGAACTTCTTCTGTGACAGCGACTTCACGAACTTGATTTCGGCCGAGGAAAGTGTCATTCTGAGCGAAGCGAAGAATCTCTATTTATACCCCAGCAGTTTCAGCATGCTGTCTGCCGACTGCTCCTCCGCAAATACGCTGGTAACCAGATTCCCTTCCTTGTCCCGGTCGATGAGGATGTGCCTGGGGGAAGGCATGAGGCAGTGCTTGATGCCGCCGAAGCCCGACAGGGCCTCCTGATACGCTCCCGTATGGAAGAAACCGATATACAGGTTTTCCCGGCGGCTGCGGATGGTGGGCAGGAAGATGGCGTTGGCATGATAATCGGCATTGTAGAAGTCCTGGCTGTCGCAGGTGAGACCGCCCAGGAACACGCGCTGATACTCATCGTTCCACTTGTTGATGGGCAACAGGATGAAGCGCTGGTTCAAGCCCCAGGTATCCGGCAGGCAGGTCATGAAACTGTTGTCGATCATGTACCACTTCTCGCGGTCGTTCTGCTGCTTGATGTCCAGAATCTTGAAGATGGTGGCGCCGCTTTCTCCCACGGTGAAGGAGCCGAATTCCGTGAAGATGTCCGGCTCTTCCACGCCCATGGCATTGCAGGTGACCTTGATCTGGTTGATAATCTCTTCCACCATGTACTCGTAGTCGAACTCCTGCGCCAGGGAGGTCTTGTTGGGAAGACCGCCGCCGATATTGAGGCTGTCCAGCTCCGGGCAGATGGCCTTGAGTTCGCAGTACACCTTCACGCACTTGGACAGTTCGTTCCAATAGTAAGCGGTGTCCCGGATACCGGTGTTGATGAAGAAATGCAGCATCTTCAGGTGGAAGTTGGGATACTTGGCCACCGTTTCACGATAGAATTTGAGGATGTCCGAATAGCGGATGCCCAGACGGGAGGTATAGAAATCGAAGTTGGGCTCTTCTTCCGAGGCGATGCGGATGCCCATCATGGTATCCTCTTCGATAAGGTCCGCCAGGTCTTCGAACTCGTTCTTGTTGTCCAGCACGGGAATGATGTTCTTCCAGCCGTCCTTGCGCAGTTTCGCGATGTTCTGGATATACTGGGGGCGCTTGAAGCCGTTGCAGATGATGTAGAGCTCTTCCTTGTTCACCGACCCGTCGCGTCCCAGGGCTTCCACGAGGTCCAGGTCATAGGCCGATGAGGTTTCCAGATGCACGTCGTTCTTGAGGGCCTCGTGAACCACGAAGGCAAACTGGGAACTCTTGGTGCAGTAGCTATAGTGATAATCTCCCTGATAGTCGGCCTTCGCCATGGCCACCTTGAACAGGCGTTTGGCACGTTGAATCTGCAAGGAAATCTTGGGTAAGTAGCTTATTTTCAACGGAGTGCCGTACTTTTCGATGATCTCCATAAGATCGATGTCGTTGAACATCAGATTTCCGTCCACAACCAAGAACTCATCCTGCGGGAAATCGAAGGTCTGGTCGATCAGGTCAATGTATTTGTTTTTCATCCGAGTTAAAACGAAGTTTAAAAATTCTCGCAAATATAAGTAAAAAGTATTACTTTTGTAAGAATGAAATCGCGGAAAGTCATATTTCTTGTCTTTTGCCTGCTGTCAGTGGCTTCCTGCAGCGTTACCCGGTCGCTCAAAGACGGAGAATACCTCCTTCGCAAGAATCAGGTGAAGGTGGACGATCCCTCCTTCAACGCATCGGAACTCACCTCCTACATCAGCCAAAGGCCCAATTCCTTTCTGTTCGGCGTAAATCCGCTCTTGTCGGTGTACAACTGGGGAGGAGACGGCAGCACCCGTTTCAAGAGATTCCTGCAGAAAATCGGCGTAAAACCCATCGTGTACGACCCCGTTCTGGTGGACAAGAGCATCCAAAGCATCGAGAATCACCTGCAATATACCGGATACTACGATTCCCAGGTAGAAAGCCAGGTGAGCGTGAAGGGACGGAAGGTATTCGTCACCTATTATGTCGCCCTTGGCAAACGCTACAAAATCAGCGCAATCGATTATGAGCTTCCCACCTATGGCACCTTTGCCGAAGATTTCCGGGAAGTTCTTCCCAAAAGCACCGTCACCATCGGAGACTACCTGTCCGAATCGTCCCTGGAAAAAGAAGCGGAGCGGTCGGCCCGAGAACTCAGGAACAAAGGCTATTACGGCTTCAACAAGAGTTTCTATGCCTTCGAGGCCGATACCCTTTCCGCGGACGGAAACGCCCGGCTGAAGCTGACGATCCGCGATTATGCCATGGGAGATACGCCGGCGGCCGCCCGCGAGCACAAGAAATTCACCCTGGGGGCGGTTACGGTCTCCCATCCGGAGAAACTCAAGATCCGTCCATCTGTGCTGGAGAACCTCAATACGCTCCGTCCAGGGCAGTTGTACGACGAACGGGAAGTGAACACGGCCTACACCCGCCTGGCCAGCCTGAGTATGCTCTCCGGCGTCAACGTGAACATGATTCCCGTCTCGGATGAGAAGGTGGACTGCGACATCACGCTCCGCAACTCCCGTCTCCAGTCCATTAAGACCGACTTGGAGGCTTCGGTGAATTCCACGGGACTGTTTGGCATTTCCCCGCAGATCAACTACTATCACAAGAACATTTTTCATGGCGGAGAGCGGCTCAGCATCGGCCTCAAGGGCAATTTCCAGTTCAAGCCCAAAGACCGTATCAATTCCACCGACCTGAGTTTGACGGCCTCCATCCGTTTCCCGCAGATGGTTGGCTTCCCCAACCGCATTTTCAAGGGCTCCCACATCCCCACTACGGATGTCACGCTGGCGTTTCTTTACCAGAACCGTCCGGAATTCCGCCGCACCAATATCGCCGCCTCTTTCAGCTACAACGGAAGGGTAGGGAATCACTTGTTCTATCAAGTCACTCCGTTCCGCGCCAATATCGCCCGCCTCTTCGACGTGGATCCGTTTTTTTGGCTCAAGCTGATTCAGTCCAATCCCTTCCTCACCAGCGTCTATTCGGACCACTTCGACATGGGTGTAAGCGGGATGCTTTATTACACCACCAACTCGGCGGCCATCCCCCAGACGCCGTACCATTATGTCCGTCTGGGCATCGATGTCTCCGGCAACGTGCTCAGCCTCTTCAATTCAGTCCTTCCCCAAAACGAATACGAAGAGCACACCATCTGGAATACGCCATACTATCAATATGTAAGGCTCGAGCTTAACCTGGGAAAGGTTTTCCGCTTCGGCCGGTCCCAGAAACATGCCTTGGCCCTGCATGCGATGGCCGGTGCGGGCTTTGCGTATGGCAATTCCACGACCATTCCCATAGAAAAGCAATTCTACGCGGGCGGTTCCATGTCCATGCGCGGCTGGCAGGCGCGTACCCTGGGGCCCGGCACCTCCGAATACATGGACATCTTCGCCATCCCCAGCCAAATCGGCGCCATGAAACTGGAAGCCAACGTGGAATACCGTTTTCCCATCACCTGGAAACTGGAGGGAGCTTTGTTCGTGGATGCCGGTAACGTATGGGGGCTCAACTATGACCTGGATTTCCATGACGGCAGCCTTTTCCGCCTGAAAGAATTGCCGCAAGCCATCGGTCTGGACTGGGGTTTCGGACTCCGCGTGAACCTGGATTTCCTTCTTCTCCGGCTGGACAGCGGTATCCGCCTGCACGATCCCAACCGTCAGAATACCAGTCGCTGGGTCCCTGTAAGCGAATGGTTCAACGGGAATTACGCCATTCACTTTGGCGTGGGTTATCCTTTCTGATAATATTTGGGCCAGCAGGCCTCGAGATAGGCACGCAGAGCGTTTTCATGCTTGTTCACCTGCGGCTGATAGAACACCGTACCTTTAATGGCCTCCGGAAGGAATTCCATGTCCACGAAATTCCCGGGATAGTCGTGGGCGTACTTGTAGCCGTCACTGTAACCCAGATCCTCCATCAGCTGGGTAGGTGCGTTGCGGATGGGGAGGGGGACCGGCAGATTGCCCGTTTCCTTTACTTTGGCCAGCGCATTCTCCAGGGCCATATACGAAGCGTTGCTCTTGGGGGAGGAAGCCAGATAGACCGTAGTCTCCGCCAGGGGAATCCGCCCTTCCGGCATGCCGATCTTGGACACTACCTCAAAGCAGGCATTGGCCAACAGGAGGGCATTGGGGTTTGCCAGGCCCACATCCTCTGAAGCGCTCAAGCAAAGGCGGCGGGCGATGAACAGCGGATCCTCTCCGCCTTCAATCATCCGGGCCAGGTAGTAGATGGCGGCATTGGGGTCCGACCCGCGGATGCTTTTGATAAAGGCCGAGATGATGTCATAGTGCATCTCCCCGTCCTTGTCGTATATGGCCATGTTTTCCTGAACGGAGGCCGTGACGGTGGCGTTGTCGATGACGACAGGGGAGTGACCCGCCTGCGCATCCGTCACCAGTTCCAGCACATTGAGCAGCTTGCGGGCATCTCCGCCGCTGTAACGCAGCAGAGCCTCGTTCTCCTTGACCACAATCTCCTTCTCCTTCAGCAGGACATCCTCCTTCAGCGCACGGTCCAGAAGCTGCTGCAGATCGGCCTTCTCCAGTGATTTCAGGACAAAAACCTGACAGCGGGACAGAAGGGGAGTGATCACCTCGAAAGAAGGGTTCTCCGTGGTGGCTCCGATCAGTACGATGGTGCCGTTTTCAACCGCTCCCAGAAGGGCGTCCTGCTGGGCTTTGTTGAAGCGATGAATCTCGTCAATGAACAGGATGGGCGCTCCTTTCCGATTGAACAGGGAAGACCCGCCGGCCTTTTCAAAAACTTCCCGCACATCCTTCACGCCGGCGGTGACGGCCGACAAAGTGAAGAAATCCCGGTCCAGCGTCTCGGCGATGATATGGGCAAGGCTTGTCTTTCCAACGCCCGGAGGGCCCCACAGGATGAACGAACTGAGGTTCCCGCTCTCGATCATCTTCCTCAGGATGCATCCTTCGCCCACCAGATGCCGCTGGCCCACGTACTGGTCCAGCGTCCGGGGACGCATCCGCTCCGGAAGCGGAGGAAGCATGGAAGAAGACGCACTCATTATATAGGCTTGCTATAGACGCGACGGCGGCGCTTGAACTCTTTCTCGTACATGTTCCAGATATTCTGCACCTTGGTATTGGATTCCATTTCGGCATTGGATTCGCCGTATTTGAAGCCGCCCTCAATGAGGTTGGGAATAATCTCGTTGAAAAGCATGGCATGCACGCCCCGGTTGCGGTATTCGGGATCCACGGCGATAAGCATCAGTTCCAGGGCCTCTTCATGCTTGATATACATGGATTTCAGCAAATGCCACCAGCCCGTCGGGAAAAGGTAGCCGTTCCCCTTCTTGACAGCGCGCGCCAGGGAAGGCATGGTGATGGCCAGCGCGATGAGTTTGCCGTCGGCATCTTCCACCAGTGTCACATACTTGAGATTCAAAAGCCCCAGGAAGGTATCCACATACTGGTCGATCACGTCCGGAGGAAGAACCGTGTAGTCGAACAGATCACAGTAGGTTCGGTTCACCAGGTCGAACAGTTTCTGTCCATAATTTTCTTTCACGACTTCCTTTTTGGTAATCTTGCGGATATGCAGCTTATAGCGTTCAGAGACCAGTTCGGCGGCACGAACCACCTTGTCCGGAACTTGGTCGGGAACATAAATGCGGTACTCCAGCCAATCGTTGGCCTTGTTCATGCCCAAAGCCTCAAAATGCTCCCCATAATAGGGATAATTGTATTTGAGCATGAAGGATGAGATGTCATCGAATCCTTCCACTACGCAGCCTTCATTGTCGAAATCGGTGAAACCGAGGGGACCGCTGACCGTGTCCATCCCGTATTCCCGGCCGAAGGCAATCACGGCGTCCATCAGCGCACCGGATACTTCCTTGTCATCGATGAAATCCATCCAGCCGAAACGAACCTCCTTGTGATTCCAGTCCCTGTTGGCAATCTCGTTGATGATGGCGATGACGCGCCCCGCGATTTTCCCATCCTTGTAGGCCAGAAATTTCCTGGACTTGGAATACTTTCCCATGGCGTTTTTCCCGGGATCCAGCGTGGACATTTCGTCCACGTAAATGTTGGGGACATAGTACGGGCAGTTCTTGTAAAGTGAAAGGGGAAATTTCACGAATTTACGAAGATCGGCCTTGGTTTCGACAGTCTTGATGACGACGGACATATCTCTATGAATCAGTTTCGGTTTTGTGTAAACGTGCTGCAAAGATACAAAAAAAACTGCACTCGAAAGGGGAGTGCAGTCCTTAATTTATTATAGGCGCTTTACTTTTGCTCAGTAAGGTCAAATTCTATGGTGCCGGTATAGGTATTCCAGAGATGCTTGGCAGAAGTGCTGATGACAAGCGTGCACTTGGAATCGGCCGGGAAGGCGATGCTGCCGTTGGCCGAGACGTTCAGAAGGTCGTTCCCCTCGACGAGGTTGTAACTGAAATCCATGTTGGGGGTAATCTTGAAGGTTCCCCTGTAGCAGACACCGTTCACAAAACTGATGACGAAGGTATCGGATGCCGTAAAAATGACTTCGTCCACTTTCAGTCCCTTGAAAGAATTCATGTTCTCTTCGCTGAACGGGACACCATTTTTCTTGGCATAGACGGAAATCTCCTCCAAGTCGCAGCCGGAGAATTTCCGCTGCAGATTGTAGCTGCCGCCGACAAGGCCGACAATGACGGAATTCACCTTCCAGGTACGGGAAGCATTGAAATGATAGTCCGACGCAGCCTGGGAAGTGGTGACCGTAGCCGTCACAGTCTGCGCTTCTCCGGATGCGGGGGTAAAGGTGACACTGTTCCCGTTCGTCTTTACGGAACCGACGCCGGAAAGGTTGTAAACACCGTTCTGATAAGTGAAGGAACCCACAGATACTTCTTCCTTTGTGATGGCTTTGGAAGCAGTGGGTGCATAGGTCATAATAAAGCGGGAGGCCTCGGTAAACTCGATTTTCTTAATGTCCACCGGCGTGTCTTTTACAAGCAGGGAAGGAGTCTTTTCACCGGAAAAAGTGACTACGGCCGCAACATCCTTGGTGGCCGGATCGGCCATCTTGATATTGTCCTCCATCCCGCCGTTCTTATTGCAAGAATAGGGAAGTATCAGCGAAAAGGCAAGAAGGAGATAATAAAAATTTTTCATAATTTAAAAAATATTAAAGAATACATTTAACTTAATCATGGGAAGGACAGGAAGTTTGTTCAAAAAATCCAGAAGACCCCTGTCCCGGTCATCCACAACGTGGCTGGTAATGATTTCCGGTTCACCGGCATTGTTCCGGAGATAATTGTAGGACTGCGTTTTGACACTGGTGACCAGGACACCCATGTCGAACGTGACGCTCACGAGATGCCTGGTATTGACTGCGTGCCCGAAACCGATGCCCACATAGGGCATCACGGGGTTTGTCATGACGTCCATTTTAACGAAACCGTCCATGTCGGAGGAAATGAAAACACCATTGTGGCTGAAAGCCAGATGACCATATTCGTCGGGCGTAAGGATTTCCCGGGCATCCATGGAGAGGTCGAACATTTTTCCGGAGCCGATGAACAGGCCGGCGGCAAAATGGAAAGGAAGGCTGGGCCAGGGATAGATATCGGCAATCAGTTTTCCCTGACCGCCTTCCAAAGGAGTGGCGGAAATGGGAACACGGGTCATATCCAGCTTACGGGCGCTGGAAACAGTGAATGAACCGAAATTGTAGATTGATGTAACCTTTGTGGGGACAAAAAGCGAGTACCCGGCCCGCAGTTGCACATAGCGTGTGATTGGAGCAGAGACTTCAATGCCCAAACCGTCGAGGCCGACCGTTGCCCCGACAGAAAGATGATTGAACAAGCCTTTGTCCTCCTGAGCAAAGGCCGAAAAGCCCAACATCAGGACAGAGATGAAAAGGGAAAACAATTTTTTCATGACTGCACGTATAGTGCAAATGTACGAAAAAGATTTTGATAATCGACTATATTTCAAAAAAATACTCTATTTTCGCATATTCGCATTTTTGTTACACAATTTATATTATGTTAACTTGTGAATGTTTAAAGTTTCCCCTACCTTTGCAGAGTTAATCATAACGCCCGCAGAAATGTCCAAGAAAAAAATAAATCTCCTTCTGCAAAATGTCACCATCGAATCCGTCGCGGCCGAAGGCAAAGCGCTCGCACACGTGGACGGGATGGTGGTCTTCGTGGATTTCGCCGTTCCAGGAGATATCGTGGATATCCTGGTTTACAAGAAAAAGAAGAACTACATGGAAGGTTTTATCAAACAGATTGTAAAACCTTCAGAATATCGACTGGAACCTTTCTGCGAGCATTTTGGCGTGTGCGGAGGCTGCAGATGGCAGCCGCTGCCCTATAAGATGCAACTTCAGGCGAAACGCCGGCAAGTGGAAGACCAACTGGTCCGTATCGGTCATCTGGAAGTACCCGAGATAAGGGATACGCTCCCCTCTCCGGAAACCACATTTTATCGTAACAAGCTGGAATTCAGCGCTTCCAGCAAAAGATGGCTGCTGCGCGATGAAGACCCTGACAGCATCCCCGAGAACGAAAAAATGGGCCTGGGATTCCATGTCGGCAAGTTTTTCGACAAGGTTCTGGACATTCGGAAATGTCATCTGCAGCCGGAGCCATCCAATGCTATACGATTGTTTGTCAAACAGTTCTGCATAGAAAACGGCCTGGAGTTCTACAACATCCGGGAGAATAAAGGTTTTTTCAGGAATATGTTTGTCCGGACTACCGAAAAAGGCGAAGTAATGCTGATCCTCTGCTTCGCCAGGGAGGATGAACTGCCGCGAAAGGCCCTTTTGGATGCCGTTTCAGCCCGTTTTCCGCAGATTACCAGCCTCTATTATGTCATCAACGAAAAACTGAATGACTCCATCGGAGACCAGTCTCCCGTCTTGTATAAAGGGAATGAGGCCATTTATGAAGAGATGGAAGGCCTGCGCTTCAAAATCGGCCCAAAATCTTTCTACCAGACCAATTCCCGACAGGCGTACGGGCTGTATCGCGTAGCACGGGAGTTCGCCGCCCTCAGCGGAAACGAAGTGGTTTATGACCTTTACACCGGGACGGGAACCATTGCCCAGTTTGTCAGCGGAAAAGCCGGCAAAGTCATCGGCATCGAGTATGTTCCCGAGGCCATCGAAGACGCCAGACATAATGCCGATGCCAACGGAATCACCAACTGCAGCTTCTTCGCCGGAGACATGAAAGATGTCCTGAACGAGGCCTTCATTGCCCGCCACGGAAAACCCGATGTGGTGATTCTGGACCCTCCCCGTGCCGGCATCCACCCGGACGTAGCCCGGGTCATTCTCAAGGCGGCCCCCCGGCGGATGGTATATGTAAGCTGCAATCCGGCCTCCCAAGCCCGTGATCTGGCTATTCTGTGTGAAGATTACAAGATTACCGCCGTCCAGCCGGTAGATATGTTCCCCCACACCATGCATGTGGAGAATGTCGTCGCCCTGGTACGAAAGGACTAATCGACCAGCACTTCCGCGGCCACGTATTCTTCCCTTCCGTCAGGATACTTCAGGCAGGCTTCCAGCGTATGTTCGCCAGCCGTGAGAACGACGGAAGCACCTTCGACGGCTTTCCCGTCCCAGGTCCAGGACTGGCTCTGGATACGGACCCCTTCGGGAAGCTGCAACGCGAAATCCAGTTTCTCCCCTGCCCTGTAAGGCCCTGGCCGCAGCAGAAGGGTGGCGTACCCCATTCCGGCAAGCGTACTTGCCGGAACCTCCTCCAGGAAACTGTCCAGCATAAGGTCCATATAAAAACCGGCTTTGTCCAGATAGAGCGGCTGCCAGGCCTGCGCTTCAAAGCCGAAAGGGGCATAATAGCTGTTTCCCTTCTTTCCGGGATAGACGGCCGCCAGAGGGGTGTTTTCCCCCTGTTCCCGGAAACCGTACCCCACATAGACATCTACACCTTCGGGGATTCGCACATCATACTGTGCAAGGGAGACGTTTACAGGAAGGTATTCCCCCAATTCCTGTTTTTCCACCGGATGATTGAGCACCCTCTCCCCTCCGATATCCACCGTTATGTACAAATCGCCGGCGCTTTCGGGCTGGCAGACAAAAGGGTAGCAGACCACCCGCTCCAGACGGCCTCCCGCATAAGGGGCCAATTCTTCCGGCGTGTATCGGACGGCCCCGATGAGCGCTTCGGCAGACGGGAAATAACCGGCACCGAGGGAAGGGTCGTATTTATAGAGGCGGACATTGGCGGGCGCCTCGTTGCTGAACAGATGCAAATACCTGCATACAAGTTCCTTACCACCGAGATTGAGGGTCTCGGTCACCCTCCGGAAACCCGTTTTTTCCACGACGAGCGTCAATGGTCCCGTATTCTCTTCACGGACCGGAAGCAGGAAGCATCCGTCCATTCCGCTTACATCGGAGGATACCACCTTTCCGTCCTTGAGAAGTCTTACGGAGACATTTGTCACAGGGCCTTCGGAATCATCCAGCACCAAACCGCTTACAAGGGCCCCTTCGCGTTCGAGAACGCGGAAACGGACTTTCCCGTCCATCACGTCCACACAGGTAATCTGGACGCCCGTTTGCGCGTTTTCCCAATCGACGGGCTCGAAGCAACGCACCTCCCCCACTCCCGGAAATACAAGGGTGGCCGGATTGACGGCGGGTGCATAGTTGAAATCCTTGGGAGCCATGGGCGGCACGACGTAACAGCATGGGTGTTTTCCCCTTGCATTCAATGTGTTGGTTTCCCGCCACTCGTCCCACAGACGGAAAGCGGGCATCCCGCCTACCTCCCGCTGCGAACGGTCCACATGATAGACCAGGAGCCCGGCGGGAAGCGGGGCGTCCCACCCTCTGCCGCCGCGGAATTCATAGAGGAAGGTCTCCCCTTCCACGGTGGTTTTTCCGATCGCAGCCTTCCCCTCCGGGAAAGCGGCAAGCTCCATCCAGCCCTCGCGGAGCGGAACCAGATCCTCTTCGTCCATCCAGCCCAGCAGAATCCGCTCCAGCGTAGTAAAATAGGGCGGCGTGTCTCCCCCGTCATTGTACAGGCCCGTGCACATCGGCGAGAACTGGTACATGCCTCCCGCCATACCGTCCTCGCCGGCATTGCTATCATAGAAATCCGGAAGGCCCAGAGCGTGCCCCATTTCGTGGACGATGGATCCGATGCCGACGCTTTCGCTCCCGGAACTTCCCCTCAATTCACCCGTACAGAAGTAGTAGCCAAGCCTTACACCGTCCAGAAAGGTGCCGGAGACCTTCGGAAAGCGGCTGTCCTGCGCATCCTGGTGATGAGACCAGATCGCGTCAGGCGGGCCTCCGGCTGCCTGGTCATAACCGGCATAATAGAAAAGCACCATATCCATGATACCGTCCCCATCCACATCGTAGCGGGAAAAATCCACCTCTTCATCCAACGCCATACAGGCCTCCAGGAGGGCCTTTTCCGGTGCCTCATCGGCCACCCGGGAACCCTCTGCAAAGATATCCTTTCCATAGACGGATATGGGAGCGTCCAGAAGGACCGGACCGAAGACGTCAAAGGAAGGCGTAAAGGCAGCCTGGGAATTGTCCGAGAAATACGAGCGTACCCGGCCGTTGAGAAGGTTGGAAAAAAGCTCACGGGGATTTTCCGACGTGAAACGGACGTTCCTGAACTCGACCAGTACGGTAAATATATGCGGATTTCCCTTGGGCGACACTTGCCGGGAAGGAGTGCGGGCCGGCAAGAGTGAGCTTGTCAGAATCAGGAGCGATATGAGCAGCAGCCTTTTCACTTCCTGAGCACAAAATAGGTGTTTTCGTCTTTCTTGAGCCATACCAATGACTCCTTGACCCGGATGACCTGCACTTCATAGGACTCTGAAACACGGGTAAGCCCTCCCTCCTGCACACGGTACAGGACGGTGAAATGCATGCCGGGCTCCATATTACGCGAGAGCCCGCTCAGCGTGGCAAGCCGCACGGCAGAGGGATTGAACAGCCGGAAAGAAAGGCGGTCCGTCCCATAGTGCAGGCGGCTGTACTGGAAACGCTCGCGGTCAAAAATGACATCTCCGCCGGGAACGCCGTAGGCTCCGATGGTATGGGTACGGAAAACGGGGTCTTCCACCGACTGGGTCACAGTGACGCGGCGCTGCAACGTTCCGCTTGTAAAAATGAACACGGCCGTCCGGGGAGCATTCCCGGTATTCTCCGTCAGGACAAGGGATATTTTCCAGGTATCTTTCTTGTCCGACCGGACCATCTCGCAGGAAACCCAGTTGCGCTCGAATCCCTCCTGGATGCAATCCCATTTTTTTTCAGAATAGACATCGAAATAGAGGGTCTGCACATCGGCCGATGGGTTGAACTCGGAGTCTCCGGTACGCCCGTTGACCAGGAAACGGCTGCCGTCATCTTCGCGATTCTCCTTCGGGCCGCAGCCCGCCAGGCTCCACAGTCCCAGCAGGCATATCAGAAGGCTGCCCAAAGAAAAACTTCTCATTTTTTTTATAGGTTTCAGTACATCACAAATATAAATAATATCTTTAAAAAATACTAACTTTGCCTCTAAATTACAGAACTATGCTTGTTCAGATTCTATTGCTGCTCATCGGCCTGGCCCTCGTCGTTTTCGGGGCCGACTATTTGGTGGAAGGCGCCTCTTCCATCGCCCGTAAATTCGGCCTCAGCGAGTTTGTCATCGGCCTCACCATCGTGGGAATGGGAACGTCCGCTCCGGAAATGGTGGTCAGTTTCATCGGGGCCGCACAGGGGAATGCCGATATTTCCATCGGCAACGTCATCGGCTCCAATATCTTCAATACGCTGCTTATCCTGGGCATTACGGCACTGCTCCTGCCCATGCCCATCACCTCCGGCAACCGCAAGAAAGACATTCCCGTAAACATCCTTGTTACGGTCATGCTGCTTGTTCTGGGGCTGAAGAATACGCTTTTCGGAATCGGAACGGATGGGCTCAGCCGCGTGGACGGGGGCATCCTCATCGCCCTGTTCCTGGGGTATATGATTCTCTCTTTCCGCCAGAAGGACCCGGTCCAGGAAGAAGACAGTTCCCGGCCGATAAAGCCCTGGCTGGCCGTTCTGATGATTCTCGGCGGTCTTGCCGCCCTCGTATTCGGCGGCAATCTTTTCGTCGATTCCGCCACGTACGTCGCCCGTTCAATGGGCGTAAGCGACAAATTCATCGCCATCACCATCCTTGCCGGAGGAACGTCCCTGCCGGAGCTGGCCACCTGCGTCGCTGCTGCGGTCAAGAAGAAAGGGCAGCTGGCGCTGGGGAACATCATCGGCTCCAACATATTCAACATCCTGCTGATCCTGGGAGGATCGGCCCTGATTCATCCCCTGTCCTTTGAAGGAATCAACTATGTCGATCTGGGCATCCTTCTGGCCAGCGCACTGGCCATCCTGGCGGCCTGCCGGATAGGCAAAAGAAATCAAATAGACCGCCTGGACGGAAGTTTGTTCCTGATCCTGTGGGCGGCCTATATGGCTTATCTGATTATCAATCTGTAGCTAATCCAGCTGTTCTTTGGCCAGAACCGGATTGCTGTAGATATGCAGGAAGATATCCGCTAAATCCATTCGGTTCAGATTGGGTTCCACGCGCAGGAACTGCTTGGCGACATAAGACTTGAATGCCTCCAAGTCCTCCGGCGTATATTCTGCGGCGTATTTGTTGGTAGCATACACCAGATCGTACGCCATATAGTTGGTCTTCCAGAGCTTGTAACCTTCGATGACCCGGCGGTCCACCAAATGGCGGATCTGCTGGTAGCGGTCATTTTTGTCGCAAAGGGACGCCTCATGGATTTCCTCCTCCGTAAGCGGCTTGCCGATCGTGAGGTGAACATGCCCCTTGGGCTGCCGGATTCCCGTCATGATGCTCTCCAGATCTTCGGTCTCCCCTTTCACGTACTTTTGGCTGCGTGAAATCAGCAGTTCGCGCGCCTTCATGACATCGCAGGGCTCGTATTCGTACGAGATGCTCATCGGAAGGATGTTCAGTTCCTTGAAATTCTCCACGAAACCCTTGGTTCCGCTCATGTCCAGCATCTTCAGAAGGCCCTGTTCGGTAGTATCTAAGCCATCCTTGGTGCGTCCCTGCCGCTGGGCAATCCATACGGACGATGTGCCGGATGTTACCGTTTCGCGGATATAGCGGGACAAAAGCTGCGAGGAGAGATACAATTCCCGGGCCGATATGCCCCGAATGACCTTGATCATGCGGTTGGAGCGGATAAGCAGCTCCACCGACTTGAATTTCAGGAGATTATCGCCCACGCAAATCTGCGTTTCGGGGAGATGGTTCTGTTGCAGGATAATCTGCACCAGAGCCGGATCCAGAATAATGTCCCGGTGATTGGACATTGCGATGTACTTGCCGTCCAATGCCTGCAAATTCTCCAGACCGTCATAGCTAAAATCGGTCATGCTGGTGTCTATAACCCATTGAATGGCCTTGGCCATCACTACGGACTGGAACTGGTCCACCGTGTGGATATTCCGAAGGACCTCACCCAGGAAGGTTTCCGGCTTGTCCGGAAAGATAAACTTGGATACCCATTTGGTATTGGGATGATTGGAAAGCCGCGTCAAGGCAGCATCGGCCTCTTCGTCGGTAAAGGGAGCGATATCGCTGAATTCTGTCAGATCCATCATATTCTGTTGTTTTCTGCTCTTTTTTTGCTGCAAATTATATTCCACAAGGCTATTCTCGTTCCAGCAAAGAACTGTCCCCATAGCTGAGGAAACGGAAATCGTGGGAAAGTGCATAGTCATAAATGCGCCGCCAATCTCCTTTCACAAAGGCCGATACCAGAAGAATGAGCGTGCTTTCCGGCTGGTGGAAATTGGTCACCAGCCTTTCAACCAGACGGAAGCGGAACCCGGGGACGATGATAATCCGCGTGCCCGCCACCAGCTTGTCCAGTTTGTTCCGGTCCAGATAGGCGACAATGGCCTCCAAAGCCTCTTCGGTTCCGTAAGAATAATCACGCGAATAGGGAGCCCACTGCTCCACATCGGCCGGATTTCCGGTTTCCAGGCAGCTGACACCGATGTAATAAAGGGATTCCAAGGTACGGACGGACGTGGTTCCGACGGCGATGACGGGTCCCTTTCGGGTAAGCAGGCGCATGAGCAAATCTCTGGAGACCACAAACGGCTCCCGGTGCATGGGATGCTCGCTCACGAGGGAACTTTTCACCGGCAGAAACGTACCGGCTCCCACGTGGAGACACACCGTCTCCATGTCGATCCCCTTCGCCCGAATGCCGTCCAGAACAGCCTGCGTAAAATGAAGGCCGGCGGTAGGGGCGGCTACAGAGCCCCTGATGTGAGCATAAAGGGTTTGATAGCGCTCGGAATCGATCGCTTCCGATTCACGATTCAAATAGGGTGGAATGGGAACGGTTCCCGCGCATTCCAGTACACGGGAGAAAGGCGAACCGTCCTTCCAGGAAAAAAGGACCAGGCCGGTCTGGCCATCCCGCTGCACCAGATGCGCTGTAAGTCCAATGGAGTCAATGGCGGAATCGGATTCGGGATTATAGAGGTGAAGAACGTCCTCCTTCCATTTTTTTGCATTTCCGATGACACATTTCCACACGGTCTTATCCGTAGAAGCAAAAGCTGTGTTGTATTCTACAGGAGATACTGGTTCCAGACAGAAGATTTCGATGTGTGCGCCGGTATCGCGCTGAAAATGCAAACGAGCCGGGACTACTTTTGTATCATTGAAAACCATAAGTCCATTTTCCGGAAGCAGAGAAGGAAGATCCCGGAAGATATACTCGCCGATTTCTCCGTTTCGATAGTGGAGCAGCTTGGATGAATCTCTTTCCGGAAGGGGATATTTCGCGATTCTGGCGTCATCCAGGCCATAATGATAGTTTTCAATATGAATTTCAGGTATCATCAGAATCCAATATTTTACGCAAAGTTACACTAATTATCGGAAATACTCAATTCTCGCCCGAAAGAGTGTTTCACCTTCTTTTTTGTTTACAAAATTGAATTATAAGAAAAGCAGATTTAGCATACATTTGTAAACAAGCGCCTCCTGCCAAGAGAGTGAAATCTCCCTGTGCTAAAATCATATAAAAATAATTTATATGGAATTATATTCCACAAATATTTGTTGCATTATCAATTAGTTATACGTATTAGCAAAAGTTTAACTTAATGTATTGTTCTCAGAAATGCACGCGAAATGCATTCTACCACCGAACAATACGCGAATATAAAATGCTAAACTTAACCTATTTATTTAAAAATCAGTTATTTATTCAATCAGAATAAAGCGAAACTTCATGTAATATTTTTCCTGTTTTTCGTCACTGCTCCTCCCTACCCTGTCATTTCTTGTTTGTTTATTTGAGAAAAGCTGATTATTTTTGTAAAACGAAATGTTAGAAAAATGAATCGACGTCTTCTCCAGTTTTTACAGGCAGAGAACCTGACGCAAACACAATTTGCAGACACACTCTCCGTGGCTCGCGGAAGCGTCTCCCATATTCTGTCCGGCAGAAACAAGCCCGGTTACGACTTCCTGGAGAGTCTTCTGCTCCATTACCCTTCCCTGAATCTTGAATGGCTGCTCACCGGCAGGGGCAAAATGTACCGTGACAATCTCATGGAAGAGGGTTCCGACAGCGCTCAATTGGCTCTTTTTCCCCTTCCCAGTCCTTCGGAGCCCCGTCAGATAGAGCGTATTCTTGTCTTCTACGATGACAATACCTACCAGGAATTCCGTGCAAACCAATAATTTTCGTATTTTTGCATTGCAAACCTATTTGTAATGCGATTCGCTTCCAGAAACAAAAAAATGCCCGACATAGAGCTTGTCGGTCTCAAATTCTCAAATCCTGTAGGGGTTATTGAGACGTTTGATCTATCAAAAAAATGGTATAGAATGCGCTGTAAGGCCGGTTTTCGGGTTCTTACACCCCCGAAAGACAATGTATTGGAGTGGATTACAAATTTGCAGGATTTCAGGAAAGATACCCCCTTGGCCGTCAATCTCAACGTCGATATCGTGCGTTGCTTCTCCCTGGTCTATGATTTTGCCGATTTCATCATCATCGATCCGGATTCCGACAACGGAATCTCGTCTCCCGATATCGCGGACACAGCCGAACTGCTGGACGAGATTGTCAACCTGCGTCTGTGCTATGAACGATATACGCCCATTTTTCTCCGGCTCTCTCACGCCCACACGCCGGACGAAATTCCGCCTTTGCTCTCGTGTGCAAGACTCTCAGGTCTTGACGGAATCGTAGCCCCAACACCGCAGAAAGTTCAATTGACGCTGGCTGAATGCCAGGGAAGACTGCCCGTCATCGGTGTTGCCCAAACACCCGAGGAAGGCATGGAAGAACTGCAGTCCGGAGCCAGCCTGCTTGAGACTTCCCTAGGTCCATTGGGCCTTGCCAAACTATTGAATCTCATAAATAAACAACAATCTGAAACAAAATGATTGATGCCATAATCTGCACCATCGGCGATGAAATCCTCATCGGCCAGGTGGTCGATACCAATTCGGCACAGCTCTCGCAGGCTCTGGAGGAGGCCGGAATTCACGTCAAACGGATGATTTCCATCGGTGACAACCCCGAAGAAATCGCTTCTGTCCTCCTGGAGGCCCTCTCCCGTCACGCCATCGTTATTACTACCGGAGGACTGGGCCCCACCAAAGACGATATTACAAAGGCTGTCCTGGGGCAGATCAGCGGCAGCAAAGGGTATGTCACGCATCCGGGACAACTGGAAATGGTGCACAAGATCCTGGCCAAACGCGGCTTGGATGCATTGCCTTCCAACCTGGCACAGGCTCAGGTACCGGACAGTGCCGAAGTCATCGTTAACAAGCTGGGAACCGCCCCCATCATGGTTTTCAGGGATGTCCGGGGCGGCGGGACGCTCTATGCCCTTCCAGGCGTACCGCACGAAGCCGCAGGGGCCATTCCCGATGTCATGGACGATATTCTGCGCCACCAGCCCACGGAAAGCATCCTTCACCGCAATATAATGGTATATGGTATTGCAGAATCGGCACTCTCCGAGCGGATTGCAACCTGGGAGGACGCCCTTCCTGCAGACATGCACCTGGCCTATCTTCCCAATCCTCTTACCGGCATCCGGCTCAGGCTTTCCGTCTATGGCGGGGATGCCGACGGAAACAGGCGCCGGGTAGAAGAACAGATGGCTGCTTTAAAGGTCCTGTTAGGCCCTCTCGTGTACGCCGATAAAGATTCCGACTTGGAGACTTCCATAGGAGAACTGCTAAAGAAAAGCGGGAAAACCCTCTCTGCCGCCGAGTCCTGCACGGGCGGTGAAATCGCGCATCTCATTACCTCGGTGGCCGGTTCCTCGGCCTATTTCCTGGGCTCGGTCACATCCTATGCCGTTTCCGTGAAAGAAGGGGTGCTGGGCGTCCCGGCAGAAACAATCGAACGCTACGGGGTGGTGAGCAGTGAGGTGGCAGCCGCCATGGCTGAGGGCGTCCGCCGGATAACAGGCAGCGACTATGCCGTCTCCACCACCGGGCTTGCCGGACCGGCCGGAGATGAACGGAATCCAGTCGGAACCGTATGGATCGGAGTGGCCGGTCCCCGTGGAGTCCGCACCGTCAGCTACTGTTACAAGAACGACCGCAAACGGAATATCGAGCGCTTTGCAGCCTCTGCACTCAACTTTTTACGCATGATTCTCCTGGAAGAGGATTAGCATTGATTATCAACAAGTATAACACGAGTGTTATCATCAATAACACCTGTGTTACTTTTTGCTAAAATCTATTTAACTTCTTAATTCAGAGCACTTTATAACTCTCTCGAACACTTCCATCAAATTTCCTCCGGAGATGCGCTCAATCTGCTCTTCGCTGTATCCACGGCGCCTCATTTCCTCCCAGAGACAATCCATTTTGGAGACATCTTCCAAGCCTTGTGGGGTCACCAGGATACCGTCAAAATCAGAGCCGATTCCCACATGTTCCACTCCGGCCAAACGGACGGCATGGTCGATATGGTCCACGATTTCCTTCACGCCGGGTCTCCACATTCCGTTCAAGCGGTCCTGCATGCGGTGCCAGGCGTCCCTTTTCTCCAGGTTTGACGGGTCTGCAATGAAAGCGGCCTCTACCCTTTCGGCCTCATTCATCAGGGCTGCGTCTTCCGGGCTGGACGCAAATGCATCTGAAAGGAATGCAGGATAGAAATTGATTCCCACATAACCGTCTTTTTCACCCAAGGCCTGCAACATGTCGTCCGTCAGGTTGCGTCTATGACCGCAAAGGGAACGGCAGCACGAATGGGTGGCCACGACAGGTGCCTTGGAGAGTTTCAGGCAGTCCCAAAAGGTATTGTCCGAAGCGTGAGACAGGTCGATCATCATGCCGAGCGAATTCATCTCGGCCACCACTTGCCTGCCGAACGGACTCAGTCCGCCCCATTTCCGGCCTTCTGCGGCACAATCGGCCACAGCGTTGTCTCCATTATGGGTCAGGGTCACGTAACTTACGCCGAGCCGATAGAAGGTACGTAGTAGAGCAAGCGATTCCTGGATGGGCGAAGCGTTTTCCATACCCATGAAGATGGAGATAAGCCCGTCGGCTTTATTGCGGGCGGCCTCTGAAGGGGAAAAAGCAAGCGCGGCATCGTCCGGATTCTCATCCACGGCATCGTAAACGGCCGACAGCATCTGCAGGGCATAGCGCGTGGCCGCGTCCGGAGCCATCTCCGCAGGCGTATAGAGAGCAAAGAATGAACCGTCCACCCCGCCACGCCTGAGCTTGGGAAAATCCACGTGGGCATAGGGGTTATCAAGGCCCGGATTCCGCAGTCTCATCAGCTGGGAAGGCGTATCGACATGCGAATCGTACATAGGACTTACTTAGCCGTAGAGCCGTAGGGAGCCAGGGTAGATTTGATGACCTTGCCAATCTTGATGGAAGGCGTTCCGGTATAATAGAGCGAGCTTCCGCCTACCAGGGTCGCATCGAGGGATTCGGAGATGCTGATATTGACTTTGGCAGAGCCGCTCAAATTGGCTTCGGCCTTCTTGACGGAAAAGGCATTGGCGTCCACCGATGCACTCCGTTCTCCGCGAATCTGGATGGAGTCGGCCTCTCCGGAGAGGTTCAGCTTGGAAAAACCGCCGACCGTCAGCACCATCTTCTCGGTCTTCTGGGAAAGGCTCAGGTCTGCCGATCCGGAAGTCGTGATGGTGGAAGATTTACAGTCGGCCGAGACAGTAAGCTCGGAAGAGCCGGCGGCATTCACGGAAAACTCCTGGGCCTTGCCGCTCAGTTTGATGCTGGCGTTTCCTTCCGTGTTGATTTCCAAACGGTTGGCTACTTCTACATTCATCGAGACCTGGGCGTTTTTCTTCAGGTTCAGATTGGCACTGTTCACGCGGACGGTCAGGGTCTTCACCTGGGCCTTGTCGGCCAGGTTCAGATCGAAAGTACCGCCGGAAAAGTCCTCGATCGATGACAGGGTAGCATTGTTGGAAAGGCTGATTCCGCCGATTTCCGGCATAGAAACCACCGCCCGGAACACCGGATCGGAGGAGCCACGGCCCCTGAACAGTTTTCGGATATCCTTGGGGACCGATTTCTCGTCATAGGTAATGAAAAGACTCTTGGAACGGACGTACACCTGAATATACGGAATCAGTTCCTTTTCGGAGGTGATTTTCACGCCGTGCTTTCCCTTCACCAGAGAGACTTCAAAATCGTCTGAAACGGAAATGGAGGAGAACTCCCCGACGGGAATGCTCTTTTCTTCCTGACCGGCCGTAACCTGGGCCTGTGCGGGAAGGACAATAAGGCAGACGATGCCTACCGTAAGCCACAAGACTTTGTTAATGATTGCTTTCATAGGTGCAATTATTTAGTTTTCCAATTGTTCCATCAAGGAAGTCCATTCATCTGTATGGGCATCCAAGGCCCGTTTCAGTTCCAGATACTCCCTGGTCAGTTCCATCATGTCATCTTTTTCGCCGGGATTGGCCAGCACGGTTTCAATCTCCCCCATCCGGCCTTCCTGCTTTGCGATCTCCTTTTCCAGAAAAGAGACGCGATTCTGTATCTTCCTCTGCTCCTTGCCGAATGATTTCTGCTCCTGAAACTTCTGCATCTGCTGAGCCTTCTGTCGGCCGACACTTTTTTCTTCCGGTCCGGGAAAGCGTCTTTCCAGTTCCTGCAGGGATTCCATTTTGCGTTTTTCAAGGAACTCCTGCACGCTTCCCAGATGCTCCATCACCCGGCCGTCCCGGAACTCGTACAGCTTGTCCACCAGCCCGTCCAGAAAATCCCGGTCATGCGAGACAACAATTAGCGTGCCGTCAAAAGACTTAAGGGCCTGTTTCAGAATATCCTTGGATCGGATATCCATGTGGTTGGTGGGTTCGTCAAGCGCCAAAACGTTATAGGGAGAAAGCATGAGCTTGGCCATGCCCAGCCGCGCCCGTTCGCCGCCGCTCAGGACGGAAACCTTCTTGTCAATATCTTCTCCCTTAAACAGGAACGCTCCCAGCAGGTCCCTCAGGCGCGTCCGGATTTCGCCCACGGCAATACGGTCCAGCGTTCCAAAAACCGTTTCGGCCGGATCCAGAATATCCTCCTGATTCTGGGCATAATAGCCTATATGGACATTGTGTCCCACCCGAGCCTCCCCTTCCATTGGGTCCAATTCTCTCATGATCACCCGCATAAGGGTGGTCTTCCCTTCTCCGTTCCGGCCGATGAACGCCACCTTTTCACCGCGCTTGATTTCGATCTGCGCATTCCGGAAAACCAGCTTTTGCGGATAGCCGGCCGTAAGGTCCGTTCCCTTGAATACGATATCGCCGGAGCGCTGGGCCGGAGGGAACTTGAGCGTCATCCTTGCATTGTCGGTCTCGTCAATCTCGATACGGTCCAGCTTTTCCAACGCCTTGATGCGGGACTGCACCTGATTGCTCTTGGTGGGTTTGTAGCGGAAACGATTGATGAAATCTTCCGTCTTCTCAATCATCCTCTGCTGGTTTTCATAAGCGGCCGTTTGCTGGGCCAGGCGCTCTGCCCGCAGCACAAGATAACGGCTGTAAGGAACTTTGTAATCGTTCACATGGCCCAAAAGGATTTCCACCGTGCGCGTGGTCACATTGTCCAGAAACTTGCGGTCGTGGGATACCAGGAGAACGGAGCCGCGGAAAGCTTTCAGATACTCTTCAAACCACCCGATCGACTCAATGTCCAGGTGGTTGGTGGGCTCGTCCAGCAAAAGGACATCGGGCCGGGAAAGAAGAATCTTGGCCAGCTCAATGCGCATATTCCAGCCTTGGCTGAACGTTTCGGTGAGACGGTCCAGTTCCTCTTCCTTGAACCCCAGGCCGAAGAGCACTCTCTGCGCCTGGGCACGGGGCGACTCTCCTCCCTCCAGGGCCAGCGAGTCGCTGATCTCGTTCATCCGCTCGATGAGGGCGGCATAGTCCCGGGATTCATAATCCGTCCTTTCGGCCAGCTGCGCCGTGATGCGCATCAGCTCGTCTTCCATCTCGTGAATGTAGCTGAAGACCGACAGGACCTCCTCCATCACCGAATGGCCGCGATGATGCTCCATGATCTGGGGCAGATAGCCAATCCGCACACCGGCAGGCTTTTCGATACTGCCGGCCGACGGAGACTGCTCCCCGGTAATGAGTTTCATCAGCGTGGATTTGCCGGCGCCGTTTTTCCCTACCAAGCCGATCTTGTCGTTCTCGCTGATATGGAAATTGATGCCGTCCAGCAGATTCCAGCTGCCGAAGGAGACCGTGACATTGTTGACCGAAATCATTCTGTTTCCTCCTCTTCTACCAACGGATCCGGAGCTTCCTTCCGACAAATCAAGATGGAAAACTCATACAAAGCGTATAGGGGAACCGCCAGCACGAACATGGAAAAAGGATCACTTGGAGTAATGAATGCCGCCAGGATAAGAACCACCACGATGGCATGTTTCCGATAGGTTCTGAGGTGCTTCCGGTTCACGATACCTATGGTGGACAAAACCAGGATGACGGTGGGGAACTCGAACAGGAGGCCGATGAGAAAGACCATCGACACAAACAGCGACATATAGGAGTTTAGGGAAATGGTATTGGCGATGGTGTCGCTCACGGTGTAGTTCATGAAGAACATCAGGCACACCGGCAGCACCACGAAATACCCCACGGCCACCCCCAGATAGAACAGGCCGGAAGACATGATGAAACCGCCCCGGATGGCCGTTTTTTCATGGTCGTAAAGGGCCGGAGCGATGAATTTCCAGATTTCGTAAACGATGTACGGGAACGCCAGCACCAGTCCGCACAGGATGGAAACCTTCAGGTGCACGAAGAACTGGGCCGATATGTCCACGTTGATGAGAGACATCTGGAACGGAAGTTCCAGCATGCTGTAAAGGATGAAATCCGACTGGGTGGGCCACAGGACCGCCTTGAAAAGAGTCTGCGGGATGCAGAGGAAGACGATGGACAGCAAGGCCACAGCGGCCACCGAGCGGAACAGGGTTCCCCTCAGTGCCTCCAGATGGTCCCAGAAGGACATTTCAGTGTCCTTCTCGGCCATGTTACTTTTCGTCCTTTTTATACCCCGTGTCCACGGACTTGATTTCTTCCTCCACCTCGTTCATTCCCTTCTTGAAACTCTTGACGCCTTTTCCGAGACCTTGCATGAGTTCGGGAATCTTCTTTCCACCGAAAAGAAGAAGGACAATGGCCACGATAGCAATAATCTCCCATGTACCAAGCATGATGATGAGCGGATAAGTATGCATAATATCAATGTTTAATGAATTCTTCAAATAATGCGGCCACCGGTTCCGGACAACGGACGGGACGGAAAGTGGTGCTGCTGATAAAGCCCAGCGTAACCGTTCCTTCTGCACATAACACGCCGTCCTGGTTGTAAACAGTCTGCCGGATGACCATTTTTGCCAGCGGGACGCTGTTCACCTCCGCCGTTGCCGTAAGGACATCTCCCATGCGGGCGGGATGCTTGAAATGGCATTCCACCGATACGATGGGCACCTGGATTCCCAATTCCTTCTCGCAGCGTTCAATCGGGAAACCGAGCCGGACCATCATCTCGTCACGGGCGATCTCGAAATACCGGATGTAATTCGAGTGATGCACCACGGCCATCTGGTCGGTTTCATAGTAGCGTACCGGGAATGTGGACTTGAAGACGGCCATGAACTAACTGTTTTTGAGTTGTTTGATCTTGGCTTCCAGACTCTCGATCTTGGAAAGGGCGTCGGACTCTTTCTTGCGCTCGTTCTCGATGACGGCAGCCGGCGCATTGGCCACGAAACGCTCGTTGGAGAGTTTTCCGCGGACTCCCTGCAGGAATTTCCGGAGGTAGTCAAGGTCCTTTTCCGCCTTCTCCAGTTCTTCGGCCACGTTCACCATGCCATCCAGGGCGACGAACATTTCTATGGTGCGCACAAGGAAGCCCACGCCCTGGGCATTGCCAAAATCCTCGACGAGGGCAAGCTCACAGCCCGCCATCTTCTCCACAACGGGAATGACATCGGCCGGGAAAGCGTTCCCCTTGATTTTGAGTTCCAGAGACTCTTTCGGGGCGATGTTCCGCTGGCTGCGGACGCCGCGGACACCGTTGACAGCCTCCATGGCAAGCGCGAAATGCTCCAGCACAGCGGGCTCGAAGGCTTCGGCCTTGGGGGTGGCGGCATACATGATGGTCTCCCCTTCCTTGCGCGGGGCGATATCCTGCCAGAGTTCCTCCGTGATGAAAGGCATCACCGGGTGGATGAGTTTGAGAAGGGCTTCGAAATACGCAAGTGTCTGCTGATACGTGGCCTTGTCGACGGGCTGTCCGTATGCAGGCTTGATGGCCTCCAGATACCAGGAGCAATAATCGTCCCAGAAAAGTTTGTAGATGGTCATCAGGGCGTCCGAAATGCGGAATTTGCTGTAATGGTCCTCGACGAGGGCCACTGTCTCGGAGAGTTTCGCGCGGAACCACTCAATGGCCGATGCCGCCACCGGACTCTGGGGAAGAGCCTCGTCCACGCTGAATCCTTTCACCAGGCGGTAGCTGTTCCAGATTTTATTGCAGAACGCGGCGCCCTGCTTGATCTGGGCCTCGTCGTAGAAGATATCGTTGCCGGCGCTGGAACACAGGAGCATGCCGATACGGACGGCATCGGCCCCATAGGTATTGATGAGGTCCAGCGGGTTGGGGCTGTTGCCCAGGGTCTTGGACATCTTGCGGCCGATCTTGTCGCGCACGATGCCGGTGAAATAGACGTTGGAGAAAGGTTCCCGGCCCATGAATTCCTCGCCGGCCATGATCATGCGGGCCACCCAGAAGAAGATGATATCCGGGCCGGTCACAAGGTCGTTGGTGGGATAATAGTAGGCCAGGTCCTTGTTGGGCTGATGCTCCGGATGACCGGGTTTCTGCGGGTCAAAAACGGAGATGGGCCAGAGCCAGGAGCTGAACCAGGTGTCCAGCACGTCTTCGTCCTGGCGAAGGTCCCGGGCCTTGAGGGAAGGGTTCTTGGCCTGGGCCTCCTTCAGTGCCTCTTCAACTGTGGGAGCCACCACGAAACTGCCGTCCGGAAGATAATAGGCCGGAATGCGCTGGCCCCACCACAACTGGCGGGAGATGCACCAGTCCCGGGCGTTTTCCATCCAGTGACGGTAGGTATTCACATACTTCTCGGGGATGAACTGGGTGCGGCCGCTTTCCACGGTTTCCAGGGCCATCTTGGCCAAGGTGTCCATCTTGAGGAACCACTGGGCGCTGAGCTTGGGTTCGATGACGGCGTCGGTGCGCTCGGAATATCCCACCGGAGAAATATACTCTTCGGTCTTTACGAGGTTGCCGGCTTCCTCCAGCATCTTCACAATCTTCTTCCGGGCCACGAAACGGTCTTCCCCGATAAGGATTTCCGCCTTCTCGTTGAGCTTGCCGTGGTCGTCGATGATTTCCAGCACGGGCAGGTTGTGGCGGAGGCCGATTTCATAGTCGTGTACGTCGTGGGCGGGGGTTACCTTGAGGCAGCCGGTACCGAAGTCCATTTCCACGTAGTCGTCCTCGATGACGGGAATCTCCCGCTTGATGAGCGGGATGAGCACTTTCTTGCCCTTGAGCCAGAAATGCCGCTCGTCCTTGGGGTTGACGCAGATGGCCGCATCGGCCATGATGGTCTCCGGGCGGGTGGTGGCAATGACCAGGTACTTGTCCGTAGGGTTGCCGTTGCCGTCCGAAACATAGTATTTCAGATGATAGAAATGGCTCTTGGTGTCTTTGTGGATGACTTCATCGTCGCTCACGGCGGTGAGGGCTTCCGGATCCCAGTTTACCATCCGCACGCCCTTATATATCCAGCCTTTCCTGTAAAAATACACAAACGTGTTGATTACCGCCTCGCTCAGGGCGGGTTCCATGGTAAAGCGGGTGCGGTCCCAGTCGCAGGAGCAGCCCAGTTTGCGGAGCTGTTCCAGGATAATGCCGCCATGCTCCTCCTTCCATTCCCATGCGTGCTTGAGGAATTCCTCACGGCCGATATCTTCCTTGGAGATCCCCATGTCCTTGAGCCGGGCCACCACCTTGCTCTCCGTGGCGATGGAAGCGTGGTCCGTACCGGGAACCCAGCAGGCATTTTTCCCATCCATGCGGGCCTTGCGGATGAGCACGTCATTGAGCGTGTTGTTGAGCACATGGCCCATATGCAGGATACCCGTCACATTCGGCGGCGGGATCACGATGGTATAGGGTTCCTTATCGTTGGGTTCGCTGTGGAAGAACTTGTGTTCCATCCAGTAGCGATACCACTTGTCTTCTACTTGGGCAGCACTGTATTTGGCGGCTAATTCTTTCATAAAACTTCACATCAATCATTTACTTTACAAATGTACGGAAAAATTGTTAATTTTGCAGAAAAGAACACAATAAAATATGGATAACAATCAAGCAAAACCCCAGAATCAAATCAGTTTGGAACTCAAGCCCGAGATCGCGAAAGGCTCCTACTCCAACCTGGCCATCATATCCCACTCCCGTAGCGAGTTCATCATCGACTTTGCAACGACCCTCCCCGGCCTTCAAAAGCCCGAAATCGGCAACCGCATCATCATGACTCCGGAGCACGCCAAACGGCTGATGAACGCCCTTTTCGACAATATCTCCAAATATGAAGCCCAGTTCGGCGTCATCGACCTCGGCGGCAAGGGCCCCCAGCAGGGCGGCACCTTTAACCTGGCCGACTTCGGCCCGCTGGGCGGAGGGAGCAAGTCGTAAGATGACAGAACTGGCAAAAATCAAAGCGTTCGCCTTTGACATTGACGGCGTCGCCACGGACGGCGGCGTTTTCTGCGACGGCGACGGAGACCTCCTGCGCACCTATGACGCCAAGGACGGCTTTGCCATCCGTATGGCCGTGATGCATGGTTATCCCGTGGCTGTTATCACCGGAGGCAGCTCGGAAAGCATCCGTAAACGCATGGTTACCAGCGGTATAAAGGCGGAAGACGTTTTTCTGCACTGTCGGGACAAACGGGAGCAGTTCGCCCGGTTCTGTTCACGCTACGGCCTGGACCCTTCGGAGGTGATGTACTTCGGAGACGACGTCCCGGACATCGACGTGCTTCAAGCCTGCGGCTGCGGAGTCTGCCCTTCGGACGCGGTGGAACAGGTGAAGGAGATCGCCGATTGGGTTTCCTCCCGGCCGGGCGGAAAAGGTTGCCTTCGAGAGTGCATTGAAACCACCCTTCGCACCCATGGGAAATGGACATTCGACCCGGTTCTGTACAAACAAAAGTTTTAGGACATGGACCTGAAAGGAAAGCATATCATCCTGGGCAGCAATTCCCCGAGGAGAAAGGAATTGCTGAAAGGACTTGATATTGATTTTGAAGTAGATACAGGCAATAATTTCGAGGAACACTTTGGCACTGATGTTCCGTTCGGCCAAGTCCCCCGCCTCATGTCCGTCGGCAAATCCCACGGCTTTCACAGGCCCTTGGCCGAGAACGAGATTCTCATCACGGCCGACACCATGGTCATCCTTCCGCCACAGGAAGGCCGCCTGGGAGAAATCCTCGGCAAACCCAAAGACCGGGAAGATGCCGTCCGGATGCTCCGGGAGCTCTCCGGCAGGGCGCACCATGTCACGACGGCCGTTACCCTCAGGGACAGCCGGGGCGAGGAGACCTTCGACGTAACCACGCAGGTGTGGTTCAAGGCCCTCTCCGAAGAAGAAATCACCTATTACGTGGATACTTACAGACCTTTTGACAAAGCGGGAGCCTACGCCATCCAGGAGTGGATCGGCCATATCGGCATCACCCGCATCGAGGGTTCTTATTTCAATGTGGTGGGCTTCCCCGTCCAGCGGGTCTATGAAGCCTTAATGCGCCGCCTTTCTACGCCCTGAGAACCAGCGCTGGGGCAGTTCCATGGCCAGGATGATGCCCAGTACGATGGAAATGGCCACTTTTACCGCCACAAAGCCGTAATGGGAAGAAAGGGCCAACTCCCCTGCCGTAAGGTAGTAGGAGAACCAGAACAGACCGGCACCGGGCACCAGCGGGAAAATACCGCAGATGATGAAGACCTGTGCCGGGCAGCGCGTGGGGACGGCGGCAAAGCGGGACAGCAGACACACCATCACCGCAGCGAAAAGGGTTGAAATGGGGGCCGAAAAATCTCCGAAACGCAGGGACAGCAGATACACCATCCATCCCATGACTCCAACAAATCCGGACACCAGATACTGTTCTTTGTCCACAGTATAAAGGACGGCAAAACCCCAAGTGCCGCCAAAGGCGCCCAAAGCCTGCCAGAAAAAGCCGGAAGTCTCCGGGCTCAGCGTCACGCCCGGCAGGTCGATAAGCCCGCCGAACAGCCATCCGTCCAGCATGAAGGCCACCGAAACGCCCAAAGCAATGCAGAAAAAGCCCAATAAGGCATCCGTCAGCCGCGTGAGGCCCGCCAGATGGTCGGAATTGGCCAGATCCCTCACGCCGTTGGTGAAAGCGACACCGGGGACCAGCGGCATGATGGCGCCCACGATGATATTGCTGAGGCTTTCCCCCAGTCCAAGCCGCCAGAAAGTGATGCTGAAAAGCATCACCACCAGCGCATTGCACATGGCACCCACAATCTTGGACAGGTAGCGGTTGCTCACATAGAGGATGAACACATACAGCAGCAAGCCCGCCAGGGTGGCGGCCAGGCAGTCGGCCCACGCGCCGCCGAAGATAATGGCAAAACCGCCCGAGGCGATACCGGAAGCCAGAATTTGCAGCCAGCCGGGCTTTCTGGGCAGTTGTTTGATTGCGGCCAGGCACTCCCGGGCCTCCCGGACCGTATATTTCCCCTGGGAGATCTCGTAGCTGAGCCGGTTCACGGCGGTTACTTTATTGAGCTGGGAACCCCGGATGGGGATGAAATCGATATTGGCATAGGTGGATGCCTGTCCGCCGGATTTTTCCACCTTTCCGGCTTTTCCGGAAGTGAAGATTCCGTTGGACACAATGAAAAAATTCTTCGAATCCACTCCGTAATGCGTACAGATACGGGCCATAATGTCTTCGACGCGGGCAATCTCGGCCCCGTTTTCCAGAAGAATATGACCGGCTTCCGAAGCCAGTTCCAGCACATGGGTGAAATCTTCTCTTTTTTCCATGGCGCAAAAATACGCAAAAAATAAGTATTTTTGTGCCGATGAACGACTTTTCACAACGGATTTTGGACTGGTATGCAGAAAACGCCCGGGATCTTCCCTGGCGCCGTACGCAGGACCCGTATGCCGTCTGGCTCAGCGAAATCATCCTCCAGCAAACCAGAATCGCGCAGGGGACGGCCTATTGGCAGCGTTTCATGGAGCGCTTCCCTACCGTTCAGGACCTGGCCGAAGCCAGCGAAGACGAAGTCCTGCGCCTCTGGGAGGGTCTCGGATACTATTCCCGCGCCAGGAACCTTCACGCGGCCGCCCGGCAGATTGTCGTCCTGGGCGCCTTTCCGGACACCCTGGAGGGCATCCGTTCCCTCAAAGGAGTGGGAGACTATACGGCGGCAGCCATCGGCTCCATCTGCTTCGGCATCCCCGCCGCCGTTGTGGACGGCAATGTGTACCGCGTACTGGCCCGCCATTTCGGCATCTCCACACCGGTAGGCACTACGGAGGCCAAAAAGGAATTCACCCTCCTGGCAGACAAACTGCTGCCGGAAAAGGAAGCTTCGGCCTTCAACCAGGGCATGATGGATTTCGGAGCCCTCCAGTGTACGCCGCAGCATCCTGACTGCCTCAGCTGTCCCCTGCAGGCAAGTTGCGATGCCTTCCGGACCGGCCGGACCCATCTTCTACCGCTGAAAAAGACGGCGGCCAAGCCCCGGGAACAGCGGCTCAGCTACGTCTATGTCCGATTGGACGGAGAGACGGCCATTCGCCGCCGCGGCCCCGGAGACATCTGGCAAGGCCTCTATGAACCGCTGGTCCCGGATCCGGAACGCCTGCGCGAAGCCTCGCCCGTCCTGCTGAAAGCCGGCGTGAAGCACCAACTCACCCACCGCACCATCCTGGCCGATTTTTACCTCTGGGAGCCCTCTTCCCGGCCGGAACTGCCCGAAGGCTACAAATGGATAAAAGAAGCGGAGCTTGACAACTACGCCAAGCCCCGCCTGTTTGAACTGCTGCTGGAAACTATTCAGTCTTAGGCGTTTCCTTGATATATACATCGTGCTGCGGGAAAGGAATCTCGATGCCGTTGGCGTTGAAGGCATTGTAGATGGCCTCCTTGGCGCTGGCGGCAAGGGAATAATGCACTTCCACAGCCGCAAAAAACACCACCTGGATATCGACGGAACTTTCCCCGAAATTGCGGAACCGGATGGCGATTCCCCGCTTCATGTCCACCAGGTCGCGTCCGTACTTGTCCTTCACCAGAAGCGGTTCCAGAGCCTCCCGGATAACCTGGCGGGCCTTTTCCACATCGGTTCCGTATTTCACGCCCACCGTAAAGTTAATCATCTCATACTGATGATTCCGCGTAAGG
>OCTW011562835.1_pt1 | contig 45765 bp, 37 predicted proteins | sample 1539671 | NCBI WGS metagenome assembly OCTW01 (sample SAMN02144230, study PRJEB22623) | gut metagenome | biome: sheep rumen | host: Ovis aries | place: New Zealand
GAAAAATTTGTTTGATGAAAATAGAATCTTATATGATGAATTCATAGAAAACAACATCTGATTTTCAATCATATAAATAAATCATTGCACGATTTTTTATTTAATGCATTCGACATCACAAGAAAAATCGTTGCACGATTTCTCTTTTCCGACACCAAAAATGAAAATCGTTGCACGATTTCCATTTTTGGAATCGGCCACCGTCGCATTGCGAAACAGGGTCTACGACCCTGGTGGACAATCTGTTCATGCTCCTCTAGGGTCGTAGACCCTATATTGCCGCAGGCAACGGTAGCCGACCCCAATATGCCGTCGGTCTTTGACCGACGGCATATTGGGGTCGGATTAATGATGACATTTTTGGACCGCATTAATGACGATAATGTGAATCGTATTGACGTTTAATGATTGATGATTGATATAAATAATCAATAATTGACAATCAACGATTAATGTTTTCATAATAATAATGATGTCGTATTATATGCCAACATGGATTAAATCAAATTAAAAAATCCGTATATTTGCCAATAAATAATCAAAATCAATTACATGGAGATTCATTTTGCCCCATTACAAGGCTATACAGATTCAATTTTTAGAAAGCTACACGCCGATTTTTTTGGTGGTGTCGACAAATATTATACCCCTTTCATTCGTGTGGAACGTGGTGACTTCCGTAAAAAAGACATACGTGAATTGCCCGATGAGACGGAATTGTGCACTATTCCGCAAATAATTGCGTCTACCAAACCAGAAGACATAGAGAAGATGGTCGCAATGCTTGAGGAGAAAGGATATAAAGAGGTGAATATCAACATGGGATGCCCGTTTCCTATGATCGCCAAACACGGTATGGGATCAGGTCTGTTGGCAGACAAAGAGGCTGTAAAAGCAATGATAAAAGTGTTGGAAGCCCACCCGTCTATGAAATTTTCACTGAAAACACGTCTTGGCTACGATGATGAAAATCAAATATTTGAGATGACCGACATCATCAACAACTTTCCTTTTACCGAGGTGACAATGCATCCAAGAATCGCAAAAGACCAGTATTCTGGAGACATAAACCATCCAAAATTCGCTGAATTTGCAAAAGTCTGCAAGCATCCTCTTATCTATAATGGCGACGTGACTACTCTCGACGACATCAATAAGATCAGCACCGTCTACCCTACCCTTAAAGGCATCATGATCGGCCGTGGTCTGCTAAAGAATCCAGCACTCGCGTCGGAATACAAAAATGGAGTGATAATGTCTGACAAGGAAAAGAAAGACAAGTCTAAACAATTGATTAAAAAGCTTTTCACCCAGTGTGAAGAATTGATGAATGGAGAAGAACAAAGTGTCGCACATGTGAAGGCTTACTTTGAATATCTTCTTCCCAACATTGAAAAACGCAACCGAAAAAAAGTGTTGAAAGCCAACAAAGCTGAAAAACTAAGAGGCGCAATCGCTGAATTTTTCTTATAGTTCATTCGACCATAGTGGCATCCACAACAATAAGCCGGCAAACAAAATGTTGATAACTCATTCTTTTATCAACAATATCATAAAAAGAGAAAAAGAGCTTTGCCAAAACAATATTGAAAATTTATATTTGTCTAAATTTTGACTGAAAAATGAACAGAATTATGATGAAAAAAGTGTTGATTTCATTAATGTTGAGCATTTTTACCTTAAGTGTTGCAAATGCCGCATCAGACATCACTGATGTGATCAAAACGCTAAGAAAAGGCAAGATTGAAAGTGCGTTAAAGACTCGTTCGAAGATAAAAATAACATCTTCGCCAGACCAGTTTTTGTATCAGCTGAGTGAATGTTTAGCATATAATAGCAAGAAAAATCCACAGTATAATCCACTAAAAGCGTACGACTTTTACAAGCGAATCTCATACAGTGATTACGTTACAAATCAACGAGTTATGAATTGTATGCGTGAAGCTGAATTTGATTTGGAGACGGTGCGTATGGAAGTGGAAGCCAATTTGCTTGACTATGCTAGGTCCAAAGGGACTGTCGATGCGTACGACAAAATCATAAACACTTGTGAATCATGTTCTTACCTAGAAGAAGCAAAGAAAGGCAAGGAGGATATAATCTTCAAGAAAACGTTAAAAGGGGCAACTTTGCGCGACGTGGAGAAATTCATTCTCGACTACCCAAATTCGCCTAACAGAGACAAGGCTATCAACATGCGAGACTCAATCGCATTCGTGAAGTTGCCAAAATCAGCGGATGCCTATGCGTCGTACATGGAAAAATATCCTAACTCGAAATACGCGTCTGAGATCCAAAGCGGTTTGCTTCAGATGAGCTACGACGAAGCAAAGGCAAACGACAACATCAACTCGTATGCAAAATTCATCGGTCTGTATCCAAACGAGGAGAAGAAGGTGAAAGAGTTTGAGGGCAAGATCGAAGAATTGCAAAAATACTTGACTTGGAAAGTTGAGCCAAAATACAAGAACATCCGTTTGGCAGAAGATTCAATTGCAAAGAAGAACTACTATCTTGTGAATGATTTCGGAAAATGGGGAATCATGGATTTCACTGGAAAAGAGTTGGTAGCACCTTCATTCGATGACTTCTCAGACATAGCAGACGGCAAGTTGATTGCAAAGAAAGGCGGAAAATGGGGAGTGATCAATCCAGCAAACGGTTCGACAATCCTCGATTTCGTAGCTACTTCAGCATCCGACATCGACATCATCTCAAAAAATTTCATTGCGTTCAAGCAAGGCAATTTATGGGGATTGAGCTACAAGGGAGAGAAGACAGCGATCCAACCATTCGTTTCCGGATCATTAACTCCTTTCAAATTCAAAGTATTGAGAAACGGTGGTGTTGCGATGACAGATGCAGGCAAACTAGTGATTGTTGATCCAGAGGGTAACACAAAAGTCGACGAGAAGTTTGACCAGGTTCAGTGGCGTAACGCTGACGATATCGACAGCAAATACATCAAAGTGCGCCAAGGAAAAAAATACGGAATCTACAATCCAGACGGAGAGCTGATCGGAAGCATCAACCACGACATGATGCCTTACTACGATCAGAATGGAATCGCGATCATCAAGACATCCCCTTCCACTGAAGGATGGATGGATACAACAGGAGCATTCCTTTACTGTGCAGCTCTAAGCGAATACAAAGATTGCGGTGGTGAAGACAAAATGATTGCCTACAAAGTCGGAAGCAACTGGGGATTCCTAGACAAGACTCCAGCTCACGCCAACATCAAACTTCAGTATGAAGAACTTGGTGAATGTTTCTCTGAGGGAATCGCAAAAGTAAAGAAAGCTGGCAAGTGGATTTACATCAACAAAGCCGGAGAAGAAATCGTAAGCGTTCCTGAGAGCCAAAACAATAAAGTGACTCGCGCCGGTGGAATCATCTACTACGCTAACGGATCAAGCTACGATATGTATGACAAGACTGGAAAAATCGGAACTATCTCAGGCTTCTCAAGCATCGACAAAGAAGTTTCAAACGGAATGTTGATCGTAAACAAGGGAGGTCAGGCATGCGCATTGCAAGGAGGTAAAGAGTGTGTCACTCCGACTTACGACGACATGACAAAATACTGCAACGGATATTCAGTTGTGACAAGTGGAGACAAAAAAGGACTTCTATACTATGGTCAGGTAGTGTTGGAGGCTAAATACGAAAAGATACTTGATCCAAACCATGCAATCGATGGTGACTGCGACGAACTTCTTTCAGGCAAGGTTTCAGATGTGATTCTACTGAACGTATTTGAAAATGGAGTTTCAACAAGAGTCATTGTAAAAGCAGGCAAGATCGTCACGACTACCAAAGATGAGGTCCGTCTGAAAAAGTTCTCAAACAAATACACAGCGTTTGAGACAGCGGAAATGGGAATATTCAACGCAGCAAAAACTGGTTTGATCAACCCTGACGGCAAAATTGTGGTTGAGCCATACTACCGCCAGATCACAGAACTTTCAAACGACTATTTCGTATGTAAGGATGCGAACGGAAAATGTGGAGTTTTGGACAAAGCAGGTTCTGAAGTGGTGGTGCCATTCGCACAGTCGATCACATCATTTGACGGCAAGGTTGTGGAGGCAGAGCTTAACGGAGACAAGATGTGCTTCAGCAAAAGCGGAGTGCCATTCCTACCAAAGAATTCCGAGTTGTATGAGAACGGTGTATTCAAGAACAAGAAGAACAACAAATTCGGATTGGTCGACAAGAATGGATACATCAAACTTTACACTAACTACGGCAAGATAACAGGTGTAAAAGACAAATCTGCAGTCGTATTGAAGAACGACAAATACGGTGTAGTGAAATATTAAAAAGCAAAACAACAAATGTCAAAAAAATGACAGATTAGAAATAGTCTGTCATTTTTTTATAGACCACGATCAGGCAAAAAGTCAGAAAAGATGAATCTGATTATAGACGAAGGCAACACACATATTAAATATGGAGTGTTTGAAGAAGGAAGCAACAACGAAGTCGCGCTATATGAAAGCAAAGACTACGATGCCAAAGAAGTTGCAGAAATCATCAAGAGACATAATGTCAGACACACAATTTATAGCAGTGTAAGAGGCGGGAATGAAGATTTGATAGCAGACGTGAGTCATTCCGTCGACTTCATCCAGCTGACACATGAAACGGAAGTTCCTCTGATAAACAAATACCGCACGCCCAACACCCTAGGGATGGACAGACTCGCAGCATGTGTGGGAGCATATTCGATCGCTGGGAAAGATGCAAACATTTTAGTGATCGACGTCGGCACAGCCATCACATATGACATCGTCAGCAAAGGAGAATATCTCGGAGGCAATATAGCACCGGGAATGCAGATGCGACTCAACGCACTCCACACATTCACCGCAAAACTACCACAAGTGGATATAAACACCGAATGGAAAGAGATTGGAGACGACACACAGACAGCCATATATTCAGGCTGCTACAGTGGCATTTTGCATGAAATAGAGGGGTCATACCGCAGATTAAGCAAAAAATTTCCAAAACTTTTAGTTTTTTTAACGGGTGGAGGCTCAAAATACTTTGAAAGCAACATAAAAATTAAGATATTTGCAAAAGAAAATCTGTTAAGGATTGGATTGAATAGAATATTAAACGATAAATGTCAAAAGGAATAATCATAAGCGCGCTGCTTTGTCTTGGCACAGCAATAGCCGCTACAGGTCAGAATAGCACCAGTTCACCCTACTCCAGATATGGATACGGATCACTGGTAGAAGGAACGTCTGCACAAGGGCGAGGAATGGGAGGTTTGTCAATCGGACTTCGTGACAACCAACACACAAACTTCGGCAATCCTGCGACATATACAGCTATCGATTCACTCAATTTCAGATTTGAAGTCGGAGCATCACTCAGATCATCTTTTTATTCCAGCGGGGATTCAAAGAGCAGTGATTTTTCTGGAAATTTGGAAAGAATAGGGCTGCAAATCCCCATCAAGAATTGGATGGGTATAGCGTTAGGCATAGAGCCCTACTCTATTGTTGGCTACAACTACTCAGATTCTGAGAAGGAAATAGAAGTCAACAATGATGACAAATCAGTTGACGCCTATTCAGGAGAAGGCGGAATCAACCAAGTCATTGTCGGTTTGGGATTCAAGCCATGGAAGCCATTCTCATTCGGATGCAACCTTAAATTCTTGTTTGGAGACATAACGACACAAAGTCAGGTCTTATTTAACAATTCCAAGAACAAGAATTTCTACCATCCGACGCTTCAGTCGAATTTGATAGACATCCATGACTTTTCAATAAGTTTTGGAGCACAATATGAGATAGAGACAGGTGAAGATAAATCAGTGGTGCTAGGTGCGACATTTGAGCCAAAAAACAAATTGAACGCAGATGCAAGCAAAACGATTGTCACGACTGGCATTGACACATTAACAAAAGAATATGATAGTGCTTTTGAATTGCCGTTCACATTGGGATTCGGAGCATCATATAAATTCAAAAACAGGTGGACTATTGGCGTCGACTATAAAATCCAGAAATGGAGCGACGCAGAATATTTTGGAGAAAAAGTGTTTGAAGACCGAAGAAAGCTGAACTTAGGAGCGGAGCTTCGTCCAAACAGCATGAGTAAGAAATACTTTAACAGAGTAGCTTACAGATGGGGATTCTCGACAGCCAACACATATTACAAAGTACATGGCGACACAAACAGAGAAAACCTGATCACTGCTGGTTTCGGTTTTCCACTTAAACGAGGTCTAAATCCAACAGTGATCAACTTCACTGTAGAATATGGATTCACCACACTCAGCGACAAAGATATGATGAGTGACAGATTCTTAAGATTCGTGCTAAATGCGACTCTTAATGAAAAATGGTTCGTACGTCGCAGACTAGAATAAGCGGCGAAAACAAGTTGAAACATCAAAAAATTAGGGAAATGAATACAAAATCATTAATTCTAGCTTCATTAGGCATAGCAATGAGTGTGCCAACGATGGCAGAGTTAGGAGTGAACACTCCAAATTCAAAGTTTGGAACAGGAGAGGACAGTGTAAGATGTGTGTCAAGCGTATCATTGTTCCAGAACTTTGCTAAACAGAAAAACTACAAAGATATGCATGAGTCTTGGAAAACAATCACAACAGAGTGTCCAAGAGCTACTCAGCGTGCTTATACAGACGGTGCGTTCATGTTGAAGTGGGAGATCGAAAACGAGAAGGATGTCAACAAGAAGAAAGCATTGTTTGAGGAACTGATGAATCTTTACGATTTGAGAATCAAGTATTTTGGAAACGTAAAGAAATATCCTACTTATTACATTCTTGGACGTAAGTCGTTCGACTACATCAACTATGCTCCAACATTGACTAACGATGCCACAAAGCAGAAAGCATACGGATGGTTGAAGGAAGCTATAGAGAAAGGTGGAGAGAAAAATGAGCCACAGGTATTCCAGCAGTACTTCATTTTGTCAGACGGTATATACAAAGCAAATCCGAATGTAAACAGAGATTTGTATATCGCCGACTACATGAAGATCATGCCTATGATGACAGCAGCTGCTGCCAACGACTCTACATTCGACGCATCTATCGGTGTTGTTAACAGAGTATTCGCACGTTCTGGAGCCGCAGAATGTGGAACTCTTGATAAGGCATACGCTTCTAAGATTGAGGCAAACAAGAATGACAAGGCATTCTTGAACGACGTATTGAAGCTTTACCGTATTGCTGACTGTAAAGAGTCTGCTGTATACTTCAAGGGATCTGCTTATTTGCACGCTATCGAACCGACTGCAGCATCTGCAGCAGGTATGGCTGCACAGGCAATATCAAAGAAAGACAACAGCAAGGCGATCCAGTATCTTCAGGAAGCTATCAAGCTTGAGACTAGCAAAAGTGTAAAAAGCGACTATTATCTAAATATCGCAAACATCTACTTGTCTCAGAAGAATTTCCAGGCTTGCCGTTCTAACGCACAGTCGGCACTTGCTATGGACCCAAGTGCTGGACAGGCATACATAATGATTGCATACGCATACGCATATGGTTTTGCATCAATCGACGACGATCCTGTTATCCAGAAGACAGCTTACTGGGCTGCGGTAGACAAGTTAGAGAAAGCAAAGGCGGTTGATCCATCGTTGGCAAGCCAGGCAAACAGTTTGATCGCTTCTTACAAAAAACAATTCCCAGACAAGTCAGAATTGTTTATGAGAGGTATCAAGGGCGGTTCTTACAAAGTTCCAGGTTGGATTGGAGAGACAACAACTGTTAGATAATGCAAGAAATTGTAATTCATAATCATAAAGGCATGGTTGTCAAAGCATTTGCTTTGGCAATCGTGTCTTTTTTTTCATTTTTCGTCTCATGCGATAACGACAAGCTTGAGACAACCGACGCCATAGAAAGAGATTCTGTAGCAGGACAATATGCGAAAGATGTGTATACACTAATCTCAGACTCCGGAATTGTAAAATACAGAATGGAGACTAAAGAGTGGTACATATTCGACAGAGTAGACACACCATACTGGTACTTTCCTCAGGGATTGTTCTTCGAAACTCTTAACGACACTATGGGAACAGATGCGTCGATCACATCCAAATATGCCAAATACTATACAGATTTGGAATTATGGGATTTAAGAGACAGCGTGAAATCCAAGAACATCAAAGGTGAATATTTCGAGACTGACCAACTGTTCTGGAATCAGAAAGAAAAAAGAGTCTATTCAAAAGAAAAAATCAAAATCACACAAGATAAAAGAATCATCACAGGTCGTGGTTTTGAATCAAATCAGTCGTTCACAAACTACACAATCAAAAAACCAGAAGGAATATTTCCTATTGAAGAGAAAAAGAACGACGAGCCTCAAAAAGAAAAAGAATAATTATGTGGACAGGCATAATAGCACTCATATTACTTGCGACATACCTTATAGAGTTCAATTTTATAAGTGCATACAAAAACAAAATTGAATTTAGTGACGACCAGGCGAAATCCGGGTTTGCAAGTTATTCTGCAACAAAAGTAAAAACATTCAAAGCCGGCCTACGTGTCTCAAATCTTGCAGCAGCCATCTGTTGTGCATACATAGCAGCCAGCGAATACAATATATACATAGTATTCCCGACATTTTTAGGAATATTCGTGGCATCAGAGATAATCCTTCGATTGAGCAATATTGCCAAATTACCAAATGAAGCAATAGAATCAGTTTCTAGAGTATTTCATCTGACAGCGTACCCTATCGCCAGACTATTCAAAAATTCAGAATACGAGATTAGCACAAACAGAAGTTATGAGCTAAACAATTGCTCAACAACGACAAATGAAAAAGCTGAGAATGAAGTTGAGATATTCCAAAACGCATTGGATTTGTCTTCTCTAAAACTAAAAAACTGTATAGTTCCACGAACAGAAATCACAGCAATAGAAGTGGGAAGCAGCGTCGACGAGCTAAAAAAGCTTTTCATTTCGACCAACTACTCAAGAATATTAGTCTACAAAGACAATATCGACTGTATCATTGGATACGTCCACTCTTCAGACATATTCGACAAGCCATCAGAGATATCAGACATTCTGAATCCAATCATTGTAGTGTCGGAAGAGATGGCAGCCAACAAACTACTGAAGGTGCTGCAAAAACAGAAAAAAAGCCTGGCTTTGGTAGTTGATGAATTCGGAGGCACAGCAGGAATCATCACAATGGAAGACCTGATGGAAGAAATTTTCGGAGAAATCGAAGATGAATACGACAACGAAGATGAGTATGTACAAAAGAAAATCAGCAACGAAGAGTATTTGATTTCTGGCAGACTTGAAGTAGAAGAGACAAACGAAAAATTCGGTTTGGATTTACCGACATCTCCAGATTACGAAACCATCGCCGGACTGATTCTGACCCATCACAACATATTGCCTAAAAAAGGTGAATTCATCAAAATAGGCAAAAAATACAACTTCGAAGTGATCAAAGTTGAGACAACAAAGATAGATTTAGTAAAATTGAGAGTATCAAACGCAAATTAAAGAATATTATTTATTATATTTGCGTCGTTTTTTGTACGAATAATAATAAAAAAACTATAAAACTTAAATGGCAGCTTTACAGAACATCAGAAACCACGCCACTCTGCTTATTGGAATTGTAGCAGTGGCATTGGCGGCTTTTGTGGTAGGAGACTTGCTAACAAGCACTTCGTCTATCATAGGAAGAGAGAGAAGCATCGTCGGAAGCGTTAATGGAAAAGAGATTTCCATAGTGGATTTCAACGAAAAAGAAAAAGAGTTCAGCGAAATCATCAAACAGCAATACGCTGGACAACAAGCCCCACACGAAGGCGAGATACGCAACTTCGTATGGAACAAGTTCATCAACGACGCTCTTATTGAGAGTGAAATGGAAGAAATTGGAATGGCAGTGACAAACGAAGAGATCAGCGATTTGGTGTCTTCAGCAAACCATCCAATGCTAATGAGCATTCCATTGTTCAGAGACCAGAGTGGAAGATTCAACCCATCACAGGTTTCCGCATTTCTTCAGTACATCAGCAGACCTGAGGAATCTTTGGATGAAAATCAAAAAGCTCAACAGCAGCAGTTGAAGGCACAGTGGGCATATTGGGAAGGACAAATCAAGTCTCAGCTTGCCAACGACAAACTTGCCAACCTTGTAAGCAGCGCAGTTTCATACCCTGCAGCAATTGTAAACTTGATGGACAGTATATCAGCAAATGACAAAAGTGCTGTTGTGATCAAGAAATCATACTCTCCAGCAAGCAACGACATCGAAGTCTCTGACACAGAGAAGAAAAACATGTATGAGAAGATGAAAAAGCAATACTTTGCTTTGAACAACGGTGGTTACAGAGCAGTAGACGCAATCATTTTCAACGTAAAACCTTCACAGCAGGACTATGAAGATGCAAAAGCAGGCATGGAAGAGATGAAAGAACAAATCAAGAATGCTGACGAAGCTGATCTAAAGCTTATTTTCTCAGATCCTTCTTCTGTATTCGCATACAATAACTTTTTCCGATCAGAAAAAGATATCGAAACTGCATTCCAGTCTTTCGCATTCAATGCAAAAAAAGATTCTGTTTCAGACGTGATCTTTGAAGGAGGCGATTTCATGGTCGCAAGAAAAATGGACGACGTTAAGATGGCTCCAGACTCTGCAAACATCAGTTTGATTGTCTTGGCAGCTGCCACTAAAGATGAGGTAAAACAAAAGGCAGACAGCATCAACAAATGCTTGAGCAACGGTGAAAAATTCGAGGATTTGGCTGCAAAACACTCTCTTGACAAGAACACAGCAGATAAAGGTGGCGAAATCGGTTGGGTGAAGGAAGGATTCCCATTGGGAACTGACGACTTTGACGCAAAGGTATTTGGTGGTGCAAAGAAAGGTGATATCTTCACATTCGATATGCCAGAAAACCAAATGACATTTATCGTTAAGGTTAACAACTTGACTACACCTGTCAGAAAGGCAAAGATCCTTGTTTACGGATCAAAGCTTGAGCCAAGCACAGACACATATACAGATATGTATAACGCAGCAAATAAGTTTATCATCGACAACAATACAAAAGATAAATTCATCGCTAATGCTGACTCACAGGGCTTGGACATCACACACCTAACTCCACTTGGCGAGAATGACCCATATATCCAATTCCTAGGTCAGAGCAACACTCGTGACATTATCAAATGGGCATGGAGCCACGAAGTTGGTGATGTTTCAGGAGTATTTGAGGTAGGCGACTCTTACATCGTTGGAACTCTTGTCAATGCAGTTGACGGTGAATACGCTCCACTATCTGAAGAATACGTATCAAATCAGGTTTTAAGAAGAGCTAAAAACGAAGCATGTGCTAAGAAATTTGCTGAAGAGCTAGCTAAAGAGGACAACTTCTCAAACGCAGATACAGTAAATGTAAATTTCATGAGAGATGGAGTTTCTGGTATCGGACGTGAACCTAAATTGGTAGCTGCAATTTCAGCACTTCCTGTTGACGCAGTAAGCGACGCTATCGTTGGTGAAATGGGAGTTTACAAGGTTAAGGTTCTTAACGAAAACCCTTCTAACTCAAAGGCAAACATTCAGATGCTTAACAGAGACCTTAAGGGTATGGTTGCAAACCGTATGTATGAGTCTCTACGTAAAGATGCAGATGTTAGCGATAATAGATCAAACTTCTATTAATCAATAATACTTTGACTAATTATGGAGGCGAATAACTGTTCGCCTCCTTTTTTACTTAAAAGAAGATGGAAAAGAAAAGACTGTTTGGAATGACAATTGAAGAGTTGCGGAATGCCGTGACTGAACTTGCCATGCCAAAATTCACAGCCACTCAAATTGCAGATTGGATGTACAAAAAAGGTGCAGATAACATTGAACAAATAACAAACCTTTCTGCAAAAAACAAAGCACTCCTGTCTGAGTATTATGAAATAGGCAGACGTGCTCCATTTTCAAGTGTAACTTCGTCTGACGGGACAAAAAAATATCTTTACCAGATAGGTGAGAAATATATTGAGACTGTCTATATTCCAGACAAAGACAGAGCCACTCTTTGTGTATCATGCCAGGTGGGATGCAAGATGAATTGCAAATTCTGCATGACAGGAAAACAAGGCTTCACTCAACACTTGACAACAAACGAAATCCTTAATCAAATTCAATCAATTCCAGAGTTCGAGACTCTTACTAATATTGTCTACATGGGAATGGGAGAGCCAATGGACAACGTGGACAACATACTTAAATCACTGGAGATCCTGACATCCGACTACGGCTACGCATGGAGTCCCAAACGAATCACGGTTTCAACTGTAGGTTTAATTCCTGGATTACAGAGATTCTTAAAAGAATCAAAGTGTCATTTGGCAGTAAGTCTACACAATCCATTCTCTGATGAGCGATTGGCTATGATGCCAGTGGAAAAAGCTTTCAAACTTGAGAAGGTGATTGAAGAGATAAAAAAATACGATTTCACTGGTCAAAGACGAGTGTCGTTTGAATATACAGTATTCAAAGGCAGCAACAATCTTCCTCGTCACGCAAAAATGCTCGCCACCCTACTCCAAGGTCTGGAATGCAGAATCAACCTTATCCGTTTCCACACCATTCCAAACGTAGATCTTGAAGGAGCAACAGATGCAGAAATGCTCGCATTCGAGAGTCTATTGAGAAAAAATGGTTTGAACGCAACAATCAGGAAATCTAGAGGAGAAGATATATTCGCAGCATGCGGACTATTATCTTCAGAAAGAAATAAGGAGGCAACTAACCATCCTGAAAATTAAGACTTCTAATTAGGAACCACAAAAAAAACAAATAATATGAAGAGAACAAAAAATATTTTTTCCATAGCAGCGTCAATTGCCACATTATTTATGAGCAGCTGCGACTCCACTGGAACTGTCGGATATAAGCCTACTGTGACCGGTCAAAGCTATGAACTATTGGTAGTCGGCGATCAAAAAGTTTGGAAAGATTCCGTCGGCATACGAATGAAAGATTCTCTGACACATGAAATGCCATGTATGCCACAATTAGAAAAGTTTTTTGACGTTTCATACACACCTACTGATGGCTTCACAGGAATTCTAAAGCCAGTTCGCAATATTCTCTTCTACGAGATCGACCCGACAATATATACCCAGTCTAAAATGGGAGCAAGTCGTGACAACTGGGCAGAAACGCAAGCTGTCATACGAATAACAGCGCCAAGCAAAGACTCTTTGGAAGCATTCTTCAATAAAAACATCGAATTGATTCGCCGTTTCTACATCAATGCAGAGAACGAAAGAGTCGTACGATTCTTCGGCAAATTCAGACATGCAGACTATTGTGACAGCGTAAGAAAAAGATTCGGAGCCGAACTGATTATTCCGTCTTCTTTGACTCAAGCCCGCTTTGAAAAAGACTTCGCATGGTTTTCAAATGGAAATCCTGACTTCACAGAAAACATTGTGATCTATAAAATTCCATACAATGATGAAAGTGATTTCATGAAAGACAATCTACTCTACTACAGAGATTCTGTGATGAAAGCATACGTAGGAGGGCCATCAGACGGATCATACATGACAACACGTTATGAAATCATGCCACCAGTATCAACAGTGCTTCCAACAGTGGATGGCAAATACAGCGTGGAGATACGTGGATTATGGAGAATTGAAGGTGATATTATGGGCGGACCATTCGTCAGCAGAAGCTACTTGGATCCAGAAAATAAAAACATCATCACTGTGGAAGCTTTTGTCTACCGTCCAAATAAAAGCAAACGTTCTGCTTACAGACAACTAGAAGCCATGATCTCATCGGTCAAATTCAAAGTTCAGGAAAACTCTGAACAATAAATTTTACTAAGACGGTTTTATCACGTTTTTTTCAATAATTTGATAAAATAGTGCAAAAAAGTTTGCAGTTTAAATAAAAAGAACTACTTTTGCATCACGATTGAAAAATCGGGAGGTTCGCTAGCTCAGCTGGTAGAGCACATCCCTTTTAAGGATGGGGTCTTGGGTTCGAGCCCCAAGCGAGCCACTTGTAATATTTTTTTGGGGGGGATGAACGATTTTCTAAGTGATTAGGAAATCGTTTTATGATTTAAATAAACTAATATGAGAGCATTTCTTACAATTCTATTGTTGCTTTGTTCAAATGTTGTTATGACATTTGCATGGTATGGTAATCTTAAATTAAAGGAGATGAATCCTGATAAGGATTGGCCTCTATACCTTGTCATCCTGTGCTCTTGGGGATTGGCTCTATTCGAATATTGCTTCATGATTCCAGCGAACAGAATAGGTTCCGATATAAATGGAGGTCCTTTTAATCTTATGCAGTTGAAAATCATACAGGAATCAATTTCTCTTACTGTATTTACACTTATAGCGACACATGTGTTCAAAGGACAAGAATTGCACTGGAACCATATTGTTGCATTCATACTAATGTTGTTAGCCGTAGCTTTTGCCTTCTACGAAAAAAAGCCTGAATAAAAGCGACAGACAATGGCAAACGAACAAGAAAAGCTATTCAACAAAAACTATATATTCTGCTGTCTATCAAATTTTCTGCTGAATTTTAGTTTTTTTATCGTCATCCCGATTCTTGCACTATACCTGAAAGAGACTTACGAATCCAACGGTGCGGAAGTGGGGTTTGTCCTTTCCGTCTACGTGATCGCAGCCATGATAATCCGACCATTTTCGGCTTATATCATCGACACATTTCCCAGAAAACCTTTCTTTGTAGGTGCACTCGCCATTTTCGCAACGATTTTCATGAGTTATAATTTTGCATCCACAATAGGAATGTTCGTCGTTCTGAGAGCTCTTCATGGATTATCATTCGGTGCGACGACGATTGGATCCAACACCATCGTCATCGATGTGGTGCCATCCCAATACCGTGGAGAAGGGTTGGGATATTTCGGTTTGTCAAACAATTTTGCCATGGCACTAGGTCCGATCGCCGGTGTCTCATTGCATGACTCTCTTCCCGAGGAGACGCGATACATCACCATCTTCAGTGTGGCATTCGCATTAAGCATATTGGCAGTCGTGGCAGCCTCTCAAATCCACACGAAATATCGCCCACCTGTAGAACGACCAGCCGTCTCGCTTGACAGATTTTTCCTGATAAAGGGTATTCCAGCAGGCATAAACCTGTTGCTGCTCTCCATAACATACGCAGTGACGATGAACTACATCTATATCTACGCACAAGAGACCAACGTCGGAATCACACCGGGAGCATTTTATAGCTGTATGGCAGTCGGCATCGCATCTAGCAGAATATTCTCAGGCAAAATGGTAGACAGAGGCTATCTCAACCGCATCATCATAATAGGGGCAGCAATAGCGACTATCGCATTCTTCTTGTTGGCGACGCTACCATATCTCAACATCGATGGCAAATCAGTGATTTTCATCGCAAGTGCAATGATTCTCGGTTGTGGTTATGGCACAATCTTCCCTGCCTACAACACCTTGTTTGTAGCACTCGGACGAAACGACCAGCGTGGAAGTGCGACGTCGACATACCTCACTTCTTGGGAAATTGGAGCAGGAATCGGCATCTTTTGTGGCGGAGCAATCACCGAATATATGCAGATATCTTCGTTCTACATCATAGGAACCATGCTTAATTTGACTGCAGTCATATTGTTTGCAGCTTATACGTCAAAACATTTTAACCGTTGGAATATAGGATACAAACCATGCAAAAGATAGAACTAATCACCATTCTTGGACCTACGGCGTCGGGAAAAACTACTTTCGCCGCACATTTGGCGAAAGCTCTCGACACTGAAATCATCAGTGCCGATTCCAGACAGATATACCGCAATATGGATATCGGGACCGGCAAAGATCTGTCGGACTATACTATCGACGGCACCGTCATCCCATACCATCTGATCGACATCCAGGACGCTGGCTACAAATATAATCTGCACGAATATCAAAGAGATTTCAACGCGGCTTTCAACGACATCAAAAGCCGTGGCAAACTGCCTATTCTGTGCGGCGGAACCGGACTCTATATCGAATCTGTGTTGAAAGGTTACTGTTTGCTTCCAGTGCCAGAGAACAAAGAATTGAGAGAGAAATTGAGCAATAAAAGTTTGGATGAGCTGACAGAGATTCTAAAACAATACAAGACTCTCCACAACACTACTGACGTCGACACCGCCAAACGTGCAATCCGTGCTATCGAGATCCAGCAATACTATGCCGAGCATCCGGATGAAGTGAAAGAGAAAACCACCACCCCACTCCACAGCCTCATCATTGGTGTGGACATCGACCGTGAGGCGAGACGTGAAAAGATTTCACGCAGGTTGAAAGCCCGTCTTGACGAAGGTATGATCGCTGAGGTAAAGGCTTTGCTCGACAAAGGCATAGCACCTGAAGACATGATCTACTATGGTTTGGAATATAAGTTCGTGACAAACTTTCTCATCGGCAATATCAGCTACGACGAAATGGTCAGCACACTGGAAATAGCAATCCACCAATTTGCCAAACGACAGATGACATGGTTCCGCGGAATGGAACGACGTGGAATACATATTGAGTGGATCGACTATGCAATGCCGACAGAAGAAAAAATTCAATTCGTGAAGGATAAACTAAAAGAGATTGGTTAAATGGCAGGAATCATAAAAAGCATAGACGAATTCAATGATTATTTCAATCAAGGGACTAAGCACCAGCATATCGCTGTTGGTGACCTTTCGCGTGCTGATTTGACACTGTTTGATCCTCTAAACTTCAACATGTACTGCGTGGTGCTGATGGACAACCAATTTGGTGAACTGATAAGATCAGGCGAAGTCATCAACTACAAGCCAGGCACATTGTTCACTTTACGTCCAGGCCAGGTGATGCAAGTGAATCTCAACTACAACGTGAAGCCACGCGGATGGATACTTGCGTTCAGGGAAGAGTTGACCGAGAAGACGGGATTAGGACGAGACTTCTATATGTTTGACTATTTCAACCATGATGTAAATGACGCGCTTGAACTAAGTAAGTCGGAGCGTGGTATTCTATTAAACTGTTTTTCCAACATCTACTCCGAACTGATTACTAAGCCAGACTACTTGACTGGTCACTTGCTACGTCTAGGCATCGGACAACTGCTATCCTACTACAAACGATTCTTCGAACGTCAGTTTGCCGACAGAGTGCGTTGCGACAACCAATTCCAAAAAAAATTGGAGACCATAATAGACAACTACCTGTCAAGTGGTTCAGCCCAGCAGTTGGGCCAGCTAAAAGTATCATGGTGCGCGAAGCAATTCAACCTCTCGCCAAACTATTTCGGAGATTTGGTCAAAAAGGAGCTACACATGTCAGCACAGGATTATATACACAACAAAGTGGTGGAGACTGCCAAATATCTTCTCGACACAACAGAGATGCCGGTCAACGAGATTGCCCAGGAACTTGGATTCAATTATCCCAACCATTTCAACCGTATGTTCAAAAAAATGACCGGGGCTACCCCACTCCAATATAGAAAGAACACATCAAAATAAATTCGTAATTATTGCGAATTAAATCTGCAGCATTGATTTTAACCATAGGGGCGATTCCTTGTACTCGCCAAGAACAGTATATAAATGAAAAGACGCCGCAATGCGACGTCTCTTCATCTATTTATTTTACTCATTCTCACGAGGAGCAAGAGAATAAAGGAGGAGCATTGTTTCGCTGAAATAACGTGGATCCACATCCGATATTTTCACCCAACCGTCATGATTTCCACAATAGTTAGGAATATGACCAGCTTTAAAAAAAACGACTTCTTTAAGTGTCACTTCTTCTCCATCAAAATCATAAATGACCGTTGATGCTCCGGAATGAACCAGAAGTGAGCCCCAACCTTCATAGGTTGTTGAACCGTCCGCGTTAAGAGTTCGGCTCTTCACATCTTCTCGATAGAAATAGTAGAAATAACCAGCGTCTTCAGCGTCGCCCTTATACCATCCATTCTTAGTCATTTTGTTTATCATTGCCACGCTGTTGACTGTGGAATTTTCAAAACGTGTGATGAAATTACATGTCAGCTCATTATCTTCAGGTCGGAACACCATTCTTCCAAGTTGATCGAATGGTTGGGTAAGCTCGTAATCAGAAAGCTGTTCCTGCCAAACTGAAATCTGATCTTCCGTGAGTTCAAGCGGATGAACAAGTCCTATCTGAGCATCATTCGGCAATGTGAACTCATCTCCGTCGGCGGTGGTGAAACTTCCGTCATCCATATAGCGGAAAGTATCTTTGAGCGAACCTTTCTCATAAATTCCCCAAATCAATCCAACCGCAAAACAGTGCATGACGGCATTACCAACAAACAATTTTTCCCAGTTTTCGCTTGTCCATTTGCGATCACACATAAGGACATATTCAAGTCTCGAACGTTGTGCTGCCACAACATTTTTAAGCTGTTTCTTCACTTCCTTGAACTCGTTGAATGCGGCTTCAGCGATCTCTTTGTCATCGGTAGTTCCCGGTTTAGGAAGAGTCTTTATCTGTTTGTCTCCAGAGAACACCTCCATTTCAAGAGAAGGCTTAAGATACACATTGAACTGTCGTTTTCCATAATCGAACACACGGCAGAGTTTCCTGTCAAATCCTAAGTCTGGCACAATTCTGTCTGCAAGTTCTTCTGAGGTGATTCCTAAAGTATCGGCAGCGACGGACATAGCCTCTACAGCTGCGGCACGCACCCTCTTGTTCTTGAATTTCCTTGACATATTATCAACGTTCATCAATGCCTCATTGCTGCCATTGAGTGCCAGAGCAAAAACCGTTTCGGCTGCTATAGCACTACGCATAGCCTCCGACCACTCCTTGATGTTGCGAATCAGCGTATCCACCATTTTCTGTCCGCCATGGATAGCACAGAAATAGAGTGCAGACTTAAACTTTGTCTGAGCACCGTCGTCATACCAACGCGCAAAAATATCTGCGGAAAACTCTTCCAAATCCTTCTGATTCAGATTTGCAGCGATGCTGTCGGCAAGCACACTTCTCGCCGGAGATGTCATTCCTGCATAACACATAACAAGAGCGATAGGCTCTTCTGTTGCTTCCGTACCATCAAGTTTATGAACGGTTTTAAGAGTATCATCAAACAGGAATCTGAGCTTGCTGCTCTTTGCACTTTTTGCAAGTTTTGAAACCTGTTTGTTGATATCAAGCATTGGAACTGTTTTAGATGAAGAAACAGAACCTAAAAGAACTCCTATATAACCTCTAATCTTATCCGATTTCTCCACGTCTAACGCGGCGTTAAGCTCATTGGTATAAGCATTCGCACCCTGTCTTCTTATTATCTCAACCGCAAGTTCTCTCACCGGGCCCTTCTTATCATTTAGCATAGAAACAATATCGTCATGCCAATCCTGCTTTTCAATAACCGACGCGAGTTCATCACGGACTTTCTTGCTGCTGTCATTGACACAAGAAAGAAGCTTTGTCTTGAATTTTTCCGCATCGCTGTCCATAGTTTTTATTGCCAATATTTTAGCATTTTCTGAAAGGAGAGAAAAATCCATCGCGGCAATTTCTTCTAAATAAGAAGACAGGAGCTCAGTCACTTTAATGATATCATTATCGTAATATATGGAATCACATGTGACATTTACAATCTCTAAAAACGACAAGCCACAACTACGAAGGATATCAAATGTCTCTTTATACGCATAGATATCCATACCCGTCATTTTATTTATATACCAATGTCTATCCGACTTATATTCATAAGAACAGAGAGACGTTATGGTAACTGCACGTGCAAGATATTCGTCAATACCAAAAGCACTGTAATAGTCGCAAATGCCATCGACCTCCATATTCCAGCTACCATCGATCAATGGGCGAACATCATCTAGAGTAGCTTCTCCAAGTATGTATTTTGCGACTTCCCTACAATAAGGGTTTCCTTTTATTGATTTAGAAAAACTTCTTCTCACAACATCCGCAAGCTTTCTACGGCTCGTATCTCTAAGATCTTCAACAATAGTGGCTGAATCCGGGTCTACTCGTTGGAGTATCTCACTCATATATTTAACGAGTTTGAGTTCATCTCCAAGAAGTGAGATAGCCGATTTGTATTGTTCCGGATAAGTTTTGGCAAGTCGTTCCATCCATTCATCTCTATCCGGCAGAACCTCCTTATTTATGGAATCGGACTCTCTTTTAGTTATGTAGACTAAGGAACCAGTTTCGTAGACTACAGAACTTATATATTCCGGCGTAACCAAACAGTCGTCAGGTTTGGCTGATTTGAAAAGCTTTGCAAATTTATCCAGAACATTACCTTTTTCCGTTTCACTTGCGACGCCATCACCTTCAATATATTTAAATAATTTAACAAATGGATTCGGAACGTTTATTGCAAATTCTACAACATACTCAGTGACCTTAAAATATCCTTCCCTGAAATATTCACATGCCTTGCTTGAATATGGAGCAGCCTCACCCAATGCACAAGTCAAATAAGCCAATAGTCTCGAAAACGATTTTTTTTCATCGTCATTGGCAGCATTTTCGTACTCCTTCAAAACACTGTCATAATATTCTTTCCAAAGCTTTTCTGCAGCCACAACTGCCCATTTTCCATCCTCTGAAAGATTTTTACCTTCCTGCTCCAACAAATAACAAAGAAGATTAGCTTTGACAAAAATAAACCTATATAAATATCGACTGTCATAAAGATCATATACACCTCTAAGAACGGATGTGTTAGTCGTCTTAGGCATATGACGGTAGGAAGCATCGTCAAAACACATCGCATAATATAAAACCTCTGGATCTATACCAAGATTATCCGAGATTGGTTTTATAATACGGGATTTATACTTCTCAGAATTTTCTATCATACTACTGTGATCTACGAAACTATCAAAAAGTTCGTAGCATTCACAACCGAACAGCGTATAAATAGCCAGTATGAATCTTTCAGCGAGTTCAGTATTATCTTTCCTGATTATCTCCTTTTTAACGATCGTATTGAGATCATATCTATGTACATGAAAAGTATCCCTACACTTCTTTTCGATTTTGCCCAGCAAAGCGTTATTCCTCGGCTGAGTTATATCAAGATACTCGCATACGGTATTGAGCTCTTCCTCTGAAATCGCATCTTTCAATTGTTCTCTAAAGTCGTTTATAAAATTCTCAAACGCTGATGTTTTCTTTTCGTAAAGCATTGTTATTCCTCCATTAATTCGTTATCCATATTATATAAGGCTGAGATTTTTCCCAGTTTATTTTCTGCTAAAATAATATATTTCATTAGTTTCGACGCGTCAAAAAGAACTTTTTCCGCATCTTTGTCAAGATTATGCCGGTAACTGTCAGCCGACGCGAAAAATTGTTCAGCTAATTCGGCAAGTCCAGACATACCACATCGTTTGATCTTTTCAATAAGTGTAGCATGATTTTCTGTAGTCGAACTTAATCCGCTTCTGACACACCTCACAACGCTATTTTCCACTTCTGATATAAGTTTCAAAAGCACATGAGCATATTGAGGATCGACGGTGGTGATTTCTGTAGACGGTGAGAAACTACGGAAATCCATATCTTCTATAAAATCGTAGAATTCTATCGGATTAAGCACAACAACCCCGTCTTTTATTCTTGCTGAGACAAGCATTGTCCACACATCTTCAGTATCTTTTATTCGTCCGCATATCTCTTCTATTTTCTCCACCAACTCCTTATTCTCGGCAAAATACTTCACCTCTGCAGTCACAGTTCTGCCACCACGGTCGGAGATCTTCATAGAAAGAATCTGCGTATGTTTGTCAAAACCATAGTCGTCAAGACGGTTGACACGAATAAGAAACAATTTTTCTCTATTGTAGCCGGCAGACTCCGCAAGTTCACGAAAGTCTGTTATCACGAGTTTTCTCAACTGCGGACAATTGAGTTCCGCCTTACTTGTAAAGACGACCTCCGTCGCAGAAGATCCTGAAATCTTTTCGCCACTAAGTTTGGCATTTTTCAACAATAGTTTTGAATACATCATGCTTGTAAGAGATGTATTCAAGCTCCAGACAATGGTTTGTGTCGGTCTTTTATGTGAATCTTGGGAATAAAATGTAGGACGAAGGTCGGAATAAATAAGGAAACGAGGTTGTACACTCTCGTCAAGATTCAAAAAATAATACACACTTCCCTGATATTCGCCTCTCACTACCTCTTTATGACCAATCGGCAACAATTCAAGATTCCCGGGATATGATTCATAGGTGTCACGGAAAACGCCAAGTTTTTTCGAAGTCACATCATTCTGTTCAAGGTCTGCTAACATTGAGACGCACGAACAGAGCGACTTGGTAAAGATATGTATATCGAACGACGCCCTGCGGTCTATACAGTCTGACAGTCTGCCAGACAGAGCACGAAGTTTTCGTTCTGCATCAGCCATCTTGACGGCGTGGGCACTGACAGCCGCAAGTTCTAAAGCATCAGCCACCGAACTGTCCGCACGGACAAGTCCTCTCGCAAGCAATGTGCCGAGAAGCGAAAGACTATGTTTGGCACAACTTTTTATTTCTGATATTTCCTCAGATGTCAAAGCGTCGTCGGCTACTACTTCTAAAGGCTTTTTCTTAGGCGATTCTTCAACTGGCTCCAAGTTATGAGATTCTTTGCTGGACTCAGAAGCCTCAGGTTCTTCAGTCTGAGGGTTAGCCAAGCCTTCCGGGACTTCCTTTTTCAGAAGCAATAATGCTCCAAGGATATGTCTGCACACTGTCCTTGATGGACATGAGCAAGTGCTTTTTTCAAACGGAAATCTAATGACACACTGTTCACCACCGACGGAGATCTGTATCGTATCATCCGTTTCAACATATTCCGCAGTTAGACCTTCAGTATCTTTCACAGCACGCTTGTAGAGACCCTTGTTTGCAAGAGCAGTCAGAGTATCCTCGTTTGCCGCAGAGAGTTGGGCTGCAAGTGTTTCGTTCTGTATCATATCATCACCTCCGTCAACTAAATATTCTACCTATATAATCACCCAACTGATCGGGTGTCAATGCACCGACAAACGCTCCCATATCAGCTAGAAGTTGACCCATATTCTTGTCGTATACGGGATTGGCACATTCATCAAGAGCAGTAAGGAAACTGAGTTTCGCGCCACTTGTCATGATATTTTGAGCCGTGTTGAGCAAAATATGCGGATAACCACCTTCACATAGATCAGTCACGCACAACACACATGTATCGGAAGGGGTTTGTATCAGCGATTCACAATAAGACAGTGCCTTTCCAATATCCGTGCCACCGCCAAGCTGTACGCTCATCATAACTTCAACAGGATCCTCCACCATGCCAGACAGATCCACAATCTCTGTGTCGAATATCACAAGTTTGATCTCGGCAAACGGCAATTTGGACATTATCTGAGCCATGACAGCGCTGTATATCACAGAACCAAGCATCGATCCACTCTCGTCGACGGCAATAATAACCGTCTTCTTGTTGTATTTTTTCACTCTGCTTGAGAAATATACATCCTTCAGCACAAGTGTTTCGTTTTCTTTGTCATAATTTTTCAGGTTACGCCTTATAGTCTTATGAATATCTATATTGCGTGCCGAACGCACAGGGCTTTTGGAATTGCGGTCTAGTCGTCCCGTGAGAGCCTGCCTTGTGCTTTGAGCCAGTCTCTCACTCAGTTCTTCTGCCACAGCACGGGCAATCTTCTTTGCTGTCTCTAGCACCTCGCCTTTCATCAGATGTTTAAGCTGGAGCACAGTTTTTAGCAGCGACATATCGGGTTTCATCTGCTCCAGCACTTTCTTATCAGTCAGCAATTCCGTCATCTTGAATTCATCAAGAGCATGCCGTTCGAGCACCTCAGCTGTCTGCTTGGGAAACAACTCTCTTACTTTTGTTATCCATTTTGCCGCAGTCAGTTGCGACTCTCCAAGTCCACCGCTACGGTCGGATGTGGATTCGCCACGGACATCGTCTCCCTGAGCATGACTATAAAGATAATCAAGCAACTGCTCCATATCCTCAAAAGACATGATCTCTCTATCACTTCCACTGAAAGAAAGACTATTGTCTGACATACTGCCGAGCACTAGTCTCCAACGATTTAAAGCAAGATCTCTATCAAGCATATTCGGATCCTCCATTTAAGAGTTCTTTCATTATCACACTGTCGAATTCACGTCCGCAATTCCATAGCGACTCATCCTTAATCTCTTCATACAAGAGAGAGACAGCATTTGTTTTATACAGACCAGCTATAGTCTCTGCCGTCTCACTTATCTCCTGAGGCGTGAAATAACTGAATGCGAGTCGTAGCGACGGGAGGATCTCCATAAAATCATCGGTTTCCATCGAAGTCAGGAGTTGATCCGTCATAACAAGAAAATCATTTTCCTCAAAAACGATGTCTCTTGCAGTAAGGAAAAGACCTTTAAGATAATCAGCGCCCTGTTTCTTGACAGCAATCGTTCCATTAAGGTATCCGTACATCGCCGCCTCAGCATCTTTCTGACAAGCCGGGTCTCCAGTACAGAGGAGTCCCATTGCCGTGCCGTATACGGCAGGATTCTTGTCATTTGCTCTAATTAGCTGTTGGAGCGTCGCGATAAGTGATTCTCTTCGATCGGGCAGAACACTTTCTGTCAACGAGAAAAACTGTTTCATCAACGAGCAAAGTTCATCAGCGTTTTCATCAGTCACAGATGCCATCGTCGGCAAAAGCATAACAAGTTTGTCAAAGCATTTTGTCATCAGAGGCAGAATGCTTTTATCGTCATATTCATACAGACGTTTAAGTTCAAACAGCGTCCGAAAATAAGAAAGAGCATTGCCCACCGAGAAGAAATCGCCATCCGAGACGACGAGTCTCTGAAGAGTGTCGCTTTCGCCATCAATGCTTATTCCCATAAGGAAGCAATCCACTGCCAGATGAGCCGCATTCTCACAACGTTGTTCGTTTCGGAACAGACGTATGGCGACGTTTGTGCAGGCATCCTCTATCGTAAAGCCGTCAGTAGTGCGGTCGATAAGAATGGAATCTACAGAAGGTGATCTGCGATATTTCCACACCTCACGCACTCGGCTGCGGTCACAATCGTTGTGAAGATCCGGACCTTTTTCTCTCTCGCAGAACCCAGTTTCAAGGAAACAGAGTCTGTGGAACAATCTGCTAAGTTGCAGACCTTTCTCTGAAGAAAACAGTGCACATTCCACATGCTGAGCAGTAACGATATCCGTTTTCAGTCGGAATCTGCGACACTGCTCCTCCAGATCCGCAATCAGTGGAGGAATATGGTTTTTATCACCTATATGCCCCATTTTATCGCCTGTCGCAAGTTTATTCAATATATCAAGCGGTATAGCAGAAGATATGGTTTTCTCACCTTTTATCATAGCTCCCGTCACGCCGTCGATAAGTTCAGTCATTCCGCACTCACGCACACCTCTCAACGAAGCAAGACCACTCATCAACATTTTTGCGGCGGTAACATCAGCTATCGACACCTGAATATTTTTTTTTGCCGACTCCTTGCTGGTTTTAATCAGCAGACTTAGTGTTTCGTCATCATACACACCACCGTAATCTTTTCTGCTCTTCAGATTTTTGAATATGCAGTCGTAAAAATAAGGCCATTTCATTCCCGAAGCATACCCATGCAAAGCGTCCGCTGCCTCATAGGAATAAGCGGCAGGAAAGCATCCCGTGCAATCATTTGGGATTTTGTGCAGCTCCACCGTCGGGATTTCTCCTTCGAGAAGCTTTATCAGACCGGGTGTATGAAATCCACCAGTCACGACAAGCACCCGTTTATATGTGCCCATAGCCTTACGAATATTTGCCGCCATATAATGTTCTCGGACAAGCGTACCGTCGGCAGACAGGTCTTCCTCAGTCGCATCCCTGCGTATGAGCGAGCAATAGGTGTACATGTTGTGTATAAATTTCTCAGGAGTAAGTTCCAAGCCGGAGATTTCAAAATACTTTTCCCAGAACTCGTCAAAACTCTGCACCTTAGTTTTTTCACACAGACGTTTATAATAATCACCTATTGTAAATTTCCCATCGTCGGCATAATTCTGCTTTTCATATTTTCGCAAACCCTTTCCTCCCTCGGTATTGATTAAGATCTCACTATACGGGAGGTCGATAAACAGCGACGGAATTCCAAGTCGTTTGGCTTCAAGCATTGCATTGTATTCTGGCGACGAATATAAAAACGGATAGTAACAACGATAATCCTCGTCATCGCTGTCAATCAGTTTTTTCTTATCCTTGTAATAATAGTATATTGCCGCCGGCAACACAGTCTTGTCATCGGTCAGTACAGAAATCAAGTCGCAAGCATTCTCCGGTCCTTCAATCAGAATTATTTCCGGACTGTAAAGTTCTATTGTGCGGAGAAGCTGGTAAGAACAGACTGGGCTGTGATGTCTGACGGGGAAAAACAACACAGGAGCTGAAAGATCAAACCTAATCATCTCAGCAGATCCGCTGTTTTGATGTACTCTTTCCATAAATCGCCAGCCTTGCTTTTTTCTTTTGATACGGTTCTGAAATAAGCCCTAAGTTTTTCTAAATCATCTTTGTTTTCCTTGCACACCGCTCCAAGAAGCCCTTCAGTAAGCAACGCCGGCTCTATACGCCCATTGCCGTAATACCAAGAATGACACAGAGCCTGATAATACACAGACACTGCCTCTGCCGTGCTCATCACAGCGTTAGGACGTTCAATCACTGTGCCATCAGAGGTCATACCTTCACGCAATTCATGATATGTCACAGCAAGAAGCTCAGCGACGTCGGTATCGACAGGGCAGCTGATATTTGCCGTTTTAGCAAGTTCGGAAGCCTCACGGACTATGATTTCCTTTTCAAGTCTTACATCTCTCACAGGCTCTACCGTCTCAAAATTAAAGCGACGTTTCAAGGCACCAGACATCTCGTTGACTCCCTTGTCTCTCGTATTGGCAGTTCCGATTATATTGAAACCTGGTTTGGCAAGGACAAGACCCTCATCGCCCATTTCAGGTATGTTCAGAATCTGATCGGACATGACAGAGATCAAGCTGTCTTGTATTTCTGCTGGAGTACGTGTGATCTCCTCAAACCTAGCGAATATGCCCTTCTCCATTCCGATAAGCAAAGGAGACGGTACTAAAGCCTCACGACAAGGACCTTTTGAAAGAAGCAACGCATAGTTCCAGCTGTACTTTATCATATCCTCGGTGGTGCCGGCTGTGCCCTGGACAGTATTTGTTGAAATGCCACAGCACGCAGCGGACAAAAGTTCAGAAAGCATAGTCTTAGCAGTGCCAGGTTCACCCACAAGCATAAGGCCACGGTTTCCGGCAAGTGTTATGATCGCCCTCTCCACAAGAGCATCGTTGCCATAGAACTTACGTTTGATTTTCACTTTACCTTCAGGAGTCTCGACGTCTCCACCAAGAATGAATGTTCTCACCGCAGCAGGAGAGAGTCTCCAGTTTGCTGGTCTTCTCGAATTATCATTTTTTTCAAGAATACGTAGTTCTTCTGAATATCGCACTTCTACAGGAGGCTTGATAAATTGTTCCATATCGTATCAGTTGACGGAATTATATAAAATCATACGCTTAATCAAAAAGCTGTTTACAATCTTAATCAAACACAGAGACACAAGGTTCTCAGAGATTATTATAAGCAGTTCTATTTTCTAATATTGACCATTAATTATCCACAATCAAAAAGCATGTGGATTTCGTCGAGTTCACGTTAGATTAAGAAAAGCTTCTAAAATCAGTAGTTTACAGATCAAACTAACAAAGATTTGCAATTAAAACATACGCAACCTTTTCACAAAGATTCATAAATTCTTGGAAATCTACAAGAAAAACACAAAAGATTTAGTATACTCAATTATTTCTTTTCGAAAATCACCTACATTGAGCAGATATTTACTTAATGAATCCGCTGCAAACGACAAGTCATGTCCATGCAATAACTGATAAATCTTTCCGTCTAGTAGAAACAGCTGAATCACGTGTACATAGGCTGAACACATCATAATCGAATGTCAATACCACTTCAGGTGATTTTTCGGCTGACCGAAAATGACGGTTTTTCTGTCGTAGAAAAACATCTCATTGTATGTGCTCGACAGTCTGTTGAGGAATTCAAACACACTATCCTGATATCGCATCACGTATGGAATGACTCCGTTGAAATTAGGTTCACACTCTACTGTGACTCCGAACTTCTGCGTCGACTGCGACACAATCGCTTTAAGCTGGCAGTCCACAAAGGAATCCATTCCTCGCGAGCCGTTAAGCTTCACGATTCCGCCTTCGCCGATGATGTGAACCCGATTGCTTCTGTGGTTAAGAAACTCATAATCGGGCTCACTTTCCAATGCATCGATACGAACATCTGTCACCCACCCTGAAAATTCATAAGGTGTACCAGAATCCTTATGCTCAAACGTGATTATAGCCTTTGAACCGATACGCTTCAACAGTTTCTACGGTGTCTGCTGCCACATCTCATTCTGAGACATATACTCACAAACCACCTCAAACCTGTGGCACGAATTCATATTCTGTTCAAGGACTAACGACTCGAAAGAGACCTCCTCTCCATCGATCAACACTTTTGGTTGTAATGGATTCAATTTCTGTGACATTCTTCTTATTAATTAATTATCAATAACATTATCAATCCGGTGGACATTCACTTATCCCTGTGAATATTCACTGTTCCAGTTAGCCTCATCGTCGCCCTTAGTTCCATCAAGTTTGATTACGAAGCTCTTAGCTGGAAAATACGGAGTGATATGGATATCCAAATATATTCTGTCCTTCTGGTTAGGATCCTGCTCCAAACGGATCACCTTTGATCTTTCGATCAACTTGTCTGGACCCTGGATGCTATCCAAGAATTTAACGATCTGTGAACGAAGGTCTCTCTCCGTCTTTCCGCTCCAGTTTTCGAATGAGCGACGATTCAAGAAGTCAAACAATACCTTTGTCACATAGTCGAACACACGGACTACCGAATATGTCTGCAGACCCAAGTTGTCGCCATTGAACAAAGTCTTGGCAGAGAATGCCATCACCTTGCCATATTCGTTGACCATAGGCACCAATCCCATCGACTCAAGCTGAGATATCTCACTCTTACGCAATGGAAATGCAACAGACTCAACTTCATTCAATCCACCATATTTCTTACCAGCTGTAACCTGAGACATAAGTGTAGTGTAGACTTTACCAGCAAGAGCGGCGGCTGGAGAGACATGCAAATCATCCTCCTCACCCAACTCCTTATATGCGTTACGTCCCACCAACCAGTTGCAGCACATGACTGTGTTGCTCTTGTAAGTGTCACCGCCCGCATGGTCGGCACTAGTGAATAGTTCAACCACATCATCTGGCTGATCCAAGTCGGCGAAATCAGTGAACAACATCACTTTATTTGAATTGGCGATTTTCGACCATTTGTCGAGCACCATATTTGAACCAAGATAACCGGGAACAACAAGCAAACCATAATTGTTGCGGAGGTCAAGTCGGTCGTAATTCTTTTTCAACTCCTCCTCAACATGGTCAATAAAACGGCTGTTGTCAAGATCCTTCAATTGCTCCAAAGACGCATTCATAACAGAGACGTTGCTAAGTTTAGTCTCTTCTGTGTTCTTATAAAACAGTTGAATTGCCCGATACGACCGTTCCAATTCCTTCACAGCCTCCACTGCTGCCAATTGGTTTTTCGTCAAAAGATTTCCAACTGTAGAGATTTTTGTTTCGCACTGTTCCAGCATGTCTGATATATTCTTTGTATTTGAAAGCATATCAATCCAAAGATCTATCTTTCCTGCCAAATCCTTTCTTTCTCCCTTTTTTTGTTCTTCTACGAGGAACATTTTCTTACGAGCCTTACGCTCTGGATTCATATTTTGGATACCATCGATAATGTTTTCCAGGAATGAAAATCCACCATAACGAGCCAACGCTCCCAACGATGCCTCCAAAGACTTTACAACACCTGCTTTCTCTTTGAACTCAGTTGCTTCTGTCTGAACCACTTGTGCCTGAATATCAGTCATATATGTAATTTTAGATATAATTATATTCCAGATTCCTTTAGATCTTCTCTTAGTTTTGTAAGAGCATCTATCATACCTTGACGAGCCTCTTCGCTTTCCAATGCCTTCTGAAGCACTTTGTTTGTTCGTAGTTGCTTGACCAATTTCTCATAAAACTCTTGTTCCAAAGACAAGCTTTTCAAGAAATCACTGTGTTCTGTCATCTGCTTCACTTGGAAATCGCCAGTGTTAGAGAATTTGAAATTCTCAGTGACAGACTCACCTTCAACTGTTTCAAACTCTACATCAACATTAGGCTGAAATTTCGCATATACGTCGTCAATTGTCTTTAAGCCCTCTACTGTCTCAGGAGCTATAGGATCATCAGAGGTTAGCTTACCTACAAACAAAGTTCGATTCTGTGGTATGTTGCCGATAGCCTCTGATGCTTCTACAGGTCTTTCATTACCACCAATTTCATAATTTAATATACCCATCTCAAATTTAATATAGTTACAAATCTAATGAATAGCACTGTACTAAAATATAACCGATATTTTGTAAAAATACACCATCAAAAATATATGCTATTTATAAATCCTCGTTGTTTAACGGAAAAATGAATAGAGGACAATAGCAAACACTCATCAAAACGCTCCATTTGCATTCTTAAACTATTCTGTCATCAATCATAAAATATAACAGAGCTAAAAATAAGAATTAGAAAGACAAAAACTTTCCATTATTTTCTTGATTAAGCCTTTGGCCAGTTCTCCTCGTATTCTGCACCACCAATCTTAATGATCTGAGCAGAAATTGTAATACCGATTGACATAGGAGCTGTTCCTACGATGTCTATACCCTCAGCAAACTCGATGATGTAAGCGTTCTCGAAAATAAGCTCCTTCATCTTACCTTCCTCATCACCCTTCTTGAACACAATGCTACCATTGAATGGTTTGAACTGATTTACCATTGTCTCCAAAATAGTAGTGTCCTCTGTCGACTCTACTCTTACTGAGATTCTTTCTCCGTAAATGCTAGAAGATGGACGACCCTTAGAGTCAACATCGCGCTTAAGGGAATAACTGCAGTCGAGCACATCGTACTCTTTACCGCCTAGATTTAAAGTGGATCTAAAAGCCATAACTTTAAAATATTATAAATTAATAACTAAACATAAGACACATCCCTAAAAAACTAAACCTAACAAATAGATCGTTTTTTTTCGCAATTACCGTAACTATCTTATTACAAAGATAATGTCCAATTGTTTGTTATCCAAGCAATTGGATATAAATTTTCATCATCTTAATGTAATTTAATATAAATAAAATCGAGTTAAAATAATTGCGGTTAATCAAAAACATGTCTTGTTTGATTTTTTAATAAATCCGCACCAAATCAGTTGCGGATACTGAAATCAAAAGAAATTATATTGATCTTGATTACGCACAACTGTCCATTTTATATTGTTCTCATTATCAAGAACTCCACTCAATTTGTCGCCACTCTTCAACTCTCCTGAAAGTATCATGCGTGATATTGGTCGACGTAGGTAATTTCTGACTACTCCCGATACCTGCCGTGCTCCATACTTCGGTGTGAAGCCCTTGAATGCCAACTCTTTCTTCGCTGCATCTGTCAGCTCGATATCCATGTTCTGGGCTGTCAATAGTTTACGGAATCCCTGGAACTGGATCTCGAAAATTTGCATCAAGATAGACTCTCCAATCGGTGAGAATGGCACAATCTCGGAAAGACGTGCAAGGAACTCAGGACGGAAATGTTTCCCCATCACCTCCATCATCTGCAATGTTGTCGGCACACGTCCTTCACTCAACTCTTTTGAAATCCACTCACTTCCAACATTTGATGTAAAGATAATGATGGCATTTGAGAAGTCACCCTCTTTCCCTAATCTGTCGTGCAGTTTTCCTTCATCCAAGATCTGCAAGAACAAATCGAACACTGACGGGTGGGCTTTCTCTATCTCGTCGAACAAAACAACAGAATAAGGTTGCTGACGAATCTTATTCACCAACATTCCTCCCTCTTCATACCCTACATATCCCGGAGGTGCTCCATATAGAATGGCGACGGAATGCTCTTCCTTAAACTCCGACATATCGAATCGGATCATCGCTTTCTCGTCGTTAAACAAGGCTTCCGCCAATGCCTTCGTCAACTCTGTCTTTCCAGTTCCTGTTGGTCCGAGGAAGAAGAATGATCCTATCGGCTGTCCGGCTTTATTCATTCCGCTGCGTGACTCCAAAATCGCGTCTGTTAACGACTTCAATGCTCTGTCCTGACCTACCACACGCTGACGCAAGATTGTCTCCATATTAAGCAAACGCTCTTTCTCTCCTGCCTGAATCTTACCAATCGGAATACCTGTCTTGGAAGCCACAACAGCTGCTATATGCTCAGGGACAACTGTCTCTATCTTTTCCTTCGACATCTCAGCCAAACTGTCAGCAAGTTTGTGCAATTTTTCTGTAAGTCCAGGAACCTGAATCTCTTTATCAATCTCATACTCCACTCTCGCCTGAACAATCGGGCTTAATCTGCTCACTATACTCAGCTCGATATTCTTCAACTTTGTCAGATAATCATCATCAGATAATTCGGAGCAACGCTGCTCTATATTATCCAGTTCACGTGTCAGCCATGCCTGTTCTCCTGCAGTTGTTTCATTCACCATCTTCACTGCGGCCATCGTACGGTCGAGCAAGTCAATCGCCGAATCCGGCAAACGTCTGTCCTTGACATATCGTTTTGCCATACGGACACAGTTTGAAAGTGCCTCATCGCTGACTTTCAGATTATGATATGTCTCATAATTTTCCTTCACAAAACCGACCATTGAGACAGCGTCATCTGTGTTTGGTTCTGCAAGTGTAAGAAGTTCAAAACGACGGTTGAGAGCGGAATCCGGTTCCACCACTTTTCTATATTCATCCTGTGTCGTAGCACCGATCACAGTCAGATCTCCCTTCGACAACTCTGGTTTAAGGATGTTCACAGCTCCACTGTTTCCCTGTTTCGCGTCGAGCAGGATATGGATTTCGTCGATGAAAAGAATCACCTTCTCAATTTGGCGAAGCTCACTGATCAGTTTCTTCAGACGATCCTCAATCTCTCCTTTATATGTTGCTCCTGCAATCAATGCTCCACAATCCAACTCCCATATCTCGGTGTTTTCCAAAAAAGTAGGGACGTTACCATTCACGATATTATAAGCCAGGCCTTCCACCAATGCCGTCTTACCGACACCAGAATCACCTGTCACCATAACATTTGGCTTGCTACGTCGACCAAGGATCTCCATCATCTGGCGGATCTCATTGTCACGGCTAACGATAGAATGTAGTTTGCCATCTTTTGCCTCATCTGTTTTGCAGACGCAGTATTTTTCGAGATTAGCTTTAGACGCAGGAGCATCAGAAGCACCGTCGAAAGAAGACATCGGAATATTCACATTGGCATTAGCTTTTTTATCACCACCGTCTCCGATGAAGCAATCCCAGATATCCTTCTCCCTTATAGGAAACGACTTCAGCTGATCTGCGGAAAATCCTACCTCAGGGCGAGACAATGCACACAATGCACAGATAGGGTTGATTTCAAGAAGTCCAAGTTTCAAGCGTACGTTGTCGGCCTCCTCAAAAACCCTGTAGACATTTGAATCCGGCTCAATTTCAGCGACTCCGCCCAACTTTTCACACTCCTCCATTCTGATTTCAGCCCACTCCTCGAGGTAAGAGACATCTTTGCCAATCGACAAGACGAAATCAGCCAGACCAACTTCCTTGTGAAGCATAGCCTTCAGCAAATGAGCTGGAGAATATTTTGTGTTGCCATACTCACGAGCAAACGACTTCGCAATACGCACTGCAGTCTGCAGTTCACTATTCAAATTCAAAAAATCCATAAGTTTCAATTTTCACATAAGTAATATCAGATTAAGGCAATAAAGAAGAGTCTATAGTATAATAGGTTTGCCCATTAAACTCATACTTATTGTCGTTATTTATCGCATCTTCCAAAGTGATTTGCTTTGCGAACAAATATTCCTGCAATCTATCCAATTGTTCATCAGGAATAGATTTGCGACGCTTCAAGTCGGAAAGTTTCTTCGTACTCAATATTGGATCAAATGAGAACATTGATATCGCTTCCTGCTGATTCTTTGATAGTGTCATCTTCTTCAACTTTGATTTTTTCTGAGGGTAAACCTTTTCATATTTGGCCCAACGCAAATAAGTCTTATACATTGACTTTCTAGCTTTTTTCGTTTTCTTATATTTACGTTGACCTATAGGGACATCCACAGGATTTCTACTTATCATATCAGGGCAAGAACGTAATTTTTCCTTTTTATCGGAAGATCCAGTGCTTTTAGTATCAACTCTTACAGACAGTAAGTCACGTAAAAACTGGCGAACTCTGTCCAATTCTGAATCTGTCACAAAAAGCATATACTTACCGTTTTTCAAATCCTTTGAGTCCACTTTCAAATCAGTTGGATAATTTGAAACCGGATTCTTTGGGAACAAAGGCTGGAAAAAAACTGATAATTTCTGGAACGTGGTCGGATATCCACCAAGTTTTAGCCAATCTGGATTAATAGATGCACGCCACGCATTTGATTTTTTGAAAGATTCACTGATATGACTAAGTATACTTTTGGTCTCATGCTCTATCATACAGATTGTTGAATCTGTAACAGACAGCAATAAATCAGGAGACAGAGCTTCATTTTTTTTCGGGAATATCACCCAGCCCTGTGACATACTGTTTTTTGGATAATCCAGACCATAAACATTTTCAGAAAACTCCTTATATCTGTTGTTAGAGCACAATTGTTCTGAGTGAACCAATTGTTTCTTTTTATCCTTTGCAATCAGTTCTGAGGAACGTGATATCATATCCTCCACCTGCAACACAAAATTATTGAAAGCATTGCCATTGTTGGAATACAACTGACAACCTATAATTCGACAATTGTTTTTCACCAAGCTGTTGACTAACGCATTATCTATCTGTTCTTTCTGATTTCCATTTTCACCAATTATAATTACGATATTCTGTTCTTCTTTATACTGCGACAACATACCAACTGCCCCACGCAATGCAGACCAAGCATCATTAGTGTACCTAACTTTTCGATTGATTCCATCAGCAAACTTATATTTTTCCAAGTCAGAAAGAGCCTGTCTGATGTTTTTAGTAGGCATACATTTTGATGCTTTGTTATCAGCATCAAAACCGACATAATAACCCAATCTAAACTTGAACCCTGAATTATATTTTCTAATTATTCCATCCAATTGCTGAAGAAAATTGACATACTGATTAAATTTTGCATCCACCTCTCTCTGACCAGAAAAAACTATCATGATATTGATATGTTTTAGTTTATCTGACAGATCCTCATAAAAAATTTTTGTAATAGGTGTGCCTGCAAGACTATAAACTAGATTAAGATCATCATTGATAATTGGAACTGGGGTCGCGGTCTTCAACACAACAGAATTATCAGCCTGTTCATTCATTCCATAAATAGGATCTACACCAACAAAATTTGGAATTCTATTGGATCTTAAATATCTAATCTCCGATGTTTTTGGAATGTAGAACATTGCCCCTGAATATGGGCTTGTGAATGTAAATTTCTTGATTGGAACCTCTGAAAAATCTCCATATAGCATCTCTCCTAATGACCTCAACATCGACGAAGATATCCAACCAGATGTCACTTCTGATGCAGTCAACGGAGTAAGATTTTCCGCTCCAATCACAAGACATTTGTCTTTATCCGCACTTCGTTTTGATAAAAACACGGGTTTTTGAAACGGGATGGTACCGATCGGATTAAGCAATTCCGGCTCACCAAACAAAGTCACCTCGCCATCAGTAAAGAATTTTTCAGTAGATGTCAACGGTGTTGTATCGTTGACCATTGTTATCATCTTCATGACCAAACCTGTAGCAACGTCAGTCATTGCGTTGGACGACATCACCAAGTTTGATTTAGGCATCCAACCCAAATATTCCGCTTTACTTGGGTCCTTCACCCGTCTACCCTCAAAAACTCCCTTTTCATATTTCACAACCTCTACATAATCACCTTCCTCATCAATAACAGCCAATGGCTCAAAATATGAAACCTCTTTTAATTTGACCTTTCCTCCTGGAATATGGAATGTAGGATTCATATTCCTATCGGAATAAACAATCCACGGAGTGTTCCTCTCAGCAGACTTTGGAACCGAGACCTCTCCACAACAATAGTTTCTTGTATACTCGTCAGGCGTCTTCATTATCTTTGTCGACGAATTAACAGGTTTACATGCCGTACAGAGGACTAAACCACTACATGCTATTAAATGTAAAAAATACTTAAACAACACCACGACTTATTTTTTAGTAATTATTATTCAAAGACATCAGTTGTTGGAAACCTGATTCACCAACAATCTCTTTATCTTTCCACTTTTATCTCGTTCTATATTCACATCCATAATAACAGTGGATTGCTGCTTGCCTAGGATTTTCAATCCATTGCAATATGAATAAAAGTCATTTTCGTTCGTTCCATTTATCAAAACCGAAACATTTGAACTTTTATTCAAATAGCGTTTCAACAAATAATTATAATTTTCATTGAAAACATTCTGCTCGTCTACAATCTGCTGTAATCTTATTCTAAACTCGTCTGATGCCTGTACATCTACATCCGTACTTTCATCTATAGCAAATTCAGGCATCACCTCGATCGTGTGAATTATCGGATACATCATATTTCCGGCCATCAGTTTCACTTCATATACACCAACTTTTGAATAGACATAAATAGGGTTCTGCTCCTGTGAATCGACTTGCCCGCTCTCCCCAAACTCCCATCTCCAGTTGTCCGAATCACCAACAGCCATAAAGGCCACACGCTCATTCTGAACCACTTTAGATGGAGCTTTGATTTTTACCATTTTATTGTCTCTATCTGATTTTCTTTCCCTGACATTGACTATAAAGCATTGGCTTTTTTCTCTATTTAGAATCAATCTTACCTGATAACGACCAGTCTCATTAAATGTATAAAAACCAGACTTGTCTTTTGATATATCTCCATTTCCGAACTCCCATAGTATATGAGATGTATTGTAAGTACTGTCAGAATAATGTATTGGCGTACCGACTTCCACATTCAAAGGAGATATCGAAGCACGAATAGGTATATCTGAAGTGCATGATTTAATGACTATTGACACAACAACCATAAGCAGCATTGTGCCATAGACAATCAAACGACCCTTTGTGAATAGTTTATTCATAATCAATTGTTTTTTAACGTCTCAACTCCAGCCCGACAATTTTCCAGCTCAAGCTTAAACTTTTCAATGTTTTTCTGTGATGCAGAAAGTCGCTCTCTGTCAAACAGTTTCATTTCATAGAAATTTGCTGCCTGCTCAAATATTCGGAATCGTGCATCATATTTATTATCGCTACTAATCTTTTTAACAACTCCTATAGTATAGAAAAGATTCTGTTTTAGATACGACGCATTAACATTTGGATTTATATTATTCACATTGTCATCAATGTCCGTGATTTTTTCAAAATAATCAGATTGTGCATTTTGAAACTCCTTTACCCTCTCTAACTTAGACAACGCATCTTTCTTGCCATTCGCAAAATGGTAATAATCAGAATTATGTATGAATAGTATATATCCACATATTCCAGCAGTAATCAAAAACAGAAAAAGGACATATATCAATCCCGTCACTTTCTCATTCGACGTCGATGTAGAATTGCTTTTTTTCATAACACCCACCTTATAAACATATTTTTCACTTTAGAAATTGACTGTTTCTTTTTTGCTTGTTCAATTTCTTATAATCACCATTACACATAAACAGATCTTCTTTAACCCTTGTTTCTTCTTTCTTCATAGCAGTAATTGAATCTCTGACGCGTAATAGTTCATCCATTTTTGAAATCATAAACGAATGCACCTTTACGTCGTTTGCAGGAAGCTGTGATATTTTCTTTGAAATTTCCATTTTCCTGTCGACAATAGAACGCATAAGAAATTCCGTATTCACATTATCTGTCACATCAAATGACCTGTAACGCGTAAACAGGTCATCAATATCATCACACAATTCTATCTGCATTCTGTATATATTTTCGCAATCACCTGTTTTCTTTTTGATTTCGCTTATCTCCGCTTCCGATGTTTTCAAAAAAGAAAAAACGAAAAATAATGTCAAAATGATCAAAACCACCATGTAAGCAGCAAACTTCGCATGCAAAACTACTGCCTCCTTCTCATTCAAAGCTTTCATGATAATATAGTTGAATAGCCAAGAAGCGGTGCACTCTCGTCGTCAGACAACAAGAATGTTATGCATTCTTTAGCCACATTAATATTTATATTTAATTCTGTATCTGCAGGCACAAACAAATACATTATATCCAAAAGATTGCTGTATGCCACAGTGTTCTCAAACATCAGATCCTTATACTTTGATGGCAGCGAATCTATCCGTACGTTCATTACCGGAAAGCAATCTGTTATTCCACCTCCTATCACCGTGCTCCCCCCCAATCTATTCACTCCCAACTTCCAATCACACTGATCTGTGTTCAATGTCAATTGTTTGTACGACAGATCAATATTCACCTTACAATCCAGAAAGACGGAAAGAATCTCTGATATTTGTTCTGGTTTAGTCAGACGATACGCCTGAGACAAGAAAGAGACTACAAGCAGAGCTTTATCCAAGGGAATTCCATGCAACAATGGCCACACAGATTCAAATAATCGTACAAAATCGTCATGTTTGTCACGCTTCTCCAATCTGATTTCATACAGATTTGCCTCCATCAAAAGTCTGTCTATCGACATTTCAAATGGTCTGAAAAAAAATGACGCACTCAGTGCCGCCTGTCGCTCTTGTCGTATATAATCGATGACAGACTCCTTGTCTTTCTTATCGCTAATATCCATTCGTTTATGGAAAAGACCTTCCGGCAAAGATTCATACAAATCTCTTTTCCTAGAATATATGGTAAGATACTTTGAGAATCTGTCAAATGAATTTTCCCATACTATCTTGTCTATATTCTTTCCTCCCTTGGACAACCCCTCTCGAATGATTCTGACTTCTTCTGGATCAAAACCACTTTCGATAAGACATGCAGCGACAAACTCAGCACGGTAATCCGTATACAGTGTGTTCTTGACTGCTATTTCTTCATTTACCGAATCCATGTTATTACACTACAAAAGCCAACTTGATTTCTTATCCTGCCCCGCGCTATCCTTTGCTGAAGTCACTGAAATGACCATGCTCTCCTTGCGTTGACCAACATAATCAAGTTTACTCAAGCTTACCAACAAATCTTCCAAAACATTCAACATGCTGTCAATTGATGACATCGACGTCGCTATTCTGTCCTGACAAAACCCTTTGGAAGCAACGTTATCTAAAATTTCCTCGAAAGAAGACGGTGCCATCCCATTCCATTCGTAGAAATATTTCAGCATCTCATCTTTACCAGACTTAGACATAAACATAAAACTAGCCATTATGGAATTTGCGATCTCCCCGAACAGTTCTGACACTTGGTATGGAGATAGGGACAAGCCATAACTAAGCCATTTATATTCCATGTTTGATATCGCTCTTTGAAGTTCACGGCATACTTTCAAAGTGTTTTCCATACACTCAGATTTATTGGCAGTCGATGCATATGCCTTGTTGAAAATGACTGACAACGCATTTTTAATTGTCGTCATTGATTGTGAGATCGACTCGAAACCTCGTCTCAACTTATATGTAGACGACATCGACAATGACGGAGCTATATAACTGTTGTCTATCATAAGCTCACCATCTTTCTTTTTCAATAATCCTACCACAACGTCAAACGGACCATACTCATTGACAACATCCTTATCTCTCTCTATTATAGACAGTTTGTATACGGGATCAACAAATGGATAACGAGGTGGTGTCTCCTGCATATCCGGATCTCCACAAGGACGTCTTTCAAACGGCGATACAGACAATACAATATCCCATCCATATTCAGCCATATCGATCTCCGAACCACATTCGCAAAACACTGGCTGAGACGGTTCTATGTCGACCAGACACCCTCCTTTTGTAATTCCGTGATACATATTCAACACCAAACGAGTTCCTGTACCTTTGCCATCCACAAAGAGGCTCATTTGACCTTCCTTATCCTCGTACTCTACCATAGGGAGCAAACCATACGCGAACTTGTTCTGGAGAGACTCCGTATTTTTCATCAGACGCTCCATAAGATAATTCTCAGTTGCAATGAAATGAGATGATGACACACTCATACCTTGCGTCCAATTGACAGACTTAAAAACAATATTCATAGTTTTCTACTCTTCTTTTTTACTTTACATTTTTTACTCTTCTGGCAACAATCATACAATTGTTAACCAAACCATTTGATTCAAACGTCAGATCTGGATCCAGATATTTCCTTGATTTCAAAAAAGATTTTTCAGTGTAGAAAATCCATCCATACGAACCGTCTCGATCAAACAACTCTACCCTATTATCCAGATGCTGATTATTATAGTCGTTGATAATCATTCCGAACCACTCTCCCAAAACGAATGTTTTCAAAGACTTACTGTTAACAATCACCTCGTTCTCATCCCCAACATATTTTGGCACAGTTATTCCAACCACCATCACTTGGCTGATATCCAATTCTGCATGTGGAGGTTCAAATGATTCTCCTTCACGATATACCCTTATCTTGTATATCTCAGCAGGTATACTTAAATAGCACTCGTATGTGGCAACAAAAAGCTGATAAAAAACAATTGGCAACAGACATGTTCCCGCCCAAAATCCGTATTGCAATTCATTTGTCAGATTGAATATGATCGCAAACACGGCCCATGAAATGAAGAATTGCAGCACGACAACAAATATCAGCCCCACCGTCTTCAACTGTGGAATATAATGCGACAACAGCTTCTGATTGGCAAATCCTATCAGCAAAAATAAGAACTGGACAAACAAGTATACATACGGCATAAACTCCATGCCGAAGAATCCACTCAATCCAAATAATGAATAAAGCAGACTTGATCCCAATACTGTTATTACCGCCTTCTTATCAGACAGCATTTTATTTTTCTTTGCTATCACCACTGATAATAGTCCTAAAATCAAGACTATCACTGGGAACAACAAATAATTTATAACAAACTTTCCTAATTCAAGACTCATTTTATTTTATTATCTGCAAAACACTCGATAATTATATGTCATCGGAGATTGTCCGACCAATTTTTCTCGTATATCATTAGACAAACGTATCTTTTGATTTTCATTCATATCGTTGTTTTTTAGTATCAAAAAAACATCTATTGTCCTCTGCAGACCGCCAGCGGAATCAGAACTTCTACTGATGCCTTTTCTAATCTCGACATCGGAAATTTCCTCACAACACTCTGAAAAACAAAAGTTTTTAATATCATTGTTTGTCACTACTCTATTCCTGCTTCCAAGAATATATTTGAATTTTGCGATTCTCTCCCTCTCAGATGGAGGATTCATGCCATTCACCGTAGTCGTAAGAAATACAGGAGGCTCATACTCTCCATACGCATTTCCTGTAGGGTTGAGCATCTGTCCTATCCTCATTCCATTGGCAAGTGGTCCATATGTGGTCCAATACTTCATATAAAAATAAGAAGTCGGCTTCTGTGGGTCAATAAATAGGTAGTGAGGCATCTCGGAACGTCCTGCATCACTCTTCTTCCTTCTTTCTATTTTTCGTAACAGTTGCTCTATCAAGTTAACACTCTCTACACCTCTTCCACTCTCGGGTATTGAAAATCGGCACAATTCCTCTTCCATCGTCCCTTGCAGACGGACTAAGAAATCCAAAGCGTCCCTCTTGTCGAACGATTCACATCCCCCATGACGCAAAGTATAACTCAAATCCGACCGTTCTTCCTTATATCCATTCGTCCGGTTGTAGACGGTGCCATATTCATCCACCACTTCCACGACATCAAAAAATAATTCACCATTTTCTACAGGAAGCGGTATCACGCCAAAATCTTTTTTTACCGAACTGTTTATCTTACGCATCTCTTTATTTGCCACAGGGAAAGTGTTGATTGACACTTGGATGTCTGACAAAACGGATGCTGTAAACTGTGGCGGCAAGTCTATCTCCAACCAAACCAAATCATGAGTAAACACAGCTGCATATTCATCAGTGTCACTCACAACAAACCCATCCGGCATTTTAGAATAATCTTGCAACGTCACCTTCAAAGGGCTTTCAATCGTGACATAACTCATCTTATAGTAGTCAACGATGTTTTTATTGACACTTTGGTCATTGCCCAATTCATCAAAAAATCGTTGCAGATGCCCCTGCTGTCTCTCTCCTTCAATATGCAAACCTCGACTTATTCTCAATTCCTCACCTTTCCATAGCCATACCGATGACGATAGATAATGAAGATAATCATTCCGTCTATCTATATTAGGGAAATCAAAATATACAGACAAATTGCTTAAGGCAATATTTTTTTCATCAAAATCCAGTCCAACAAACACTTTATTAACATTCTCAGGAACAGTCTGTTTTTTTAACAACAATTTTTTATTTTGATCAGGAAGAACCTCATATACGCTATTTTCCGCCACTATCATTCGAACATCTCCGCATCTCAACCTTGTTTCACATACAGGACAGAAAGAAAAGTTTCTTCCATCATGTCGTCCTTGGGTTGGGGAGACGGTGGAAAAAGCATCGAACATACTTGTAACCAACTCACCAGACATTGATTGGGCATGTACAACCGCCTGTGCAGGGCGAGCCACAGTCACCACTTCCGGCAATAACACTTCACTAAGACGTTTCATCGCTCGTATCTCAATATCTGCGATTTCATCGGATATATTGTGAAGTTGCATAGCCAACGCTTCAATCAAAAGTCGCACGAGAGGGTCAAGATTCTCAACCTTTCTTATGTTCCAATAGTCTAAAGCCGTACGAATCATACGGTCTTTGATTTCCTCTTTACTTTCTCTGTTATAACCCATATTTAATCCTTTGATAAAGGTCCTAAAAACAACGTATAGTATAGGCTGCAACGTTCACCAGTGGATTTGAGAGTCGCTTTAATAAAGATTTCTACTTTTTCCCTTACGCTGACGTTGCGAGAAACCGAACTTTCCTTGAGGACTTCAGACACCTCAAGATGATATTCGCAATTACTTATTCGCTTTTCAAACTTTGATATTGACTGAGACAAACATTCTGTGAAACGAGTTTTCCATGTGTCGAGTGACACTATTTTTTCGAAATCCATTTCCCAAATTTTTGTTCCGTATTCCACATCAAAACTATGTTCACCAGGATACGTCCCAATCAGCATCTCAATATGTTGATCTATAGAATCCAATTCCGAACATACACTTGCATATCCACGAGTCTCGTCTGATATAGAAGCAAAATCGAATGGAATTCTATAATAACATTCATCCATCACCTAGAATTTTACTAATATAAATAACTAAAAAAAATAAACAACTCAAAAACATAGCAATACTTCTTTATGCAAATATTAACACAAAAGTGCACTGAAGCATAAAAAGCATACAGAAACGCCAATCAATCAAATGGATATTTGAAAATAGAAAGATAAAATTTGTACTGCTGCCATAATATAATTTTTTAATTAATATCAACTAAGTCAGCACCCATAAAGAAGTCTGACATATTTCAACACTGCAAAAATACAAATAGATTTTTTATTTCGCAAATTTTAAGCAAAAAATATTCAGTCGGCAATCAAAAAAAATATTGATTGATGATTTTTATAAAATACAGGCTATGGTTGACAAGCGTCGCAAAATATTGCAAATCATTCAATTTCGATTCATTATCCTCAAAATTGTTTCAAAATCTAATATGTGGTAATTATACACCATCGACACCGATTCCGACACAAAATTCGACACCAATTCCGACACATGCCGCACAGGAATCGGCTACCGTTGACTTCGTCAATACAGGTTCTACGAACCTGACAACACACACATATCCTCTCTCTATAAGGGTCGTAGACCATTTATCGCTCGCAGCGATAGCCGATTCCATAATGGTTGAGGTCGAAGACCTAAATCATTATGGTGTCGGTTTATTCGATTTGAGCATAGGGAACATTTATTTTCTCGTAAAGTTCACTATACCCCCTCTATGAAAGGCTATTTATTGCTTTTGTGTCATAATAGCAATCATCTCTTCATCCTCATTTTCTTCAGCAAGAATCAATGGAGATCTCTTTGCTTTATTTATATTGTTAGGATTCGCGCCATAATGCATTAAAAGTTTTACCATTTTATAATCTTCCTTGAAAACAGCACGCCATAATGGATTATTTCCCCATTTATCAATAGGATTCACATCAACACCTTTCTCTAAAAGTATTTTTGCGATGTAAAAATTCTGGTATTCACAGCAATACTCCAATGGAGTAGCTCCATCTTCGTCTGGTTTATTTAGATCAACACCTCTGGTAATTAAATCCAAAACTATTTCTTCCTTATATTTATTAGAAGCTAACGCAGAATGTAATAATGAATATCCATTCTTAAGCGAATTAATATCAATACCTTTTATTAATTCAAAATATTCATTCACGTCGCCTCTAAAAATGCTTATAAAAATATCTTTGTTCATACAATAAAAATTATTCAAATTTATGGCCTCTATTTGCAGAAGGAGATTCTGGCCTATAATTTCTTGGATCTTGATACCATTCTAAAAATTCGTCTTTTGTTATTTTACCATCCATATAATCTTTATGTTTTTGACTATACTTGTTTGTTTTAGTATGTTCCATATTCCATTGACCATTGCGTGATTTACTTTTGTCCCAATGTAACAGGTCTCCTGTATTAGGATCTTTAACCTCTCCTTTGCTATTTTTTGCATTTTCCCAAACTTGGTCAACCTGTCCTTTTTTATACGAAGGTCTACGATTGAAATATGTTTTTTTATTCCCTGACGTATTAGAAGATTCATCAAGACCTTCTTTCCATTGACATGCACCATCTCTGTCTCACTTGTCAACTTCACTGTACGCTCGCCAGCGGCGTCATAGAAGTAGCAAGAAACGCTTCCGTTGTTGTTGACGGCAAGTAGGCGGTTCTCCTCATCCCATAGGAAGGATTTCAACACGTCTTTGTCTTCTGATGCCTCAGTAGTTTCAGGTTCCTGAGTTTCAGGTTTCAAGGAAGCAACAGAGACTGATGTCATGTTTCCGTTGGCATCAAACTCATAGCTTTGAACATGCTGATTGTCAGCTAATTTTGCATCTACATCACTTACCTCTCCATCCACATTATACTGCTTCGTCTCCACCGATGCAAGTTGCATTGGGTTGTCGTTGCTGTAGTTGTAGCTGAACTCATGACCGGCCGAAAGTGTGCCGGCAAACTGCAAGTTTGTTTGGGTCATCGTCATCTTCTTGCTCGTGATGTTGTAGAGGTTGTCGTAACCCATCTCAAGATGATAATCAGCTGATTTATTATCACTTCCAACAAATTTTCCAGT
>OCTW011618200.1_pt1 | contig 45735 bp, 31 predicted proteins | sample 1539671 | NCBI WGS metagenome assembly OCTW01 (sample SAMN02144230, study PRJEB22623) | gut metagenome | biome: sheep rumen | host: Ovis aries | place: New Zealand
GTCCGCAGGTCAATCCTTTTGAAGAATGTCGTGAGGTCAGCGAGAAACCGCTCCATGTCGAACGACTTTCGAAGCTTGACCGGCAAAGGCTTCTCACGGAAATAGCCAATGACAGCATCCCTCACAATTATCAATGACTCTTCGTAAGGGCAGGTGATAAAATCATCAGGCAAAGGAATGTCGACAAGAAGTAAATGAAATAGGCGTTCAGTATAATCAAGATTGGCAAATGGTTTTATTACCTTATCTTCATGATATACCATTCGCTTATAACACCCTAACATGCTATCTCTGTCATAGACAAGGTCAATGCTTATTTTGTCAACAAATATTGAGTATGATTTGTCACAAAAGAATAATTTAATGTTTTCCTCTAGATTTCCCAATTCAAAGCGTAACCAATCATGGCTAGAAGAATCCATTCTAGTGCCAATTATCAGTTTCATATTTAGTTTTATCTGTATATACGATTTCCAGGGGGCAAAGTTACGAAATAAGCGAGAGAAAAAGAAATAAAAAAGAAGTTTTCTAGTGCAAAATAATCACTTTCGTGCGTTGATATAAAGTTAGCGTGACATTTGAACCGCCCCAGCCAAGTGTCACTTTTATTGACAAAACGTATCAGGCAGGAAGAAAAGCGGTGCTTCTCGCTTCAAAAAGCGGCACTTCTTGCATCGAAAAGCGGCACTTCTCGGATTGAGAAGGGCCGCTTTATTTCTGACGGATTTTTATTTGGTTGAAAATCAGAGTGTTGAAGAAATAAAGTGTTTGATTGTCAGTTTCTTTTACAAAGCCAAGAGTATTCTGTCTCCCGTTACGCGGGGGATTGAGAGATTTTGAATAGATTTGTCAGATTTCTGCCTCGCAGAGGCACTACAAAAAAAAATGTTTTGTTATAAGTTAAGTATGGTTACAGGCTTTTTAGGTTTTTCTGGCGCTGGATTATGGTTACAGGCTTTTTTGGTTTTCCTGGCGCTGGATTGAAGTTAGAGACCCCACCCCCAACCCCTCCCCTTGAAGGGAGGGGAGCAGCTGCGCCGTCATCCCCGTCGGGCTTTGCATGTCTAACCTTACTCCCCCGACCCCTCTCAAGGAGGGGAGAGACCCCACCCGACCTCCCCGAAGGGGAGGAGTTGGCTGGCGCACTGTACGACGGGGATGACGGCGCAGCTACTCCCCTCCCCTCAAGGGGAGGGGTTGGGGGTGGGGTCTCTAACTTTACACTACATAGCTTAATTACCAGATGACAGGTACTTCCTGACCTTGCCGTCAGCCGAGCGGGTGAAGCGGAGGCCGCGGGCGGAATGGCCGACGGGACGGCCGAGGAGGTCGAAGCTGACGGGGGTGGCGGCCAGGCGGTGCTCCAGACGGGCGATGCCGGTGGACTCGCCCGGATGGGCCTGTCGGGCGTTGACGACCTCGTTCGTCGTGCTGTCAATGAGGAGGACGACGACGTGGAGCTTCCGGGCATCCTGCACAATCGGTTCGCCACTGCTGTTGACGACGTCGTCAAGGCGTATCTGCCACGTATGGCTGACGGGCTCGAAGGCCTTGATGTCGGCCGGCAGACTGCCCTCCAGTCCGTCGCGCGAGGAGCGTGCAATGCAGATGTCGCGGTGGACGACGTGCATCATCTGTCCGCCGGCGACGTATTCGTCCATACATTCGGGCCATCCGGCGTCGGCCGTGTAGGCATTGTTCTGCAGCCACGACTCGTCGTAGAGGCTGTCGGCGACGAGGAGGTAGGAGAGACGGTAGGGGTGGTCAGACAAATTGATGACGAAGTTGAGGGTGCTCTCGGCCGTGATGACCTTCTGGTCGTCGCTGAGGGTGACGGCCAGGTCGACCCATGCCGGGGCGAAGGCCTTGCAGCGCTCGAGCCACAGCTCCTCGATGCCGAAGGTGCGGTAGGTGCTGACGCCGCAGAAGGGGTCGGTCTCGAACATGCGGTCGAGCCACGACGTCGGGTAGTGATCGACCGTGTTGGGGAAGTCGGTGGTGAACTGGAGCGGCTCGTAATCATAAGTAGAGAAGTCCATCGAGGGGTGGCCCGCATGATAGGAGATGCCGATGAAGTCGTCAGGATAGCGACGCTTCATCTCCTCCAGGCCCACGGCGCCGCGTGGACAGTAGGCACACCAGAGCCCGGTGTACTCCTCGAGGATGGCGCGATGGCGGGGCAGCGAGGCGAAGACGGCGACGGTGGTCTGGCCGTCGGTGCCGGTCGTGGCGCCGTTGGGCTGTCCGTTGACGCCCGTCAGCTGATAGTGCACCTCCGACGTGCCTTCGCTGTCGACGGCGGGCAGGGCGAAGGTCAGCGTCTCCTGGCGGTCGAAGACGGCCGGTACGGCTACGGGCAGCTTGACGTCGGCCTGACCCTTTGCACCATTAAACTCATAGCTGAACTGGAGCGACTCGATGCCACGTGTGCCGCGGTTGGCCACGGTCAGCTCCACCATCGGCTGCTCGCCGACGACGGCATAGCAGGGCCGCGTGCTGACGCAGCGGGCGGCATCGGCCTCGAGGGGCCCTCCGCTGAGGATGACCTGCAGGGCCAGACAGCCGAAGTAGCTGTAGGACTGGGCAAAGTTGGTCCATAGGCGGAAGGTGCGCGAGGTGTGGATATAGAAGCCGTCGTTGTCGCGGACGTGGGCCACGGCGATGGGCTGGGTCGTGAGCAGCTCCTCGCTGGATTCGTCGACGAAGAACGAGTAGCCGGCGTAGAGCCCGTCGGCCGTCAGCTCGCAGGGCTCATCGAAGCGCACTTCGATGAATCCCGACTTAGGCTGCACGTCGACCGAGGCGACGTCGGGCTGGGTGATGCGGCGCCCGTCGACGGTGGCGAGCTTCAGCTCGCGGGTGAGCCATCCCCGCAGGCCTGAGATGCCCTGCGAGGAGCGCATGGGAATGCGCAGTCCGCAGACCTTGGCCCCGACGAGGTCGGGGTTGTTGAGGCGGATGGCCACCTCGTAGACGCCCACTTCGCCCGTGCCGTAGTATTCGTCGCGGTCGCCGTAGGTATAGATCATCTCGCCGTCGTCGGCGGCTGACTGCGGTGAGGCTAAAGCCGCAAGGGCTCCCCCAAAGAGGAGCCCGGCGGCGAGCAGCATTGTCTTGCTAAAAAGATGTTTCATACTGACAGAATTTTTTGAGGAGTCTGGGAGCTTGGGAGTTTCTTTGGGAGTTTAGGAGTCTGGGAGTTTAGGAGTTTAGACGATAGCTTACAGCCTTCAAACATGGCTCAAGACTATCGTCTAAACTCCTAGACTCCTAGACTCCCACACTCCTTGAACATTATTGTTTTGAAATGACCTTGCGGGTGACGACGCTGCCGTCGGCACGCTTGACCGACATCAGGGTGATGCCGCGGGCGGGCGAGTCGATGCGGCGACCCGTCAGGTCGTAGAGGCTGGTGCCGACGGCCTGAGGCTGCTCAGCGACATCGCTGATGCCGACGTTGTAGATGCCCTCGCCATAGAAGAAGATGTTGGAGCGGCGCTCCTCGCCACCGCCGCGGTAGATGCTCTGCAGGCCGAGGCGGTCGAGCTGGCCATAGTAGAAGTTGACGCGATCGCAGGAGAAGTCGCTGACAGCGTCGGTCCAGGTATAGGGAATCTCGGACAAGCCGTCTTCCCAGGCGGGATCATACGCATAGCCGTCGACGTCAGTAGTGCGTATGTAGTTGTCGCGGACGAAGTGGTAGACCTCATCCTCTGAGGTGTAGAAGCAGAACGACAGCTTGGCCGGGTCAATGAAGTTGCCGTCGACGTCCTTCGGCGGGACGCGGAGGTCAGCATAGCACCAGTAGCCCTTCGAGCCATTGAATCCGCTCTTGCGGATGATGCCGGGATCAGCCGGCGTGGCGGCCACGTCGTAGTAAGGCGAGAACGACGGGCGCTCGAACATCTCCTGGCCGGAGAACCGGATGGCCGACGGGTTGACGTTGCAGTTCATGTCGGTCGAGAAGGTGCGCTTCTCGGCGTCAAACTTGAACACGACGTCCTCATAGCTCAGCGTCTTCTGTATCTGCGTGCCCCAGGGCTGCTCGATCATGGTCATGTCGAAGGCATTGAAATAGACGGGGTCGTCGAGGTTGGAGACGAGCATCAGCTGTCGGGGGAAGCGGATCTTGTCGCCGTCGATTTTGCCCTTGATCCACGTCTCGGGATAGGCTTTCGAGAAGTGGGTCATGTAGACGTCGTCGCCGTCGAAGGCCACGTCGACCATCCTGCCCAGGATCTTCACCTGGTTGTAGCCGTCGTTGTATTCGTAGTTCATGCCGAAGGGCTCGGTCGTCAGGCCGGCAGGCACGTCGACAGGCTCGTCCGAGAAGGGGACGTAGACCGTGGCATAGTCGGCATAGCCGTTCCACTGGCCGTCAGAGGCGGGGTCGTCGGGCGTGTCGTAGATGATGCCCATGATGTTGTAGGCATCGACGTCGGTGCACGTCAGCCGCAGCTCGCCCGTCGCGGCGTCGACGGTCCAGACGATGTCGGGGTCGCCCTCGGCAATGTTATAGGTATAGCCGCCGTAGCCGTTGTCCTGCAGCTCGAGCAGATGCAGGCGGAAGGCATACTCCACGCCGCCCGCATAGCCTGTGGCGGGGTTGGGCTTGGTGACGTCGTAGACCACCTGCTGGCCGGCGGGGATGCTGATCGTCGTGCCGTCGTCGCTCAGCGTGCCGCGGACCCATGCGGGATAGGTCAGCGTCGAGAGCGGCATGAGGAACCACACGTCCTTGCCATTGTCGCCGAAGACGACCTTGGCCACGCGTCCGCTCTGGTCATATTCGAACACCTGTCCGCCGCTGCCCATCATGTAGCGTCCCGTGCGGAGATAGCGTTTCAGCGTGCCGGCAGGCTGCTCGGTGATGATCTCGTCGGCCGACGGCGTCTTGCTGATGACCTTGGACGGCACGAAGTGGTCCGAGGGGACGCTGGTCAGGTCAGCCCGTTTCACTGCCTGGTCCGCCGTCTGCGAATAACCCATTGTTGCCATGGCGGCAAACATCATCATGAGATAGAATCTTTTCATAAACCTTATAGAATTTTGATGGAACATAAATTTCTGAAGGCAAATATAGCAATAAAATACGAAACGGCCAAGAAAAAGTCGGAAAAGCGTGTATCAATTTATATCTTGATACATAAAAACACACATCCGGCAGGGCGGCTCACGCCTGACGCTGTCGGGCCAGGCGCATATACTCCGAGGGGGTGAGCCCCGTCTGCTGCTTGAAGACGACGGAGAAGTTGGTGCGCGACTTGATGCCTACGCTCAGGGCGATGCCCTCGAGGGTCATGTGGCCATAGGCGGCCTCATCGTTGATGCGGCGGCAGGCCTCCTTCACCCGATACTCGCTGAGCAGGGCGTTGAAGTTGCGCCCGTAGTGCTCATTGATGACCTGCGAGACGTAGTTGGGGTTTTCGCCGACGAGCTCGGCCAGCCGCTGCAGCGAGAACGAGGTGGCATAGACGTCGGCGCTGCGCTCCATGACGAGGAAGATGCGGTGGAGCAGCTCCTCCCGCTCGCCGGGGGCCATCACGTGGTTCTGATACTTCGCCCGCGGCTGTGGCGGCGCAGCCTGCTGCTGCATGTCCGCCTCACGCTGGCGCACCTCTTCCTCGTGGCGGGCCAGCAGCTCGAGGCTGTTCTGATAGAGCTGGCGGTTCTTGGCCTTCAGCTGCCGATACTGCCTGAAGAGCAGGAGCAGCATGCAGACGATGACCAGCAGGAAGGCCACGACGGCATAGAGCACATTGGTCTGCAGGGCATGGCGGCGGGCCAGGTCGCGCGCCTCCTGGCTCATCTGCTCGATGTCGTTCAGGAAGCGTATCTGCCCGATGTCGGCCAGCTTACACTGGTTCATGATGATGTCCTTCTGGCGCAGATAGAGCAGCTCGTAGCGGGTGGCCGCGGCCTCGTCGCCCTTGGCCGAGAAGTGGTTGTAGAGCATCTCGTAGATGTCGAGCAGCCCCACGTTGTTGCCGAACGTCCGGGCGATGGCTATCAGGCTGTCGGCCTCCTCCAGCGCCTCGCGCTCCCGGCCGATGGAGAGCAGCAGCTGCACCATCATGTTGTGGGCCGAGATGAGGTGGGTGGACGTCGTCTTCGCATTCTCGCCACGCACGCTGTCGCACGACTGGCGGAACAGCTGCAGGGCGTCGTCGTAGTGGCCCTCGCCATAGGCCAGCACGCCCCGGCAGAGCAGCCGGCGGTGGGTCTGGGCGGCGTCCTGCGGCTTCATGCCGAGAAACGACTGCAGCTCGGCCTTCACGCTGTCGACGGCATCGATGCTCATGGCCGTCACAGCCATGTTGCTGCACACGACGGGCAGCCAGTCGGCGAGCTCCATCTGGCGGGCTTCATAGTATGCCTTCTTATACATGTTCACCACCCTCATGATGCTCGCATCGCTGTGGTCGACGATCGTGTTCAGGTTGTCGATGGCGGCCAGGTTGTTGTGAATCTTCGGCAGGATGTGCGTGCAGCCGTGGCGCTCAGCCTCCTGCTCGGCCTGCAGCAGGGCGGCGAACGACTTCTGATAGTCGCCGTAGAAGTCCTTGTAGGCCAGGCCCATCAGGTTCAGTCCGTTGACGAAGGCCGCCACGTCGGCACTGTCCGGGTGCGGCAGGAAGCGCCTGTTGGCGGCGGCCGTGAAGCAGAGCATGGCGCTGTCGGGCTGCGACAGGTCGTTGATATAGTGGAGTCCGAGGTCGATCAGCTCGCTGCCCGGCATCGTCCTGAGGCGCTCGGCCAGACTGACGACGACATCCCTCCGGCCTTGCTGGGCCGACGAGCGGGCCGGTGCACCGAGCAGCAGCAGGGTGCACACGCCGAGGCACAGGGCGCAGAACGACATCTTCCTCATCATCATCTTTTTACGTCAACGCACAAAGGTAGGAATTATTTGCGACACCGAGGCGCCTGCCATGAAAGAATTTGCGAGTTTTAACATTTTTGGCGGAGGCGGCGGGAAAGAAATGTGGCACGGCTGTCAGCAAAGACAACCGTGCCACGTGTATTCGCCAGCGGGACACGCCGGCAGCGTGTCCCGAGTGAGTGAGAGAGGGGCGCGCAGCTTACTTGTTCATATACTTCAGCGAGAGCTGCTTGCCGTTGTTCAGCGTGATGGTCTTGACAATCAGACCCTTGGTGGCAGGTGTCACCTCGCGGCCGCTGATGTCGTGATAGCGCACGCTGGAGACGCTGGTGTCGAGGGTGGTGTCGATGCCGGTCTCGACGTCAAGCGACTGGTAAGACGTTGCCTTCGTGTTCACGTCGTACCACAGGATCTGCGAGCAGCGACGCTCGCCGCCGCCCATGTAGACGGCGCAGACGCCGACGCTCTCGCTGGGCTGGAATCCGTAGCGCATGATGTGGACCTTGTTGCCCCAGACGTCCATGTAGCCGGCAAACTGGCGGCCGTCGTGGTCCTTGATGTCGGCATAGTAGTAGATGTCGGTGACGGGCTCGTCGATGTCATAGTCTTCGGGATCGAGTTCGAAGGGCGTGGTGTCGTAGTCGAGGAAGACGTTGTAGTACATCTTCTTGGGGTTGATGCTGCCGCCAACGTTGGAATAGGTGGGCAGCATGAATCCGAAGTTGCAGGAGCCCGAGCTCTCGAACTCGTCGGCATAGGTCAGGAACTGCGGATCCATCGGGGTGGCGGCCACGTCCTCGAAGATGGTCAGGCTGGGCGTCTTGAAGTAGGTGAGGTAGTAGACGTGGTCAGGTGCGCCGTCGATGGAGATGAAGTCGTTGTCCTTGGCCGTGATGGCACGTGTCTCGGGGTCGTAGCTGAGCTCAATCTGGTCAGCGACGTCCCATTCGTCGGTGCCCGACTCGAGGCGAGCCTGACCGACGTGACAGAACATGTGGAAGTTGTTGCCGTGGTTGGCGGTGGTCCGGTAGTGGCCCAGATACTGATTGGAGGCGATGGTCACCTTGTCGCCGTCGACGGTGCCGACGACCCATCCGTCGAGTGCGTCGAACAGTTTCAGATAGATCTTGTCGCCCTGGCGGACGGCGTCGATGAAGTCCACATAGTTCGAGGTGCCCTGATAGAACGTCATCTGATAGCAGTCGGCCTTGTCATAGGCGGCGGGCTGGGCGATGGCAGCGTTCAGGGGGCTCACGTTGACATTCCACATGACGAACAGGTCCTTGTAGAAGCTGCCCTGGCTGTAGTAGGCGCAGCCGATGCCGTAGGGCGACATGGCGTTGTCCGTCAGTCCGCGGTTATATTCGTCCGTGCTCGAGAGCACACCGTCCTTGTAGATCATCTTGATGTCGTCGTAGGTCTGCTCATACTTCACGACGGTCTGCGTCTTGCCGGTCCGCTCGTTCACCTGGTCCTCGGTCCACGTCCTGTACTTGGTGATCCAGAGCTTCTCCAGCTCGCCGTTGTAGAGGTTGGTGTGCACCAGCTGGCGCTTGATGATGATGGTGTCGCCCTCGCCGCGGGTGGCCTTGACCCAGCTCTTGGCGAAGACCTCATAGTCGAACAGGTTGTTGATGTAGATGTTGCCGTCGTCGCCTTCTACGATGTTGGCGATGCCTGCGCTCTGGATCTCATAGAGGGGCGAGCCCAGGCAGTTGTAGCCGCGATAGGTGAGCAGCATGTTCTCGACGAGCTTGCCGGCGGGCTGCTCGGTGATGACGTTGACTTCCTCGTCCTCGGTCTGTGCGCAGACGGGCGACAGAGCTAACAGCGAGGCCATGATGGTTAAAGCTAAAGATTTTCTCATAATCTAAAGGGTTTTAAAGGGTTTATATATTTTATGTTTATGGAGTTTAGGAGTTTGGGAGTTTAGGAGTTTAGACGAGAGCTTAGGAGTTTAGGAGTTTGGGAGTTTAGGAGTTTAGACGATAGCTTATGAGGCATCATTTACTTACGACCTTGCGCATCGTGGTGCGGCCGTCGGGCTGGGTGAGGGCCTCGACGTGGAGTCCGCGGCGGGGCAGGTCGATGCGGCGGCCCTGCAGGTCGTAGCACGCGGTGCGGACGGCCGTGGCGTCGAGGGCGGACGGGCTGATGGCGTCGGTCTTGTCGAGGGAGCTGCAGCCGGCCCATGCCTTGTTGGCATTGGCGATGCAGGTGGTGCGGGTGTCGATGAGCAGGGCGACGACGCGCAGCTTCTGCTTGTCGCTGATGAGCTGCTCGGGGATGGTGGTGATGTCAAACGTATACTTGCAGCTGTAGGCCTTCTCGCCCTCGACGCGTTCGGGCAGCGACCCGGCGATGGGCTGACGGCCGGACCAGCCGACGAACACGTCGTTGAAGACCAGTCCTGACATGTAGGCGTCGCCCTTGACGAACATGTCCATCGACGAGGGCAGCGGTGTCGAGTAGTTGCGATAGTTGTTCACCTGGGTCCAGTCGCCCGACGTGCCCGACAGGCCGTCGCTGGTCAGGATGAACGACAGGGCGTAGTGGACGTCGGAGTCGTCGAAGGGGAACGTCACCAGGGCCTCAGCCTCGAGCGTGGTCTCGCCGGTCCACTCCGACCGCACCTCGACGGCCGCCGGCGCAATGACGCTGCAGGCCATCTGCCAGGCCTCGTCGATGCCCATCTCGCCGATGCCGCCGAAGCCGAAGAAGGGGTCGCAGACGGCCGTGCGGTCGAGCACGCCGCAGGGATAGCCGGGCCATCCGCCCAGCTGGTCGCTATTCCAGGGGAACTGCGAGGGCGCCAGGATCTCCATGGGCTCCTTGGTGGTCGAGCCGTTGTTGTGGCTGTGGTATGAGATGCCGATGAAGTCGTCGGGGTGCAGGCGGTTCATCTCCTCGAGGGCCACGAAGCCGCGGGGGCACCATCCGCACCACGTGCCGGTGTACTCCTCGAGCACGGCGCGGTGGGCGGGCAGCTCGCGATAGCACTTCACGGAGGTGGCAGCGGCACCCTCGGCCAGGCCGTTGGCGGCCGTGTTGACGCGGTCGACGCGCACCTTGACCTCATAGAGGCCCTGCTCCGACGGGGCCGGCACGCCGACGTCAATGCTGGTGCGGCGGCCGCAGATGGCGGGCAGCGGCTCGGCCAGGTCGGCATGGCCCGACTCGCTGAGGACGTCGCCGACGCTGACGGTGTAGTCCACCGACACGACGGCGTTGCCACCGCAGTTGACGATCTCGGCCGTGGCCTGTCCGCGCTCGCCCGTCAGCATGTAGTCGGACGCGACGCTGCCCACCCTGACGGCGTCCTGCAGGACGTCGCCCTCGAGCATCACCTCGATGGCCAGGGCGCCCTTCTCGCCGTCGAAGGTGTAGAAGTGGCCGCGATAGAGGCCCGACGTGTGGACGAACAGGCCGTCGGCCGAGCCGCTCTCTGTCAGGCGTATCGGCGCCATGTTGACGTCCTTGGCTGCAAGCACGCTGTAGCCCACGTAGATGCCCTCGGACGTGATGGTGTAGGGGTGGCTGAAGCTGACCTCGTTGTAGCCGTCGACGGCGTCGAAGTCGACCGTCTCGACGTCGGGGCCGGCAAACTTGGTGCTCTTGACCGTCAGTTCCTTCGACAGCCAGGCCCGCGTGGCGCTCAGACCCTCGACGGTGGTGAACCAGATGCGGACGCCCGTCACGCGGCAACCCACGTAGGCCTCGTCGGCGATGCGCAGCGCCACGTTGTAGGTCTCGTTGCGCGAGTCGCCCGTGCCCCAGTCGTGGGTGCCCTCGCCGAGGTTATAGACGGCACGGCCAGTGTCGGCCGTCGCGACCGTGGGGATGACAATAGCCAATAATAAAAGGAACAGGGTTTTTCTCATCTTTAATGTTTTGGTTAAAACTGTTAGGGAAATTTTTGCAAATATACGCATTTATTTAGAAGAACGACACCGTTCTGCCATTTTTGCGCCACATCTTAACAAGTTTTAACCTAAGCCACGCCGACGTCTCGGCTATTTCGTCAGGGGGAATCGGCGGCCGTAGGTCAGCATGCGCCAGACCCACTCCAAGGGGCCGAAGCGGAAGCGGAGGAGCCAGAGACGGCTGAGGACGACCTCGACGAGGAAGGCGGCGAGGGCGACCAGCTCGGCATGAATGAGTCCGAAGGTGGTACCGAGGCCGAAGCCGACGCCATAGAAGAGGAGGATGCCGATGAGCGACTGGCCGATATAGCAGCTGAGGGCCATGCGGCCCGGGGCGGCGATGAGCTTAAAGAGGCGGGCCTCAGGCCAGCGTAGCAGCACGAGGCAGATGGCGCTGACGTAGGCGAGTGCCATGGGGACGACGCTCAGGGCATAGAGCAGCGAATGGGCGGTGAGGCCCCAGGGCTTATCCGTGACGGCGCTCCAGGCATAGGCGACGGAGAGCGGAAAACCGACGATGGCGGACGCAAAAAACGTCGGTTTCATCGGTATTTCGCGCAGCCGGGCATAGAGGCGGTTCTTGCCCATGAGATAGCCCAAGATGAAGAGGCCCAGCACCTTAGGCAGCCGGTGGCCCTCGACGAACTCCCAGAGGCGCTCGCAGGCGCCCTGCTGCAGGAAGGCATACATCGTGGGATAGTCGGTGGCGTCGCGCAGCCACGTGGCGAAGTTCTGCTCGGTGATGCCGCGGGCGTCGGCCACGCGCCACCACTGCCGATAGAACGGGCCGGCGAAGTCGACGCCGCGGAATTCGGTCAGGGCGTCGAGCCCCACGGGCAGCAGGATGAGCGCCAGGGCCAGCAGGAGCAGCCGGCGGTCGGACAGGGGCGTGAACAGCGTCAGCAGCAGTCCGCCCAGGGCATAGAGCGTCAGGATGTCGCCGTTCCATATAAATAAGAGGTGGAGGAGGCCAATGGCGACGAGGATGAGCATGCGGCGAAGGAAGAGTCGGCGGCCGTGGCGGGCCAGGATGAGCGAGAAGCCGACGCCGAAGAGGAGGGAGAAGATGGTGTAGAACTTGCCGTCGACGAAGAGATACTGCAGGAAGCGGACGACGCGATCCACAGAGGCCGTCGGCATGGCGGCCTGCTGCTCGGGCGCGAGGAAGGTCCAGAGGGCAAATTCGGAATAGTTGGCCAGGGCGATGCCCATGAGCGCCAGCCCTCGCAGGAGGTCGAGGACGAGGTGGCGCTCGCGCTCGGTGGTTGGTCCTTGTGGTTGCATATCAGGGGGCAAAATTACGACTTTTCCGTCGAAAAGCCAAGTCTTTTTCCGCTTTTTTATGGCATCGCGATGCAAGATTTCCGGTGCACGAATGTTTTATAGGCAGAAACAAGTAAGCAATAAAAGTAATCGGTATGAGAGAAGTATATAGGTAGAAACAAGTAATCAATAAAAGAATTCGGTATGAGAGAAGTTATATTTGGTAGAAACAAGTAATCATTAAAAAACGGTATGAGAAAGTTACAGACCCCACCCCCAACCCCTCCCCTTGAAGGGAGGGGAGTTGCTGCGCCGTCATTCCCGTCAGGCAGTGCGCCAGCTAGCTCCTTCCTTTTGGGGAGATCAGGCGCAGCCGCTCCCCTCCCCTCAAGGGGAGGGGTTGGGGGTGGGGTCTCTAACTTCTATACAACGCTATTATCATATTATCACAATAAAAACAAATGAAAACAATGAAAAAAGAACTACTGAGACGGCTGCCGGCACTGGTGGTGCTGGCCGCCACGATGATGACAACGGCATGTACGACAGGGGACGGCGAGGGGGACTACCTCAAAGGCATGGGCGAAGGTGGCGTCGCGACGATGGATGCCGGCGACGCCGCGCCCGGCCTGGGCGGCGGCGGCGATGGCAACACGCAGGCGGGCATCGTCACGGCCGGCGAATGGAACGACCTGCGGCAGTGGCCCTTCTGGTCGGGGCTGATGCAGTCGCAGGATTTCGGCGACAAGCCGGCCTACTGGCAGTTCTACACCAACAACCGCGTGGCCGTGAGCGTCAGCGACACTGGGGGCCGACCCGTCGTCGGCGCCGACGTGGCCCTCGTGCGGGGCGACGAGACCCTCTGGCAGACGAAGACCGACAACCGCGGCGAGGCCAGCCTCTGGGCGGGACTCTACCAGGAGGAGACGGCCGACTCGGCCGCTCTCACGGTGCGCATCGGCACGGAGACGATGGAGGGCCATCCGCAGGTGGCGCGATGGGACTCGCTGGCAGCAGCGCCCGTCAACCGCTACGTCGTCACGTCGACGACTGACGTGAAGCCGCAGGCCGATATCGCCTTCATCGTCGACGCCACGGGCTCGATGGCTGACGAGATCAACTTCCTGAAGAGCGACCTGGTCGACATCATCGGCAAGGCTGCGGCCGCCAGCCCCACGGTGACGCTGCGCACGGCGGCCCTCTTCTATCGCGACGAGGGCGACGAATACGTGACGAAGCACAGCGACTTCACCACGAAGGTCAGCGAGACGGCAGACTACGTCGGCCAGCAGCAGGCCATGGGCGGCGGCGACTATCCCGAGGCGGTGCACACGGCCCTCGACCAGATGCTGCAGCAGCTGTCGTGGGACACGGCGGCACGCTCGCGCCTGGCCTTCCTCGTCCTCGACGCGCCGGCCCACCACGAGACCGACGTCATCCGCTCGCTGCAGCTGTCGATCGGCGTCTGCGCCCGCATGGGCATCAAGCTCATCCCCGTGGCGGCCAGCGGCGTCGACAAGAACACGGAGTTCATGCTGCGCTTCTTCGCCATCGCCACGGGCGGCACCTATGTCTTCCTGACCAACCACAGCGGCGTGGGCCTCGACCACATCGCGGCCTCGGTCGGCGACTACGAGGTGGAGCCTCTCAACAGCCTCATCGTCCGACTGATCGGCGAGTACACGGAGTAGGCGACAGCCGACGGGACGGAGGCTGTTTTGTTAATATTTTTCGGAATTATTCCGTCAAAAACATCAAATCACTGGTTTTCAGACAGATAGCATTATCAGAAAAAAGAAGCGGTGCTTTTCGATGCAAGAAGCGGTGCTTTTCGATGAGAGAAGCGGTGCTTTTTGACCCGAAAAGCACCGCTTCTCTATTTGCGACCAGCGTTTTGTCAATAAAAATGACATGTTTTTCGCGAAGCGTCTTACAAAAAAAATAAAAACAGATATAATTATCCGCAAGTGACCCTGAAAGGGTCACTTGCGGATGAATGCGGATAATCATAAACAGATATTAGGTTCCCGAGATTTCAACGCCCCCCTACCCCCCTCTAATCTTAGAGGGGGAGTTGGTTACTACCGCAGGAGCAGATGGGTGCTGTGACACCGGCGGATGCGGGCGGCATGGACGCCCCCTGCCCCCTCTAAGATTAGAGGGGGCAGGGGGCGTTGACTCCCTCTAAGAGGTCAGCCGTGGGGCCGGAGCATGATGGCGGTGAAGATGCGGCCAGAGCGGATGCCGAGGCGCCGGGCCGAGAAGTAGCGGTCGGGGTGCTGATAGGTGCAGACGCCGGACATGATGATGCGGTCGGGACGGAGACCGGCGTCGATGAGCTGCAGGCGGTTTGAGGCGGGCAGGTCGATGTGCCACTTGGCATAGCGCCGGCTGATGGGCTGCATGTCGAAGCCGGCCTGGAGGAAGGCGTCGTAGACCTCCTGACCCACCTCGAAGCTCTCGAGCGAGATGCCCGGCCCGACGACGGCCATGAGGTCGGCGGGGCGCGAGCCGTAGGCGTCGGTCATGGCGAGGACGGCCTGGCGGGCTATGCGGCCCACCGTGCCGCGCCATCCGGCATGGACGGCGCTGACGGCCTGGTGGCGTGGGTCGTAGAGCAGCAGGGGTATGCAGTCGGCCGTGGAGACGCCGATGCAGAGGTCCTCGACATGGGTCATCAGGGCGTCGACGCCCTCCATGCGCTGGCGTCGCTCTGATTCGGGCAGACGGAGGAAGGGCTCGTCGACGGCGAGGACGACGGTCTGGTGGGTCTGGTGAGGCATCAGCAGGCGGTCGTCGGCGATGCCGAGCTGGCGGCAGAGCAACGCGCGGTTGCTCAGTACGGCCTGCTCGTCGTCGCCGCAGTAGGGGTTGATGTTCATCTCGCCGTAGGGTCCCTGGCTGTAGCCCCCCTGGCGCGTGGTGCTGAAGGCCGTGACGCGGGGGTCATGGAGGTCGTAGGAGGTCAACAGGGGCTGCTTCATCGCTGCAGGTGCTGGTCGATCTGTGCGGCTATGTCGCCGGCCAGGGCGCCGTCGTAGCCTACGCGCAGGGTCAGCGTGGGGCAGTCGCGCCGACGGGTGTTGACGACGACGGCCCACTCGTCGACGGTGTAGGGCGTGGCCATGTTCTTCGGGGCTACGGCGACGAGGTCGCTCAGCTTCATCTCGCGACCCGTGACGACGACGACGTCGCGCCCGGGATAGAAGAGGATGAGGGCCTGCAGGTCGTTGGCGCGCGAGGCATCGAGGACGACGACATCGTCGGGCTGGCCATAGCGGGCGATGACCTCGTCGACGCTCTCATAGACGGTCGGCCGGTCGGCTGACGTCGGCTCTTTCTCTGTCTTACGGCTGATGAAGAACCAAGCCAGGGGGAAAACCAGCAGCAGCAAGAGCAGCGCCAAGCCGCAGAACAGGGCCAGCAGCAGGATGGCCACAACGGACACAATCAATTCTCTTTTCATAAGCATTCACGTTTATTTGTTGCCGATAACTTTCGAGATGTCGAGCATCATGCCGTTGCCGCTCATGATCTGGGGCATCTTGCCGTCCCATTTCTCGATCATGTCCTCCTGGACAATCATTGGCGAGAGCGAGGCGGCAATGGTGCGGTTATAGTAAGCCTCGGCGTCGGCCTTGATCTTCATGGCCTTCGCAGCACCCTCGGCCTTTGCCACGGCAATCTTGGCGTTGGCCTCGGCCTCCTTCACTTCGTTCTCGGCCTTCAGCGCCGACTGGATGGCCGTGTTCTTGGCGTCGATCATCGAGAGCAGCGACCTGGGCGGCGTGATCTTGCTGGTGAACTCCTCGACGAGGAAGCCCTCGGCCATGAGCGACTTCTCGAGGCGTCCACGCACGTCGCGCTCGAAGTTGGCACGGTTGGACATCAGCGAGTCGGACGAGTACTGGTTGGCACAGGTGCGATAGGCCTCATAGATGCAGGTGCGGATGTAGCCTTCCTCGAGCTCCTTCACGCCGACACGATACTTCGTGAAGATGTCGCAGGCCTTATCGGGATTGATGCGATAGGCAATCGTGGGGTCCATCTCGAAGAGCGAGGCGTCCTTGGCGTTCACCGAAAACGTCTCATACTGCTTGCGCTGTGTGAAGACGGGATAGGTGAACACATTCGTCGTGATGGGATTATAGAACACCCACCCCTTGCAGGTGCCCTCGACGCCGCCATAGTCCTGCTCCGAGAGCGACCACTTGTGGAACCTGATGCCCACTTCGCCCGAATCGACGACGGTGCAGCAGGTGGCGAAAAAGATCAGGATCAGCGCCAGGGCTCCGCCGGCGATGACAAGGAGACGGACCAAGGGATTCTCAATGAACTTCGTATTCATATTCTTTTTCATAAGATGATGATGTTTGGTTAGACATGGCAAAGATACACAAAATATCTTATTCCGTGAAATTTTTTAAGCTGATTATTTCGTCGGGGGCGACGCTTTATGGTCGGTCAGATAGAGGCCCGCGAGGATGAGGACGGTGCCGAGGACGAAGTAGAGGGTGATCTGCTCGTGGAGGATGGCCCAGGCGAAGAGGATGGTGGTCACGGGGTTGAAGTAGACGTAGTTGGTGGCCACGACGGGCCCCAGCTTCTTCAGCACCCAGTTCCAGGCGACGAAGCAGATCATGGAGGCGACGCAGCCGAGGAAGAGCAGGTTGACGATGAGCTCGGGGCGGCCGGCGAGCACGTCGAGGCCCAGGCCGGGGCGGAGGATGAAGTAGGGAATCATCGTCACGAGACCATAGAAGAAGACCTTGCGGGTGATGAAGAGCGTGTCGTAGCGCGCATTGGCGGGAATCATGAGCAGGCTGTAGAAGGCCCAGCTGAGGCAGGCGGCGAGGGCCAGGGCGTCGCCCAGAGGGGAGAGATGGAGGACGAAGTGGCCGTTCATGACGACGACGACGACGCCCACGGCGGCCATGACGGTGCCGAGGGTCTGGCGGGGCGTGAGTCGCTCGGACTTATAGAAGAGGCCGATGAGGGCTGAGGCGAAGAGGGGGCAGAGGCAGACAATGAGCGACGTGTTGGTCGTCGTGGTGTAGAGCATGGCGCTGTTCTCGGTCAGGAAGTAGAGCGAGCCGCCCGTCAGTCCCAGCGCAGCCATGAGCAGTTCGTCGCGCCACGCGCGGCTCAGCCACCGAATGCCCTTGGCCAGACAGAGTGCGAGGAGCAGCACGTAGGCGATGATGAATCGGAGGACGAAGATCTGGGCTGCCGACAGCCCGCCCACCAGCAACAGCTTGGTGAAGACGAACGTGGAGCCCCAGATGGCCACCACGGTGAAGGCCAGTAGATGATAGAGGAGTCGGCTGCTGCTGTGCATCGTCAGGAAAAGGGCTTAAAACTGGCTGCAAAATTACGAATAATTTTTCTTTATACAAAATAAGCAGGGGAAAAAGCCGCCGGTGTCGGAACTTTTTGCTATCTTTGCAGGCGCTCCGACAGGACGCCCACTTCGTCTATGCCTACATCCTGCGCTACGAGGAGTGGCCCGCGGCGGCCATCTATCAGCTGGGCCACCGAAAGCCCGAGGTGCTCGAGCGCTTCCTCTACGAACAGGGCGTCATTCCCAGCGTGAAGCCGGTCGTGATGAACGCCCTCGTCTGGACCCTGCTGCGCCACCCCGAACAGCGACTGCGCATCACGGTGATTGTCAAGTTCATGAACCACTGCCTCGACATCTGCCTCAAGGGGGCCTCGCCGATGAACCTGGAGCAGTATGCCATCACGCTGGCCACAGCCCACATTCACGAGACGCTGCCCACGCTGCGCCGCATCTTCGCCGAACTGCAGTTCCCCACGGCCGTCCTCGACGACGGCATCGACGAGATTGAGCGCGTGATGAACGACAAAAAAACAGCCGTTCTGCTGCAAATACAGCAGCATCGACGACTACCTGAACGACAAGGAGGAGCTCGCGCAAATGGATTTTAGCGATGAAATGGGCCTTTTTGACATGTCGGACACACAAAACGACGAGGACGACGAGGATCTCCATGAAGACATCGACGGCATCTACGACACGTCGGAGAAGGCTAAGAGATACGAGCTGCAGATAGAGCACGGACGCGAGATGCGGCTGCTGCAGGTGCCGTCGAACATGACGCTCACGGGCGTCACTGAGCTCACCATGGCCGTCTTCGGACGCATGATGCCGACCGAGCCTTACGAGCTGCAAAGTCTCCAGGACAACGAGTTCCGATTCCTCTCGGATGCCGACGACCATGCCCTCGAGAGCGACTACTGGAGCATGGACGGCACGGACTACAGCACGCTCAGCGAGCTGCTCGCAGAAAAGGACGAGACGGCCGAACTGCGACTGAAGAACAAGAAGAAGGTGGTCGACACGTTCACCCTGACGCTCAAGAAGATAGGGCGCTACACCAAGCGCACACCCCACCCCATCGACCTGCTGCAGACCGACGATCAGGCCGACCGGCAGGCCGTCGGCGAGGCCGTCGGCGAGGCCGTGCGCCGCTTTGAGGCGGACCACCCCGTGCCCCCGGCTGACCGGTAGGAATAGCCATGATTCTCAACCACGGATTTCACGGATTTCGCGAATGATCGGCGCCCGGAGGGCTCTTGTTCTTAATTCGCGAAATCCGTGAATTCTTTTCCTGAATAAGCGATGGCCGGCTAAGACTGTTTCCACCAGGAGTCTTTCTGACGACAGACGGCCTGGACCATGCAGTTCATCGTCTTGCAGAAGGGGACGGTGAGGGATTCGTCGTGAGGGCGGAACTGATAGGACCATGGCGTCAGGAGCAGGAGACGACCCGCGGCACAGTCGTCCATGCGGTCGGCGGAGGGATGGAAGATGTCGGGGAAACCGTTGGCCTCAATCAGGACGACGGGAAAGCCGGAGAGGAGGGCCGTGTCCAGGATCTCCTTCTCCGAGGGCGAGATGCGGGCGGAGACGAGCACGGAGCCCGAGGCGGCGGCTGACAGGCAACGCGACTTCTGGTTCGGGAACAGGGCCGCGTCGGCACGATGGCAGACGACGGGCAGTAGCGGCCGGCGGAGCAGCTCGAGGTTGCCGTAGCTGTCGCACTGGACGTGGCCGCCGGCCTGCAAAAGTCTCGATGAAATCGATGAAAACAGCTCGGCAGTGAGCTGATGGGGGCACTCGCGCTGCAGGTAGCCATGAAGGGCAGGGAGGCTCACGGCGGTGTCGACCGTCAGGCGGTGGGGCTGCAGCCATTGGCGGTTGGTCATCCGGAGCAGGCGGCTGCGGGGATTGGCGCGGATATAGGCCCGCTGCGTGGCCAGTTGGGCGGCATCGACGGGCATGACGTCGCAATAGCCCTTTTCGAACAGCGGCGGCAGTTTTTCTTTTTCCGCAGCGCCTTTCTTGGCGACTGAATCGCCAAGCACACTGCCGGAGGGAACGGCGGGGCGCGAAGGGGGAACGGCAGGGCACGAAGGGGAAACGGCGGGGCCGGCGTCCGAGGAAGGGGCGGCGGGGCGCGAAGGAACGGCGGCGCCCGAAGGGGCGGCGGCGGGAACGGCGGCGGCGCTGGAAGGGGACGGCGGGGCGGCGGGACTTGTCAGTGTGCCTGGCGATTTTGTCGCCAGGTCCGCTCTGCCTGTCATGGCCCAGAACCGCTTGTTGCAGCCGTATTTAAACCCGGCGATGACATGCCCCAGATGGGTGGCCTTGCCGTTCTGCGAGACGACGTCGCCGTGGGCCTGGAGCAGGAAATGGAGGTGCTCCGGCATGACGACAAAATCGATGACCTCGAGCATCGGGTAATACCGGCGGATGCTTCCCGTCAGCTCCTCGGCCACCATGCGCCCCACGGGCGTCAGCTCCACGTGCGGCGCGTCGCTGTCGCCGTCGGGCCTGTCCAGGCGCCCGGCGATGCGTCCGAACGGCTGCCGCAGTTCTTCCGAGGCGCTGATGGTGATGTGATAGACGCCCTTGCGGCTATAGTCGTGGCCATCGCTGCGTCGCTTCATGCTGTGCTCCGTCGGCAGTCTGTAGTCGGTGTTCATATAATATATATAAAGGTAAAAAAAATACAAAGCCCCCTCCGCTCTCCTCGTAAAGGAGGGCGAAGGGGGACTCAGAGGTGGGATTATCAGTCGGCCAGCTTAGCCTTGATGAACTCGCGGTTCAGGCGGGCGATGTTGGCGATGGTCTCGTTCTTCGGGCAGACGGCCTCGCAGGCGCGGGTGTTGGTGCAGTTGCCGAAGCCGAGCTCCTCCATGCGCATGACCATGGCCTTGGCGCGCTTGGCGGCCTCTACGCGGCCCTGGGGCAGGAGGGCGAGCTGAGACACCTTGCTGGAGACAAAGAGCATGGCCGAGCCGTTCTTACAGGCAGCGACGCAGGCGCCGCAGCCGATGCACGAGGCGCAGTCCATGGCCTCGTCGGCGTCCTCCTTGGGGATGAGGATGGCGTTGGCGTCCTGGGCCTGACCGGTGCGGACGGTGGTGTAGCCGCCGGCCTGGATGATCTTGTCGAAGGCGTTGCGGTCGACCATGCAGTCCTTGATGACGGGGAAGGCGGCCGAGCGCCAGGGCTCGACGGTGATGACGTCGCCGTCGTTGAAGCGGCGCATGTAGAGCTGGCAGGTGGTGGCGCCGCGCTCGGTCTTGCCGTGGGGCGTGCCGTTGATGTAGAGCGAGCACATGCCGCAGATGCCCTCGCGGCAGTCGTGGTCGAAGACGAAGGGCTCCTTGCCCTCGTTGATGAGCTCCTCGTTCAGGATGTCGAGCATCTCGAGGAACGAGGTGTCATCAGGGATGTCGTGCATTTCGTGCGTATCGAAGTGACCCGCATCTTTCGGACCATTCTGACGCCAAAATTTAATCGTGAATGAAATATTCTTAGCCATAGTCTTTAATTCTTATAGTTACGGGTTTGTACTTTGATTGCTTCATACTCCAGCGGCTCCTTGATGAGCTCGGGCTCGTTGCCCTTGCCTTTGTACTCCCAGCAGCCTACGTAGAAGTAGTTCTCGTCGTCGCGCTTGGCCTCGCCTTCCTCCGTCTGGTATTCCTCGCGGAAGTGGCCGCCGCACGACTCGTTACGGCTCAGGGCGTCGAAGGCGACGAGCTGACCCATGGTGAAGAAGTCGCGCAGGTGGACGGCCTTGTCGAGCTCGACGTTGAGACCCTCCTTCGTGCCGGGCACGAAGAGGTTGGTGTCGAACTCCTTCTCCAGGTCGTGCATCTTTTTCAGACCGGTCTTCAGGCCCTCGGCGGTGCGGCCCATGCCGACGTACTCCCACATGATGTGGCCCAGCTCCTTATGGATAGAGTCGACGGAGCGCTTGCCCTTGATGTTGAGCAGGCGGTCGAGCTCAGCGTTGACGGCCTTCTCGGCCTCAGCGAACTCAGGACGGTCGGTGGAGACCTTCGGCCATACGGCCTGGTCGGCCAGATAGTTCTGGATGGTGTAAGGCAGCACGAAGTAGCCGTCGGCCAGACCCTGCATCAGGGCCGAGGCGCCGAGGCGGTTGGCGCCGTGGTCGGAGAAGTTGCACTCGCCGATGGCGAACAGGCCGGGGATGGAGGTCTGCAGCTCATAGTCGACCCAGATGCCGCCCATGGTGTAGTGGATGGCGGGATAGATCATCATGGGCTTGTAATACTTCACGCCGTTGATCTCGTTGGCCACGTCGCCGGGGAACACGTCCGTGATCTCCTCGTACATTTCGAAGAGGTTGCCGTAGCGCTGCATGATGACGTCGAGACCGAGGCGGTTGATCGACTCGGAGAAGTCGAGGAACACGGCCAGACCGGTGTTGTTCACGCCGTAGCCCTTGTCGCAGCGCTCCTTGGCGGCACGCGAGGCGACGTCGCGGGGCACGAGGTTACCGAAGGCGGGATAGCGGCGCTCCAGATAGTAGTCGCGATCCTCCTCGGGAATCTCCCAGCCCTGCTTCGTGCCAGCCTGAAGGGCCTTGGCGTCTTCCAGCTTCTTGGGCACCCAGATGCGGCCGTCGTTGCGCAGCGACTCTGACATCAGCGTCAGCTTCGACTGCTTGTCGCCGTGGACGGGGATGCAGGTGGGGTGAATCTGGACATAGGAGGGGTTAGCAAAATAGGCTCCCTTGCGATAGCACTGCACGGCAGCGGTGCAGTTGCAGCCCATGGCGTTGGTCGAGAGGAAGTAGGTGTTGCCATAGCCGCCGGTGGCGATGACCACGGCGTTGGCCGAGAAGCGCTCCAGCTTACCGGTGACGAGGTTCTTGGCGATGATGCCGCGGGCGCGGCCGTCGACGATGACGACGTCCTCCATTTCATAACGCGTGTAGAGCTTCACCTTCTTGGCCTCCACCTGGCAGCTCAGCGAGCTATAGGCGCCGAGCAGCAGCTGCTGGCCCGTCTGACCCTTGGCATAGAACGTGCGGCTCACCTGGGCACCGCCGAACGAGCGGTTGGCCAGCATGCCGCCATACTCGCGGGCGAAGGGCACACCCTGAGCCACGCACTGGTCGATGATGTTGTTAGACACCTCAGCCAGACGATAGACGTTGGCCTCGCGGGCACGATAGTCGCCGCCCTTCACCGTGTCATAGAACAGACGATAGACCGAGTCGCCGTCGTTCTGATAGCACTTGGCTGCGTTGATACCGCCCTGGGCGGCAATCGAGTGAGCGCGACGGGGAGAGTCCTGAATGCACAGGTTGATGACGTTGAAGCCCATCTCGCCGAGGCTTGCGGCTGCCGAGGCGCCGGCCAGACCGGTGCCGACGACGATGACGTCGAGCTTCAGCTTGTTCTTCGGGTTGACCAGACGCTGATGAGCCTTATATTCCTTCCATTTCTCAGGCACGGGACCTGCGGGAATCTTTGAATCAATTACTTTTGCCATAATAATTTTCAATTTTCAATATTCAATATTCAATTCATTAACATCCGCCACAGCAGGCAGCGCCGCCGCAGCAACCGCCGCAAAGGCTCGGAGCGCAACCGAAGGCGAAGGCCAGCACGACAACCAGGAAGCACAGCATGAGCAGCGTCACGTAGACCAGACCGATGCACTGCCAGCGCTTCTGCCAGATCTTGCCGCTCCAGCCCAGCGTGTGGATGGCCGACCAGAAACCGTGAGAGAGATGGAACCAGATGGCCACGATCCAGATGACGTAGAGCACCACGAAGATGGGGTTCGAGAACGTGTTCACAATCTTGCCGAAACCGTCGGCAGGAGCGGGATCGTAGTGAATCGAGGGGAACAACTCGGCAAACATCATGTTGTACCAGAAGTTGAACAGGTGAAGCAGCAGACCCAGAAGGATGATGATGCCCAGCACGAGCATGTTCTTCGAGGCCCACTCCACCTTGCCGGCATTCACCGTCGTCGACACCTCGTAGCGGTTGTCGCCACGGGCACGGCGGTTCTGAGCCGTCAGAATGAAAGCATAGACGATGTGGATCACAGCCAGCAGGGCCAGACCCATCGTTGCAACTACGGCATACCAGTTGGCGCCGAGCAATTCACAAATCGTGTTGTAAGCCTCGCCGGAGAAGAGCGCCGCGATGTTCATGCAACAGTGGAATGTCAGGAACAAGATCAGCGCTATGCCCGTCACAGACATAACAACTTTACGACCGATAGATGATTTTAATAACCACATAAGTTGTTGAAATTTAATTGATTAGATATTGATTGAATGTTTTTATAGATACGCTTCAGGCCCTCACGGGATGCAAGGTAAATACCATGTTATTAGTATATACGCACGTATTGTGGCCACAAAATTACTACAAAATTATGACATAACCAAAATTTTCGGCCCGAAATTCCATTTAATGCGCTATTTATACCGTTTCAAAGCAGACCGCCCCGCCTCGTGGCCCCGCCGCCGCCTCCTCGCAGGCCCCCTCCGCCGCCTCCTCGCAGCCCCCTTTGCCGCCTCCTCTCGTCTGGTGCGTTGCGGCATTGCCGCAACGTCCCCCGCTTTTCCGCCGGGCCCGCCGTCTCCTCGCAGGCCCCCTTTGCCGCCTCCTCCCGTCCGGTGCGTTGCGGCATTGCCGCAACGTCCCCCGCTTTTCCGCCGGGCCCGCCGCCTCCTCGCAGCCCCCCTTTGCCGCCTCCTCCCGTCCGGTGCGTTGCGGCATTGCCGCAACGCCCCCCTCCTTGTAAAGAAAAATCGCAGCAAAACGTCAAGAAATCACAACCCGCTGTGGTTCAACGCCATAACCCCCAACAGAAAAAGAAGCGGTCCTTTTCCCCTCGAGAAGCGGCGCTTTTCCCCTCGAGAAGCGGTCCTTTTCCCCCCGCAAAGCACCCCTTCATGCCTTAACACAACCCCCATTGTAAAGATAAATGACATCCATTATAATTATTTAACAGCAAAACTTTCCCCACACGCAGTCCGCGGCCCGATTTTATTTCGTAACTTTGCAAGCGAAAATTTTCATCCGACAATGATTCTGAATTACGACGTCGTCGTCATCGGAGGAGGTCACGCGGGCTGCGAGGCGGCCTGCGCCGCTGCCAACATGGGCGCCAGAACACTCCTCGTGACGATGGACATGAACAAGATTGCGCAGATGTCGTGCAACCCCGCCGTCGGCGGCATCGCCAAGGGACAGATCGTCCGCGAGATCGATGCCCTCGGAGGCCAGATGGGCATCGTCACCGACCGCTCCTGCCTCCAGTTCCGCATGCTCAACATCGGCAAGGGCCCTGCCATGTGGAGCCCCCGCGCCCAGTGCGACCGCGCCCGATTCATCCTTAACTGGCGCACCATCCTCGACGCCACCCCCAACCTCGACATCTGGCAGGACCAGGCCTGCGAGCTCCTCACAGAGCCCGCAGCAGGCGCGGCCCCCTCTGGCGCCCCCTCCCCCTCCTTTGGCGCAGCCCCTGATGCCCCCGCCACCGCCTCCCCTGAGGCCCCTGCCGCCGCCTCTGCCCCCCCCTCCCGTCCGGTGCGTTGCGGCATTGCCGTAACGTCCGCGGTCTCTATCCCCCGGGTCCTTGGCGTCCGCACCATCTGGGGCGCTGAGGTCCATGCCCGCTGCGTCGTCGTCACCGCCGGCACCTTCCTCAACGGCCTCCTCCACATCGGCCGCACGATGCTCCCCGGCGGCCGTATCGCCGAGCCCGCCGTCGCCGGCTTCACCGAGAGCATCACCCGCCACGGCATCCGCTCCGCCCGCATGAAGACCGGCACCCCCGTCCGCATCGACCGCCGCTCCGTCCACCTCGATGAAATGGAGCCCCAGCCCGGCGAGCACCGCCCCTACATGTTCTCCTACCTTCCCCCCACCCCGCCCTCCAGCCCACGGACTATCCAGCCAGAACCCCTCCCCCAGCTCCCCTGCTACACCTGCTCGACCAACCCCGCCGTCCACGCCATCCTCCGCTCAGGCCTCGCCGACTCCCCCCTCTACAACGGCCAGATCCAGAGCATAGGCCCCCGCTACTGCCCCTCCATCGAGACCAAGCTCGTCACCTTCCCCGACCGCGACCAGCACCCCCTCTTCCTCGAGCCCGAGGGCGCCGACACCAACGAGATGTACCTCAACGGCTTCTCCTCCTCCCTCCCCATGGACGTCCAGCTCAGCGCCCTACGCCAGATCCCCGCCTTCCGCGACGTCAAGATCTACCGCCCGGGCTACGCCATAGAGTACGATTTCTTCGATCCCACCCAGCTGACCCACACCCTTGAGTCCAAGCTCATCGACGGCCTCTTCATGGCCGGCCAGGTCAACGGCACGACAGGCTACGAGGAGGCCGCCGGACAAGGCCTCGTCGCCGGCATCAACGCCGCCCTGAAATGCGGTGGAACCGCCGGTTTCGTCATGCATCGCGACGAATCCTACATCGGCGTCCTCATCGACGACCTCGTCACGAAGGGCGTCGACGAGCCCTACCGCATGTTCACCTCGCGCGCCGAGTATCGCATCCTCCTCCGACAGGACGACGCCGACGCCCGACTGACAGAGCGCGCCTACCGCCTCGGACTGGCCTCGCGCCAACGCTACGACTGGTGGCTGCAGAAGAAGGCGCACATCGAAGAAATCGAGGATTTCTGCCGCAACTACGCCATCAAACCGCGCGCCGTCAACGACCGCCTCGAGCAGCTCGGCACCACCCCACTACAGTTCGGCGTGAAGCTCGAGGACCTCGTCGCCCGTCCGCAGCTCAACCTGCAGAACCTCGCCACCGTCGTCCCCGAGCTCTCCGACGTCCTCCAGCGCCCCGAAAACCGCCGCGAGGAAATCGCCGAAGCAGCCGAGATACGCATGAAATATAAAGGTTACATCGCTCGCGAGCGCCTCGTCGCCGACAAGATGCACCGCCTCGAGAACATCCGCATCAAGGGCCACTTCGACTACAACAGCCTGCAGTCCCTCTCCACCGAGGCCCGCCAAAAACTCACCGCCATCGATCCGGACACCCTCGCGCAAGCCAGCCGCATCCCCGGCGTCAGCCCCAGCGACATCAACGTCCTCCTCGTCCTCATGGGCCGCTGACAAAGCCGCCCCGAGCCGAGCCCCATCCCGCCGCCTCGCCGCCCCACGTCGCCCCCGCGCTCCCTCTCTGCCGCTTCCCGTCCAGTGCGTTGCGGCAGTGCCGCAACGACCAACGTTCCACGTGAAACAAACAACAAATAACCCTTAACATAACCCACTGAAAATGAACAACAAAGTATTGATGGACAATCTGCGTTGCATCCCAGATTTCCCCCAGCCCGGCATCAACTTCCGCGACGTCACGACCCTCTTCAAGAACCACGACTGCCTGCAGATCATGGTCGACGAACTCTACGAGATCTACAAGGACAAAGGCATCACCAAGATCGTCGGCATCGAGAGCCGCGGCTTCGTCATTGCCTCCGCACTCGCCGTCCGCCTCGGCGCCGGCGTCGTCCTCTGCCGCAAGCCCGGCAAGCTCCCCGCCGCCACCGTCCAGGAGAGCTACACCAAAGAATACGGCACCGACACTATCGAGATCCACCAGGACGCCATCGATGAAACCGACGTCGTCCTGCTCCACGACGACCTCCTCGCCACCGGCGGCACCATGCGCGCCGCCTACAACCTCGTGAAGAAGTTCAACCCCAAGGCCATCTACGTCAACTTCATCATCGAGATCACCGACGAAGGCCTCCACGGACGCGACGCCTTCGAGCCCGGCACCGACATCACGACCCTGATCACGGTTTAGTTTCACGTGAAACAGAAAACCTCAAAACCATTGTAAATAAAGGACTTTGAGCGAATGACAAAAGAAGAAAACGCCAAGCGGCTGGCCTACCTCAAGGGCATCGTGGCTAGTCTGCCGGAGAAGCCCGGCAGCTATCAGTACTACGACGCCGAGGGAACCATCATCTACGTCGGCAAGGCCAAGAACCTGAAGGCCCGCGTCTCCTCTTATTTCCACACGGAGGTCGACCGCTTCAAGACGAAGGTGCTCGTCTCGAAGATCCACGACATCAGCTACACCGTCGTCAACACGGAGGAGGACGCCCTCCTGCTTGAAAATTCGCTCATCAAGAAGTATAATCCGCGCTACAACGTTCTGCTGAAGGACGGCAAGACCTACCCCTCCATCTGCGTCACCAACGAGCCCTTCCCCCGCATCTTCAAGACCCGCAACATCAACAAGAAGTGGGGCACCTATTACGGCCCCTACTCCCACATCTCGTCGATGTATGCCGTCCTGGAACTGATCAACAAGCTCTATCACCCCCGCACCTGCCGTCAGCCGATGACGAGGGAGGGCGTGGAGGCCAAAAAGTATCAGGTCTGCCTGGAATATCACATCAAGAACTGCGGCGGCCCCTGCGTCGGAAAACAGCTCTACGACGACTATCAGAAGAACATCGCCCAGGCCCGCGAGATCCTCAAAGGAAACACCCGCAAGGTGCTCCGCGACATGCGCGACGAGATGCAGCAGCTGGCCGAGGAACTGCGGTTCGAGGAGGCCGAGGAGATCAAGCGCAAATACCTCCTGATCGACTCGTTTGTGAGCAAGAGCGAGGTGGTCAGCCATACGATCGATAACGTCGACGTGCTGACCATCACCAACGACGAGAAGACGGCTTTCATCAACTATATCCACGTGGCCAACGGCGCCATCAACCAGTCGTTCACGTTTGAATTCAAGAAGAAAATGGACGAGAGCGAGGTGGAGCTGCTGCAGCTGGGCATCGCCGAGATGCGTACGCGTTTCAACAGCACATCGAAGGAGATCGTCGTGCCCTTCGACCCCCAGATGGAGCTCGACGGCGTGACGTTCACCATCCCCCAGCGGGGCGACAAGAAGACCCTCCTGGAACTGTCGGAAATGAACGGAAAGCAGTATAAGTTCGACCGTCTGAAGCAGGCCGAGAAGCTCAATCCGGAGCAGAAACTGGTGCGTCTGATGAAGGAGTTGCAGGAGAAACTGGGGCTGCCGAAACTGCCCTACCAGATAGAGTGTTTCGACAACTCCAACATCTCCGGCACCGACGCCGTGGCCGCCTGCGTCGTCTTCAAGAAGATGAAACCATCGAAGCAGGACTATAAGCGCTACAACATCAAAACGGTCGTCGGGCCGGACGATTACGCCTCGATGAAGGAGGTTGTCAGGCGCCGCTACAGCCGTCTGGTCGAGGAGCATCAGTCCCTGCCCGACCTCATCGTAGCCGACGGCGGAAAGGGCCAAATGGAGGTCATCCGCGAGGTCATCCAGGACGAGCTCAACCTCGACATCCCCATCGCCGGACTGGCCAAGAACGACCGCCACCGCACCAATGAACTGCTCTACGGTTTCCCCCCAATGACCGTCGCCCTGAAGACGGACTCCGAGCTCTTCCACGTTCTGACGCGGCTGCAGGACGAGGTGCACCGCTTTGCCATCACCTTCCACCGCGAGAAACGCTCCAAGCACGCCCTCCACTCCGAGCTCGACGAGATCCGCGGCATCGGTCCGAAGACAAAGGACGCGCTGATCGTGGCCCTGAAGAGTGTCAAACGCATTAAAGAGGCTGATATTCAAGCACTTAGCAACATCGTCGGAGCCTCTAAGGCCCGTATCATCTACGATTACTTCCATAAAGATTTGGAATAATCAGGAAAAAGTCGTAACTTTGCACTATGAGAACTGTTATTCAAAGAGTTACCGAGGCCTCGGTCAGCATCGACGGCAGGCAGAAATCCGCCATCGGACCGGGCTTCCTGATCCTGCTCGGCGTCTGCGAGGACGACACCCAGGACGACGTGGAATGGCTCGTCCGCAAGATTGTCAACCTGCGCGTCTTTGACGACGCTGACGGCGTCATGAACCGCTCCATCATGGACGTCGGCGGCGAGGCCTTAGTCGTCAGCCAGTTCACGCTCTATGCGAGCTATAAGAAAGGCAACCGTCCCTCCTGGCTGCGTGCTGCGCGCCATGAGATCAGCGTGCCCCTCTACGAGCATTTCTGTGCCCGTCTGAGCGAGGAAATGGGGCGCCCCTGCGGCACGGGAGAGTTTGGCGCCTATATGCAGGTCGCGCTCGTCAACGACGGGCCAGTCACCATCTGTATGGACACTAAAAACAAGGAATAAACCCATGACCATCAAAGAAGCCCAAGAGGCCGTCGACCAGTGGATCCACGAGTACGGCGTGCGCTATTTCTCAGAGCTCACCAACATGGCCGTCCTGACCGAGGAGGTGGGCGAGCTGGCCCGCATCATGGCCCGCAAATACGGCGACCAGTCGTTCAAGCCGGGCGAGAAGGAGAACCTCGGCGACGAGATGGCCGACGTGCTGTGGGTGCTCATCTGCCTGGCCAACCAGACGGGTGTCGACCTGACCGAAGAATTCCGCAAAAACCTCGAGAAAAAGACGCGGCGCGACGCGCTGAGACACATAGCAAACCCAAAACTTAAAGCATAAAAAACATCAGCATTATGGCAGAACATCACGATCATTGCGAATGCGGTCATGAGCATCACCACCATGACCACGAGAAGCCTGTCAGCGTCATCGAGCAGGCCCTGAGTAAGTATGACCTCGACGTCAAGGACGAGGACGTCCGCGAGGCCGTGAAACGCATCATCGCCGAGAAGGTGCACGAGAACGACACGCCCGAGGTGAAGCGATTCCTCATGGGCAGCGTCGAGCTGACCACGCTAAAGACCACTGACTCAGACGAGTCGGTGCTCGCCTTTACAGAGAAGGTGAACCAGTTTGAGGAGGCCTACCCCACCCTGCCCCACGTGGCCACCATCTGCGTCTATCCCCGCTTCGCCCGCACCGTCAGCGAGACGCTCGAGGTGGAGGGTGTCGAGATTGCCTGCGTCAGCGGCTCGTTCCCCTCGTCGCAGAGCCTCATCGAGATCAAGACCATCGAGACGCAGCTGGCCATCAAGGACGGCGCCACGGAGATCGACATCGTCATGCCCGTCGGGGCCTTCCTGGCCGGCGACTACGAGACCGTCGTCGACGAGATCCAGCAGCAGAAGGAAGCCTGCGGCGACCACGACATGAAGGTGATCCTAGAGACGGGCTGTCTGAAAACGGCGTCGAACATCAAAAAAGCCTCGATTCTATCGATGTATGCCGGAGCCGATTACATCAAGACGTCTACAGGAAAGCTGGAGCCTGCCGCCACGCCCGAGGCAGCCTACGTCATGTGTCAGGCCATCAAGGAATACTACGATGAAACGGGCATTATGATCGGTTTTAAGCCCGCTGGCGGCCTTAACTCCGTCATGGACGCCCTGATCTACTACACCATCGTGAAAGAGGTCCTGGGCGAGCGCTGGCTCACCAACAAATACCTCCGTCTGGGCACGAGCCGCCTGGCCAACCTCCTGCTGAGCGAGGTGATTGGCGAGGAGACCAAGTTCTTCTGATCAAAGAAAAGAGGAGTTTAGGGCCGTTTGGCATCCTAAACTCCTCACTATTTATTTCCTTATTTTTATCGTCCGTCAGCTGCGGCGCTGAATCACGAAATCCACGTAGGCCGAGAACGACTCTTGCAGTTCCGGCTTGACGTGGTCCTCGATGTATCGGTGGGCGTCGCGGGCTATCTCGTCCATCTTCTGCTGGGCATACTCGATGCCGCCGTTGCGCTTGGTAAACTCCACTAAAACAGCGATTTCATCGAGATTGATGCTGCGGGCCTTCACCTTACGCGCCAGCGCCTTCATCGGCTCGAAATCCGTATGGTTCAGGGCGTAGATGGCCGGCAGGGTCAGCTTGCCCTCAATCATGTCGTTGCCCGTAGGCTTGCCGATCTCGTGGGAGTTGGAATAGTCGAAGATATCGTCGCGGATCTGGAAGATCATGCCGATGTCGTGGCCGAACTTTTTGGCCGCTTCAACCTCATTTTCCGGCGCATCCACCGACATCGCCCCTATCGCCGAGCAGGCGCCGAAGAGGGCCGCCGTCTTCTGATGGATCACCTGATAGTAGACGTCCTCCGACAGCACGTCGCTCTCGATGTTCTGCAGCTGCAGGATCTCGCCCGCGGCCAGCGTCTGGCCCAGTTGCGAGAGCGTGTACATAATCTGATGATTGCGCGCGATGGACGCGTTGAGCAGACACGTCGACAGCACATAGTCGCCCACGAGCACCGCCACCTTGTTGTTATAGGCCGCATTCATCGACGGCAGGCCGCGGCGCTCGCTGCTCTCGTCGACGACGTCATCATGCACCAGGCTGGCCGTGTGGAGCAGCTCCAGTGCCACCGTCGCGTAGTGCGTCATGTCCGAGATTTGGCCGTAGTTCTTGGCCGTCAGCAGCGTCAGCATCGGGCGCATCTGCTTGCCGGCGCGGCTGCGGATATGGTCGAGAGCGCTCTGCAGCAGTCCGTTCGAGTGGGCCAACGAGTTGTGGAAGCGTCGCTTAAACTCCTCCAAGTCTGCCTCAATGGGCTGAATGATGGTTGATATGTAATCCATGATCTTAATTTTCGATACAAAATTACTAAAAAACATTCGAATTCGGATAATTTTTAGTAATTTTACACTCAAAATTAAGAAAGTTATGCAGAAACTGTTTCTTTTAGACGCCTACGCCCTCATCTACAGGTCGTATTATGCCTTCATCAAGAACCCGCGAATCAATTCCAAGGGACTCAACACCAGTGCCATCATCGGCTTCGTCAACACGCTCCAGGAGGTGCTCGACAAGGAGCAACCCTCACACATCGGCGTCGCCTTCGACCCCCACGGACCGACCTTCCGCTCGGAGGCCTACCCCGCCTACAAGGCGCAGCGCGAGGCCACGCCCGAGGACATCCGCCGCGCCGTCCCGATCATCAAGGAGCTGCTCCAGGCCTGGCGCATCCCCATCCTCCAGGCCGACGGCTTCGAGGCCGACGACGTCATCGGCACGCTCGCGAAAAAGGCCGATTCCATCGATGGTCTTGAGACCTACATGCTGACGCCCGACAAGGACTACGGCCAGCTCGTCACCGACCGCGTCCGCATCTATCGTCCGCGCCACGGCGGCGGCTACGAGGTGATGGGCCCCGCCGAGGTCTGCGCCAAGTATGGCATCAGCGCCCCGGCGCAGGTCATCGACCTGCTGGCCCTGATGGGCGACTCGGCCGACAACTTCCCCGGCTGTCCCGGCGTCGGCGAGAAGACGGCCTCGAAGCTCATCGGCGACTTCGGGTCGGTCGACGCCCTACTCCACCGCACCGGCGAGCTGAAGGGTGCGCTGAAGAAAAAGGTGGAGGAACACGAGGCCGACATCCGCCTCTCCTACTTCCTGGCGACGATCCGGACCGACGTGCCCGTCGACCTCGACCTCGACGCGCTCGCCATCCAGGAACCCGACAAGGACCAGCTCGCGAAAATCTTCGCCGAACTCGAGTTTAAGGCGCTCGCCGACCGGGTTCTTAAAAAAACTAAAGAAACGCCAAAAACCGCTAATCAGCAGCTCTCTCTCTTTGAAAATTTTGCTACCGAGGAGGCAGGCGGCGAGAAAATTTCGAGTTTTGCGACCCTTCAGACGACGCCTCACGACTACAAACTCGTTGACAATGAGGAAGAAATGCGTCGGCTTTGTGACTTTTTTAGGACAAAAGAAATTCTCAGTCTGGACACGGAGACCACTTCCACCCACCCCATCGACGCCGAATTGGTCGGTTTGAGCTTCGCCGTGGCCGAACATGAGGCGTTTTACGTGCCGATTCCGGCCAATCGTGAAGAAGCCTTAAAAATCGTCAACATCTTTAAACCTCTCTATGAGGATTCACATATTTTAAAGATTGGGCAGAATCTGAAATACGATTTAGAAGTTTTAAGAAATTATAACGTTCGCTTACAAGGGCCGATGTGGGACACGATGATTGCCCACTATCTCATCCAGCCGGAGCTGCGCCACAACATGGACTACATGGCCGAGGTCTACCTCAACTACCAGACGGTGCACATCGACGAGCTCATCGGACCGCGGGGCAAGCAGCAGCGGTCGATGCGCGACCTGACGCCCAGCCAGGTCTACGAATATGCGTGCGAGGACGCCGACATCACTCTGCAGCTGAAGAACCGCCTGGAGCCGGAGCTGCGGGCGCACGAGTGCGAACGGCTGTTCTATGACATCGAGATGCCGCTGATGCCGGTGCTGGCCGACATGGAGCTGGCGGGCGTCTGCCTGGACACGGCGTCGCTGGCCGAGACGTCAAAAGTTTTGACAGCGCGGATGGACGAGATCGAGGCGCGCATCTACGAGCTGGCGGGCGAGCCGTTCAACATCTCGTCGCCTAAGCAGGTGGGCGACATACTCTTCGCGAAGATGAAGATCGTCGAGAAGCCCAAGAAGACCAAGACGGGCCAGTACGTGACGAGCGAGGAGGTGCTGACGCAGCTGCAGGGCAAGCACGAGATCGTGGCCGACATACTGGCTTTCAGGGGATTAAAGAAACTGCTCTCTACCTACATAGACAACCTTCCGACGCTGATCAATCCCCGCACGGGACATATCCACACGTCGTTCAACCAATGCGTGACGGCCACCGGCCGACTGTCGTCCTCCGACCCTAACCTGCAGAACATCCCCGTGCGCGGCGAGGACGGCAAGGAGATTCGCAAGGCGTTCGTGGCCGAGCCGGGATGTCAATTCTTTTCAGCAGACTACAGCCAGATTGAGCTGCGCGTCATGGCCCACCTCTCGGGCGACGAGGCGATGATCCGCGTCTTCCGCGAGGGCCACGACCTGCACGCCGCGACGGCCGCGACGATCTATAAGAAGGACATCGCCGACGTGACGCGCGACGAGCGGACGAAGTCGAAGCGGGCCAACTTCGGCATCATCTACGGCATCACCGTCTTCGGACTGGCCGAGCGGCTCGACATCTCGCGCGACGAGGCCCGCCAGCTCATCGACGGCTTCTTCGAGACGTTCCCGCAGGTGCACGACTACATGGAGCGCGCCAAGGAGGAGGCGCGGCGGCAGGGCTACGTGACCACGCTCTTCGGGCGCCGCCGCTACCTGCCGGACATCAACTCGCAGAACGCCACGGTGCGCGGCTTCGCCGAGCGCAATGCTATCAACGCGCCCATACAGGGCACGGCGGCCGACATCATCAAGGTGGCGATGATCCGCATCCACCGCCGATTCCAGGAGGAGGGCCTGCGCTCGAAGATGATCCTGCAGGTGCACGACGAACTGAACTTCTCCGTCTATCCTGAGGAGCACGAGCGCGTGGAGCAGATCGTGCTCAGCGAGATGCAGGGGGCGCTGGAGCTGCGCGTGCCCCTCGTGGCCGACAGCGGCTTCGGCCAGAACTGGCTGGAGGCCCATTGAGGGGGGCCGCGGGGCGGTCCGGTCGCTGTGAGCTGCGGCAATGCCGCAGCTAACGGGGACGGGAAGGGAAAATTAGAAGAAAGAACAAAAAGAAGGAAAGGCTATGGAAGGAAAGGCTATAGAAGGAAAAGCTATGGAAGAAAAGAGAGGCGAGGCCGAGGGCAAGCCGAGCTACTGGAAGGATAAGCAGCCGTCCATGAAGCGGCGCTGCACGCAGCACGACTACCGCGAGCGGGGCATCTACATGATCACGATGGTCATCGAGGGACGGCGGCCGCTGCTGGGGCGGCTGGCGGGCGATCCGGAGGTCATAGAGGGGCCCGGCAAGCCGCACGTGGAGCTGTCGGCCTTCGGGCGGAGGGTGTGGGAATGCTGGCGGGCCATCCCTGAGCATCACCCGGCCATCGAGGCGGTGCGGCTGTGCATCATGCCTGACCATATCCATGGGGTGATCTTCGTCAAGGAGAGGATGGAGAAGCACCTGGGCCAGGTCGTTGCAGGATTCAAGACGGGCTGCAACAAGGCCGCGCGGGAGCTCGGGATCATGGCTGCGGCAATGCCGCAGCCCACCGGACAGGAAGCGGCAGGGCAAGGGGCCACGGCGGGGCAAGCAGCGGCGGCCTTGGGCCAAGGGGCGGCCGCGCCAGGCCAACCCGCGGCGGGTCCTGTCGGGTGCGTTGCGGCAATGCCGCAACGGTGGGGGCATTATGACCGGCATCACGGGGCCCTCTGGGAGGCTGGCTATCACGACCGGATCCTTCGGGAGAAGGGGCAGCTGGGGCGGATGCTGGCCTACCTCGACGACAACCCGCGACGGCTGCTGCTGAAGCGCCTGCACCCCGAATTCTTCACCCGCCTGGGGAAGCTGACCGTCGTGGGGGTGGAGATGGAGGCGATGGGCAACCGCTTCCTGCTGGACTATCCTGCGAAGAAGCAGGTGCAGTGCTCGCGCCACCTCTACGACCCGGAGATCGAGGCTGAGAAGGAGGCCCTGCTCGAACAGGCCACGCGGGAGGGCGCCATCGTCGTCTCGCCCTGCATCAGCCGCGGCGAGAAGGTCATCACCACGGCGGCCATGCAGGAGCGCCTGCCGCTCATCGTACTGCTGCTCAACGGCTTCCCCGAGCAGTATAAGCCCGACCCGCGCTATCTCGACGCCTGCACGGAGGGCCGTCTGCTGATGCTGGCCCCCTACCCTCACCAGACCGGCCGCCTCAGCGACATGCGGGCCCGTTGTCTGGAGCTCAACCGTCTGGCGGCAGCCATCTGCAAGGGCTCATGATCATTTCAGAATTTTCTTTACATCGCGCATCCCCCATCAGGAGAAGTGGTGCTTTTCCGCCCGAGAAGGGCCGCTTCTTGATGCGAGAAGCGGCCCTTTTCTGACCAAAAAGCACCACTTCTCCCCTACCCTACATTCACGCGCCTGATTATCAAGCCGTTACATTAACCCTGCATAGCATTAAGATTTTTCTTTACATTTCGCGCCCCTTCGCGCCTGCCCGCGAGACGATTTTCGCGACATTTTGGCGCTAATATGAAATAAAATTACTACCTTTGCAGTCGGTTTTATAAAACAAGAAAAGAATAATGGCATTGAAATGTGGTATCGTGGGACTGCCCAATGTGGGCAAGTCCACGCTGTTCAACTGTCTGTCGAGCGCCAAGGCGCAGGCAGCCAACTTCCCCTTTTGTACGATAGAGCCCAACGTGGGCGTCATCACCGTGCCCGACGAGCGGCTGACGAAGTTAGCCGAGCTGGTCCATCCGGGCCGCATCGTCCCCGCGACGTGCGAGATCGTCGACATCGCCGGCCTGGTGAAGGGCGCCTCGAAGGGTGAGGGCCTGGGCAACAAGTTCCTGGGCAACATCCGCGAGACGGACGCCATCATCCACGTGCTGCGCTGCTTCGAGGACGAGAATATCACGCACGTCGACGGCACCATCGACCCCATCCGCGACAAGGAGATCATCGACACGGAGCTGCAGCTGAAGGACCTCGAGACGATTGAGGGCCGCCTCAGCCGCGTGGAGAAGGCTGCCGCCGCAGGCAACAAGGAGGCGAAGGTGGAGGCCGGGGTGCTCCGCGCCTACAAGGAGGTGCTCGACGAGGGCCGCAACGCCCGCGTCGTGGAGTTCGACACGAAGGAGGAGCAGGACTGCGCCCGCGGGCTCTTCCTGCTGACGGCCAAGCCCGTGCTCTACGTCTGCAACGTCTCGGAGCAGGACGCCAAGGACGGCAACGCCTTCACCGAGAGGGTAGGGGAGCTGGCCCGCGAGGAGGGCGCCGAGATGATGGTCATCGCGGCCAAGACCGAGGAGGACATCGCCGAGCTGGAGTCGTATGAGGACAAGCAGATGTTCCTCGAGGAGCTGGGCCTGGAGGAGAGCGGCGTCAACCGTCTGATCAAGAAGGCCTACGCGCTGCTGAACCTCCAGACGTTCATCACCGCCGGCCCGATGGAGGTCAAGGCGTGGACGTATAAGAAAGGCTGGAAGGCCCCTCAGTGCGCCGGCGTCATCCACACCGACTTCGAGAAGGGTTTTATCCGCGCCGAGGTGATCAAGTACGACGACTACCTGAAGTATGGCTCCGAAGCCGCCGTCAAGGAAGCCGGCCGCATGGGCGTCGAGGGCAAGGACTACGTCGTGCAGGACGGCGACATCATGCACTTCCGGTTTAATGTCTGATCTTTTTATCACGAATCTGAGAATTGGCTATATCATTTATCACGAATTTGAGAATTAGCTATGTTGTTTATCACGAATTTGAGAATTTGAGAATTGGCTGCGCAATAGAATAATTCGATAATTCGCAAATTCGTGATGAAAACAGAAAGAAAAAATTCGTGATGAAAAAGAAAGGATAATTCGCAAATTTGTGATGAAATGAAACAAAAGAACAGATATGGCAGAATACATCTATCCGGAAGAGTCTAAAAAACTGCTGGGGATTGCCATGCAACTGCATCGCGAACTCGGATGCGGATTTAAAGAAAGGGTCTATCAGGACGCTTTCGAAGTGCTCCTTCGCGAATATCAAATCCCCTTTGAGCGCGAGAAGCACATCGCTCTCATATATCATGGAGTCATGCTTGAGCACGACTTCTATTATGATTTTCTATGTTACAACAAAATTGGAGTCGAACTGAAAGCTTTCAACGAAATCACGGGCGAATTTGAATCACAACTCATCAACTATCTGCATGTGGGAAACCATCAACTGGGACTCCTGCTGAACTTCGGCACAACCAGTCTGCAATACAAGTTTTTCCCGAACCGGCCTAACTATACACCTAATTAAGCTGTTTTTATCACGAATTTGAGAATTTGAGAATTGGCTGCGCAATAGAACAATTCGGAAATTCGCAAATTCGTGATAAAGAAAGAAAAATTCGGAAATTCGCAAATTCGTGATGAAAAAAAAAAATTCGATAATTCTCCAATTCGTGATGAAAACAGAAAGAAAAATTCGGAAATTCTCCAATTCGTGATAAAAAAGAAAGGATAATTCTCCAATTCGTGATAAAATAAAAATTAAAATCATAGATTATGACAACACTGTTATACGTTCTCTGGAACCCCGACCTGACGGCCATCGAGATCGGCTCGTGGGGACTGCGGTGGTACTCGCTGTGCTGGCTCATCGGCCTGCTGCTGGCCTACCTCATCGTGCGGCGGCTGTTCAAGGAGCAGAAGATTGCCGACGAGAAGTTCGAACCGCTGTTCATCTACTGCTTCCTCGGCATCTTGATAGGCGCCCGGCTGGGCCACTGCCTGTTCTATCAGCCCGACTACTTCCTGACGTCGTGGCGGGGCTTCGTGGAGATGCTGCTGCCCATCCACTTCCTGCCCGACGGCGGTTGGAAGATGACGGGCTATGAGGGGCTGGCATCTCACGGCGGCACGCTGGGCCTGATCCTGGCCCTGCTGCTCTATGTGAAGAAGACCAAGGTGCCCCTCTGGACCGTGCTCGACAACATCGCCATCGCCACCGGCACGACGGCCTGCTTCATCCGTCTGGGCAACCTGATGAACTCGGAGATCATAGGCAAGGTGACCGACGTGCCCTGGGCCTTCATCTTCGAGCGCGTCGACCAGATGCCGCGCCATCCCGGCCAGCTCTACGAGGCCATCGCTTACGCCCTCTTCTTCGTCCTGGCCTGGGTGCTCTACAGGCGCCGGCCTGATAGGGTAGGGACGGGCTTCTTCTTCGGCCTCTGCCTGTTCTACATCTTCACCTTCCGCTTCTTCATCGAGTACACCAAGGAGATCCAGGAGGCCTTCGAGGCCGCGCTGCCGCTCGACATGGGCCAGCTGCTCTCGCTGCCCTTCATCGCCGTCGGCGCCTGGTTCATGGTCAGGGGATGGAAGAAGATTGTACAATGAACAATGTACAATGAAGAATGTACAATGAACAATGACTATGAACTAATCTGCAGGGCGGTGGAGCAGAGCGTGGGCTACAGCCCGCGAACGCCGAAGGACTTCGACCGGCTGTCGGACGACATCTTCGCGCGGCTCCACCAGAAAGTCAGCCCCACGACGCTGAAACGCCTGTGGGGCTACGTCGCCACGGACTCGTTGCCCCGACAGTCGACCCTCGACCTGCTGGCACAGTTCGTCGGCTCTGACGACTATGCCGACTTCTGCCGGCAGCACGAGGCCGCACAGCACGAGGCGGCGCAGCCAGCGGCCGTCAGCCACGAGGCCCCCCAGCCGCAGCCCGCCGCCGCTGAGGGCCGCACGGGGCGCCATGACTGGATGAAGTGGGGTGGGGCAGGGCTGATGCTCATCATCGCCCTCGCGGCCGTCTACGCCATGCTCAGCGGACCCGCAGCGGCCGGCGACGACGACGGCGACTCGCCCTACGTCATCACCCTGGGCCAGCGCTTCGGCTCCTACGACGACTACCTCGCGCTCTTCGGCATACAGGCCGACGACACCCTCTGGGGACAGCGCCTGCCCCACCATCCCTACATCTCCGTCTGGAGCCCACAGTGGCGCCACTGGCGATGGCACAACGACGGCGACTCGGCCCGCCTGCTGCCCACCATCACCGAGCACTGGGAGCCCGACGACGGCTCGGCCGACAGCACGCTCGTCGCCGTGCGCAACAACGACCACTACCTGGCCCAGCGCGACCTCAACGAGCTGCGCATCACCTTCGTCCGCGGACTGACGCCCGACGGCGACAGCCTCACCTTCTGCGGCGTCTACCGCATGGACATGAGCCTGAGCAACTTCCACCACGTCACGTGACGGCGCGTCGCCGACCGCATCGACCTGGAGCACCTCGACTACCTCGAGCAGCTGCGCAACTGAGCCGACAGTGACGTACACCCCCCGTAATTTGTAAAATAAAATAACACTCGGCCGCCATCATTCTGCAACAGCCTGATTTTCAACATTATATCATTCCAATAAAAAAGAAGCGGTGCTTTTCGATGCGAGAAGTGCCGCTTTTTGCTTCGAGAAGCGGTCCTTTTCGGCCCGAGAAGCGCCGCTTCTCGCCGGAAATCCTTGTGTTTGTCAAGGAAAATGACAGCACGACAGTGTTGTCAGACCTGAAAAACCACTTTCGGTCTAACCTACATTATTCATGAAGCTTGGACTATACCGCGAAGCGGTCTGAAAAAAACAAAATAAAACAAGATAAAACAAAAACAAACATTTTCATAAAGTCGGTTTTTATTTGTTTTATTTTGTTTTATCTTGTTTTTGTAAGACGCGAAGCGTTTGCTTGGACTATACCGCGAAGCGGTCTGAAAAAAACAAAATAAAACAAAATAAAACAAGATAAAACAAAACAAACATTTTCATAAAGTCGGTTTTTATTTGTTTTATTTTGTTTTATCTTGTTTTTGTAAGACGCGAAGCGTTTAACACATTCGAATGTGAATAATTCAGGCTAAACCCTAAAATGTTCTGCGAGATTTTGTGTCGGTAAAGCTGTTCTTCCATGTTACAGACCACACACGAAATCTTGTAGAACCCTCTAAAAAAAACGCCGATTTCATCGGTGTTCTTGCAAAAAGAACCAATTGGACCAACGAAAAGGACCAAATGGACCAACGTCCGTCTGGCCCTTTTTATTTATTTTTGCACGCGGAAAACTTAAAACAAAACATTTTAGACATGAAAAAACTATCCATTCTCCTGACCCTGCTCCTCCTGCCACTGGCTGCAGCCATGGCCGAGGAGGCGGAGATTGACGGCATCCGCTACAATCTCGATGCAGGGACGCAACAAGCAACGGTCATCCAAAAAACCGTAGGCAATGACGAAGGCGACATCTCCATCCCCGCCTCAGTCGATTACGGCGGAGTCAGCTACAGCGTGACAGCTATCGGCGACTATGCCTTCTTCTGCGGCGAATTAACCTCTGTCTACATCCCCAACAGCGTGACGTCTATCGGCGACTGGGCCTTCTCTAACTGTAACAGCCTTAAAGCGTTTACTGTTGATTCAGCTAATGGTTACTACAAAGCCATCTCCGGAGTTCTATTCAACAAAGAAGGAACAATACTGGTCAGTTATCCCAAAGGAAGAACAGGCTACAGCTATAGCATCCCCAACGGCGTGACAACTATCGGCGATAATGCCTTCTTCCACTGCGACGGCTTAACCTCCATAGAAATACCCAACAGCGTCACTACTATCGGTTTCCAAGCCTTCGTGGACTGCCGCGGCTTGACCTCTATCGAGATTCCCAACAGCGTGACGTCTATCGGCAATGATGCCTTCTCTTGCTGCAACGGCTTGACCTCCGTCTACATCCCCAACAGCGTGACGACTATCGGCAGAGGGGCATTCTATCGCTGTAACAGCCTTAAAACGTTTACTGTTGATTCAGCAAACGATTACTACAAATCGGTTTTGGGAGTTCTATTCAACAAAGAAGGAACAGTACTGGTCTATTATCCCGCTGGCAAAACTGCTAACAGCTATAGCATCCCCAACAGCGTCACTGCTATCGGCGAATCGGCCTTCGCTAATTGCAGCGACTTAACCTCTGTTTACATCCCTAACAGCGTGACGACTATCGGCTATGGCGCCTTCTACGACTGTGACAATTTAACAAGTGTAACTATTGAAACCAAGACTCCTCTTACAATTTATGGAGGTACTTTCACTTCAAGCGCCGACGCCACCCTCTACGTCCCTGCCGGCTCGAAGGCTGCCTACGAGGCTGCCGACTATTGGAAGGATTTCAAGGAGATTGTGGAGTTCTTGCCTGTGGGTTACATCTTCACGGCCGAGGTGAACGGCTTGCAGATGCAGTTCCGCGTGACGGATGCCTTCAAGAAGGAGGTGGAGACCTACGGCACCTACGAAGAGGGGCCCGCCATCGACCCTGAGACGGAGGGCGAAGTGGTGATTCCCGCCGAGGTGGAGGGCTACACGGTCACGGGCATCGGCGGCTGGTCGTTCCGCAACTGCCAGGGAATCACCAGCGTCAGCCTGCCCACGACGCTGACCTACATCGGTGAGTCGGCCTTCCGCACCTGCAGCTCGCTCCGTGAGGTGGATATCCCCGAGGGCGTCACCACGATTGGCCCGCGCGCCTTCTATGGTGCCGGACTGCATAAAGTCACGCTGCCCTCCACTCTGCAGGAGATTGGCGGCGACTACACCTTCACGCTGTCGCAGGATGCCGACAATATCGTCATCGTCAAGAATCCTGAGCCTATCGCTATCCCTGATGGGGCCTTTGAATGGGATTCGATGAAGCGGTCGGTGCTCATCGTGCCCCTGGGCAGTCGCGAGGCCTATCAGGCTGCTGACTACTGGAAGGAGTTCAAGGCCATCTACGACAATCCCGTCTTCTATTCAGTGGATGTGAATATCGGAAGCACGGTCCCTTACAGTACGGAAGGCTGGGGCAATGCCGGCGATGAAGTGACGGTGCCTTACATACGCTACGTGCTTGGTAAAGGGTTCGTATCCCCTTGGGACAAGTGGCTCTTCAAGCGCGATGCCACGGAGAAACAGTATAACCATCGGTTCACGCTGAGCGCCGACAATCATGTTGTCAACGGTTATCCTTATCAGACCGAGAACCTTGAATATACGTTTACCGGCATTGAGGACGTCGTCTACCTGAACGAGGCTGAGTACATCGAGGGCATGACGAAGTGTGAGTCCGACCATGCACTGGTGCGCAGCTCGAATGCCGCAGCGGCCTATCCCGCCGACGGCGATGTGGAGTTCGTCACGCTGACGGCCGGCATCTATCAGCTGACGGCCGTGATGTACAATATGCATCCTACGGATTCACCTTATTTCGACTCAGACAACCCCTGGACCTTCCTGGCCGACGGTGAGCCGATAGCCACGCTGACCAACGACATTGCCAACTTCGACGAGAAGACCACCGAGCCCTTCGTGCTGACCAAGGAGACAACCCTCGCCATCAAGCAGAAGGGCGACTCGCAGATCGGCCTCGACCTCATCTACATCAGACGCCTGCAGGACAACGAGATGTACGTCGCCGAGCAGCCGTCGGTCGTTGCCGGCTGGAAGACGGAGCTGAACATCGGCCTGAGAAACGTGAACGCCGTGAACATGACCGACTTCTACCTGCAGCTGCCTGAGGGCATGACGATCGCCAACAGCGCCGTCACCCTGGCTGCCGACCGCTCGGACAGGCATCAGGTGAGCGCCCAGTGGAACGCTACAGGCGGCTACTATCACATTCTCAGCTTCTCGTCGCAGAACAACGCCTTCAAGCTGAACGACGGCACGCTGTTCAACATGATGATCGAGTGCGACGGGAGCGTCGCGCCCGGCAGCTATGAGGCCAAGGTGATGACCATCGTCATGTCGGACACGGACAAGACGGAGCTCAGCCAGCAGGACTTCACGTTCACCATCGAGGTGCCCGACCTGAAGCTGGGCGACGCTAACGCCGACACGAAGGTGAACGGCCTGGACATCGTCGAGACGGTCGACCACATCATGCAGCGACCCTCCGACACGTTCCACGCCGACGCTGTCGACCTCTACTATGACAAGAAGATCAACGGCCTCGACCTGGTGAAGCTCATCAGCCTCGTCCTCAGCCAGCCCATGAGCACACGGGCAGCCCTGGCCCGACGCTTCGCCACGATGGCGGCTGACGCTGGGGTCAGTCTGAGTGTGGCCGACCTGATCATCGCGGCGGGCGAGAGTCAGACGGTGGCCATGGCGCTCGCCAACGCCGGCCATGACTTGACGCTGCTGGAGTTCACCCTCAGGCTGCCTGAGGGCGTCGCCATCGCCAAGGACGAGGGCGGCGAGTGGGCCGTGGCGCTCAGCGCCGACCGCTGCGACGACTCGCACACGCTGGAGGTGGAGCAGCTCCAGGACGGCAGCTATAAGTTCCTCGTCTATTCCATCGAGAACGCCGTCATCAAGGGCTCCGAAGGCACCATCATCACCATGACGCTCACCGCACAGCCCGACGCCGCCTCGGCCACCGCTCAGGGCCGGCTCTGCGACCAGCTCTTCGTCGACACCAGCGACGAGGGCGTCACCCCCGACGACGTGACCTTCAACATCAGCATCGAGGGCCGGCTGCCCGCCGATGCCAACGGCGACGGGCGCGTCAGCGTCAGCGACGTCACGGCTGTCGTTGCCTACCTGTCGGGCCGTGAGCCCGCCGGCTTCGTCCTGGCCAATGCCGACCTCGACGGCGACGGTCAGGTGACGGCCGGCGACATCGCTGCCATCGTCAGCATCATCTTGGGGAAATAGCCATCGCCGGCCCCCGAAGATAATCATGAGCCGAAAGCTTGGTGCTTTCGGCTTTTTTGTGTACCTTTGCAGCCCTTTAATCAATCATCCGCACATGGCTGAGAAATCAAATACATCGATAGGGGGCTACCTGCTCGGAGCCCTCGCCGGCGCCACCTACGGCACCAACCCGCTCTTCGCCCTGCCGCTGCTCGGGGCGGGCGTCGACGCCTTCAGCGTATTGTTCATGCGCTATGCCTTCGCCATACCCATCCTGGCGGTGATGATGGTGGCGCGGGGTAGGGGATTCGGGCTCCGACGGGGTCAGGTCGTGCCGCTCATCGCGCTCGGACTGCTCATGGCGGCCTCGTCGCTGACGCTCTATCTGAGCTATGCCTACATCGGCGCGGCCATCGCCTCGACGCTCCTGTTCATCTATCCCATACTCGTGACCGTCATCATGGCCGTGTGCTACCGCGAGCGGACGTCGCTGCTGACCGTCCTCTGCATCCTGCTGGCCACCGCCGGCATCGCCCTGCTTTATCGCGGCGACGGCGGGGCGACGCTCAACCTCACGGGCCTGCTGCTCGTCTTCCTCTCGGCCCTCAGCTATGCCGTCTATCTAGTGTGGGTCAACCGGCCCGGCATCCGCGAGATCCCGACGCTGAAGCTGACGCTCTACGTCATCTTCTTCGGCATCTTCCTCTTCGCCTTCCGCTTCGATCCACACACGTTCACTATCCTGGGTGAGCGCCCCGTGCTGTGGCTCGCGGCCTTCTCCATGGCCCTCTTCCCCACGGCCCTGTCGCTGCTCTGCACCAGCGCCGCCATCCAGCGCATCGGCTCCACGCCAGTGGCCATCCTCGGCGCCCTGGAGCCCGTCACGGCCGTCGTCATCGCCGTGGCGCTCTTCGATGAGGCCCTCACGCCCCGCCTGGCCGTCGGCATGCTGATGGTCATCACGGCCGTGACGCTCATCATCGGCGGTCCCAACCTCGCCCACCGCATCCTCCGCGTCCGCAAGATGTTCCCCAGGATACGGCGGAAATAAAGACAGAAAAAATCCGAAACGCGTGGCCGCTTCGGATTTTTTTTCTGAGATTGTTTTTCCTGAGATTTATTTCCCTGCGATTAATTCCCTGTTGAATAGTTAGAGACCCCACCCCCAACCCCTCCCCTTGAAGGGAGGGGAGTAGCTGCGCCGTCATTCCCGTCGGGCAGTGCGCCAGCCCCTCCTC